>Ga0222662_1000410_pt1 | contig 35631 bp, 26 predicted proteins | sample AntAcemetagen600_FD_179821 | JGI IMG/M metagenome (GOLD analysis project Ga0222662, IMG submission 179821) | Saline water microbial communities from Ace Lake, Antarctica - #600 | ecosystem: Environmental > Aquatic > Non-marine Saline and Alkaline > Saline | place: Antarctica: Ace Lake... | reverse complement strand
CCGCAACTTCTCGACTGGCTCGCCACCGAACTTCCTCGCCTCGACTGGTCACGTCGCGAGTTGAACCGCCTGATCATGAACTCCAGTACCTATCGCCAGTCAAGCCGGGTCGACCCCGCCGCGGCAATTCTCGATCCGCTCAACGATCTTCTTTGGAAGTTTGATCTCCGCCGACTCACGGCCGAGGAGGTCCGGGATGCGGTCCTCGCGGTCTCCGGAAATCTCAACCCCGCCCTGGGCGGCGAGGGCGTCTACCCCCCCCTTCCTCGCGCGGTTCTTGAAACCGCATCCCGCCCCGACGCCGCCTGGGGCCGAGCGACTCCCGAGCAAGCCGGACGCCGCAGCATCTACATCTTTCTCAAGCGTTCGCTCCGGCATCCTCTGCTGGAGGGCTTCGATCAACCCGACACCGATCGCGGCTGCTCCGTGAGGTTTACAACCACGGTCCCAACCCAATCACTGATGATGATGAACTCAGACTTCATCGATCGCCAAGCCGCCATTTTCGCGACTCGTCTTCAACGCGAACGTCCAAGTGGCCGGCGAGCCCAGATCGTGCGGGGCCTGGAACTCGCACTCTGCCGGCCTCCAAGCGAGGCCGAGATCAATGAACTCCTGTCGCTCTATGCGGAGCTCCAGGAACTTGACGAACTCGACGAAGCGGAAGCTTTTGAGGCCACCTGCGTCCTGATGTTGAATTTGAATGAGTTCCTTCACGTGGAATAAAAACCGCCTCCGACCACGAACCGACTGCGAACCGCACGCCTACGATCAGAAAGACCACATGCCTCACCACAAGGACCAACCACTCAATACGTTTTGCGGGCAAACCCGGCGAGAGTTCCTTTGGGAAGCTGGCGGCGGCTTCACCAGCGTGGCCCTGGCAAGCATGCTGGCCGGCGACGGCTTCCTCTCGAAGCAGGCCACCGCGGCTGATGGTGTGACCCCGCGCATGCTCGGCGGGAATCCGCTGGCGCCGATCGCCCCGCATTTCGCACCGAAGGCCAAGACGGTCATCTTTCTCTTCATGTACGGAGGCCCGAGCCAGGTCGATACATTCGACTACAAGCCCAAACTCTACGGCCTCGACGGAAAGACCATCGACGTCAAGGTCAAAGGCCGTGGGGGCGAACGAAGCCAGGGACGGGTGGTCGGTCCGAAGTGGGACTTCAAGCAGCACGGCCAATCGGGCGCCTGGGTCAGCGAACTCTTCCCCAACGTCGCCACTTGCGTTGATGACATTGCTTTCATCAAGAGCATGTACGCCGAGAGCCCACTGCACGGCTCCGCCATGTTGATGATGAACTCGGGACAAATCCTCTCCGGCTCGCCCGCCTTGGGATCCTGGGCAAACTACGGACTCGGCACCGTGAACGAGAATCTCCCCGGATTCGTGGTCATGCTGGATCACACCGGCGGCCCAATTTCCGGGGCTAAGAACTGGTCGAGCGGCTACATGCCGGCGAGTTATGCCGGAACCGTCTTACGTCCCAAGGGCGAGCCGATCCTCGACCTCGAACCCGACGCCGCGCGACGCGGATCGGTGCAACGGCGGATGCTCGATCGTCTGGATCGAATGAATCGCGCCCACGCGGCGAAGAATCCGGGCAACCCCGATCTTGAGAGTCGAATCGCCAGTTACGAACTCGCCTATCGAATGCAGTCATCGGCGCCCGAAGCAGTCGACCTCTCGACAGAACCGACGAAGATGCGCGAGCTCTATGGCCTCGATGACGATCGGACCAGAGAATTCGGACGCAAGTGCCTGTTGGCTCGCCGCCTCGCCGAACGTGGCGTTCGATTCATCCAAATCTACTCCGGCGGTAATCACAACGATGCCAACTGGGACGCCCACGGCGATCTGGTCTTCAACCACACCAAACACGCTGGTGCCACCGACCTTCCGATCGCCGGTCTGCTTAAAGATCTCAAGCAGCGAGGCATGCTGGACGAGACGCTCGTGGTCTGGGGTGGCGAATTTGGGCGTCAACCGGTCGCGGAGTACGCGGAAGGCACCGGCCGCGATCACTGCTCCGCAGGATTCACCATGTGGATGGCCGGTGGTGGCATCAAGGGTGGCGTCAGCGTCGGGCAGACCGACGAACTCGGTTCCGCCGCAGTCGAAGACCCGTTTCACGTGAAGAATCTCCACGCCACCATCTTGAACCAGATGGGCTTCGATCCGAACGCACTGGCCTACTTCCACGCCGGCCTCGACAAGAAACTCGTCGGCGTCGAAGGCGCGACGCCGATCTCCCAAATCATCGGGTAATGGGCGTTGAACTCAAGGGAAGACGAAACGAGGGTGATGGCTCCCGAGTGAAGCCAGCGATGCTTCCTCAATGGGAAACATCGAATCCTTATCTTTAGAAGTCGCTGGCAACTCGAAGAGCCCGACTTGGGTTTTGTCTAGACTGCCCCGATGAAGATTCGCGGCCCCGCATTCCTAACTGCGACCCTGGCTACCGGCCAAACCATCGGGCTTGTGCGGACCTTTATCGTCGCAAGATTCCTCGGCCCGGAGGTACAGGGCGAAGCGGTGGCGCTGGGGTTAATCACCGGATTCTTTGCGGCAACCTTGGCTATGAATTCGTCGTGGCAACTCGTTCAGTCACAACGAGAAGACATTGCCAACTTTCAAAGCTCCCTGCAAGGAGCCACGATTGCCAGAGGGCTCTTCACGAGCATGATGATGATGGTGGCAGGCACCTTCATTCTTCAATATATCTCGCAAGAGTCACTCGCCCCTGCGCTCTACGTCATTTCGATCATTCCATTCATTGAGGGGTTTATTCATCTCGACCCATGGCGCGAGCTCCGAGACGATCGCTTCAAGACGCTCGCACTCTTTCAGCTCTCCGGCCCATTAGGCGCCGCCATTTCGGCCGCTGTAGCGCTGCTGTTCATCCAAAATATCTGGGTGATCGTCATCGTCATGCTGACCACAAGTATCTTTCGAGTTGTGGGAAGTCATCTGGTCGCCACGCACGCCTGGAAGGCGAAGATTCAGGCCATACATCTTCGCGAGATCATTCGGTTCGGATTGCCCCTCCTACCAGCCGGCCTCATGTTCTGGATTAACACGCAGTCCGACAAGATTCTCATGTTTGCGGGTGACCGATTCGATGCCTTACCCATTTTTACGGACGCGGAGATTGGGGCCTACGGAACCGTTGCTGGGATCATCTCGTTACCACGTGGAGCTCTCGTCACGGTGATGCAGGCCGTATTCATTCCAAAGCTCGCCAGATCGATCGACGACCCTGCAGTATTCAACCGGAAGTTTCTCTTGGCCATGTCGGGAGTCTTTGTTCTCGTCAACCTGATCGTGGCGTCTGGATGGATCGCGGGGGAAGCAGTCTTTCAAATCATCTTGGGTGACCGGTATGACCTTGGAAGCGCCGTCGCCCCCATCCTGATCTTGGCGATGGGTATTCAGCTCTTCCGGAGTTTTTGCTACGAGACCAGCATCGCAGTGGGCCAGACGAGCGTCGTATTCATCGGCAATATTTTTCGCCTTAGCTCGCTCGGCATCGCCATCGGATTTCTCTGGGCCGGCTATGGCGTCGAGGGCCTCGCCTGGTCGATCGTACTTGGCGAGATACTCGGCACGATCGCCGCAACAGTCTGGCTTCAGTACACATGCATCCGACGCTCGTGGATCGTCATCGTTGCATTGGTCGGGACGCTCGCAATGGCACTGCTGGTTCAAACCGTCCGGGAGCTCATGGGAGACCTATCTAACCTTCAGAGCATTCTCACACTGGCCGTCATGTACATCTGCATTGGCGGCCTCGCGTGGCCCGCGATCAAGCGTTTCCTTGGCCAGCGTGGGGAATCGGGACCCAGTACGCGATGAGGAATCCGCTCCAACGACCAGAAGAGCACGAGAAACCTTTCGAGCAGCCTGGGGTCGACCGAGCACCTGTACTTCGCCTTACAGGAAAGAGGCCCTACGTCGTCCGACGTGATACCGAGACCAAATTCATGCCTCCGCCGAATAGTGGCAGTTGCCAACGCGGCGAGGATGGGCTGCCACTGAACCACTCAAGCGAATAATCGAGCCTTCCTGATCCCATAAGTTCTATCTAAGAAAATGGAGCCGACTATTCAATCGACCATGAAGCAAGGTATCGATCTCAAAGTCAGTTTCTCGCGCATACTCTCCAGTGCTTGCAACTGCTGAGTCGATTTGTGACGCCCTTCGGATCCGGACCACACCGCGGACAACCTCCAACGCCCTGTAGGGGAACAGAATGAACAAATGGCTTCTTCTCTCTGGATGGCTTCTTGCACTCGGTCTCGGCATAACTTGTTTGATCCTGATCTTCGAGATTCGAGAGCGAGCGCACATGGAAAGCGTCCTTCGAGCAGATCCCGCGCAATTGAACCAGCATCGAATTCGATCTGAAACGGTGATTGAACGCCCTTTGATGCTCCTCACGGGAGATTCGCGAGCCCGGGACCTAGGGACCACAAAGATAGGCCGCTATCACGTCGAGAATCGCGGGATCCCCGGCCAGACGACCGCAGAGGTACTCGCTCGCGTCGGGAGAGACATGGCAATCCTGAAGCCAGACCTGGTGGTCGTAATCGCAGGAATCAACGATCTGAAAACCAGTCCTTCCGGAGGAGGCCCCTCCCAGGCGGCAGCGGCGTTGGGGGAGATCGTTGCGATCGGGGAAGCCATGAAAATCCCGGTCACTCTGATTGCAAATTGGGGAGCCTCAGAAGCAATCTCTCTTCGAGGAATCTTCCTACCGGCGAATCTTCCCGAGGCCATTGCCGCCCTGAATTCGAGCATCGCGAAGCTAAACTTCTCGAAGAGCGCAATAACTGCTCCGATGGATGTGATCCTGAACGATGACGGCCTGGTGAGGACCGAATTCGCACGCGACGCCCTGCATCTGAATGATCGAGGCCTCGACATTCTCCGCAAGTTGATCCTCGAATCACTCGATGGAGAAAAGACGGACCACAACTGATGCTCTTCAATTCTCCTGAATTTCTGGTGTTCTTGGCAATCTTCTGCACGGGATATTTTCTCCTGCGCACTCGATTCCGCATCCAGAACCTTCTCATCGTATTTGCTAGTTACGTGTTCTACGGCTGGTGGGACGTTCGATTTCTCCAGTTAATCATCATCTCGACGGCCCTGGACTTCATGTCGGCCTTGATGATCGAGCGAGGACTGGTCTCCCGAAAACTCCGCGGAATTGCGTCCGCGTTCGTCATGGCCGGGGCCTTCCTGTTGATCGGCGTCGACTGGACCAGCGGCCTCTCTGATCTGACGATCTTTGCGACATCTCAATCCGCATGGATCGTCGGCCTTTGCGGTGCCACCGTTCTCCTCGCGAATCTGATCTACTCCCCGATTCGGAGGATGGAAGAGACTCGACGACGCAAGGTTTGCCTGTGGCTCAGCGTAATCGGCAACCTCGGCGTTCTTGCAACGTTCAAGTACTTCGATTTCTTCGCATCCAGCCTTTCCGGCATGGTCGAATCCGTAACGGGATCCGCCCCAAGCGACTGGACTCTTGGATTCGTACTTCCCGTCGGCATCTCGTTCTATACGTTCCAGACGATGAGCTACTCGATCGACGTGTATCGGGGAAAGACGAAAGCAAATGATCGATTCCTTGACGTTGCCGCCTACGTCGCATTCTTCCCCCAACTGGTAGCTGGCCCGATCGAACGCGCATCACAACTGCTGCCCCAGTTTGCAGCAGTCCGTCCCGCGCTCGACCTCCACCGATTTCGCCGTGCCGCGTGGCTTATTACTTGGGGTTTCTTCAAAAAGCTTGTTGTTGCTGACAATATGGCGGTCATTGTGAATGCGACGTTCGGTCCATACGACGGTGGCGATTACACATTGTCACCCGATGGATTGACGCTCTTGGTCGGTCTGTATGCATTTGCATTCCAGATCTATTGTGATTTTTCCGGCTATACCGATATCGCACGTGGCATCTCGAAACTCCTCGGTTTCGATCTCATGCGAAATTTCAATCTCCCCTACTTCGCTACCAGTCCTTCAGACTTCTGGAATCGTTGGCACATCAGCCTTTCTTCGTGGCTGAGGGACTATCTCTATATTCCACTCGGCGGCAATCGAGGCGGCTCCTGGAAGACGTATCGAAACCTGACGGTCACGATGCTCTTGGGAGGTCTCTGGCACGGGGCCGCGTGGAATTTCGTGATCTGGGGGGCCTATCACGGACTGCTCTTATCCATCTATCGCGCGCTCGGCATTCGGACCGAAGATGGAAAGTACTCGAAGGTGACCATCTTCTTCTTGGGCATCCTGATGTTCCATCTGACTTGTATCGGATGGCTCTTGTTCCGAGCTCAGAACGTTGGAACAATCATTGCGTTTCTCGAAGGCATCTTCTTTCACCCCGTTGCCTCTGCGACCACGTGGGTTGATCTCGCCGGAGTCGTCAAATTCGGGTGGTTCCTCGTACTCTTCCAAATCGCACAGGGAATCACGCGAACCCAAGATCCCCTTAAGAACTGGCCATGGTTTGTTCGGTTGAACATCTGGATCTTCGTGTGCATGTCGCTTCTCGCGATGTCTGCGAGCGGCGGGCAAGAGTTCCTCTACTTCGCATTCTAGGATTGCCTATGAATTTCTTACGACAACCAAAATGGTGGATGCGAGTCATTGCAGGGGTGATCTGGATTCCCTTCGCCGGCGAGTTCTTCCTTCGCTTTCTTGCCCCCGTGCCAATGCTTCCTCGCTACGTTGAAGCCGGACCATATGGCGTTCGGGCGAACATGTCGAATCAGACGTACCGGCACCAGACCCCCGAATACACCGTCGATCTCAGGACCAACTCCCAGGGAATGCGCGCCGACCAAGAATTTTCGATCGCAAGTCCCGCCGATACCAAACGCATTGTCGTTCTCGGTGACTCTTTTTCTATGGGCTACGGCGTCAACATTGAAGATTCCTCTTTGCAACTCCTTCAAGATCAACTCGAAGCCAAGCTTGACTGCGAGGTCGAGATCCTCAACTTTTCGGTTTCTGGTTTTGGACCGAGCGAAGAACTGGTCGTTCTCGAGGCGGCCGCCATGCCGTACAAACCAGATCTCGTCATCCAGTACTACACCTCGAATGATCCGGTAGATGACGCTCGATCGAACCTCTTCGCGTTGGATGGGGATCATCTTCGAAGAACAAATGAGACCTATCTGCCTGCAGTCGAGATACGCGAATTCCTTTTCTCCTTCGGTCTGTATCGGTGGATGGCGGGAGAAAGCCATCTCTACAATCTTCTTCGAGATATGGCGGGGAGCAAAGCAAAGCAAATCCTTGCCACATTCAGATCTCGCGGAAGCGAAGAGGCGAGTGAATCGTCCGATCCAATCGAGATCGACGGCCTCACTGCTCAAGAGACCCTGACTCTTGCGATACTCTCTCGGATTGAGAAGGTTGTCCGCAATGGAGGTGCCGAGTTTCTGATTCTCTCGATTCCCGTGCGCCAGAGCCGCTCAAAATTCAAAGAGACGTTCCCAGACTTGTCCGGAGACTTACCTGTGGTCAGCCCCATTCCTCTCTTCAATCAAGAGGATGGTGAAATGCTGTATTGGGAAAAGTCCCACGGCCACTGGACACCTCTCGGGTGTCGGCTGGTCGCCCAGACGCTTGCAGATGCCATTCTAGATCGAATGCTGCTGGGTCCAGCTTGCCCGGAATCAGGGGAGTGATTCGAACTCCAGCATGAGAATCCGCGGTGTGAAAAGAGGCGGATTCTCAGAAGATCGAGCAGATTCCCCAGACGGATGAATCGATCGTCGATCTTGAACACGCCGTTTTAGGAATTCACCGCTTCCTTAAAGGCCACCAGCGATGGATCTCTTCGCTTTCTCGTTCACGTCACTACGGATCAGCTTCAACCCCAGACACCTGCCAACCGACGTCCGATTCACGCGCCTTCGGCGGCAGCGTCCTCGTGACAGAGGTCGAGCTCGGCTTGGAGATCTTCCTTGGAGATTTCGATGCCCTTCGCCGCAAGATCCGCGAAGACCTTGGCGATCACGTCCTGGTCTCCCGGCTCTTGAAGGTCCGTCTTGATGATGGACGCCTTGTAGGCCTCACATTCGTCGCCGGTGAGTTCTAGTTGTCCTGCAACCCACTCGGCAAAGAGCTTGTCGCGCTGCATCTCAAGACGAAACTTCTGGTCGCCCTCTGCGTGCAACTTGGCTTCGAAACCCTCTTCGCGACGATCAAATCCGTGCTCACTCATCATGCTGCTCCGCGGTCCTAGATTCTTTAAATCCAGTGTCCGATTCTCAGTGTCCGATTCTCAGTGTCCGATTTACTGTCCAATTCACTCTTCTGGTCTCGCCGGCCACAATCCGGCAGTGCTAGAGCCTAACACGTCGTGCGCCTAAATTTGAGCCTGCCTCGCCCATCAAAGAAAAACGTTCAACTTTCATCCAACCGCCTGAAGGCCGAAGCGTCATCGGCGACCCCAGCCCGAACATGCATACCCCTTCGCTCGGTCGCCAAGCGTGACTTGTATCGCCGTCAAGAAAGTTCAGACAAAAAGAACGACCCGCCTCGGCGTACGCCAAGACGGGTCGAATTCAATGGAGCCGGACGGGATCGAACCGACGACCTCTTGCATGCCATGCAAGCGCTCTCCCAACTGAGCTACGGCCCCTCTGGATGGCTCCGCCCGGCATTGCCGGGCAAGCGTTTCCTGCGAGTTGGAGTCGCAAGAGAGGAGAGAATACCGCCCACCATGGCGAACAGCAAGGATCGACGAGACGGAAGAGGCTTCCCGATGCCAATGGCGCGTCAAGGCCCGGAAATCTCGCCTGCGGAAGCATCGGAATCTTCGGAAATCATCGCTCGGGGCGTCGGCCGACCGGTCGAAACGAAGCGAGTAAAGAACTCCAGAATCCGATCGAGCCGATCCATCCGCTGGACGGGGTCACCACTGCGACTCAGATCATGCCCGGCCTTCGGATAGAGGACGTATTCGACTGGCCGATCAAGTGATTTGAGTGCCCGGTACATCATGGCGGATTGACTGACCCCAGTACGGAGATCCTGCTCGCCATGAAGAATCAACAATGGCGTCTTGATTCTCGCCACATCTTGGAACGGGCTGTTCCGGTCTAAGACCGCACGGAACCGGTCATCGAACGGCTGACCGCCGAACGCCCACTCCACCAACCTGAAGGCGTTTCCTTCTCCGAAGAAGGTCGCCAGGTCATAGACCCCACGTTGGGCCACCGCCGCCTTGAAACGATCATCATGGGCGATCATCCAGGCGGTCAGAAATCCTCCATACGAACCTCCGGTAACCACCAACCGAGAATCGTCAACCCAATCCCGACGGCATGCGTCGTCCAATACGCTCAGGCAATCCGCAGCTGGTCCCGGACCCCAGTCTTGATGGTTGGCACTCTGGAATGCTTCGCCATATCCACCGGACCCCCGGGGATTGCAATAGACAACGCCGAATCCCCAACTCGCGGCCAGTTGCCACTCGAACCACATCGATGATTCACCGGGCCCCCACATCGCGCTCGGTCCCCCGTGGATGGCCAAAACCATCGGCGCCTGATCGCCCTCTCCGAGGCCCACCGGTGGTAACTGCCAATACTGAATTCGTTTCCCATCTGGCCGGTCCACCCACCCTTCGGTCGGCCGCGAGATTTTCCGACCAGTGATCCAAGGGTTGGCGTCATGTACGACTCGATCCTTGCCCGCAATTCGAGATCGTAAGATCGAAGGATTACTCGCGGACGATTCGACCCAGACCACCGCATTGCCGCCGGCATCGAACGCACCCACTTGAGTGGGCAGGCCATCACGAACCCGGATCAGATCAACCGGCTCCAACGTGGCCGGGCTCGCCGCCAGAAGTGGAACCGCACCCCGATCCGAAGCAGTAAAAAGAACGCGAGCCGCTTCGTTGGCCCAACAAAAGGCGTTGACACTGAGATTGGCACCGTCCGTGGCCCAGATTGGCTCGCCACCCGCGACCGGCATGAGCCCGAGTTGACGGCCGCGATAGAAGGGCTCGTCGACCAGCGATCCCGTGAACGCGACCAGACTGCCATCGGGACCAGGGAGTGGGTCCGACAGGGCCCAGCCAGGCATCTCCAGAAGAATCGTGGCATCTTCGAGGGCCGGAGGCTCGACCGTGAACTGCTCAAGGCGAGATTCAAGAATCGCATCGGGGTGCGTTTCTCCGCTCCGCGCTGCCATGATTATTTTCCGACCGTCCACGGAATAGATCGCATCGAATCGCACCACCGCGCCCCGGCCGATGCGGCGTGGTGACGTATCACTTGATACCAGTGATATGTGGAAGACCTGACGCAATCGCGTGCGTTCTTCGAGCGCCTGTTCGCCTTGGAATGCGATTCGATCGACGACCCGAGGATCGCGGACTCGGGCATTGCCCTCAAGCCACGATCGAATCTCCTCGAGACTCCCCGCGGGATCCGGTTCGATTTCATTTCGCTCCGCTTCGAGCCGCTCAGTCTCGTCGTGGACGGTCTTGCCGGGGCGGGTTGGCTGCCATGGTGGCGGGCCATCCGCGGCGATGATCTCTTCCAGTGGAAGCGGTGATTCAACGAGTATTGCTCGACCGTTTGGCGCCCACCTTGGTTTCGCGGCACCATGTTTGAGGGTCGTGATCTGCCGGGCTTCACCGCCATCCAGCGGCAGGATCCAAACCTGCCCACGCGGTTTCTCCTCCGTACCATCCCCGTCATCCGCCTTGGCTGGAATCCGCTCGAACGCCACCTGTCGCCCGTCTGGAGAGAGCACCGGATTCGAATCAACTCGTTCACCGTGCGTCAGTTGACGCGGAGCTTGATCGGCATCACGCAGATCGACATGGAAGAGATGCCGTTGGATCTCGTAGTCGCCGACCCGGAGCACGCCTTCCAGCGGTTTCGTCTCGGCGAACGACTCGATCGAGATGATCGCGAAACGACCAGATCGATCAACATCAACCTCTCGAATCGTCTGAAGCTGCAGCAGATCGCGCGTCGTGATGGACGGCTTCACCTTCGAGTCTCCGCCCTGCGCTTGCAAAGTCGATGTTGCCATAAAGAACCCCAGTCCGAGCAAGGCCAAGAAAATCGTTCCATTCATGAGCGTATTGTCGCGAATCAGATCATCTTGGTCGGGAATCGACAGGTCGTTCCGGAGTTCGGATGAGAAAATGCCCCGCTCGGACCATGGTGATCCGAGCGGGGCATTGATTTGCATGAAATGATCTGCACGGGACGACCTGCGATCGCCGATCTCGGATCACGTCAGGCCGACATGCCCTCAAGTGGCGACCGAATCAAGTCTCAAAGCGTCACATGGCGCCATTGACGGCTGCGGCAAGATCTTCCTTGCTGGAGATCCCGACAAACTTCTTCACGAGTTCACCGTTCTTCAGAACCATGATGGTGGGGATCGACATGATGCCGAACTGGAGGGCGACCTCGCGGTTCGCATCGATATCCAGCTTCCCGATCTTCGCGGTCCCTTCAAAATCGGCGGCCAGTTCATCGATGACCGGCGCGAGCGCCCGACACGGACCACACCATTCTGCCCAGAAGTCGACGACCACCGGTTGGGAGGACGCCATGGCCTCGGTTGCGAAATTTGCGTCGGTGAATTCGAAGACGGCGGTACTGGCCATGCGAACGGCTCCTTGGTAACTGAAATAAGTCGGAAACAACCCGCCAACAGACGGATCGCTGATTTCGATTGGAGACAAGATTTTAGCGGGTCGACCGAATCATGACAGCGGGGAATTACCCCATTGCGACGAACCGGCTCCTTGACGCGCTCTCTTGCCGGTCCCGTGCGACCGCACGCCGTCGGGCAACCCTCACGAGCCCCGCGTGGATGCCACTGCCGCAGCGACGAGGAGCCCGCGTCGATGCACCTCAACGTTGTGGACGCGGAAGAACCGAGCCCCACTCCGCCAGGCCTCGACGGCGGCCACCATCGACTCCGGATCCCGATCTTGGGGCTCAGAAATCCCCGTCACGGCACCCAAGAAGCTCTTTCGACTCGCCCCCACCAACACCGGCCTGCCGTCCGAGATCAAGGCTGGGAGACCCTGAAGCAAACGATGATTCTGGTCAACGGACTTACCGAAGCCAAGACCGGGATCAACGGCGATGGAATCTTGATGGATCCCGGCCTGCATGGCTTCCGACACTCGGCCCGCGAGCCACCGGCGGACATCGTTGACCACGTCCGCATAGACCGGATTTTCCTCGTAGCGATCGCTGAAGGAATCCTGCTCAGGACGGCGAAGCCGGTGCATCAGAATCAGGCCGCGATCACCCGCGGCGACGAGCGGGAACATCTCGGAGTCGTCGGTTCCAGCGGAGACGTCATTCACGGCGTCGGCACCGGCCTCAAACGCCGCTTCGGCGACGGCTGCTCGCGTGGTATCGATGGTGACAACGATCTGCCGGGTCTCGGGATGCCTCCGAAGCCCCTCGATCACGGGGACGACGCGGCGAATCTGCTCCTCAATCGCGACCGCCGCCGCACCAGGCCGAGTCGACTCGCCCCCGATATCCAGTACCCGCGCCCCTTGTCTCATCATTTCCACGCCAGAGTTCACGGCGTGTGCTGGATCAAAATGAATGCCGCCATCCGAAAAGCTGTCGGGTGTGACGTTAAGAATTCCCATGAGACACCAAGGCTCGAGCGCCAACGTCCGATCGGAACCCAATCGCCAGCCGGCCGCGTTGATCACCGGCCGCCCTCGGCACCCGGCGGTGCGATCATTTGTTCGATCGCATTCCCAACCGCGACCCCAACCACTTCACTGGGAACAACCACGGCCCACTCCAGGCTGGCCTTCTGGTCAACGAGACCAAACGCCACTCCAACTCCGATCGGAGGCATCGAGCGCGGAAGCTCCGGGATCATCTCCGAGCCACCGGGAAAGAGGGCGGCGATCTGACGAGCGAGCTTTCCAAGTTGCCCAACGTCGATGAACATCTCGAAGTCCGGGTTCGGCGGAAGCCACGACTGCATCGATACGAGCACTGGGTCGGAAGAAAGTCCCCCACCAGCGGTGCCGGCTTCGATCGCTCGTTGCAGGACATCCGGCCGACGACTAAAGGTCATCACGTAACCATCACCGATCACCTGGCCGAGCCCCTTGAGACCTCGAGGCCCGTACAGCATTTTTTCAACCGTCAACTGGAGGGATGCATCGCCGACGGTTCCCGCCGCGGTGCGACGGTCGGACGGCGCGATCTCCGAATTCATCGTGAATTCATCGGCCGTTCCACCTTTCCGCTGCGTGGCGTCCGTCTCCCAAGCCGTCTTGCGTTCAATCGCTCCGGTGACGCCCTGCATGCCTTCGATCGCCGTTCCAATCGTCCGGCGAAGTGTTTCGGGATCAGTGGTATCCAAGAGCAGCGATGCGTCGTTGAGCGCCCCGCCCATCGCGACCCCGAGCTTGCTGGGATACATCGCGAATTCCATCCCGCGCATCGAAGGACCGATGGCGGACATCCACGCTGGGAACATGCCTTGGTCGACGTCCAGCACTTCGAGCACGTCCATCATTCCTTGATACCCGCCGAAACCTGCGAAATCGACGCCCATGGCCATATAGAATGGCTGCCTCGGAATCCGGCCCAACAACGGCCGATCCAGTCCGCCCGTGGCATCCTTCGCAAGGCTCGACCAGGCCCCGTCGCTTGAGAATCGCGTCCAACTTCGGACACCGATCGCGAGCGCGTCCACATCGACGGAAATCACAAAGTCCTCGGCATCTTCCCCGAGCCTTTGGATCAAATCGTTTCCACCGAGCCCGGCCATTCCAATTTCGAGTTCGTTGGACTCCGCCGCGGCGATCGCCGCTTCGCGGGTCTTCTCCAACACACTGCCATCGATCCACATGAGGAGATCAGTTGATCGCATCGCCATCGTGGCATCGGCACCGAATCGGCGCTGTAGCAAGGCCGAAGTGCCGGCATCGGGTTTCCAATCCGCAAGGTAGGCTCGCTGGATCGAGATCAACACATGCGTCTCGATTGATTTGACGAAGACGAGTTCGCCATCCTTCCAGCGATAGGCCATCGGTTCTTGTTTCGGATCAGGCTTGAAGTTCGCCTGAATGAAGCGATCCGCATCCTCGACCGGAATCGCCATCACGCCTTCGCCGTCGGTCAACGACGCTGCGGACATCGTCCATGCCACCAGCGATCCTCGTTCATTGAAGCCCGCAGAAATTCCAAATTGCGATACCAGCACATCAATCGGTCGGCCCGCAACCGCCAACTCGGGGCGGTTGGCACGGTCGAGCATGTCCGCAAGGTCGGCATTGAGCGCCGACATGCTCGGAACCACCGCCCATGCGACCGCGTTGGAAGGCACCAGTCCCAGCGCCTCATCCAGACGATCGGCGGCCGCGGGTCGAAAAATGGCAGAAATGGCAACGAGAAGGCCGAAGACCGGCGTGAACTCGCGAAACTGAACCGGAAGAAATCGAATCGACATGATAAAGCTCCAAGGCCCGTACTCTACGTCGAGCCGGCGCTCGGTTATTGAAAAACATTGCCTCCGTTCTGAATCAGAAGCCTCTTCCACGTGCCATTCTTCGGTTCGCTCATCCTCGTTGCCGTCGCCGCCATGGCTACCGCCCTCCTCTTTCGCCGACTCGGGCTCCCCGGGGCTCGACTGGTGGGCGGCTTGGTGGTCGGGATCGCCCTTGGCCCGACAGTGCTTGGGCGGCTGGCCCCTGAACCATGGGCCGAGATCATGATGGGTGGAACCCAATGGCGAGCAGCGGTTCACGACACCGAGCGGGAACACGCCGCCTGGCGATTCGCGGCCGCCGCGGTGCCATTGAGCATCGAGGAGATGGAACTCGAAGTCGAACGCCATCGGATCGAAATCCTTCCGATGAGGCAGGCCCTCAGCGATGCGGAGAACCAGCATGCCCGCCCGTGGGTGATTTTGACCGTGCTGACCGCCATCGGCGCCGCGGCCAGCGGTGGCCTGACCAGAAGACCGCGGCGGCCAGCCTCCGTACTTGATGGGATTCGTCCACTCCATCGTGCCGACCTCACGGACACCGCCGCCGTCGGCGCGTGGGCCGCGATGGTTCCGATTCTGGCCACGATCTTGGTCTTCACCTTCCTGGGATACGGTGCGTGGGACGCGACCACGCTGCTCGCCGCCGCCGCCGTCGGAATCGGGGCGTGGACGCTGGACCCGCTTGATGGACGATTCGCGGGCGGCCGAGCCGCCCGTCGCCAGATACGTCGCGCTGGAACGGTCGCAACCCTCGTCGCCGCGAGCTTGATCGTGGCCGCCGCCTGGCGAGGGCAGGCCGGATGGGGCGTCGTCGGCGTCGTGTTGTTTCCCATCGTCCTGTCTGGAAGTCGATTCGCCAGAAGATGGCCCACTCGTCAGATCCGAGACTTCATCCTGCTACCTTCGCTCGCCGCGTTCACCGTCATTCGCAGCGAATTCTTGCTCGAAACGCCGTGGCTTCTCACGATTTTCCTGATTGCCATTGCTGGCGACGGCCGCTGGCTGGGGTGGTTCTTCGGCCTCATCTTCTCCGGCCATGAACACGGCCACGCTTTGGACGCGGCGAAAGCAGCAGATCCAGCCAGCCCCACTCCATTGCACGAGACGACGGCTTCCAGTGTTTTCCAATGTTCACTTCGGCGATCTCTCGCGGCCCTCGATACCGCCGGTCCCCAGCTCGTGGTGGCAAGTACCGCCGTCGCCCTGGGACTCATCGGACCCGGGATCGCGATGGCGCTGGCGATCTCCGCCACCACGCTGGATTTCACCGCCCCACTCCGACGTCGCGTCGCCCAATCGCTCAAGCGCACGGCATGAAGATTCGCAGGAACGCGTCGATCAAACGTCGGTCGCGGGCGTTTTCTCTGGCGCGGGCACCGGCTTGACCTGCTTGGTCGCCTTCTCAATCGCCGACTTAAACGCGGTACTTCCGGGGTCAACTCGGCTGTCAAAGAACTCGATCGTCTTTCCGTCCGGCGAGATCAGGTACTTGCAGAAATTCCAGCCCGGGAGCTTCCCCGTCTTCGTGCCAAGAAACTCGTAGACCGGACTCTGATTGGATCCCGGCTTCACCGAGATCTTCGACATCATGGGGAACTTGACGCCGTACTTCGAAGAGCAAAACGTCTTGATCTCGGTCTCCGTTCCCGGCTCTTGGCCCCCGAAGTCGTTGCAGGGAAAGCCGACAACCAGGAGCCCCTGGTCCTTGAACTGGTCCTGAAGCGCCTGGAGCCCGGCGTACTGCCTTGTGAATCCGCACCGACTGGCGACATTGACGACCAGAATGGTCTTGCCCTTCCATTCCTCGAACTTGATCTCCTTGCCGTCGATTGTCTTCGCCTGGAGGTCGAACATGGTCTTGTCATTCCATTTCTGACGGAGTTCGTCGGTGACCGGCATCGACTGCGTGCAAGCGATTCCCACCGCAGCCATTGCCACACCAGCAATCGCCCCGGCGACCCGACTGCGGAGATTCGTGATGCGACTTGGAGCGTTGTTTCGGGCGGGCATGCGGATTCCTCGATTTGAGATGCGGTAAAGAGTGAGTCGCCAATGAGGCGTCCCATTCAACGAACGACCACATTCTCTTCGAAACCGCGGCACCGTGGATTCGATGCCATCGATCCGATCTCAAATCGCCGGTCTTGCGATCCATCGTGCCCAACTGGGACTCACGCCGGACACTTTGAACCACCGGATCACTCGACGGTGACGCTTTTGGCAAGATTTCGAGGTTTATCGACGTCCTTGCCACGGAGCACCGCGGCGTGGTACGCCAACAACTGCAGCGGGATCACCGAGACCAGTGGCTGAAGGGGTTCGATGACGTCAGGCACGTAGAAGACCGCCTCGCAGAGCCTCGCAATGTCTTCGTCACCTTCGGTAGCCACCGCAATGACGTGACCGCCACGACTGCGGACCTCCTCGATGTTCGAAACCACCTTCTCGTACTGGCTGTTCCGAGTCGCGATGAAAACCACGGGCATGCCGTCGTCGATGAGCGCGATCGGACCATGCTTCATCTCGGCGGCCGGCATGCCTTCCGCGTGGATGTAGCTGATCTCTTTCAGTTTCAGGGCACCTTCCATCGCGACCGGATAATTCACACCGCGGCCAAGGAAGAGCCAGTTCTCACGTCCGACGAAGCGGGCGGTGGCCTCGCGAATGTGATCACTCTGTTCGAGAACGCGTTCGATCTTGTCGGGAATCGCGGTCATTTCGTCGAGGAGGGTGTTCACTTGGTCCTGCGACAGAAAACGTCGCCGGCCGATGAACGTGGCCAGGAGCGCATTCACCATCACCTGGCCCACAAAGGCCTTGGTACTGGCGACGCCGATCTCGGGACCGACTCGCAGGTATACGCCCGCGTCGGTTTCGCGAGAAATCGAGGATCCGACGACGTTGACCACGCCGAGACCCATGGCCCCCTTCTGACGGGCTTCCTGCATCGCCGCCAGCGTGTCCGCGGTCTCGCCGGACTGACTGATCGCGATGACCACCGTCCCTTCTTCAACGATCGGATTTCGATAACGGAATTCACTGGCGAATTCGACATCGGTTGGAATCTTCGCCAGATCCTCCATCAGATACTCGCCGATCATCGCGGCGTTCAAGGCGGTTCCCTGACCAACGAACACGATGCGTTTTGCTTTGGCGAGATCACGACCGAAATCGCTGACTCCACCCAGAACGACCTGCCCCGCTCGATGGTCGATCCGGCCCTGAATGCAGGTCCGCAACGCCCGTGGTTGCTCGAAGATTTCCTTGAGCATGTAGTGCTCGTACTTACCAAGTTCGATCTGTTCGATCTCGAACTCAAGTTTGTGAACTTCGGCGGAGATTTCGATATCGTCGACGGTCGTCGTCCGGAAGGAATCGCGGGTCAGTTTCGCGACCGTGTAATCATCGAGCGTGAAGGCCTGATTGGTATGTGCCACGATTGCACTCTGATCCGAGGCGACAATGTACTCGTCGTTTCCAACGCCCACGAGCAGCGGTGACCCCTTGCGAGCCGCGACCATGACGCCGGGCTCGTTCTTGCAGATCACCGCGATGGCATACGCGCCTTCGACTTCCCGGAGCGCGCTCTGAACGGCCTTCTCGAGATCGCCGTGATACAACTCGCCGATCAGGTGAACCAGGACTTCGGTATCCGTCTCGCTGGTGAAGACATGGCCTTTTTCGGTGAGCCAGATTCGCAGTGATTGGTAGTTTTCAATAATGCCATTATGAATGATCGCGATGCCGTGACCAAGAGTCGCATCATCCCGATGAGGATGGGCATTGGCTTCCGTCACCCCACCATGGGTCGCCCAACGGGTATGCGCGATACCGATGGAACCGGGGAGACCGCCGTGAGCTTCGATCGCGTCTTCGAGCACTCGAACGCGGCCGACACTCTTCACTTGATCGAGCGTGCCGCTGTCTTCTCCCTGAAGGACGGCGATCCCGGCCGAGTCATAGCCTCGATATTCGAGTCGCTTGAGTCCTTCCAGCAGGATGGGGGTGGCGTCTCGACGGCCGATATAGGCGACAATTCCACACATGTCAGGCGGTCTCCGGATCTCTGCCGAACAAGAAAAAGGGCGAAGGACAGAGCATTCTTGCCCCATCCCGCCGCTCATGCCATCGACCGATCGAAAAAACCCCGTGAGTCGGGCTCTCAAAAGGGCCAAAAACTGGATTCAATCGCATCAACTGGGCCACAGGGTCCTGCCCGCCCGCCAGTCTCGATCGATAGGATCTGGGCGTGCAGGATCTCTGGGAAGACGGTCGGGACCTTCGAAGAAGGGCGGCAGAGCCGCTCGCGCATCGATTGCGCCCCGAGAACATCGAAGATCTCATGGGCCAGGAGCACCTGCTTGGGGAGGGCCAGGTGCTTCGACGAATGCTCGACGCCGACATCGTTGGCTCCCTGCTCCTCCACGGCCCGCCCGGAACTGGCAAGACTACGCTCGCATTGCTGATCGCGGGCCAACTTGGTGCCCACCTCGAGCGAGAGAACGCGGCCCAGGTCGGGGTTCCTCGGATCCGCGAGATTCTCGCCGCGGCAGATCGACGACTTGGCGACGATGGGCGACGAACCATCCTCTTTCTCGACGAGATCCATCGCTTCAGCCGCAGTCAACAGGATGTTCTACTCGGACACGTCGAACGTGGCGGCATCGCGCTCATTGGCGCGACGACCGAAAACCCTTGGTACGCGGTGAACGCCGCGCTGACCAGCCGCTCGACGGTCCTGGAGGTCAAGCCGCTCGACGAACCGACCATCGTCATCCTGCTCGAGCGGGCCATGGTTGATCCTCGTGGGCTTGGATCACTCGCCGTCGAACTCGCCCCCGACGCCGCCGCCCATCTTGCGAAGAGTTGCCAAGGCGATGCGAGGCGGGCCCTGACCGCGCTCGAGGTCGCCGCCCGCAGTCTCCGCCCACCGCAGAGAGGTCAAGGCGAGCCGGTCCGCCTGGACCTCATGGCCGCGGAAGCCTCGATCGGAAGCCGAGCGGTCGTCTATGACCGCACCGGCGACGGCCACTACGACACCATCAGCGCCTTCATTAAGTCAATGCGCGGTTCAGACCCCGATGCGACCGTCTATTGGCTGGCCAAGATGCTCCATGCCGGCGAGGACCCTCGTTTCATCGCCCGGCGAATCGCGATTTTTGCGAGCGAGGACATCGGCCAGGCGGATCCTTCGGCGATCGCAGTCGCGAACGCCGCGTGGAATCTGGTCGAGAAGATCGGGATGCCTGAGGCCCAATTGACGCTGGCGCAGGCCGCCATCCACATGGCGATGGCACCGAAGAGCAACGCCACGTCCACCGCCATTTGGTCGGCCATGCAGGAAGTCAAGGACGGCCGGACCCATCCGATCCCCCTCGAACTCATTAGCGGAATGAAGAAAAGCCGCGCGCCCGAGGCGCCGGACTATCGCTCGCCACACAAAGCCGACGACGGCGTCGGAACTACGACGTACCTCGGGGTCGATCGTGATTTCTACAACCCTGTCGATCGCGGAAGAGAATCCGCGCACGCTGAGGCGCTGAAAATTATCCGAGAACGACGACGCCAAGAGGCCAGCGGCGATGGCGCCGATCCAAGTTCGGAAACCTGAATGGACCCAAAGAATGTCATTCGAGGCGAAGTCCGAACCGCGATGAGCACGCTCACCGCCAGCGAGCGGTCAGCAGCCTCCCCGATGCTTGCAGAATGGGTTCGAAGCGTCGTCGCCCGTCGAGCGGCACGTTGCGTCATGGGCTTTCTTTCGGATCCGCAAGAGGTCGATTTCGACGCCGCGCTCGCGGCACTTCTCTCAGATCCCACGATAACCGTCGGCGTCCCGGTTGTTTCCGTGGATCAAGGGCGGATGAATTGTGGACGACTTGTTTCGCTCCAGCCGGCGTCGCTCTCGACGGACCGATATCAGATTCGAACCCCTTGCCCCCCGATCGAACCCATTGATCCCAAGGCGCTGGATTTGATCTTCGTCCCCGGCGTTGCCTTCACTCGAGATGGACGACGGCTCGGCCGTGGTGGTGGGTACTACGATCGCTTCTTGGCAGATCTACCCTCAACGACGTGGCGTATCGGGGTCTGCCACGGCGTACAGATCCGAGCGGAACTACCCGTCGGGAACCACGACATACCCGTCGATGAGCTCATCGTCACCTCGGAAGATCCGCCCCCGGGCTGACTGGAATTCCCTCGAATGGCCGACGACTGCCATTCGTTGTTTTTTCAGGCTCAACGACCGTCTAACCGATCCTCGAAAGAGGCGACTGGACCGGACGATCGAGGGTAGGGTTTACCAGTCCAGAACCGCGTCCGAAAAGCTCGAGAGCGTTCGTGATTCGTGATTCGTGATTCGGAAACGCTCCGAAATGCGAATCTTGGCGGTACCCGTACCGCCGACAGACTCGAGTTCCGATTCAGAGAACCACTCGGCACCAGCCGAAGGAGGCCAACATGGCCCTAGCCAGCCAATCCGGTCGATCAACTAGCCGCCGAAGCTACATGAGCAGTCGCCGTCGATCTCGTCGAAGTCGTTGGATTTTCGGCATCCTGATTCTCGCGATCGCCAGCATCGCTGGCTGGTGGTTCACCTCGGGCTCCCAGAACGTGGCCGAGCCTGATCCAGTGGCGACCAGCACTTCCGAAGCGCTCGCGCCGACGGAGAAAATCACCTCCGCCTCCGCGCGTGAATCCGAGATCGTCTTCGATGACGGACGCGGCGCTTCCAACCAAGGCATCAGCACCGCAACACCCGAACAAGCTCAAACGCACCGGTCCGATCTCGCCAAACGAACGGTCCCGGTGACTTCACCACAAGAATCGACCGCCTCGACGGAGCCTACTCAACCAGCCCGCGCGTCACGGCCCGTCACCACCAATCGGAATGCCGCGACCGCACTCGCCGATGCCCAGCGACTCTCGACCAACGATCCCGTGGCCGCGAGAAAATCGCTGACCACCGCTTGGGTCGCCGGCGGACTCTCGGCGACAGATCGAGCCAAAGCGATCCGACTCTCAAGAACCCTGAGCGACCTCACGCTCTTCGACCGCCCATCGCTCCCAAACAACCCTTACGTTCGCGAGTACAAGGTGCGAAGCGGGGACAGCCTCGAGCGGATCGTCAAGCGCGAAAATCTTCAAATCGACAAGATGCTTCTGGCCCGGATGAACAATCTCTCGAATCCAGATTCGATCCGAATCGGACAGACCCTCCGTCTTCCGACTGGAAACTTCGATGCGATCGTCAACAAGTCTGACTACTCGCTCACCCTGTTCCAACGAACGGATAATGATCGATCCATCGTGCTGGTCCTCCCGGTCGGGCTCGGCGAATTTAATGCCACGCCGACCGGGCTCTTCCGCGTCCGCGTGAATTCAAAGCTCGTCAACCCGCATTGGATCAATCCCAGAACCCGTGAAGAATTCAAGCCCAACGATCCCGCCAATCCGATCGGCGAGCACTGGATCGGCTTAGAAGGAATTGAAGCCGGAAACCGAGATGTCGATGGCTACGGAATCCACGGAACCATCGATCCGGCATCGATCGGCGACCAGATGTCGATGGGATGCGTCCGTATGCTCGGCGACGATGTGCAACTCGTCTACGAAGTTCTGACCCATCCAGGATCCACCATCGAGATTCGTGACTGAAGCATTCGCGGTTCGAGTTCTAGGTCTGAGTTCTTGGTTTGAGTTCTTGGTTGGGGGTCGATCAGGCCGCACCTTCAGACTAGAATGCGGACATGACGTCACGCGATGACAACCTGCCCGTGATCGGGGTCAGCATGGGGGATCCCACGGGGATCGGCGCCGAGGTCGTCGTGAAGGCATTGGCCGATCCATCCCTCCACGAAACCGCGCGATTTGTGGTCTACGGAAGAAACGAACTCCTCACCCTCGCTGCGGATCGCGCCGGAATTAGGCCGTACTGGTTTCGCGTCGCCCAAGGCAGCGACCGCGCACGCGGATCACTCCTCCCGCCCGTCACCGTCGTGGATTTCCACGATGTCGATTTCACCCCGCCGCTTGAAGCTGGCCCCGGCCGGACCGGCGGGCACCTCTCGAAACAATTCGTCGAGGAGGCCATCGCCGACGCCTTGCTGGAGCCCACGGACGAAAGACACATTGATGGACTGGTGACCGCACCGATCTGCAAGGAATCTTGGTCCCTGGCAGGCTTCAAGTGGCCCGGCCACACCGAACTCTTGGCCCACCGGACCAAAGCGAAGCAGCAGGCGATGGCGTTCGTCTCCCCACGACTCAAGGTGGTGCTTGCGACGGCCCACGTCCCGTTGATGAACGTCAAGGACGTCCTCACCATTGGACGGGTTCACGAATCGATCGAACTCGGGCATGAACTCTGCCGACGACTCGGCGTGGACCGCCCGCGAATCGCGGTCTGTGGGTTGAATCCACATGCCGGTGAGAACGGCATTCTCGGAGACGAGGATGGAAGGATCATCGCCCCGGCAATCGATGTCGCCGTTCAGCAGGGCATCGACGCAACCGGACCTCATCCCGCCGACACGATCTTCATCGCCGCGGCTTCCGGCAAATACGACCTGGTGGTGGCGATGTATCACGACCAAGGTTTGATTCCTGTGAAACTGCTGGGCTGGGACAAGGCAATCAACATCACGCTCGGACTGCCGATCATTCGAACCAGCCCCGACCACGGGACTGCCTTCGACATTGCCGGACGAAACAAGGCTGACGCCGGATCGATCCGCTGTGCGATCGAACTCGCCATCGAGCTGGCAACTCGCCGTCGCCATGAGCCGACCAAGCCCAGTAGTCGTTCACGACTCCGCTGAATTCCAAACGGCCGGCTCCACCCACAGACCCAATCCGAAGAAGAGGGACGACAGGCAGTACACCCATCGTCCCCCCGAAGGAAGAAGGTCATTCCAATCGAACTTCGTGGCGACGGGGATGGCGTCGGCGCCTCGACAGCATGCCCCCGACTCCGAGCAACGCGATCGACCCGGGCGCGGGAACTGGCGTCCCACGCAGCATGAGATTGTCGAATCGAATCGTCCCTTGGCCGCCGGTCGAGCCCAACACCGTGACTCGAAACGCGAGGGCATCGGTGAATGGAGCCGCCACCGGGAGCTCCAGTTGATGCGTCTCCCAATCAGTGCCGATGGTGGAGAATCCCACCCCGGTCCACCCGCCATTCCACCATTGATCGATGCGGACCAGATCGCATCCGGTGGCGCTTCTCTTGGCCGCGAAAGACACGATCAGATTCTCCGCGGGCAGCCCGAGGCCTGGCGCGGGCCACGCGTTCACCATGAAAGAACCGCCTTCGGCACGGCCACCTCTGAATCCCATCGACTCCCCCGCCGGCCATTCGGACAAGCCGTTCATCGTCGTTCCGGCGAAGAATTCTAACGCGTCCATCGATCCGTTTGGATCGATGTTCCCAAATCCCTCGTCCGCCCCAAAGATTGACGCCGACCGGTCGATCCGGTTGAAGTTCCAGCCCGCCAGAAGGTCCGCGTGACCATTGGTGGCCATGGAACCAAGCAGAATGGCCAGCAGACCACACCACCATGACCGCCCCATTATTTCTACTTGCTGCCACGACCGCGACGGCGCGGCGCGGACGAACCGGGCGGCCTCTCTTCTCATCTCTACCGCCGATCTTCGATTGACGCCGATCGCATTTTGACGTCGACGCCGACTTCGTTCCGACACCGCCGTTCGGGTCGCGTCTTGATTCAGATCCCGCATGCCGTTCATCCCGGAAATTTCTCCCCAGGCTCCGAAGCCCCCGCCTCCGGATCTGACAGTACGACACCGCGGCACCTCCGAATGGAAGTGCCGCGGTTTTTCGTAATCATGCGTGATGACGCTGGAGCCGAGGGTGGCGGAGGCTAGAACAGACAGCCCACCGCAGCCGCGACCGAACGCTGATTCGTGGGATCAATCAACCAGAGCCAGTCGTCGAAGAGGAATTCGAAGCGAGCCGCAAGCAGTGCAATCCGCCCCATCACGGTAAAGCCGAAGGCCGCGCCGAACGTGATCATCAGGAACCAGATCCCGACTCGCGCCACTTTTCCGACTACACCCTTGTGCTCCACCGAGAAGAAGAAGTACGTGAGACACGACAGCACACCGATGAGCAGCGTGATCTGCCGCACACTTGCCCAGAAACTGGAGTACCCGTTCACCGTGCCGTCCGCGTTCATCACTTCCTGATACAGCGGCTCGATCGTGGCCTTGATCTGGCTCAGGAAGTCACCTTCGATGTAGGCGACCATTCGAAGTGCTGCGGTCGTCCCGACAATGAATGCCAGTGTCCAGAGGCTCAAGTACTGCCCCTTGGGTGCCAGACGCATCAACAACAGCGCCCCAAAGATCGCGGGAACCAGATACGCCCAGTTGGGATCCGCAGTCGCCAAACCAGGCAAGAGATTCCCTTGGACAAACCCAGGAAAGAGCTGTCCGAGCAAGTTCGGAACGATCATGTCCCAGAGACCAATGACCATCCAATAGGCGGCCGAGACGCCCACCACCACCGACTCCGCGGTCTTGTAGAGGGGGTTGTCTTTGTAGAGGAAAGAGAAGATCGCAAGCGTGAAGATGGCCGCCAGCCAGAGGCCGATGGTCCGTGACCAACTCAAACCGATCGCCGGCACAACGTCATCTGCAGTGGTGGTGACCATGGCTCGGCCGTCCGCCACGACCATGGTCGTTTCCGCGTCGGAATCGCCCGATTCTCGTGCGGCGTCGAAAATAGCGATGAGTGTCGACTTGAAGTCACCATACGTCTTCACGGTAATCATGGTTTTCCGCACGAACCCCGCCGCGCGAAGCGCCTTCCAATTGATCTCGACGGCTGGGGCTGCCTTCCCCGCGGCTTCAGCGTTGGCTTTTTCGAGGAGGGCCAGACGCCAGGTCTCCAGTGCGGTCCCGAGATCAACCCCGGGGTCAATCGTGGCATCGAACGGCGTCGAGAGCGCTGCCTGTAGTGCTTCATTCCCCCTGGTCGCTTCGAAGTAGACTCGAGGCGATACCGGCGTGACTGACTGCCAGGCGACCCGCGGTGATTCGGCGCCTGCGAAATCCACGGCTTCGTCGGATGACGCATCAACCCACGTGGTTCGATCGCCCTCCGACTTGACGTCACCGTCTGTCGTGTCGAGCACCGGGAGCTCAACTTTGACGAACGAGGCGTCGCCGCGTTCGACATAGATTCGGCCGAACCCGTTACCCATGAAGGCACGGATCACGAGAAGGATCACGAAGACCCCAACGATGCTGAGAAGGGTCAGTTTTTGGCGATTCACTGGGAACCTCCCCGTCGTCGGGTCGCGAAGAAGACGATGTTGCCCGCGATGATCAATCCGATCATCAACAAGTGGGCCACCAGTTGAGGCCCCATCCTTCGTTGCGCCTCCAGGAAAATACCTGGTATCGGCGCGCTGGCGATTTCGATGAGTTTCGTCTTGGCCTCCGGGCTCATGGCCGCGGCGGCCGCTTCGGTGGTCCAAGTCGATGCTTCGGTCGGATTCGCGGCGAACCGGGCTGCGAGTTCGCTCGAAGCGGGCTCGGTGATTCCACCGGACTCCAGTGCATCAAGCAGCTGCTCGCTGCGGACCCATTTGTTCACGATGGACTCGTACTCAGCCGCACCCTTGATGGCGCCCAAGAGTCCCTGAACCTGATTCGGGACATAGGGATACATCTGCGGTGCTTGAACACCGGTACATCCGATGACCAATGGCTTCTTGAGCGGCGTCGCCGCGTAGAGCACCCACTCCTTGCTTCCCGGATAACCCGCACTGGCGTTCACCAAGGCGTCGAAGTCCGCCAGACTGGAGATGCCTTCCATCATGGGAATCGCATCAACCGAGGTGCCTCGCGCATCGGTTGGGAAGTACTGATCAAAGTCGGTCACGATGGTCTTGATGACCGCTTCGTTTCCCGCCTTGAAACCGAGGTCGACCCAGTCCTTGCCGTAGACCAGGTCCGGGTAGTACCCACCGATCACCCGACTGGTGCTCGATCGAATCATCTGCGCGCCGACCGGCCAGAGTGCGATGAAGTACATCCGGTGGCCCTTCTGAGCACACTGCCGGATAAAGGATGTCGCCATTGGTCCGAGTTCGCCCTCACTCGCAGGATCGAAATCCCACGCCATGAGGATCCGCGATCCGGGATCAAGATCGTCCAACACATCGAAGGCCGCCTGAGCCAGAGGCGTTGGTTCTTCCGGCAAAGTCTTGCCCGTGATCCCAATCACGATGATCGGGATGCCAACGGCTAACCCCATCATCAAGAAGATCCAGCGGCGGTCGAGATTTGCCATACGGTCGATGAGATTCATAGGTCAGTCTCCTCCACCGAGATAGGAGCGATCGAGCCCCATCAAAATCTTCAGGCTGGTACCGGCGATTCCGAGAGCGATGCCGATGATGATCGCTCGATTACCTGCGGTGTTGAAGACCTGCATGATGTAGACGCTCAATTCCTCGAGCCGAAGACCACTAAACGGGCCGTCGATGGGAATCCAACTCGTCATGAAGTAGCCCGCGAAGGTCCGGCCGAGCAGAATGATGAACGCGGTCCCCAGAAGGAGCATCGCTTCAAAGTTCTTCGCTCGAAATGCACGAAACGCGGCCGATGCAATGTAAAACGCGAGCATGGCGAACATCGTCGCGGTCAGCGGCTTGAAGACATATTCGTACACCCACCAGAACGGCGTGCCTTGGCCCTGAACGTCACCACTCCATGGCACGTCTGGGAAGCTGGGGTTCGGGGAGACGCCGATCTTGAACAGCCCAACTGCAAGCGTGGCGGTGAACGTGCCGAGCACGATCATCGAGTAACCCCAGCCAGTGTTGCGATCGGAGATCTTCTTGAGATGGACCTTGAGCAGACTTCCGCCACCGAGGACGAAGGCTACTGCGGCGATGATGCCGAACCAGGTCGTGGCTTCCTCGCCCCAGGACCGAGTCCCGGGAAGGAAGTTTGACACAATCAGCACAAGGCCGACGATCGCGGTGATCCAGAGTGGAACGATTCGTTTCACGTGAGCCTCCTCAGGCGCTCAGGACGGAGTCCTTGAACCAGTCGACGGCGTGCATCAGGGATTCACTCCCCGTGGCGACGGCGACCGTTGCCATAAGACAACCGATGATGAGCACGGCGCCAACGATGATCTTGCCCATGTCCTGCCCCTTCAGACTGCCCAGTTGATCGGGCTCGCCGGAGAGATAGGCGCTCGCGGCGAAAAATTCCTCGCCGATGAGCGTGTAGTCGCAGGCCGCGACAAAGAACGGAAGCTGACTCGGCATCGCGGTACCCGCGATCTGAATCGCCCCGACGGAATTTCCGGTCTCCGCGAGAATCAAACTCTCGGCAAAGAAGCAGCCCATGTAGAAACAAGCCGCCGGTTTCTCCCGGACGATAAGCCCCGACGCATACGCCGTATAACCAAACTGTTCGTCGGTGACGTAGTAGATGAGGTCGGGGTTGTACGCATCAGTCCGACCTGCAGCGAGATAGGACGAGTGGACCGTTTCACGGGCGGCACTCATCACCAGCGAGCGGCTGGTCGGCACCTCGATGCGGGCGTCGTACTCGGCGGCCGTCTTCGCGACTCTTCCCAAAACCGTAATGCCCGCCACCGTCTGAAGGTCATCCATATCCTGAATGCCCGGGATATAAAGAATCGGGCGGCCCATTTCCGTCGCCCGTCCGACCGCTTCGTCAACCGCGGCGAGACCCGCGATCTTGCGAATCGTGATGGGGCGCCCACTTCTTGCCCAGCGGATGAAGAAGAGCACCGAACCACACAGGAGCAACAGAATGAAGAAGAGCGGAAGTCGCTTGACATCAATGCCACTGGCCGCGGGGAGCACCATGCCGGTTTCCGCGGACGCTTCACTCTTTGCCACGCCTCCATCGGCCGTCTTCGCCACCGTGTAGACCATGAATTGATACTCGTCGGACGGGCTCAATTTTCCAACCTGAAGGCGGCTGGTTTCGGCAGAGACCGTATCGACCAGCACCCAGAATCGACCATGGGGTCCAGTCTCCGTCGGCGTCACCGATCCTTGCTGGTCAATCACCGCCTGACGGGCCACGGCGCGAGCCTGCATCGACGCGTCTTCAGGCGCCACGCCCTCGACGCCCACGAGGCGTTGATATTCGTTCTGGTATGCCTGATTCTGGATGGCGAGCAGCGCGGTGCCGCGTTCGTTGGCCACCCTCGAGGTCGTTTCTGAGACCACTTCGGTTCGCCAAACCTGGAAACCCTCTAACCCTTGGACTCCCGTGGGAATCGTCCACGTGACGATCGCTGCACCGCCACCGTCCGCGGGCAGATCCTCGGCGACCACGTCCGTCGGCGCCGGCGGTGCCGCGGAGGAACTCGAGATCATCACCATCACGGCGAGCATCGCGAATATGGATCGTGTCTGAAGAAGCGAGCTTGGTCTCTTCATGCGTCAGCCCTCGATGAGTTCGACGTTGGCACGCGGCACGACTGCCGTGGCACCGTCGGGAAATCGGACCTCGAGGACACGGGCTCTGGAGCCCGACCCGAGGACCGCGGGTTCGGTCGGCAATGCCGACACTTCACCCAGAAGTCCGAAGTACGGATCACGAATAACCCGCACGGTTGTACCAAGATCCAGCATCCCAGCCTCCTTGGCCAGCGTCGGATCGATCTCATTTTCGTTCTCACCCGGCTCAAGCGGCACCAGAATCTCCGGCCGCATCACGCCCGCGCGGATCTGGGTCGCCCCGTTGACGCTCGCGGTCCGACCGGCTCGCTCAGCGAGGAGACGCCAGGTTCGAGCCGCCATCGCGATATCGCCGAAGCCTTCGGTCACGATTACCGTGATGCCGATTTTTTCACTTCCGGTGATGGCAACCCCGAGGTCTCGGCCGAGCAGTTCTTTCAGATCTTGATCGTCCAGCCCCCCCGAGACCACCGCGGCCGCGCCCACTTCGATTGCCTTCCGAAGTGCCGCTGCGGTCATTCGGGCGCCGCCGAGGATGACCGACCCCTTCATGTCGCTGGTGATGAGATCGGCTTCGAGCGTTTGTTCGTGATCCGAACACGCCACTCGGATGACCCCTTCGGTCTCCCCGCCGATGCCAAAGATGCCCTGCACGAACATCACCTCGTTCTCGATGATGCAGCCTTCCTTCGGCAGCACTTCGACGACTTTTCCGGCGAGATAGGCCCGTACTTGGACCGGAATCGGGGCGCCTCGGAGCATGAGCTGGCCGGTGACCGAGGAGACCTGTTCGATCGTTCCCGTCGCATCAGAGACCACTTCCGTCTTAAAAGCGCCGAAGATCCCTTTGCTTCTGGCGATCGGCGCTCCCTGCTCCACCGATTCACCGATCTGCTTCAACATCAGGCTCGCCACATCACCGGCGGGACAACTCAGACGATTCGCCATGTTCATCGGCGTGATATCGCCGTCCATGAACGTCTCGGCGACGACGTCGCTCGCCACCACCATGTCGCCGACAGAGACGCGAACCTCACCGGAAATCGGCAGGAGTCGGCGGGCGCGATGGGTCGTTCGAGCAGCAACCTTGAGTCCTGGGGTATATGCCTTGGCCATGGTTTTCTCACGCGCCGTTGGGCGCGACCTCCAGATCGTCGTACATCCCGGTCGCCTTCACCACCCGAGTCACGGCTTCTCGCCGCGCTTGTGGGTCCTCTGGAAGTTCTAATCGCCGGCCTCGAGCGTCGAGGATGATTCCAGCTGGGCCACCCTTGGCAGTGCGGGTGATCGGCTTGCCCGGACCGTTTCCGAGATCGAAGCCTCGAGCGGGTGATACCTCGACCTCGGCGGTCTCTCCAGCACCCAATGGGACGACCACGAGTTGCCCGTAGGCAAGATCACCGTTGGCGGTCGTGCCACCAGTCATGCGGTAGGAGAAGCATGGCTTACCCGGTTTGCCTTGGCCCTTGGCCGCGATGCAAGTTCCGAGTACGACCAGACAGTCTTTATCGAAGACCTCCATGGCGGCCCGTTCGTGCACCGAACTGAGCACGCCAAGATGAGGCATCATGAAAATCGAATCCTTCGCCAAGGTCGTAAAACCCTCGGGCTCGAATGAGTCGATCAGCATCATCGCGGTCTGCTGCATTTTTGGAGCGTGGCTGAGCACGCCTCCGGACGCGACGAGCAGGTCGAGAGTCATGCCATCGACGATGCTGGCACCGCCGACCTCCTGGCTGAAGACGTCACCGACCGTGCGTTGCTGCTGCACTCCCTTGAGGGTGGTCGCGAATTCCTTGTGCTGTTGATAGGCCAGCCGCAGCGCCTCTCGGGCGACGGCCTGCTCGAAGACCAAAGCCTCCGCGCTCTGAGGAATCGTGGTCGGCCGGATCATCTTGTTCTTGACGCGATTCCGAAGTTCACGCTCCTCCATGTCCAAATGCACCCAGCGGAGGATCTGGTCCATGCCCGCTTCCGCGCAGACATTGGAGATCGAATAACTCATGCCGAGATTGGCACTCACGGTTCGATTGAACGTCCCATCAAAGACGCTGAACACGTCGGTGGTCGCCCCTCCGATATCAACGCCGACCGCGTTGATTCCCTGCGTCCGGGCGATGGTCTGGAGGATGTCCCCCACGGCGCCCGGAGTCGGCATGATCGGCGCGTTGGTCCAGTCGATCAGTTTGTCGTAACCGGGGGCATGCGCCATGACGTGCTCGAGAAAGACATCATGAATGCAGTCCCGGGCGGGCCCGAGGTTCTCCCGTTCCATCGTGGGACGAAGATTTTCGACGACCGAGAGGTCAAATCCGCCCGTCGCGTCGTCCTCAGCCGTGAAGACCCGTTCGATCTCGCCGCGAGCGTCGGTGTTCCCCGCGTAGATGATGGGCAGCTGATAGGCACCGCCAAATCGCGGGCGGGGCTTCGCCGGCGCGACCAGTTCCGCCAATTGGACGACTTGAGTCGAGTTGCCGCCGTCGGTGCCGCCCGAAAGCAGCACCATGTCTGGTCGCAGCTCCCTAATCCTCTGAATCTGCTCGTGGGGGCGACGCTTGTCATTGCTCGCGATGACGTCCATCACGATAGCGCCGGCTCCGAGGGCCGCCCGCTTCGCACTCGCGGCGGTCATCTCACGGACCACGCCAGCGACCATCATTTGAAGTCCGCCGCCAGCCGAGGAGGTGGAGATGTAGATATCGCAACCAACCGCGTCGTCGGTCGACGTGCGGCGAATGATCGTGCCGTCTTCGGCGATCAACTGGCGGCCTGATAGTTCTTGAAGTTCCGTAACCGAGTTGACGACGCCCACCGTCACATCAGCGAACGGCTCTTCCACCGTCGTTGGAGCCTCGCCGCGGAAGGTCTGGCGGTACACGCCATCGACCTCCTCAATCATGATGGCCTTGGTCGTCGTCGAACCGCAGTCAGTCGCGACGATGACCTTGATTCGGTCGGGATCAAGCTCTGGAAGGTCAGGATCGGAATGCATGCGGCGTCGAAACTCTGATCTGGTGCTGAAAACGAGCTTCCGAATCGGCCGAGACCGTCCGGAACACGCCCGAATGAACGTGGAGCCTACCCGATTCCCGCCATCATTCCTCGCTTCAGTCCGTGGTTTCACCCGCCGGCTTCGAGTCCGATTCATCCACGGGAGGCGCCACCCCACTCGATTCTTGATCCGGCATCGCTGGAGTTTCGGAGGCCGGCCCCTCTTTCGTCGAATCCGTCGTCTCCAGCCGATCTGCCTCCAGATCCTCGATCAATCTGCAGAGATACTCGACCGAACCACGACGCTCGATGAAGCCCGCAAAGGTCTCCCAGGCTCCGGGATCCACCAGGACCGTGCCGAAGGGCTGAAAAAAGTGCAATGCCTGCGCTCCGAGATAGTTCAGCGGCCGGGACATCTCGAGCAACATCAGTGCTGGCACGGTCATTCGCCGTCGGACCACTTCCTGACAAAGCTTCTCCGCGATCGCATGCTCTCGTTCCGTGGGCTCAAAGGAGGCGGCATCCTCGATGGCAAAGGCATGCCGCAGTCGCTCGAAGAGGGATCGCTCGTCGGTCATCTCGCCGCCCCTTCTCCGCGACGACGATCGGCCATTTCGAGGGGTGTCCCCTGCTCAATCGTCATCTTGGCCGCCGTCGCCACGGCATCCATGGTGATTTCCGGCCGCCGGCCCCAGTAGAGGTCCACGCCGGAACGAGCGTCGAAACGCGAGCCACCTCGCCGAGTCGAAAGCCAGCCACCCGCCGGATCGACCACCAGTCGTCGCGCTTCCGACCAGCGAACCAACCGACGACGAAGTGGATACGACGCTTCCAGTCGTTCACCATCGACGCGGTAACCAGTCGGAAGGAACCAGCGATTGAGTATCGAGAGGAGAAGAATGACCGCGGTGATGCTCCACAGGACATCGCCGCCAATCATGCCCGACAGGACCGCCAACGCCGTGATAAAGAGCAGAAGGACCAGCGTCCTGGCCGGGCGCTCTACCGCCGGCCACGCCGTCCACGTCGTCTCAGCCGTTGACTTCGAATCCGAGATGGCGGAATCCCTCGTGTTCATCGCTGCGACGGTACGCGATGAATCGGGCTCGCGTCGACCCCGGTGCGTTCGCTACCCTGAACCAGCAAAGAGTGGCGGCATCCAAGGTGGCCTAAAGTCATCAACCCCCTTGGCCGTCACCAGCCCCGGAGAACCCGCCATGTCCACGACCCCAAACCAGACGGACCGTGCCACCGCAAACCCCCTCACGCCGCTCGAGCCAGATGGGTTCGAGAATGATGGCTCGGTCAGTGGCCCGCAACACCTCATGAAGTGGGCCGAAGCCCACCATGCCGATTTCCAGCCACCGGTGGGCAACAAGTATCTCTACAGCGGCCGTGATTTCTTCACCATGGTGATCGGCGGCCCGAACGCCCGGAACGATTTTCATAAAGTCGATAGCGAAGAGTTCTTCATGCAATTGAAGGGTGACATCGTCATCAAGACGTGGGAGGACGGCGGCATCGTCGACCACCTCGTCAAGGAAGGCGAAACGTTCTTCATTCCTCCAAACGTCCCACACGCGCCATGCCGTCCGGCCAACACGCTCGGCCTAGTCGTCGAACGACGTCGTCCTGAAGGCGAGATCGAGCACCAGATGTTCTTCTGCGATTCCTGCGGAGAATTAGTCCACGATCAAGCGTTCGACTGCAAGGATATCGTGGTTCATTTCCGCGATGCAATGGAGGCTTTCTGGGCTGATGACTCGAGAAACAAATGCGGACATTGTGGGACTCGGGTGACCAAGCCGGGACCTTACGAACTTCCTGCCAATCTTCGAAGCTGAAGTCTCGCCGCTGAGTTTCGACGTTGTCCGGGACTTATCGGAAAAATCAGGGCCTATTGACCATCTCTTCGATGGCCCGGGCGAGGTCCATCGATCCGGCCCGGAAGGCGTCCAGATGACCCCCGGGAATCATCTTGATCTGCAGCGATCGGACGAGTTGCTCCCATCCCAGTGAACGATCGGCGGAAGAATCTTCTCTCAGACTCTCTACAGATCGAATCAACGTGAGATCAATATCCAACGGCTCGGGATCGTAGGCTCGCCAGGCCGCGAAGCTCGCGGCGATCACCCGACGAAGCGACAACATACTGCTCCGACGCTTCGAATTGACGATTCCGTGCAGTGATTCCGGCAGGACGTTCTGCAGCCGAACTCGAAGTTCCGCTTTGCTGGCCAGTCTTCCGCCCGCCCAGCGCCGTCTTGGGAGTGATGACACGGGAGCATCCACGACGAGCAGACGAACCTCAAGGCCCTCTCTCTGGAGTAATCGAGCAAGCTCGAATCCTACGAATCCACCCAGTGAGTAACCAGCAATCGAAATTTTCTTCATCCCAGTCCGGCGGACGATTTCCCCAAAGGAGACCGCAAGATCCTCGATCCGTCGGAGCGGTTTTCGCAACCCACCAACTCCAGGGTAGGGAAGACCATAGACCGGAAGCATCGGCGGCAAGCCGTCGAGAATCGATTGAAAACTGAAGACCGTTCCCCCAACCCCCGGAATGCAGAAGAGCGCCCGACTCGTCAGGCAATCGGGACTGTGGAGGCTGATCAACGGTTTCGATTCCTGCGTGATGTTCGATCGAAGCTTCGATGCGATCATCCCGATACTCGAACTATCCATCACGTCGGCAAGTGATACCGGCCGAGCGAGCCGATCCTCGAGCCGCATCGCCATTCGGAGCAACTCGATCGAGTCAAACCCAAGTTGACGAAGCGTGCGGGATGGGTCTTCAACCACCTGTCCAGTAATCTCCTCGATCACGTCGATGATAATTCGAACGACTTCGTCCGATGCCCCCTCTACTCGACTCGAAGAATGCTCGGATGACTCCGCAAGGGACGCCATCAAGAGCCGGGAGACCTCAGCTCGATCCACTTTTCCATTACGAGTGATCGGGATTCGTTCGACAACAAGAATTTCTGATGGAACTTCCCAAGCCGGAAGACGGCGGGTCAAGAAGGTACGAATCGAATCGACATCGACAGGGTTTTTTCCGATTCCAAGCACCACCGCCCCAAGCCGGCGTGGACGGCCGGGCATTTCAATGATCCCTGCAGCACCGTCCTGAATAAACGAGATCCGGCGCAATTCATTATCGATGGCCGCGAGTTCAATTCGCCGCCCAGAGACCTTTACTTGATGATCGAGACGACCGGCGAACTCGATCCGCCCATCGGAAGACCATCGTGCACGATCGCCCGTTCGGTAGCGAGCGCCATTCAAGCCTTCGCTCTGGAATCCGCCACTCATCGTGATTGCCGCGACCGAATCGAGATACCCCAGACCGATGCCATCTCCTTGCGCCACCAGTTCACCGAATCGTCCGATTGGCGCCCGGTGCCCTTGAGCATCGAGAATTCTCACCCGTGTACCGCGGATCGGGCGGCCGATTCGGATCAATTCTTGGTCCTCGAGCGTTCCTGCCCCGATCGATTCGCAGGCGGTGAAAACTGTGTTTTCGGTCGGTCCGTATCCGTTGACCACCGTGAGATCTGGGAACCGCTGCTGAATTCTTCGAACGTGATCCGCGGAGACGACATCGCCCCC
>Ga0222662_1000409_pt1 | contig 35649 bp, 31 predicted proteins | sample AntAcemetagen600_FD_179821 | JGI IMG/M metagenome (GOLD analysis project Ga0222662, IMG submission 179821) | Saline water microbial communities from Ace Lake, Antarctica - #600 | ecosystem: Environmental > Aquatic > Non-marine Saline and Alkaline > Saline | place: Antarctica: Ace Lake... | reverse complement strand
TCGCTCACACGCGGATGCGAAGTGAACCGGGTGGCCGGGAATGCGACCCGCCGGTCGCGCCGCGTAGGGAACGATGTGGGTCTCGGGAATCCGACGACAAGCCGCGACGCCGAATCCGGCGAGCGCAAACGAAGCCCCCATCACCTTCATGAAGTGACGGCGGTCTTCGCCTTCGAGCAGATCGGCGTCTGCAGGAAATTCACGGTGCATCCAGGCCCGAAACTCTTCGGTGTCCTGAAGATCGTCGAGACTACGCCAGTAGGCGCGACGCGACGGTTCCACCGACTGGTGATCGCCGCCGCAACCGGAGATCTCGGGACGTTCCTCGCCAGGGTTCAGCGATGACATGTCGAGCAATTTTCCGAGGGGTTGATGTGATAGAGATCCTTGAGCGCGACCCGTTCTTCGTAGGTCAGCTCAGTTCGTTGGTCGTAGGCGAGATTGGTGATCTCGGAGACTGGACGAAGGTTGTCGACAGGATTTCGGTGACAATCAAGGCACCATCCCATTGAAAGCATCTCGTGCCTCGAGACGACCTCCATCTGGTCGATTCTGCCGTGGCACTCCACGCATCCCACTCCGCGATTCACGTGGGCGGCATGATTAAAGTAGGCGTAGTCGGCGATGCGATTTACCCAGACCCACTCGACCGGAAGCCCACTTTCGTAACTCTGCTTGATCGGCTCAAGCTTTCGGCTGTCGGGTCGAATCGCCGTGTGGCAGTTCATACAGGTCTGCGTGGGCGGTACGGCGGCGTGCGCCGCAGTCTCCACAGTGTTGTGGCAGTAGCGACAGTCCATGCCAAGTTCGCCGGCATGGAGGGCATGACTGAACGGCACTGGCTGCGTCGGTTGGTAACCAACCTCAAGCGTCTTCGGACTAAACCCGTAGGCCACGAACATCACGACGTACAACGGCAATAACGCACCCACCACCGCGAGGGCGGGGAGAAGGGCGTTACTCCATCGGGGGAAGAGGAATCGACTCATAGAAATTTCATTCCAAGGGCCCAGCGCCGACGCTGACGAGCGGAACGGGGCAAACCAGCGACGAACTTCGTTCCTTTTTTCACGAAGTTAGGTATCCCATAGTAGCGACGACGCTGATGCAGGGTCAATAAAGACAGTCTTTTAGATCGTGATATCGCGGTGACTTCCGCTCTAAAATCAGCGGCTCAAAGGCAAGGAATATCGGCGTAACGTGGCTTCCAACGCGAATGAAGATCCGCTTCTCAGGCGAGCTGGCCTTGGCCCACTCGGGTGACTCCGGGGTCCAACTCACCTTGTTGCCAGCTTCGGATAGCCCAAAGTTCACACCCAATCTGGACCATGCGAAGACCCCCTGGAGGATGGTCCTGAACCGCGGCGTGGAAGCTCAAGAGCTGATAAAGGAGACCCGAACGGACTCGTTATCTCTTGAACAATCATTAAAATGATCTGTAGGCACAATATTATTGACTGAATGCCATGCTGGAACGGGCCCGAATCAGGCCAGTCAATCCCAAACAAACGGCCGATACGATCCCTCAGGGCGATTCAAGGATCGGTCGAATCAGGGGTATCAACATACGTTGCCTTGAGCAGGGAAATCCCCGATTCATCACCGATCACGGTGAGCCGATCGTCGGACTCCAGCTCAAGACTGCCACTCGGAACCAAGGTCCGACTTCCACGACGAACCAGCGCCACCAGCGACCCGGTGGGAAAACCAATATCTCGGATTTTCTTTCCCGCCAGGGTCGCGGCGGAAGAACCCGACGTGAGAACCAGCGAGAGATACCGGTCATCCCGGAGAAGGACTTCTCTCAAGGCTTGGTGACTCCGAGCCGAGATCCATTCTTCCTGGAACCCCTCTTGCTCGACGCATCCCGCCAACTGGGCGAGGATCCGCAGGTGTAATGCCGGGTCCTCCGCCGGGCTCACCAGGAAGAACACCGCGTGCACATCACGATGCGTGGTCGATGAGGGCATCGCGTCACCGACATCGATCTTCAAGCCGCGTCGAGAACGTGCCACCACCAGAAACGGACGAGAGATCCCCGGAAGGCGGAGGTGCGGGAGTGCCACACCGTGAGTCACGGGGGTGGCCCCGACTCGCGTGCCTTCGAGGAACTGCGTGGCCATCTTGGTTGCATCAGAATTGACCAACGGCGCAAAGCGCTCGGCGGCCCGCTGTGTGATGTCTTCGAAAGTGGCATTCTCCCCCGCTTCCATGATCTCCGAAGTTACGACGACTTCATCAAACGGATCGCTGGCTCGGAGTCCGCGATCCTTCATGATGCCGCGGAGTTCGGTATCCAGCCCATCGAATCGCCGTTGTCCCAGCCGTTCGAAGACGTGATAGATCGCGCCGCCTCGACGCACTCGCGGCGCCGCGTAACCAAAGAACCACACCACCCCAAGGATGACCAGCCCGAAGGCGAAGATGCTGGGAGTCGGGCCCATCTGCAGAATGAGCCAGCAGGGGCCGAGCAAACCGAGAAGCGGAAGCCACGGATAAAAAGGCGTTCGAAAACTAGGATCGTAGGACTGCAGACCGCTCTCCCGCATCACCACGACCGCCATCGAGAGCATCGCGAACATCAGCAGCTGGAACGCACTCGCATATTTCGCGATCGACATAATGTCGAGTGCAAAGATGTAAAAGATAATCGAACCGACCGTCACCAACAGGGCCAGGCCCGGCGCACCAAATCGATTCAAGCCCCGAAAACTACTTGGAAGCAAGTGATCCCGGCTCATGGCGAGTGGATATCGAGACGAACTGAGAATGCCCGCATTAGCGACCGCCATGAATGCAAACAAGGCGGCACAAGTCACCAAGATCTTCCCAACCCGACCGGCAATGGCAGATCCCGCGTCCGCGACCGGCGTGAGGCTCGGCGCAGCAAACACCGCCGGATCATTGACACCAACCATCACTGCCAACCCGAGCATGTAAATAATCACCGCGGATCCAAGCGCTAAGAAAATCCCCCGCGGCAGATTTCGTTCCGGGTTCTTGACCTCCTCGGCAATGCTCGCGACCTTCGTCACACCGACGTAAGAGATAAAGACAAGTCCGGCGGTAGAGAGAATCGAACCGAAGCCCTTGGAAAAGAACGCTTTGAATCGAGTGGTGTCGATACTCGGAACGCCCTGCGCGAGAAACCACGCGAGAATCGTCAGCAGGCCGACCACCATGACCACCTGGAACCGAGTGGATGCTTTGGCACCGAAGAAGTTGATGCCACCGAAAAGCGCCGCCAACCCTGCGGCGACCCAGACAATCCCGTTCTCTCCGAGGTCGACGTAGAGCGAGATATACGCACCCATGCCGATCAGCGCGAACGCGGACTTGAGGGTGAGGGCAAGCCACGTACCGAGCCCTCCGATTGTGCCCCAGAGTGGGCCCAGACTCCGGTCGAGGAAGAAGTACGTTCCGCCCGCCTTGGGCATGGCCGTCGCGAGTTCGACGATGCAGAGGGTCGGGGCGATCATGATCGCGGCGGCGATCAGGTAACTCAAAATGACCGCCGGGCCCGCCTGTTGGTAGGCAAGCCCGGGCAAGAGGAAGAAACCCGCACTGAGCGTGGTTCCGATCGCGACGGCGAAGACGCCGAAGAGATTCAGCTCTTTCTTGAGTTTCGACGGGGTACTCGGTGCGTTCTGGGTTTCTGACATCGACTCGGTTTCCGGTGGTTGCTCGATCGATGATGCGGCCCGGGGGGCATCGAGTCGATTCTACCTGAACCCTTGCTCATCGATTGGATCTCCACCGATCCCCCGATCGCCCTCCCCTCGCCAGTCTCCCATGGACACGCCGCCCGCCCCCTGCGTATCCTCAGCGTCTCATGTTTGATACCCACTGCCATCTCACCTTCGATTGCTTCGACGGAAAAGTAGATCGCGTTCTGGCGGATGCGAAGGCCGCCGGCGTTCGAGGCTGCATCTCGATTGCAACCACCACGGACGGACTCCCGGAACTCACCGCCCTCGCTGACGCTCATCCAGAAATCTGGTTCTCGTCGGGCATTCATCCGCTGTACAGCGATCGACCGATCGACTGGGACGCCATGCTGCTCGCGGCCCGGCATCCCAAGTGCGTGGCCTGGGGTGAACTCGGCCTCGATCACCACTACGACCAACCCGATCGTGACCTTCAGCGACAGGTTCTTGAAGAACAGCTTGCCAAGATCGAGTCCTGGTCGTCCGAGGGGCTTCAGAAACCGGTGGTGATCCACTGTCGAAAAGCGTTCGAGGATCTCCTCCCGATCCTGCAAGCGTCATCCCTGCCCAATGACCGCTTCGTTTTTCACTGCTTTACGGGTGGCGAAGCCGATGCCCGGGCGGTCCTCGACTTTGGCGGATGGATCTCCTTCACCGGGATCGTCACCTTCGCCAATGCCGCCGAGGTCGCCTCCGCGAGCGACTTGGTCCCCGACGACCGGATCATGGTGGAGACCGACGCCCCCTTTCTCACCCCGGAACCCCATCGAACCACTCGACCCAACGAGCCGAAATTCGTCGGGTGCACTGCCGATTTCCTCGCGACGAGGCGGCGTCAGGAGCCCGCGGCCTTCGAATCGCTGCTGGATCTGAATGCGGCCCGGTTCTTCGGTATCGACATCCCCTGATTCTCTTCGCCTGAGACCTCGCCCTCGGGGGCGGTCCCACTAGAATCATCCGACATGGCGGCCTCACACCATCTTCAAGGACTGATGAGCTTCGGCGATCATCTCGAGGAACTCCGAAAACGGCTGATCCTCGCGGCGATCGTCCCGCTGCCGCTCTCAGTGCTGCTGTTCTTCTTTGCCGCCTCGATCCGAAGCGTCTTGGTCATGCCGGCTCTGAGGGCCATGGAAGCCAATGGACTTCCCGCGAGACTTCAGGCACTTGGCCCCGCCGAAGTCCTGACCACCGATCTCAAACTCAGTTTCATCGGCGCCGCGGTGATCTCCGCCCCTTGGCTCCTCTGGCAAGCCTGGAAATTCGTCGAACCCGGGCTCTACAACCAAGAGAAACGCTTCGTCTACTTCCTGATCCCCGGCAGCGCTATTCTGACGGCCGCCGGTCTCGCCCTTCTCTACTGGGTGATGCTCCCGCTCATGCTCCAGGTGCTCATTTCCTTCGGCGTCCCTGGCCCGGCGGACGCCTTCGGGATCCCCGATTCCGGCACCCGTATCGTCGAATCCAGCAGCGAAGGATTTCCGGTCTTTCCGGTCCTTGAGCAGATGCCGGCGAATCCGGCACCGGGACAGGCGTGGATCGAACCCACGACCCGCACCCTGATCGTCGTCGTACCAACCACCGGTGACGCCAGTTCATTCGAACTTCTCTCCATGCCGCTCAGTCGCGCCGGAACCATCTCCCAAGAATTCCGTCTTGGCGAGTACATCGGATTCGTACTGACCCTAGCCCTCGCAGTCACCGTGGCGTTCCAGTTGCCGCTGGTGATCCTGCTCCTAGGCTGGGCGGGAATTGCGGATCGGAAGTTCCTCACCTCCAATCGGCGCTACGCGGTCCTGGTTTGTGCCGTCCTTGGGGCGATCCTGACACCGGCGGACGTGGTGAGCATGGTTCTGCTCTTTATCCCGCTCTACCTCCTCTACGAACTTGGCATCCTGCTTCTCCTGATAGCACCCGCGGACCGTGTCGCCGGCGGCAAGATCGTCGCCTCGACGTTTGGCGATCTGGTCGGCTATGACCGTGATGATTCCCGGACGTCAAACGAGGAAGACCCTGCGGCTGACGCGGGCGGACGAGCGGATCAATCCGTCGATCCCGCACAACCGGAAGCCGCCGATTCAGCGTCCGAGCCTGATTCCGATGGTCCAGAGATCCCCGAAGAGGACCAGACCGATGAGCAGAATGGTCCCGAGGATCCACGACCGTGAAGTGGCATCATCGGACCGCTTCGGCCCGGGGATTCATCGTGAGAGGGACTCGAAGAATCGGTGCCGGCGACCCCATTCGTCGGATCCGAGTTCGCAGGAGACGCTGGATGTCCAGGCTTCGTATCGCATGCAACGATCACCCAGGAGTCGACGACGTCGACGTTCGCATGATGGAACGCGCGATCGAACTCGCGCGGGTTGCTGCGGCCAACGGCGAAATCCCCGTGGGTGCGGTCGTGTACCGAGGCGAGGAAATCCTCGGCGAAGCCGCGAACAATCGAGAGCGTTGCTGCGATCCGACCGGCCACGCCGAAATGGTCGCCTTGCGAGAAGCGGGAAGCCGACTCGGAAGCTGGCGGCTTGCAGACTGCAGCATGGCCGTGACTCTGGAACCATGCCCGATGTGCGCTGGCGCCCTAGTGAACGCCAGGCTGAAACGACTGGTCTTCGGCGCCTTCGATCCGAAGGCCGGGGCGTGCACTTCGCTCTTTGACATTCCCGGCGATCGCCGACTCAATCATCGAGTCGAGATGATCGGTGGCGTCGAAGAGGCTCGTTGCGCGGAACTTCTCAAGGCCTTCTTCCGCCGACGTCGCGCCGAGAAGCGCCAGGCCGGCTGAAGATGTACCTAACCAACCCGGCCAAAGTACACGTTCAAGGTTAGGCTGCTCTCGTGATAATTTGCTTCGATCTTGGTGGCGTGCTGGTCCGGATCTGTCGGTCTTGGTCGGAAGGCTGCCGAGAAGCCGGTATTCCAGAGCGCGAGCATCAACCAGGACCGGACCATGGCATCCGGCAGGTCGATTTGATCACCCGATATCAAACCGGCCGTGTTGACTGCGAAGGTTTTTTTCACGAGTTAAGCGCACTCTTCGACGGTGTTTGGTCGCCGCAGGAGGTCGCCAAGATCCACCACGCGTGGATCATCGAACCATACGCTGGCACTGCCGCCCTGATTTCGGAAATTCAGACCGCCGGAATTCGCACCGCGTGCCTCTCTAATACGAGCCACTCCCACTGGGGCCCACTCCTCGAGGTTCCGGCCATCGCGTCACTCGACGTGCAACACGCCTCTCATCTGCTCGGCCTTCACAAGCCTGATGCGGCCATCTACCGGGCCTTCGAAGATGCGGTTGGTCTCTCTGGTGAAAAGATCATCTTCTTCGATGATCTGGAGGACAACATCACCGCCGCCCGCGCTGCCGACTGGGATGCCATCCAGATCGATCATGCCAGCGAGACCGCCCCGCAAATCCGCTCAGCACTCGAACGACGCCGTCTGCTCTGAACTGAGGCCATCTGGACATCGATTTACTCGACGTCTCAGACGGCTTTGCGCCATGCTGCCGCCAGCCCGATCAAGACCAGCGGGACCCACGCGAAGAGCGGCATCCAGAGCGAGCGCCACGGTGGGATCGGACCACCCACCACCACGTCGAACCGTACCGGCTCCGCCGCCCCTTCCCCATCGGGGTCAATCTCGACGAACCAGGTTCCCGGGAACTCGACTTCGAAGTCTGCCTTGAATTCACCGTCGATCCTCGCGGTCTCGAAGGCCGATCGCATGACCGTCCCGCCTTCATGCCGAATGGTCACTTCGGCCGCGGCGTCCCGAGCACCGATCCAGGCAACCTCGATCGAGCCCACCCTCGGTGCCGACGGGGACACGACCACCGCGGCAGGTTGCTCTAAACGAGTTCCCGCCCAGACCACAGCGCCGCCATCGGCGGCAGCCATATTCACCGGTATGAGTAGCCACAGCGCGACGGTGGCGGACCACCACCCGCGATTCTTCCGGCCACGTTCATTTGGTTGAGTGCGTCGAGTCATGGCATGAACCCCGAAGTGCCGCGCATCTCCATCGGCTGAAACACGATCCAGGCCGTGACCGCCCACAACGTGATCAACACGGCCGCAGAAGGAAGCCAACGACGGGTAATGCTGCCCGCCGTGACTCGGTCATTGTTTTCAACTGCGATCGCCCGCCACCCCCACCACGCCACACCAAGGCTCCCGGCGACGCCGAGCGAGAGAACGCAGAGCTCAAGGGGAAGCATCCAGTCGGGCGGAGGTACGCAGCAACTCATGATTCGATCCGGCAGACGTTCGCTCAAACTGAGATCATGCGCAACTCGAACCATGGACGCCTCCGCGGTCGGCCAGCCGGTCACCAAATGAAAACCGAAGTGAACCACCCACATCGCCGCCCCGAGTGGTGCCGCCGCCAGTCCCGCGCGAGTCAGTCGCGCTCGACGAGACGCCGATGAATCGCCGATCGCCGCCAGCGACAGCACGCCGAGACCAAGCAAGATTGAGACCACGACGAATACCGCCGCGACCAGCACGCCGGATTCGTTTCCGGAAATTTCATCGAGCACTCCAACCACCGGGCCGGTCATCCCCGCGGCGTTCGCGATCCCCCCGACGGTCAACACGGCAAGCAGCACCCCGAAATCAAGCCGACGGGAGAGCCGTCCGATGCCACTTCGCCATCCGGCCTCGGCCAGATCCAATCCGGGTATCTGCCGGACCAGCCCGACATTGTCATGTGGGCACGCCGTCACGCAGTCGAGACAAAAAGTGCAATCGAGATTGCCCGATTTACTCGGTATCAAGAGGTCAAGACCGCAACCGGGACCAAGTGGTCCGCCGGTTAAACAGTCGTGCGTCGTGCAGGTCGTACACCGATCCGGATCGATCGCCGCGACCGTCCTCGTCGAGACCGTCGACATCGCCATCTGATACTGCCCCACGGGGCAGACGTAACGGCAGAAGGAAGCGCCTTCGAACAGCAGATCGACCGCGGTTGCCGCGCCGACCAGTCCAATGATGAGCATCGCAGTCGCCAGCGGACTATCCCAGAGATCGAAGGCCTCGTAGGCGACCAACCAGATGACCACCAGTCCGACGGCCAACCACTTCGAGCGAAATCGTCGTGGCCACCGCCATCGTGGCGAGACCCAACGCCGAAGAACCGAACGCGGCGCAATCAACGGACAGGCGAAACAGGCCACGTTTCCGAGGACCAACAACAACACGACCGTCACGCCACGCCAGTGCGTCCAAGGCAGCGTGCCAGCAAGATTCATCGGCGATTCGTCGGGGCCGAGCATTCCATCGAGGGCGATGACCGCGGCGCCCGCCAGGGTCGCCAGTCGGATCCCCAGCCGAAAGGCTGCCGAACGGAGCAACCGACCGAGCATCGGCACCCGAAGCAGGTCACCCCGATCACGATGCGGGGAGAGGACGGGGAGTGAAATCGTCTGCGGTGGATGAACCGTACGCGGCCGAGCCGTCGCTGATGAACCGCCGAGCATCCACCGCACCGTGATCACCATGGCCGGAATCAAATACACCAGATTCCCAGGAACCCACATCAGACCCGCGGCGAGTTGCTGGTCGAGTACCGCGTCGATTCCCCGCGCCGCGGCGAGTTTTCCATACCACGAGTAGACGGGCGCATCTGCGAACGCCAAGGCCGCACTCACCACGGTGTTCACGAGATCCGCTGAAACGAGATACGGAATCAACGCGATTCGTGGCCACGGCGATCGGTACGGAAAAGGCGAAACGACCGGGAGCCAAAAGAGGAGGCCGGCCCCCAACATGCTCACATGCTCGATGAGATGCCAAGTCGGATTTTGAATGGCCAGCTCGTAGGCGGCCGGAATATGCCAACCCAACGTCGTCCCCGCCATCAATACCCAACCCACGACCGGATGGACCGCTCGGCGAAATACCGCGCGGAACCAAGGCGCCGCAAAGATCGGTCCCACGACCCCTGACCGCAACGAACGCGGGAGTCCCATCAACATCGGCATCGCCGGCGCCCCGAACCACCAGAGCGGCGGAACCACCAAGGCCAGAAGCATGTGTTGAATCATGTGGGCCGACAACGAACGCTCAGCCGCGGCATCCAATGGCGTCGCGATGGCGATCAGAAGGCCCAGCCAGCCAAGCCCAAACGACCACTGTCTCCACCGCGGAAATCGAGCTGCGGTGCGACGCCCGCCACGCACCAGTCGGCGCCGTCCGATCGAGTAGACGGTGATCGAGACCATCGCCGCGGCCACAGTCCAAGGCGCACCAGAGAAGGCGGCCCCGAGCAATTCGACCGAGGTGGCCACGCCGAGGTTCATGAAGCGGTTGAACTCCGATCAGCGAGCCGCAACGGTATCCGAGTCGAGTTCGGCATCGGCATCAGAATCGTCACCAATATCGGCGCGGGGATCCGCGGTCGGCGATTGATCCCGGCCGGGTTGTCGTTCCATCGCGCCCGGGATACGTGCGGGAAGCGAGCCACCATCAAGGGTTGAAAGGAAGGCCACCAACGCCTCCGTCTCCGCGCTGCTGAGGTTCTTGCCGTAGGCCGGCATGTTTCCCCCGCCTTGCTGGATCTGCCGCACCAATTGATCCCAGCTCAAGCGGGTCGCGACATCGTCCAAGGCCGGACCGCGTTTGCCACCTTCGCCGCCGATGGAATGACAGTTCCGGCACTGGGCGTACTGAAGTTGAATCGCACCCTGCAGTTCAAGCGGACTTCGATGACGGACGTATTCGATCGGCGTCGGAATGGAAGTCCATGCCTTCATCACCGGACTCCATGGCGAGGTTTCGCCGAGCCAAGTCAGTACCGCCAATGCGGTCACGATGATGCAGAGAATGATCACGGAGATCGGCCGACGCGACGGTGCCCGCTCGCCACGCGGCGAGAGGAATGGAAGCGCTGCCAGGAAGGCGATGCCGACCGGTGGGCCGACCAGTATCAGGAAGGTCTCGGAATCCGGCGGAAGCAAGGCCAGCACTGCGAATAACCAGAGGAAGAGGCCATCTGGCCGCGGCGCCACCTCAATGATCGTCGGGCTGGGAACCGGCCCGGGACCGAATGGGCCATACCAGGCCGCCAAACCAATCAACCCGATCAGCGCCGCACCGCAAAAGACCATGTCTCGCCGCGCCGCATCAGGGAAGAATGGCACGCCGGTCTTCTTGACCCGGCTTTCATACTCCTCACGATAGGTCTCAGGCACGATCGGCTGGCCGACCTTTGGCATCTCGCTGATGCCCCCCTTGAGCACGAGGATCAAATGCAATCCGATCAGGCCGATCGCCGTACCGGGAAGGATGAAGACGTGCAGGGCGAAGAATCGACTCAAGGTCGCGCCCGAAATGTCGGGGCCACCGAGTACCACCGACCGCAACCAGTTACCCGCGAAGGGAACCCGGTCGACGATGGCCGCACCAATGCCAAGGCCCCAGTAGGCGTTGGCATCCCAGCGCATGATCTGACCCGTAAACGCGAGCCCGAGCGTGGTGACGCACAACGCGACACCGGCCACCCAGGTCAATTCCCGCGGGAACTTGTAGGTCCCGTGCAGGAAAATCTGCGTCATGTGAATCAACATCATGATGCACATGGCGTTCGAGCTCCAGCCGTGAAGGGCTCGGAGCATCCATCCCATCGGAATCTTCTCGTCGATATAGACAAGGCTCTGATACGCCTCGGCGGCACTCGGCACGAACAGGGTCGTCAACAAGACCCCAGTCACCAACTGCACGATGAAGAACATCAGCGTGGCGCTGCCAAAGACGTACCACCACTTCGCGCTCCGAGGAACCTTGTGGAACATGGCGTGCTCGGTGACCGCGACCAGACCAGTCCGATCGTCGACCCACCCAAGCGTTTTTCCGATGACCCCTGAACTCTTCATCTCAGGTGCTCTCCTGGAGACCAGGCAGACGTCCGCCGAGAATTTCAAAACTGCCGTCTTCGACTCGCCAGATGTACTCGTAGAGACCACGCGGCGGTGGCCCCGAGGCCCGAGCGCCGTCCTCGTAGTAGACGCCACCATGGCACGGGCACATGAAGAGACGTGACTGGGCGAACCACTCGACCGGACATCCGAGGTGAGCGCAGGTGACCGCGAATACCTGGAACGTCTGATGATCAATGCACCGAACGTAGCAGACGTTCTGGTTCGTATCGCCGTCGGTCGGGGAGTCCCAAGGATTCGTGAATTTCACGAGTACGGTCTCGCCGGTCTTGAAGTTGGTCGCCTTCCCGAGCGAGATCCAGCGATTCGGATCGCTGGCTTCCGCCGGACCAATCGCGACGCCGACAATCGGAACCGCCGCGAGTCCACCGCCGACGGTGAGTAACGTGGTTCCGGCGGCAAACAAAAATCCTCGACGGCCGCCGCTCTTCACGGCTTCGCATCCCTCGCAACCGCCGGCTTCCGCGGAAGGGGTTGAAGGCGAATCGGCTCCGGCCGACGTTTCGCTGGGTCGTTCACTCATGGTTCACCATCCTCCACTTCCGGTCCCGACGGCCAGGTGTTTCGCTTCGAGGCGAGGTAAGCGACAAGATCCGCAACGTCGGCTGCGTCCAGTACCGCCGTGACCTCACCACCATCTGGGCCGCGGAAGGGGCCAGCAGCCCCCGGCATGCCCAGATCTTTGCGGCCAAAGACGATGTTCGATCGTAAATGCTGGTTACTGACCAAGCGGAGATAGAAGGGGTCGGTCACGCTGCCCGCGATCAGTTGGTCGGGGGTCGAACCACGCTGGGTTGGCGCGGCCTGTTCCGCGGGATGGCACGCCGCGCACTTCGCGGCGAAGACCGTCGCGCCTCGGGCAACGTCACCCGGCGTATCCGCCACATCCAGCGCACGCCAAGGCAGACCAAGCGAGTCGTTTGAAGCATCGCCCTGGGCCCAGGTCACCTGCATCCCCTTGATAAAGTCTCGAATGACCTCGTCAGAAACTCCGCCGATGGCATCGCCACCGAAGCCCGGCATCCGACTGCTGGGCACACCATTTCGAATCATCGAAAACATGTCGCTATCGGGAACCGCGTTCAAGTACTCGGCATTCCTCATGGGAAGGCCCGCGCCCAGTTGTCCGTCGGCGCCGTGGCATCCAGAACATCGTTCCGCCCACATGATCTCGAATCCTGCGGTGGTCGCGACGGAGATGACCGGCGCCGGATTGGGCGGCGGCTTCCCGGGAAGACGATCGCAGGCGACCGTCCCAACCGTTGCCACCGCCAACGACGCGGCGAGCATCAGGCGAAGGCCCTTCCATGTAGACGCCCGTGACTGATGATGACCAAAGCTGGAATCACACCGATTCAAGATTCATCTCCCTCGGTCTGCTCGAAGCCCATTCGATCTTCGAAGGAACGACCGATCTGAAGACGGACTTTCGTTGTTCTGGAAATCACCATGGCACACGCGATTCCGAAGGCGATCTGACTTCCCAGGAACCATGGCCAAGAGATGTACTGCTCGAGGGTCGGATTGACCACTCGCAACGTGGCCCAAGCGATACCGGTCCAGATGATCGGGGCGATCAGTCCGCCCGCCAGCAATGGCCGGCGGGGCATCATCGGAAGTGAGACCACAAAAACCATCCCAACGGCAAGGCTCAGGCAAATGTGGACCCCCACCGCCGTGGCGAACCAAACTCCGTTGAAGAGCCGAAGTTGTTCCAGCGTTGCATCGCCCACCGAGGGAAGCACTGTGCCAGCAAGGAGATTGATCGGCATCCAGAGACTGCCTTCGTCGATCAGACCCCAACCTGCGGCGACCACCGCCATGGCGATGGCACCAGCGATGGCGCCCTTGAAACCACTTCGATACGGGTGGATTTCTTCGGGAACCAAATTCCGGGGCGACTTCGCGGGGCGGGGCTCGAAGACTGGCGGCGGAAGCACCGCTTCGCAGTCTGCAACCGGAATCGCCTCGACGTTCTCATGCGGGAAGACCTCGTAAAACCAACCGATTAAGCCGACTAACGCAAAGGCCGCACCGACCACACTGACCATCCAATTCGTGACCAGTCCGGCGAAAATAAATGTCAGACCAAACGCGGCGAGAATCGGCCACGGCGTTGGTTGAGGAATGGCGCGGAGGTAAGGCATTTCCATCGGCTCGCGCGGCGCGAGCGCCGCTCGTTCGGCGAGCCGTTCAGCCTTTGATTGTTCTTTGTTCTCAGTCGTCATGCCGGGGCTCCCTGCGGGACTCGACCGACGATATAGACCAGTGTGAACACCAGAATCCAGACCACGTCCACGAAGTGCCAGTACCAGGTCGCCACGTCGACACGCTGGTGGTCACGGGCCGGGTTGATAAAGCCGAAGAGCGAAAGAATGAAAACGCCAATCAACAGGATGAGTCCGATCAACACATGAAACGCGTGAAAACCAACGAGGGAATAAAAATTCGTTCCAAAGGCGTTCGATTGAATGGTCAGCCCCTTGTCCTCGATCAGCCCCCACCACTCGTAGCCGGTCCCGAGGAGAAACTCCAAACCGAGCAGAATGGTCACAGCCAACCAGAGCCGGAACGCACCCATCGCACCCCGAGCGAGTGACCTGACCGCCAAGACCACCGTGATGCTGGAACTGAGCAGGCAGACACTGTTGATGAGTACGAGATTGAGTTCGAGACACTCAAGCGGCTGTGGCCCATCGGGGCTCTTCCCGATGTAGTAGAGGTAGGTCACCAGAAAAGCGCTGAAAAACGCACTTTCCATGAAGATGAGACACGCCATTCCGACCTTCGCTCGCGAGAGCGGCGCGGTCAGACGAACGTTGCTCGTCGTTGCGTTCAAAGCGGTCATTCGCAACCCTTCCTTTGCAATCGGAGATCACTCGTAGTGTGCATCAGGATCCTCCGGGTGCTTGCGGTCCCAGAGCGGACGCGCGCTGGTACAGGTTGGGATGCGGTCAAAGTTCCATTCGGGGGGCGGGCTCGAGGTCGACCATTCGAGTGTCCAGGCATCCCACGGATCATCTCCCGCCACCTCACCCTTTCGAAGGCTGCGGACGACGTTCCACAAGAAGATGGCAACGCCAGCCATCTGGACCGGGACCCCGATCGAACTAATCAGATTCCAGATCTCCCAACCACGATCTACTTCATAGGTGTAGATCCGCCGCGGCATGCCCAAGGCACCCGAGATGTGCATGGGCATGAAGGTCAGCGTGAATCCGATGAAGAGCAGCCAGAAGGTCCACTTTCCGAGCCGCTCGTTGAGAAGCCGGCCAGTCGCCTTCGGGAACCAGTAGAACAATGCTCCAAAGATTCCGAACACCGTCCCGCCAAAGAGGACGTAATGGAAATGCCCGACCACGAAGTAGCTGTCGGACAACTGCCAGGTCATGGGGACCGTCGCCAGCATGATGCCGGTGAGGCCTCCGATCACGAACATTGCAACGAAGCCGGTGACGAAGAGCATCGGGGTCGTGAACTGAAGCCGTCCACCCCACATGGTGCCCAGCCAGTTGAAGATCTTGATCCCCGTCGGAACCGAGATGAGGAAGGTCGTCGCCCCAAAGAAGGAGTCGAGTACCGGTCCCAGCCCAACCACAAACATATGGTGCGCCCAAACGCCCAGCGATATGAAACCAATGCCAACGGTCGCGGCCACCATCAATGGATAACCGAAGATCACCTTCCGACTGAAGGTCGGCATGATCTCGCTCACGAACCCGAAGGCGGGCAGGATCAGGATGTAGACCTCGGGGTGACCAAAGAACCAGAACAGATGCTGCCAGAGGATCGCGGACCCTTGCGTCTCGGGATCAAAGAAGTGTGCTCCAAGGGTTCGGTCGAAGAGGAGCATCGCCTGAGCGGCGGTGAGGATCGGAATCGCCACTAGAACCAAGAACGCGACGACCAGCATCATCCAGGCGATCATCGGCATACGCATTAACTTCATGCCCGGACAACGCATGCAAAGGATGGTCGCGATGAAGTTGATCGCGGTGGTCATGCTTCCGAAGCCACTGACCATAATTCCCAGAATCCAGTAGTCGGTGCTGTTACCGCGACTAAAGGTTCGACTGGTGAGCGGTGCGTAGGCGAACCAACCGACATCGGGCGCGGTGCCCGCCCCGTAGAGCCCGTCGGCGCCGACATAACTGAAGTAGAGGAGCAGCCCACCAAAGATAAAGAGCCAGAATCCGAAGGCATTCAGCCTCGGAAAGGCCATGTCGCGGGCTCCCACCATGAGGGGGATCAGGTAGTTGCCAAACCCGAGCAGAATCGGCATCCCGACCAGAAACACCATGGTGGTGCCGTGCATCGTGAAAAGTTGGTTGAAGGTCGCGGGATCGACGACGTTGTTTCCCGCCTGGGCCAACTGAAGCCGCATGAACGCTGCTTCGATGCCTCCGACGAGAAAGAAGATCAGACCGGCTCCGATGTACATCATCGCCAGTTTCTTGTGATCAACGGAGATGGCCCATTGCATCACCGATTCCCAGAAGCGACCGCGCGGAGACGGCCCAGGGAGGGGTGCGAGACTGGAATGTCCTGAGCCAATGGTCATGTCGGGACCTTCACGTCAATGCAGGGTCATGAGATAGTCGGTGACCGCGTCGAGTTCCGGCGGGTCGAGTTTGAGCGACGGCATGTTGCAGCCAGGCTTCAATTGATTCGGATCGTCAATCCACGCCCGTAGATTGTCACGGTCGAGCGGGATGAAACCGGAACCGATGGTGTCCCGGCTCGCGAGATGCGTGAGATTCGGGCCGAACATGCCATCACTCAACCCATCGATGGTGTGACAGTTGAGACAGGCGTACTCGGCAAACACCCGCCGCCCGACTTCAACTGACGCGTCGATGACCGCCGGCTTCCGCTGGTGATCGAGCCACGTCTCAAAATCGGCTGGCTCGTCGGCATAGACCCGGATCAACATGTGAGCATGCTGGGTTCCGCAGTATTCGGCACATTGCCCGAGGAAAATCCCCTTCCGATCGGCAGAAAACCACGTGTAGTTGGTGCGACCGGGAATCAGGTCCATTTTTCCGGCGAGCCTCGGCACCCAGAAACTGTGAATCACGTCAGCGGACTCCAGCCGAAGCCAGATCGGTCGGCCGACCGGAACGTGCATCTCGTTTGCCGTGACCACCTCGCCGTCAGGACCGGGATAGCGGAACTCCCACCACCACTGATGGCCGATCGCCACGACTTCCATCGAGTTCTCGGGTGGAGTCGTGATGTCAATGTCACGCAGCGTGCGGATGGTGACCATCGTGAGCACAAAAACGATAATCGTAGGGATCACCGTCCAGGCGATCTCGATGGGAATGCTGCCATAAACTTGAACGGGTTCGGCTGAGACATCGTTGCCAGATTGACTCGCCAGCCGTCGATCACGGATACCTCGGAAGATCGCGACCACGAGGAATCCCTGCACGACCACGAAAATGACGATGCAGATTCCGAACACGAGATAACTAAGATCTCGGATCTCCCGCGATGGCGGGCTCTCTGGGGCGAAGATCCCGGTGACTCCGGCGCCCGACACCGGTGGGGCATCGGGGTCACACACCACGAGCCGGGCGTCCATCTCCGCGACCGATTCCTTCATGGTGTACGGCGGCGGCGCCGCGGATGGGACGGGCGGGGCTGGCGGAGGTGCGGTCACCTGAACCATCGATGCGAAGGCCTCCGCCGGACCTCCAGGCACGCTCGGGCCTGCGAGGAAAATCCACGCGACAAAGACGATCGTGATGACAGATCGAACTCCGAACAACCCAGATCTTCCTTTCCAGAGGCTTGAGACCGTCCCGACGGGACGGCCGAATATATCACGTCGCTACCGAGCCCGAATCTGAAGCGGAACTAAAACTGGATCCGAGGCATTTCTGGAGGGGCGACCGAAACGGAAGTATCTCGCAGTTCTTGGGGGAGAACCAAGGTCGTGGCAGTCCAGGTCAGACTCGCGGCTCATTTTGCGCGGGGAAGGCGTTTTTATCACGCCGATCGCGGCGATGAGCTTCGACGCCTTCATCACCGATGACTTCCCGGAGCACCACGGTGGCATACGACCCACGAGGCAGATCGAAGGCGACCCGAACATAGGTCCCGTGTTCGTCGAAACCGGAGTCGAGCTCGAGATCGGTGATTCTGACGCGATATGGCCGCCGAGTCCCCTTAAAATCGAGTTCACCTTGCGCAAAATCGTCCGCTTCAACGTCGGCAACGCCGAACGCATTTCGCTCGGCATCGAGGACCACGCCGGTTGCCTGGGGCATCCCCGGGCCGATGATCGGCCCGGCCGGTGAGATTTCCCAAGAATCCACCCGAGCCTGCTGGTCCTCTGTCGCCAACATCGCCGCGTCGGCGAGGAACGACTTTCGACTCTCGTGACGAAAAGCCACGTCGCCCAACTGAAGTTGATCGAGCGTTCCAGCCGCGAGACGTTCCTCAAGTAGATGGTTGAAAATCGAGGATTGGAGGGCGCTGACCCAGAATGTTCTCATCTGCCGCGAAACGGTTCGAAATGCATCGGCCGACGACTGACCCTTGGCGATGGCGCGAGCCATACTTCGTTCGGCAACGTCCCGCCGTCCCCAGCCCTTCAACGCCTCGTCGAAACGACCGGCATCGAAGGCCTCACGCTGAGATCGCTGATGGGCCGGAAACCATGAACCCGAGGCACCGAGCATCTCCGCGGCCAGTCCGTCCCAGTCGCTTCGAAGGACCATCGCGCCGAGCCGGTGGGTATTACGGCGATACCCAAATCGCTGGGTCCCGTAGTGATTCGGCACCCCTCGATGCTCAAGCTCCTTCATCGCACGCCAAACTTGCGGCGCCTGAAGCGGATCGAGATCGCGAATACGAATGGAGAATCGATTCCCCTTGAGATGACCGCGGCGAAGTTTGTTGGTGTGCCAGTCCGCCCAGACGATTTGAATTCTCGAATCTTCGAGCGCGGTCGCGGCTTGAGCGGGCGGCCCACCCCGACCCGGCAGGTGGATCGAAAAAGTCTGGCTGGTCATGGCGACCCGGTCCTTCATTCCGGCCGCACCAATAGCCGCCTCGTTCACATTGAAGTGCCGACGCAGCCGCTCAAGAAGTTCCGTGTGGGCAAGCCCCGTCTTCTGTACTCGGATGTAGAGGTGTTCACCCTCGCCGGTCGGCTCGTACAACGGAAGTTCATCAACGATGAAATCTTGGTCACGTAACTTGATGCGACCCGCCAGCAACGGCGAATCGAGCAACCGACCCTTCGGCATCGGGTCACCGAGCACACCTGGAGCGCCCTGTGGCGCGACGTGGAGATCTTCACTGGGAACGTCGTTCAACCGAACTCCTGTTCACTATCGTCGTCCCGCTCTTCCTCACCGAAGTCGGGCATCCATCCGGGATGTTCGGGCGGTTGATTTCCGCTGATTGGCTCACTCGACGCCTCTTCTAGCACCGACTCCTCGACGAAGATCGGGATGCCTGCAGCGGCGCCCAACGCGATTGCATCGGACGGACGAGAGTCGATTTCGATCAAATCGTCGTCCTGACGGACCACGATTTTGGCGAAGAAAGTTCCTTCTTCGAGGGTGTGAATCACGATCTGAACGAGCTCTCCACCCAGCAGCGAGATGGTGTTCTCGAGCAGGTCGTGGGTTTGCGGCCGCGGCACCGCCGCCTTCCGGAGGCGGCGTTCAATTGCGAACGCTTCCGGCAGTCCGATCGCGATCGGGAACAGACGTTCGCCGTTCTCCTCTTGGAGCGTGACGAACTGCGAGTCCGCCATCTCTCGGATCAGCAATCGGGCGAGCGTCACCTTCACGAGCATCGATCGGACTCCGGTTGAAACCGTCCGGTGGATGATCGAAAGTCGACCGATCGCGAGGACGTGGACACACAGTCTATACCGTTGACCAACCTCGAATCACTCGAAAGAGGCTCCGGCCCCGAGATACCACGCCGCGTTGCTCGTGCGGCGCTTCTCTTCGAAGTGCTGTCGAATCCTGGCTGACCAATCCGGCGTATCGATCCCATTCGACCGGTACCAGTCATGCATCACCCGGTCGTAATCGTCGATCGAGGCAAGAATATCCTCGTCTTTCGGATAACCATCATCAAAAAGCACCGCGTCGGTCTTGAGCCGAGGACGACGCTCCGGATCCTGATCGGGCCGCCCAACGCAGAGCCCAAAGAGGGGCCAGACCCCCTTCGGCGTCCGAAGTACTTCATGAACGGCTGGAAGGTCTTCCCGCAAGCCTCCGATGTAACAAGTTCCGTAACCCATCGATTCGAACGCCATCACCATGTTCTGCGCAAACAGCGTCGCATCGATCACGGCAAGCATGAATCCCTCGAGATTCGGCTGGTAATCAGTACCCTCGCGGGCGGCCAGCAGCCGGTGGCGACGAGTATCTCCACAGATCGCCAAGAAGAGTGGAGCACTTGCGACCTTGGCTTGACCACCGGTGAGCGGGACGAGTGTCGCGCGAACCATCGGATCTGTCACCCGGATCGCGCAATATCCCTGAATGTTCGAACTGGTCGCAGCCTGCTGCCCCGCTTCTACGGCGCGAAGAAGATCTTCCTCGGGGATCGGCTCGGGCTTGAAACGACGGATGGAACGATGGGAGCGCAATACGTCGATGGCGCCGGTCATGAAGCTCAGATTCCAAGGTTGGCGAAAGGACCGCCTTGAACGATAGACCGAGGATCGAAGCCATGTCGGCGCTCGGTCTACTCGATGGCATCCGAGGACATCCGAGGACATCCGAGGACATCCGAGGACATCCGAGGACATCCGAGGACATGCGAGGACATGCGAGGACATGCGAGGACATGCCTTGCGATGCAAGTGACATTACCCGCTTGGAGATTTACCGTTTTCGATGGTGCCTCCGGCGCGGCGAGTGAAAATCAACCCGTCCAGTCGATAAACAGCAGCCCGAGATCGGTGCCGTTGATCTGGCAGTCCAGGTTGATGTCGCCATCGCAGACGTCTTCGCAATCACCGCCGCAGGGCCCCCAGCCCGACAGCAGAATTCCGAAGTCTTCGCCGTCGACTCGGCCGTCGTGATTGAGATCTCCGAGGGCCGGTGGAGTTGGATCAAGAGAAAGCACCGCGGCTTCAATGTCGAGACGTCCGCTCCCGGTGAGTTGATCGAAACCGAGCGACTCGACATCGACCGTATTCACTCGGAGCATGACCTTGGCAGTGATCGGATCGAGATCGGGGGCGACCGCCTTCATCAAAGCAACGGCACCGCTCACGAATGGGGTCGCCATGCTCGTTCCGCTCTTGTATCCGTAGTTCGAGGTATTCGTGCAGGAATAGACGCGCCAGCCCGGAGCGGCGAGATCAACTTCTGGTCCCGAACTCGACGAAGCCCAATGCTTGTCTTGATTGTCGGTCGCTGCGACCGCGATGGTCTCTGGAAATCTCGCGGGTGCCTGCACGTCATTGGCCTGTCCAGTATTTCCGGTCGCCGCGACTTGAATCACACCGGCGGCGTCTGCGTAGGCGACCGCATCCGCCAACGCCTGCGTCCCGGCGTTGTACTGGAGGCTCATATTGAGAATATCGGCACCATGATCGACGGCCCAGACGATCCCCTCCGCGACCCAACTCTCGACGCCCGAACATCCATCGGTCACCACGACCGGCATGATGCGAGTTCGCCAGGCCACGCCCGCGATGCCCTGCTCGTTGTCACCCTCGGCCGCGAGGATGCCTGCGACGTGCGTGCCATGACTACTACATTCATCGGCAAACTGGTCGTTGCCGTCGGGAACGTTCCAGCCAGGCAACAACCGCGTTTCGTATTCCTCATGGAAGCTCAGGCCGGCGTCGAGGACCGCGACCACCACGTCGGATGAGCCGATCGACCAGTTCCAAGCCGGGATGACATTGACGTCGGCACCGATCACGCCATCCTGACCCGACACGTTCTGCCCCGCGTTGTGCACGCCGTACTGATTCTGGATCCAAGTGTCATTGGGAGGCGCGGCGACCCCGCCCAATCCATCGATTTCGATCGATTCGATCGGACCGCCGATGGCGACCAATGCCCCGAGATCCGCCACGACCGCGGTGGCGGCGGCGGCGGTCGGAAACTCGGCGATGTAATACCGGTCGAGCCGGTGAATCGAGGCGGCGACCGAGTCAGCCGGGGGAATCGTAAACAAGCGTCTGAGATCAACGATGCCGCTGGCCGAAAGCTCGTCCCGAACAATTCGGGCCGAGACGAGATCCTCGATGGCGAGCCGACGCGTCGCCGGATCCGGTACCAGCCAGAACCCCCCATCTCGATCACTGAAGATCTTCAGTTCAGGCGTCCCTCGGATGATCACCCGAGTCGACGCTCCGGCTTCGACGACCGGCTCGACCGCCGCGGCAGTGCCCGTCAGGGCGACTGCTGTGGTCAAAATAGTGGCGGTGAAGAACCGTGTGGATCGCATCTGGAGTGTCCAATGAGGATTGCCCGCTGGTCAACTTCAATCGTTGACAACCTGTATCGAGAGCGTAGCCCACCGCTCTGGCGAAGACGATTTCTGAGCGGCTTCTTTTTAAAACGTCGAGTTCTCCGCACTGGTTCATGACGAATGATCAAAATATGCCGGCTTGAAAGGTTCTCGGACGTTATTGGTCGGCGCTGGTGAACTGATCACGACGCAACACCGGATTCGGCCAGACGAGTTCGGCCGAGAGTACTTCCCTTCAACCTTTGAACCCGTTACTCTCTTCTGGCCCTCACGCATCAATTAATCCATTCATCCGTTGGATGGATACACTCCTTCCCTTTTGTCGGTAAGCCACACTTATGACGACTCGACCCCACTTTTTCACTTCAGAATCCGTGTCGATGGGCCACCCCGACAAACTGGCCGATCAGATCTCCGATGCCATCCTCGATGCCATGATCGCCGTCGATCCGAACTGCCGTGTGGCATGCGAAACGATGGTGACCACGGGTATGGCGGTCGTCGCCGGCGAAGTGACCTGCGATGGATACGTCGAGATCGCAGAGATCGTCCGACGAACCGCCGAAGAGATCGGTTACGACGATGCATCCAAAGGGTTCGATGGGCGGAGTTGTGCCGTGCTGGTCTCGCTCGATCAGCAGAGCCCGGACATCAATCAGGGTGTCGACCGACACAAGGCCGGTGGAGACGCCTCGGAACAAGGCGCTGGCGACCAGGGCCTGATGTTTGGCTTCGCATGCCGAGAGACCGAGTCCTTGATGCCACTGCCGATTGACCTCTCCCACAAACTGGTCGCGCGTCAGGCCGAAGTCCGGCGTGAACACGTGATCTTGCATCTTCGACCCGACGCCAAGAGTCAGGTCACCGTGGAATACGACGAAGGAAAGCCCGTCGCGGTCCGAACCGTGGTGCTCTCGACCCAACACGGCCCAGAATGGAATGGCGTTGACAAGCAGGCTGAGTTGAAGGCCGCAATCATCCAGCACGTCATCAAGCCAATGTTGGGCGACTGGTGGAACGATGACATCGTGGTTCACGTCAATCCAACCGGCAAATTCGAACTCGGTGGACCTCACGGGGACTGCGGGCTCACTGGCCGGAAAATCATCGTCGATACCTACGGCGGCCGTGGCCGGCACGGTGGCGGCGCCTTCAGCGGCAAGGACCCGTCGAAGGTTGATCGCTCTGCGGCGTACATGGCTCGCTATATCGCCAAGAATATTGTGGCTGCGGAGCTCGCCGAGGAATGTGAAGTCCAGTTGAGCTACGCCATCGGCGTCGCCAAGCCGACGTCTGTCCTCGTCGATACCAACGGCACCTCCACCATCGACGAGGCCGCCATCGAGAAAATCGTTGGTGATCATTTCGACCTGACCCCCGCCGGGATCATCCGAGAATTGGATCTGCTGAAGCCGATCTACCGCATCACTGCGGCCCATGGCCACTTTGGACGAGAACCGGGCGAAGGTGGGCCGGGAACGTTCACCTGGGAGCGAACGGACAAGGCTGCGGCCCTCAAGAGCGCAGCTGAAGCGACATCGACGGTATCCTCCTGATCCCTATGAATGATCGACGAACTCGCGGTAGCCGACCGAGCGGACAATCCAAACGTGGCCAAGTGCCTCCTCCAGTCATCTCGCAGAACGATGCGAGGTACCGGGTTCACGAGCGCCTCATGAAGCTGACCCAACGGTTTCCCGATCTCCCTTTGGGATCTGCGGATACTCGCGGGCTCTCTCCGCGAGATGCGGCATTCGCCCGCGCGCTGGAATCGGCGATCCTCGAACGCTGGATCACGCTCGAGACCGTGCTCTCCTCGCAAATTGATCGGCGTTGGGACACCCTCCAACCAGCGGTGCGAGCGGCGCTGCTCACTGGCGCCGCCGAACTCTTGCTCCTCGACGGCATTCCTGATCATGCGGCGATCAACGAATCGGTCAATCGGGTTCGCCAGCATGTTCATCAAGCCGCCGCAGGACTTGTGAACGCGGTCCTTCGCAAGGTCGCGAGGCTTCGGAAGGAAACCCTTCCCGCCGAGCATCCGGATGCACAGGCGTTCTACGAACGCCGAGACCTTCTTCCGCTCTCTGATGGCCGAGCGTTGATACTCGATCAGCCAATCTTTTCCGAAGAGGAAGTCCTGCGCCTTGAACAACAAACCAGCCATGGCGAGGATCTGGTCGTGCACTGGATCGGCGCCCATGGATTGGCCAAGACCAGAGAGCTCTGCCGCCACGACTTGGTCAGACCCCCGATCTGCATCACCGCCGAAGACCCGGAAGAGATCCGACCGGAAGCCGACGAAGACGGCCCACTCTCCCCCCACGATCGAGCCGGGTTCTTTGTCTTCAACCCACGCCGAGCGAGCATCGAACGGTTCCTTGAGGCATACCCCAGTAGTCGGGTTCAGGATCCCGCCAGCGCGGAATCGGTCGGGGGCGCCTATGGGTTAAAGCCCAAGCGGATTCTCGATTTCTGCGCCGGACGAGGTACCAAGACTCGCCAGCTCGCCCAGGCGTTTCCGGACGCGATGATCCTCGCCACCGACGTCGATGCGGTTCGCTACGCCGATCTCGAACGCGCATTTGCAGACCACCCGACCATCGAAGTTCTGCCCCCCGATCAGCTTGGGAAGGCCATTGGCCTCGTTGATCTGCTCGCGCTAGACGTCCCCTGCACGAATACTGGCGTCCTGCCTCGACGACCAGAAGCAAAGTATCGGTTCAGCCGGGAGTCCCTGAACTCGATCGCCACGCTTCAACGGCGAATCGTTCGTGAGGCCGAGCCGTTCCTCACGCCCAAAGGCGCGATTCTCTTCTCCACCTGCAGCCTCGAGCCCGCCGAGAATCGACGAATGGTCGCTTGGATGGAGCGGCGTTTCGGAATGGACTGCCGGAATGCCACCCAGCGGTTCCCTGCGGGCTTGCCGGGCGATCCACCCGCCAAGATCCATGATGGGAGTTTCCACGCCGTGCTCCTCAAGTCCAATCGCCCCGGAACCGCTGATGCGGACTCCATGGAAGACTCAGAACTGGATCTGGAACTCCCGATCCTCAAGGATTTTCCGCCCCTCCCCGGTGAGCCGACGCCCGATATCGGCTGAGCACGAAGCCCTGCAGATCTGTTTCTTCCTCGGGCCGCGATTTTCGACCCCGAGGCTGGTACGATCGTCGGATTCTCCCCAGCCTCACCGGCTCGACCCGGCGGAGTCCTCCATTGAACTTTGATCTCACTTCAATTCTCAAGCCCGAACTCGTCAGGGTTCCGCTCGATGGCGATACCAAACGAACCGTCATCGACGAGCTCTGCGATCTCGTCTGTACATCGAGTTCGGTGACCGATCCCGAGAACTTCCGAAAAACCGTCTGGGAACGGGAAGGTCAACGGTCGACGGGAATCGGCGAAGGGCTCGCGATCCCCCATGGAAAATGCCCCGGAGTCCGGGAGATCACCATGGCGATCGGCATCCCATCAGAGCCGCTCGAATTCGACTCCATCGACGGCGAATCGGTTCGCATGGTCGTCCTTCTGGCCAGCCCTGCCGATCGGATCGCCGATCACATCCAGGCCCTCGGCCGCATCAGTAAGTTCATGTCCGATCCGAGTGTTCGATCCCGGGCGTATGCCGCCGAGAGCAGTCAAGATCTATACCAGTTGCTTGCCGGGCTTGATGCCGCAGCCCGCGCCTGATCGAGACTCCCTCTTCTCACCGCCCGACCCTCGCAATTCCGCATGCCGATTGGCGCGGGACGAGCGAAGTCCTCCGCGAAACATCCCGAAGAAGCTCCCGGCGATCAGGACTGCCTCAGGATGAGGATGGACGATCAGGCCCCATCTGCGGATCCGCCGGAGCCGTTGGAGCCGCCGCCGGAACAGACGTCGGCAGGGTCGGCCGATCACCAACTGCTTGGCCACCCGCTGCTTCCCAGAGTCGAATCGACTCGGCCAGCTCGATCACCGCCAGATCTCGTTTCTGACGTTCGTTCAAGAGGATCGCGAACTGGTATCGCAACTGCCAATCCTCGGCGGCCAGTCGCACCGCTTCTCGCATCGCAAGCTCGGCCCGATCGAAATCGCCCGTCTTGGCTCGCGCGAGCGCCAAGGCTCGCCACGCGTTCGCATTCTCCGGCTCGATCTCCAAGGTGGCCTCTGTGAGATCGGCACTTTCCGCGATCTCGTTGGGGCTCCCGTGATCGACCAGCAACACGGCAAGTCGGCGCATGGGAAGAAGTTCGTTGGGCATCGCGGCCAGCCCGACCCTTGCTTCGTCGATCGCACTCCGCGCCGTCATTTCTTCGTACCGCCACATGATGCGTTCATCGCGAAGCCGCATCCAAGTCGGATTCTCCTCAAGCACCATGCCGTACCACGCGTCGACTTCGGTCGGCTCGATCATCCGGAGCAAGCGACTCCGCGCCATCGCAAGATCTTCGTTCATACCGATTCGATCGATGGAATCGTCCAGTTCGGCCATGGCGATCTTGAATCGCCCCTGAACCGATTGCAGCCATGCCTTGCGCACCATGAACATCTCTCGATACGCCGGGATCGGCGACCAGCCACCATCCCCGATGAATGCCGCCCGCCGATACCACTTCAGCGAGGCTTCCGCATCCGCCGCCACATCGGCCTCTGGCACGACATATCCGATGGTGAAGACGATCGAGGGGGGAACCATGACTTTCTCGTCGTATCGGAATGCCATCTGAGCTGCGAAATTAGCCGCGCCGGTCCAGGCGGAAAGGCCGAGTACGACCGCGGCAAAAGCCAGAAAGCCAATCCCGCCTGGCTGAAATCGACCGTCACGCCGGAGCGCCATCCGATGAAAAGAGACGTTCGGATCGCGAAGCATTCGCCATGCTTTCCAGATGATCCAAGTACCACAGGCGGCGACGCCGCTCGCGAAGAGAAGCGGCAAGGCATACGCGCCGCGAATCGAGAAGAGCAAGCCGACCGCGAGCAACGCAAAGACGATCTCCTCCGGCCACGAGAGATCGTATTTCGCGCCGGAGACCGACTTGGCCGCCTTCTCTTCCGCATCGACCATGATCGCAGGACGACCGATGCCCAACGAGAGTGCGTCGTTCGGACAGACGCTGACGCAGTCCATGCACTTCATACATCCCGGATCAACCACCATGCCGAACGCCGCGACTTCTTCATGCACGCGAACATTGCTGGTACAGACGGCGGTGCAATGACCGCACTGCTCGCAGTCGTTGTTCACTCGGATGCGCACCGGAGACACCTGTTCCGCCGGCGCAAAGAAACCTCCATAAGGACACGCATAGGTGCAGTACCCCTTCATGCCGAGGAGGTACACGGTGAGGAATCCACAGATCAGCAGAAAAGGAATCGACATCGCCAGACCAGGGAAGGTGACCCAGAAGTTCTCGGTGGTGACCTGCCACGACCAGCCAGGCCACGCTGGCATGCCACCGACCCATGGGGCAATCAGAAATCGATACGCCACCGGCCACACGAACATGTAGAGCGCGAGACCAAGCGGCATCCACACCAACAGCCGCGACCGAAACGGCTTGGGCCGTAACCCAATCCGCCCGAGGAGGCGACCACAGAAGTCTTGAAGCAGGATCACGTGGCAACCCCAGCCACAGAAAAACCGGCCGAGAATCAGGGTTGAACCGATCGCGAGCAGGAAAAAGATGAAACCGACCGTGATGACCCCCTCGCGAACGGTCTGGATCGACTCACTTGGTTCGATGGGCGCAATGGTTGTTCCGACGATCAGCCACTGGATCACATGGACGATCATGAGGGTTTGGACGACCAGAAGGACGGCGAACCGTCGCTTCTCCATCCGGCTCTTCGCCACCGTTCCGCCTGATTGATCACCCAGATTCCCAGATGTCATGACCGGCAGGGATACATCGCCTCTTGAGTTCATGAGAGAATGCTACCGCGGAGGCTTCACTCCCTGCTGGCTAAAAAAACCGAGAAACGAGAGTCGGCGATCTTCCGCGGGTCATCTATAATTCACAGTCCACCATGTCCGATCAAAAAGACCACTACAACATCCTGGGAATCGATCGCGGGGCGAGTCCGGAGGCCATCCGGAACGCCCATCGGAAATTGGCGCGGAAATTCCATCCCGACCTCAACAAAGATGAAGGCGCGGCCAAGCAATTCAACGAGATCCAAGCCGCCTACGACGTGCTCTCCGATGTCGAAAAGCGATCCCGCTACGATCGATACGGCCATGCCGGGACCGATGGCCAAGCTCCCGGACAAGGCGGGCCGGGCCCCTGGCAGAACGTTTCATCCGATGACTTTGAATCGATCTTTGGCGAGTCATTCGGCGGCCGATCACGCCGCGGTGGTGGATTTAGCGGATTTGGCGGATTCGGTGATGGCATGGGCGGCGAACGTCCGGCTGGTCCCACCAAGGGAAGAGACCTCGAACACGCCCTCGAAGTTGGCTTCGCCGCCGCGGCATTTGGAGGTTCGGAGACCATTCGAATCGCCGGCCCGGACGGCACCCCAACGTCCATCGACGTCCGCGTGCCCGCCGGCATACACACCGGAAGCACCCTACGGGTTCGGGACAAGGGTCTTCCCGGATCCGGCGGTGGACCGAACGGCGATCTCTTGCTTCAGATCAAGGTGGGTCTTCATCCGTGGTTCACCCGCGACGGACTCAACCTGAGCCTCATGGTTCCCATCACGGTCGCAGAAGCCATCCTTGGCGGCGAGGTCATGGTTCCGCTCATGAAGGGGACGGCCACCCTGAAGATTCCTCCGGGCGTTCGAAGCGGGTCAAAGCTCCGCCTCAAGGGAAAGGGCGTGGTCGACTCGAAAGACCGAGCCGGCGATCTCTACGCGGTCTTGGAGATCGTAGCGCCAAAGGCCGATGATCTTTCGGAAGACGATCGCAAGGCCTTGGCGTCAATTGCCAACAATCTGCCCAATCCACGGTCGCTCGTGTCTTGGGCGGGCGAGATCCCGGACGCCTAAAATTAGACCGTCTTTTACGATTTTCACTCGACGAAACGTACTTCACCCTCATGCCCAACATCGTCCCCGAACCCGGACCGAGTACTCGCCGTCGCAGCGGTTCGTCGGCTCGTCGACGCGCCGCGGCGGATATCGCGTCGGCCACCCTCACTCAGGGCATGATTCGACCGGATGATCCGGCCCGCGACGGGGTTCGACTGGGGATGGTCGCCTTTGTGACCATGGCCTCCGGAATCGGCATCCTCGTGCTCGGCGCGGTCGCTGAACGCGCTGGCATCGAGCGATGGCTCGGTATGGGCGAAATGTTCCGACCACTCGGGAAGACCTTTGTGACCGGCGCTCGAATGCCCGGCGCCATGCTTCGTGCGTTGTACGAAGCCGGCGTGGTCGAGCCGCTCTTCTTCGCCGCGGCCATGGCACTCTTGATCCCGCCCATCGCCGGCATCGTCGCCTCGAGGCCGGCTCGTCCCGGACTTGCCCCACCGAAGCCCGCGGCCCGGATCGCCGCCGGCATTGCGGCCACCCTCGTGGTCGCGGCCGATCTCGGCATCGTGAGTGTCGCCACGTTGACCCGCCGATTGACCTTCGACGATGTGGTTCTCGGAGATTCCGCGTGGATGGATGCGGTTCGTGACGTCGCCGCCGCAGATACCGTCGCCGCCATCCTCGCCATTCTTCTGGCGATCTTGATCTTTCGAATGCCGCTGGACCGTTGGGTCCGCGGACTCGTCGGGACCATCAGCATTGCCACGGCCGTGCTACTGACCGGGGCCGCGGCGGCCAGTGCCGGGACCCTCGACTTTCTCGAGAGCCCGCGACCGGTCATCACCACCGATCTCGCCGGGGCGGGGATTGCGAAACTCGACCTCGCCCGAACCATGGACGGCGGAATCGCCGTGCTCGGCCCGATCGAATCCGATGGCTCCAATCAAGCCCTCCCATCGATGGCCCGACCGCAGCGGTCGGTGATTCCGAGTGATCAAGGATTCTTCGTGATCGAATCCATAACGATCGCCGAGTTTCTGTCCACCGATTCGTCGGGTCTCTAGACGCCACCTGATCCGCGGCCGTATCGATCGATTGCTTGCGTGACCGCGCGATGCACGACAAACGGATCGTCGATGGCTTCCCAGAGCGCATCCAACGTGCCGGTTCCCGCCGTGGCAAACGCGACGGTACCGAGACCGAACGCTCGCTCTCGTACCAGTTGCAGCACCGATGTCTGCTGAATTCGATCGAGCCTTGCTTCGAATACGTCGACTTGAAAGATCCCACGCCGCCGAATGACCCTTCGATCCGTGAGTACATAGAGACGGTTCATCCAGTCGAGGAATTGCCAGACCAACCGTATTCCGGCGAGCACCAGACCGAGCCCAAAGGCCTGGGATTCAGTCCACCCCGCCCACGGAAAACTCGATGCCCAGGCCAACGCGAAAACCATCCCCGCGATGACGCCGAGGGCGCCGATCGACCAGAGGCTCACCATCCAGAGGCTGGGGCGGATCACCATCAGGACCGTCTCGCCGTCGGTGACCAATGATGACACGATGAACGGCTGATTCTCGACCGCGAGGATGGCGTCGCCTTCCCCGCTGAAGGGCAATCGCGTTTGGTCCTCATCAATCCCCGAGGCTTCGGTCACTTGACCGCCTCCGGTTTGAGGATCCCGATGTACGGAAGATTGCGATAGAGGCCGTCGTAATCAAGGCCATATCCGACCACGAAGGCGTCGGGGATTTCGAATCCGATCAGGTCCGGGCGGAGGTCGACTTCATACCGCGAGGGTTTCGCCAGCAGGACACAGATCGTAACGCTCGCCGCACCCCGTTCTCTGACCAGACCATCAAGCAGGCTGAGCGTGTTACCGGTGTCAAAGATGTCATCTACCAGAACGACGTGGCGGCCCGCCATGTCTTCGGGAACCGCACCGCGAATCGTGGCCCCCCGCGATTCGGTGGTCGCACCGGCGTAACTTGAGACCGTGACCACATCGAGCCGCATCTTCTGCGGGAGATGCCGAATCAGGTCCGCGGTGAAGACCAGACTTCCGGTGAGCACCGGCACCAGAACCACTGGCTCGTCCCGCTGGGCCATCGGCGCCAGCCGTCGGCCGAGCTCCAAGGCGATCTCTTCGACGCGTCGAGCGATCGAATCAGCGTCGAGCAGAATCTCTGAGAGGTCTTCCTGCATGGTCTGTCCAGTCTTCTTCGAATACCGAATACTTCAAAATTCACGCCGTAACATGAACGTGACTTTACCGTCCAAAAGAGGTCACACGTCGTCAGGCACGGAGCATTGCGAAAAGTCGATCTCGAACATCCTTGGCATCGGCCTGGCCCCCGGACGCCTTCATCACCGCTCCCACCAGCCGTCCAATCGCGGCATCTTTGCCATTTCGAACATCCTCGGCGGCCTGCGGCTGGGCGACCACTGCTTCCGCGAGCCATTGCTCAATCGCCCCCTCATCACGGACCGCGAGGAGATCGTTCGCCTCCGCGAGTGCCGCCACGGACTGCGGCGACTCCGACGCGAGTTGGAGCAATCGATCAATCGACTGGGTCGGAATCTCACCCGACCGTCGCAAGGCGAGTAACTCCCCCACCTGTTCTGCGGTGATCCCAATCTCGTGGGCCACGACGCCCGACTCGTTCGCCCGCTTGGCCATCTGGTTCAACAGGAGCTTCGCGCTCTCGTGACCGGCCGCTTTTAGGCTCGGCGGATTCGACGCGGCAAGCTGGGCATCAACCGTCCGTTCAAAGAAATGGCAGAGACCTTGATCGTCGATCAAGGCAAAAGCATCCTTGTCCGGCAGACCAAAATCATCGCGGTACCGAGATCGCCGCGCGATCGGAAGTTCGGGAATCGACGCCCGAATCTGATCCTTCCAGGCTTCGTCCATCTCCACGGGCACCAGATCGGGCTCCGGGAAATATCGGTAATCGTGGGCATCTTCCTTCTCTCGCTGCAGCACGGTCACCAGACGTTCGTCATCCCAGCCTCGCGTCTGCTTCATCCCCATGCCCATGACTCGACCCGTCGAGAGGAACTCGTCGAGTTGCCGCTCCGTCTCATGACGGATCGCGCCATCCACGGCTCGAAAACTGTTGAGGTTCTTAATTTCGATTATTGGCGTTCGAAACTCCCGACCGTCGGTGGTATCGATCACGAGGTTGATGTTGGGCTCGAAACGCATGTGGCCCTTCTGCATGACCCCTTGGGTCACCCCGAGAAATCGGCAGATGGAACGAAGTTCCCGAGCGAAGGTCACCACGTCTTCGGCACAATCGAAATCGGGTTCGGTCACGATTTCGAGCAGCGGCGTACCGGCTCGGTTGAGATCCACCAGGCTTCCGGAGTATCGAATGCCACCGGGAAGCTCGTGACTGAGTTTTCCCGTGTCCTCCTCAAGATGGGCTCGGGTAATTCCGATCCGGCGTATCCCCCCGTTGGCGTCGGGGCTCACCGAAGGAATATCGACCGCACCGTCGAAACACAACGGGAGGTCGTACTGACTGATCTGGTAGCCCTTGGGGAGATCCGGATAGGCGTAGTTCTTCCGATCCCACTTGGCATGCGCCGCGATGGAGCATCCCAAGGCCATGCCCACCATCGCCGACATCTCGACGGCGCGGCGGTTCATGACCGGCAGGCTGCCGGGCAAAGCCGCCACGAGAGGATCGACCAGGGTGTTGGGTTCGGCGTCCTCAAACTCCGGACAAGCCGGATTTGCCGCTCGAGTGAACATTTTCGAGCGAGTGGACAACTCAACGTGGATCTCCAAACCGACGATGAGTCGGGTGGAGGCGATATCGTTTCTGGTGAGGCCGGTGGTCATGCGGACCTCATTCTACGGATCCCGCCAACTTCCACAGTGCAAGGCAGTCGAATCGCCGTCCCCGGAGCCAGCCGATGTCCCATCAATCTCTTCAGACCCGACGCCAGTGGCTCGCCGCCATCCCCGGCATCGCCATCGTTGGATCGCTGCTGGCGATACCCGCCGATGCATCAAACACAGCGCCCGGAGTCCCATGCCCCGTCGCTCAGGCCTCCGGCATCTCGCAGGAACTGCTCCAACCCAAACGGCTCTACAACCGGATCGGCCGTCCCATCCCGGTGGTGCTTTCGCTCCGGGGTCGCACCGAGGCGCCCGAGGCGGGTTTCGATCTGCTGCTGATCGACGCCGACGGCACCGTGCTTGACAGCGCCAATGGCGGCCAGCCCGGCGAGTTCGATCTGCTCACCACCCTTCCCGCGATCACGGAACTGCAACGGGCCGCCCGGGTCCAGGTGATCGCCGACGGCATGGCGACGGGTACGCCGCTGGTCGTCCAACCGATGATCGGCCGAACCCCGGTGCGGACCACCCGTGACTTCCGACCTGGCACCGACACCCGCTATACCCGGGTCCTCGGATTCGGCGACACGGTGCTCGACCCAGACGATGCGGAAGACGTCGCGAAGTTGGAGAAGATGAAAGTCTCGCCGGACTGGGACCCGGGCGAGCCGCCAGTCCTGACCGGGTTTCGGATCTATCCCGACCGCGATGTCCGGGTGGAGACTGACGCCGGGCGCATTCTCGTCGGGCTCGCCCCCGAAGCCGCGCCCAACACCGCGTGGAATTTCCGGCATCTCGCCGCCAACGGTTTCTACGACGACACCACGTTCCACCGCGTGGTTCACTTCGACCGCACCGGGCGACGCTTCGTCATCCAAGGCGGCGATCCGAGCGGCACCGGCGAAGGCAGCGCGGGCTGGGATCTTCCGATGGAGAATTCCACGCTTTCCCACGACCTCGGCGTCATCTCGATGGCACGGGCCGATCACCCCGACAGTGCGGGGAGTCAGTTCTTCTTCTGCCTCTCGCGCGAAGGGACGGCCCGCCTCGACGGGCAGTACTGCGCCTTTGGATATGCCGTCGAGGGCGCGGAGACCATCGCAAAGACGGCGGACGTGGAGATCGAAGACGTCGCCGCAGGCAAACCGACCACCCCGCCGAGCATCACCCGAATGAGCCTGGTCCCCGCCCCCCCGCAAGATCCCGGGACCGCGCGATCCGATCGCCGGATCACCGAGTGGTGGACTCCCGAGGTCAAGGACACCAGCGACGAACGACGCCCGAGATAGTCCGCAACCCTCCGACGCCAAACAACGACCGCCCCTTCGAATGCCTTGGCACTCGAAGGGGCGGTTTGTGTCGTCTCGGTTGATCGGTTGCCCGGTTGGAGGGTCGACCGGTCAGGCGGTTGCGACGGCCTTGATGCCACCGGTCATGCGAGGCATGTCACCGGTGGGGAAACCGTTGCCGTCCTTGTCGACGTTTGCGATTGCTTGGACCACGTCGAGGCCGTCGATGACCTTACCGAAGGCGGTGTAGTCACCGTCGAGATGCTGACAACCACCGCGGCTCAGGCAGATGAAGAACTGGCTGCCGGCGCTGTTGGGGTCGCCGGAACGTGCCATCGATAGAACGCCTTCTTCGTGCTCGCGAGCGTTGAACTCCGCATCGACGTTGTAGCCGGGGCCACCGGTGCCGGGCGCGCCGTTGGCACCTTCCTTGGTGTTCGGGCAGCCACCCTGAATCACGAAGTTGTCGAGGATGCGATGAAAACCAAGGCCGTCGTAGAAGCCTTTTCCGCCGAGGTCGAGCATGTTCTTCACATGGCCGGGGGCGACGTCGTCCCACAACTCGACGGTGATGGTGCCCTTGTCGGTTTCAATCGTTGCTTGGGGGTAGGCCACGGTGATCTCCTGGTTCGAATGATTTGAAATGGCGAGTCGGAAAGGATACCAGCGCCGAGCGTCCACATTCCGTCGCGAGCGACATCTGAGCGGCTCAGGGACCGATACTCCGACCTTCCATGGTCCGCTGCACGGCCGTCGGGAGAAGGTAGTTCCGCCCCTGGAAGATCGTGACCACCCCACTGAGGAGGACCGGTGATCCGATCCCGGACTGTCTGGTGCGGCGAATGAGCCGTTCAAGCTCCAGACAGGGAAGCAGATCGAGACTGACCGCATCGCCCTTCCGACCGTTGCCCTCGAGGACGAATCGCCAGATCCCGCTTCCGGGATCGCGGACCACTTGGCCTCGGCGTTGGACGAATCGAGTCCCGGCCCGAAGCGACGCGGTCTCCGCGGGCGGAGCCGCGAGCACGTCAAGACTTCTGGGAACCGCACCGATTCGCGCTTCCAGTCGAGCATCAATCTCGCCGGCAAAATCTCGTTCTTCCGAGTCGACCGCGGGGTCGGTGGCGCTCGTGCCATCCGTCCCACCCTCCGGGGCAGCCTCTTGATCCATTAATACTGTTTCGTCGATGCGGGTGAGTGGAACGATCGCCTCCGGAAGAAGAAAATTCCGCCCTTGGAAGACCAGCACCTTGCCGCTGACTTCGTAGACGCCCGCGATCGGATTACCTCGTTTTGCCGTTGATTGCACCGACTCCAAGCGAACCAGATCGTCGAGTCCGCGACTCGGCAGCAAGATCAGTTCCCGCCGGATTCCCCCGGTCGCCGTGACGAGCGGCGAATAGAGGTAGACGCCGAGCCGAGCATCGCGTTCGA
>Ga0222662_1000408_pt1 | contig 35726 bp, 29 predicted proteins | sample AntAcemetagen600_FD_179821 | JGI IMG/M metagenome (GOLD analysis project Ga0222662, IMG submission 179821) | Saline water microbial communities from Ace Lake, Antarctica - #600 | ecosystem: Environmental > Aquatic > Non-marine Saline and Alkaline > Saline | place: Antarctica: Ace Lake... | reverse complement strand
TTGTGCAAGAGCACGCAGATGCGGAGAGAGAGGGGCGAGTCAGGCCTCCAAGGGTCCACGGGATGCAGGGGGCTGACTGGGGTGGGCTCTCTGTCCTCGGGGGGCTGCGCAAGGATTTATTCGGGTAGTTTCTGATATATCATGGAAATGCACTCGGTAGAGTAGATTGCTGACCTCACGTGCGGCTCTTTGTCCACCGGGAAATCCTCCTCCACAAGCCGTTGCTTCCTTCGAAGCATATGATGGGAGACCAGATGAGGTCTAGAAAACCGCTCTTCGTGGCAATCTTGGTCCTGTGACGAAATGTTCCGTGAAGTGTGGCTCCGCTAGTTTCCTGGAAAACCTCCAGGGAGGTTGCCAGGCATACCACCACCTGCACTACCACCCATTTTCCGCATCATTTTTTCTGGATCCTTGCCCTTCATCTTTCTCATCATTTTTCTCATCTGGCCGAACTGCTTTAAGAGTTGGTTGACATCTCTAACATGTGTGCCCGATCCATTTGCGATTCGCATTCTCCGCCTTCCGTTTATTAGATTCGGAGTTGCTCGCTCAGTTGGCGTCATTGAGAGGAGGATGGCTTCGGTGCGGCCCATTTTCTTATTTTCGTCATCCCCAATCTCCACGCCACTCATTCCGGGAAGCATTTTCATGACGGACCCAAGTGAGCCCATTTTTTTAACCTGTCGCATCTGGTTGAGCATATCATCAAGGTTGAAATCTGCTTTGCGAAGTTTCTTTGCCATTCGCTCGGCTTCATCCTGATCGACGTTCTCTTGCGCTTTTTCAACCAATGAAACGACGTCTCCCATGCCGAGGATGCGAGAAGCCATCCTGTCCGGGTGGAATGGCTCGATGGCATCCATTTTCTCACCGGTTCCGACAAACTTGATCGGAACGCCAGTGAGGCTCTTCATCGAGAGGGCCGCACCACCTCTGGCGTCGCCATCCAGCTTGGTGAGTATGATGCCCGTCAGTGAAGTCGCTTCATGAAACGACTTGGACACGTTGACGGCTTCTTGTCCAAGAGCACTGTCAGCAACTAAAAATACTTCTTCCGGTTTTATTTTGTCTTTAAGGTCCCTGACTTCACTAATGAGGCCTTCGTCAATCTGGAGACGACCTGCGGTATCGAATATGATGGCATCGCATCCCTGAGAGATGAGTTCCTTTTCTCCGGCTTTTGCGATCTTAAGAACTTTGTTTTGGTCTCTGTCGGCGTAGACGGGAAAGTCACCTTCTCGCCCAAGAGTTTCCAGTTGGTCCACAGCGGCCGGTCGATAGATATCACACGCTACCAGGCCGGGCTTCATTCCACGCTTTCTTAAAAGCAGGGCGAGTTTTGCGGTTGAAGTGGTCTTCCCTGACCCATGTAGCCCGACCATAAGGATTCGAAGTGGACGAACGGGGCTAACGTCGGCGGTTTCACTGCCGAGCAATTCGGTGAGCTCATCGTTGATGATTTTTACGATTTGCTGGCCCGGTGTAATTGACTTGGTGACTTCAACCCCGGCGCTTTTTTCTCGCACGCGCTCAACGAACTCCCGAGCCACCTTGAAGTGTACATCAGCTGAAAGGAGTGCAGATCGAACTTCCTTCAATGCCTCGGTAGTATTCTCCTCGGTTAGCTTACCTACGCCCCGGATATTGCGCAGGGCCTTGCTCATTCGGTCTGTCAGGCTCTCAAACATAAGCGATCAGTAAAACTGGAGCAGATCGATTCGACAACACGAAATAGTTTTAGAAAATTAGGGTTGTGGCTTCATTTTGCTTTCTCATTTCCAGGGATACTGGTAGTTTTCTCTCATGATTTCGGAGACCCGGAAAATTGCCTTAACCAAATTGCTCGACGATGAGAGTCCACTTGTTCGGAATGCGGTGCTGCAGGAGATCCGCGATCGAAATGAGGAGGGGTTAGGTTTTTTACACGAAGTTGCCCGGCAAGTTGGGACGGGCACAGACAAGCATGCTCGTAAACTCCTAGCCGAGCTAGGTGCTGATGATCCTGTCGGCGACTTTCGGACCTTTATTCGCTCGTATCGCTACGAATTGGAAGTGGGTTGTTATCTATTGGAGCGAACTATTAATCCAGATTTGGAGTGGAGCACCGCAGCAAGATTTTTAGACCAAATGGCAGATCGGTGTAATGAATTCATCGATCCATCCTCCTCGATTTTTGAGCAGTGCAAACAGCTTAATCTGGTTTTCTTTCACGAGTATGGTTTTCGAGGGGATGTTGATAACTTCTATGATCCTGAAAATAATTTCATTAGTTCGGTGATATCCCGAAGGAAGGGCATCCCGATCTCTCTTGGAGTGATTTACTTACTTGTTGCTGATAGATGTGGGGTCTCCCTTGAACCCATTGGAGCCCCGGGGCATTTTTTGTTGGCTAGTCTGGACGATAGAAATCCATTCTATTTGGACCCCTTCAGTCAGGGGAGTTTTCGGAGTGAGGAGGAGATGAGGCAAATGCTTTTGACGCGGAATATTGAAGATGCTGCTGAATATTTGCTTCCCTCTACTATCGGAGAGGTGCTCTGCCGATTCTGCCGCAACTTGGTTCATCAGTATACGCTTCGCAATGAATTGGATATGGCCCGCCAATTTTCCGATTTCATTCAAGAATTCGACAACGCATATGAGCGAGAGTCTTCCTGAGGGCGTTCTTGATCTAGCCGGCCTTCGAGAGGCAACGTTCTCAGGTATCCCACTCGGGGTGGTTGGTTGGCCGGTGCGCCATTCCGTCAGTCCAGCAATGCACACAGCTGCACTAGCAACGCTTGCGCAAACAGATCCTGCCTTTAGCGAGTGGCATTATACGGCATTTGAATTGCAGCCCTCCGAACTACCCGAAGCCATTGCGTTGTTTCGGGCAAAAGGATTTCGGGGCATTAATGTAACTGTGCCCCACAAGGTGGAGGTTTTGCCGCTATTGGATGAGATTGATTCGGTGGCAGAAAAAATGGGAGCGGTAAACACTCTGGTGTTTGAGGATGGGAAATTGATTGGATACAATTCCGATGGATATGGAATTGAGTGTGCTGTTAAAGAAGCTTTCGGCTGCAATTTGCGAGGACAGTCTGTGCTTTTGCTGGGTGCTGGGGGGGCGAGTCGGGCGGCAGCGGCTCAGTGTGTAGAATCCGGTGTGCGGTCTCTGATAATAGCGAACCGCACACTGGAAAAAGCACAAAAAATTGTTGAGCAAATCAGTGATGGTGAGGTCCAAATTCAAGCAGCCACTAGTTCGGATGCAGCTTCTCAAATTGAGAGCGGCACATTGGTGATCAATGCGACCTCTTTAGGTTTGCGGGCTGAGGATTCCCTTCCGATCGAAGTGGGCGAATTACCTGAGGGGTGCCTGTTGTTCGATATGATTTATAACCCTGCGGAAACGCCGTTTCTATTGGCCGGTCGGATGCGGGGTTATCCGGTATCGAACGGCTTGGGCATGTTGGTTCACCAAGGTGTGCGCTCATTGGAGATCTGGACTGGCCGTGAGGTGGACCCTCAAGTGATGCGAAAGGCCTGCGAAAAATCTTTATCCACTTAGGGATTGCGATGGTGTTACCTAATTAAAGATCACGCGAGCACCTCGCCGGAAGCTGATGTAGCTGTAGAACCAATCGAATAGGACCAGTAAGCGATTCCGGAATCCGACCAGAAAGATCAAGTGAATCAAGAGCCATGCCAACCAAGCCGGAAGACCGGACATTTTTAGCTTACCAATTTCGGCAATAGCTTTGGACCGACCGATTGTCGCCATACTTCCCTTGTCCAAGTAGGTGAAACTTTTACGCTGGTCTGGATGGGAAGCCTTTCCACTTTTAATTTCTTTCTCGATAACGGTTGCGACGTGTTTGGCCATTTGCATGGCGGCGGGAGATACGCCGGGCACGGGTTTCCCTTTAGCGTCTACTAGATGAGCCAAGTCACCTAGCGCGAATGCTTCAGGATGGTTTGGGATTGAGCAATCCGGCAAAACTTTGATCCGTCCAGCTCGATCGGTTGGAACGTCCAAATCCCGTGTAAGCGAAATCGCTTCAACACCAGCACCCCAAATAATAGTTGATGCACGGAGGGTTTTGTCTGCCACGTCCAACTCCTCTGGACGAACGTCACTGACCATGTCACCGCACAGTACCTCTACCCCCAGTGATTCGATTTGTTTCAGGGCTTTTTCGGAGAGAGAGGGACTGTACGTTCCAAGTATGCGGTCTGCCCCTTCGACGAGTACGACTCTCACCTTGGTCGGATCAATGTTTCTGAAATTCCTCTTGAGAACATGTTTGCCAAGTTCAGCGAGGGCACCAGCCATCTCGACTCCCGTTGGCCCACCGCCCACGACTAGAAAGGTCATCAACTTTCGGCGCACATCGGGGTCCTCTTCCATCTCTGCTCTTTCCAGGCACTCAAGGACATGGCTGCGAATTCCAACGGCATCCTGAAGCGTTTTTAACCCATGAGTATGCTCAGCCCAATGGTTGTTCCCAAAGTAACTGGTTCTGGCTCCCAGAGCCAAAACCAAGTAATCGTATGAATAGGAGCGGTGTTTCCCTTTGGCGACTTTCTCCTCCAGCGAGATCCCTTCAATTTCGTCCAAATAAGTGGTTGTATTATCATTCTTTCGAAGAATATCCCGCAGCGGTTGGGCGATTTGCGGCCCGGAAAGCCCGCAGGTAGCTACTTGGTAAAGTAGGGGTTGGAAGAGATGATGGTTCTTCTGGTCAACAATTTCGATTTCGACATCGGTATTCTTAAACTGTTGGCAAAATTCCAGCCCCCCAAACCCACCGCCTAATACGAGAATCTTTTTTTTGGTCTTTGCAATCATTGGTAATATTCTGAGAACGAAGTCCGAAACGCAAACGCTGGAGGTGATTGAGCTGGATTGACGAATGACTCTGACGACTACAAGGTTTTGCTTTCATGAATAAAACTGCAGTTGCCGCTATCCTCGATGTTGGGAAAACCAATAAGAAAGTCTCGCTCTACAATTCGGAGTTCGAGGAGCTCGCGATTCGAAAAATCCAGCTTGATGCGCGCGATGCAGGAGATGGTCTCGAATATGAGCAGACAGAGGAACTCTTCGACTGGACTTGCCGGATACTAGCGGAGTTATCGGAAGATTTTGATATCCGTGCTCTGAGCATTACAACTCACGGAGCGACTCTTGCCTTGTTGGACGGCGACGGAAATCTCGCACACCCGATTTTTTCCTACCTGAGTCCTGCCAGCGAGAAGATTGAAGAACCCTTCAATACCCGTTTTGGGCCTATGGACAAGGTTCATGCCGAGACCTGCACGCCGCCCTTTGGGTTTGCCAATGCGGCGAAGCAAATTCTTTTTCTTCAAACCTATTTCCCTCAATCTTGGGATAAGGTGAAGCACCTTCTTTTTTATCCGCAATATTTGGGATATTTATTTACCGGGCAGATGGCAACGGACCCCACATTTTTGGGATGCCACACTTACCTGTGGAATCCACATGAGAGCAAACTGAGCGAGATCGCGCATGAACTTGGTGTGGACGATAAGATCCCCTCTAAGGTTCTGCCACCTTGGGATCAGTTGGGGACGATATCCGACTCTTTGGGAGAGAAATACAAGCTCCCTGCTGGTATTCCGGTCACCGTGGGGATCCACGATTCCAATGCATCCATTGTTCCGTATCTGGCGAAAGGATTTCATGATTTCACCCTGAACTCAACCGGGACCTGGTGTGTAGCCATGACTCCATCGGACGATCTCCATTTTAAAGAAAGTGAGCTGGGAACCAAAACCTTCTACAGCCTAAGTGCCTATGGAAATCCGGTAAAGACGGCTATCTTTCCCGGGGGCTTGGAGTTTGGCGAATTTTCGGATCTGGCAGGTCGCAAAGATGACGCGGGCCACGTCGTGCTTGAAAAGCTCTGTTTGGACCAAGAACTATTCCTAACCGGTGGTTTGGTTCCGGGAGCGGAGGCTTTTCCAAATTCAAAGCCTGCTGCCTATGTGGGAGATCGCTGCATAGGGATCGACGAATTAAAAGAGAAAGGACTGGCCGCTGTTGGAATCGACAGCGCTGATTTTCTTGCCGCACTAAATTTCTCTTTGGCAATGCAAACGGTGGAAGTTTTGAACCGTTCGGGTCGGAAAGATGGCTCAGATATCTTTATCGAGGGAGGTTTTGCGAACAATCAGCAATATTGCGAGATCCTGGCAGCGCTGCTCCCGGAAAACCGTTGCAATCTTACGGACCTCAAGGAGGCGACTGCCTTTGGTGCTGCACTTTGCGCATGGAAACTTTTAGACAACGTGGAGTTGGAGAGTTTATCCTCTCGATTTGAGATTGGGATCCACACGATTGTGCCAGTGGCGACAACGGGTCTGCAAGAATACGCGGAGAAATACCTTCAGCTTAGCGGAGCATCCTAGCTTTAATTATGAAGGAGGAAGAATCCGGCACGTTTCGCTCTCTAGCGCGGGAAGAACGCCCGCAAGAGCGAATGGAGAAGCATGGGGCGGGTGCCTTGAGTGACGCAGAGTTGCTCGCCATACTGATACGCAGTGGAACTGCCGGGCACGATGTCATGAAAGTGGCTGCAGAAATGGTCCGATCCGCTGGATCCATAGCACAATTGGTTCGCTGGACCGCAGCGGATTTTCAACGCATCCATGGGGTGGGGCGGGTGAAAGCGCTGCAATTGGCGGCGATCATGGAAGTGGCTCGCCGAGCCATTCTTCAGACGGACCGGGAGAAGCCAGTTGTCTTTGATGACCCGGAAAAAGTTTATCATTTCTACCAGCCGATCGCCGCCGGTCTGGATGTGGAATACTTCTGGGTGCTTGTTCTCAATCGGAAAAACCACTTAATTCGATCCGTAGAAGTTACTCGAGGCATCGCGGATGCGAGTCTTGTTCATCCAAGAGAGGTTTTCCGGGAAGTGATTCGAGAGGGTGGTTCAGCCGCTATTGTAGCGCACAACCACCCCAGCGGGGATCCGGCTCCGAGTGCGGCAGACGTTCGGGTTACGCGACAGCTTCGGGAGGCTGCTAAAACCCTGGAAATCTCGCTCCTCGATCACGTGGTCATTGGAAACAAGGCTTTGGATCCGGGTGGCGTAGGGTACTACAGTTTTTCCGATAGCGGTTTACTGTAGCACCGCTTTTGTTGCAGGCGTAGGCTCGTGGAAGGCAGAGATTCTGCACAATTCCTCGCTGGTCAGCCTGAAAATCGCCACTGAAACCCCCGCCCTACTGTTGCTGCTGGGAGCCAGCTTGTCGTTCAGAATCAATTTTGCGAAGATATCCCCAGCTGTAGATCCCGGTGGAATGCCCATCTGAGAAATGGAAACAAATCGCATAGTTGCCGACCTTCTCCCAATCGACGATTTTCACCCCGGGAAATACTCTTGGGCCGTCCCCACCGTGACGTTGGCCGAGGATATCAACCTCTCCCTGATTTTCTGCGCTCGGTGATTTTTCGCGCAGAAACTCGTGAGGAAGGTAGGATTCCCGGCCATCAGGCCAGAGGAAGGCGATTTCGGTACCGATGTTTTCGATCTGTTTTGGTGGTTGATCCATAAAAATTTAAAAAAATTGGAATTCAGGGATTGACGGGGGTTTGGCGGAAACTCATTCTTCTCCGCTTTCGTCTCTACGACTTACTAACAAACAACACAGAAATTCAAACCCGAAAGGCACTCTCGCCGCCCTTGTAGCTCAGTGGTAGAGCGCGTCCTTGGTAAGGACGAGGTCGGCGGTTCAAATCCGCTCGAGGGCTCCACTTCAATTCATATTCAACTCGATAACAAGCACGAAACTATCTCATGGCTAAGGAATCATTCGAACGCACGAAACCCCACCTCAATGTGGGAACAATCGGTCACGTTGACCACGGTAAAACTACCTTGACGGCAGCTATTTTGCACACGCAAGCCGGCAAAGGTCTTGCTGAGGCAAAAAGTTACGCGGACATCGCCAAGGGCGGTACAGTTCGTGACGCATCCAAAATCGTCACGATTGCTGTCTCCCACGTCGAATACCAGTCCGACAAGCGGCACTATGCCCACGTGGACTGCCCGGGACACGCCGACTTTGTTAAGAACATGATTACGGGAGCTGCCCAAATGGACGGCGCTATCCTCGTAGTGAGTGCAGCTGACGGACCTATGCCGCAGACTCGTGAGCACATCCTGCTCGCCCGTCAGGTCGGTGTTCCTAATATCGTAGTATTCCTTAATAAGGTCGATCTACTGGACGACGAAGAGCTTCTTGAGCTGGTTGAGATGGAAATCCGCGACCTACTCACCAAGTACGAATTCGACGGCGACAACATCACAATCGTTCGCGGTTCTGCTTTGGCTGCTCTTGAGGACAAAGAAGAAGGTCAAGCTGCTATCCAAACACTCATGGATGCTATCGATAATGATATTCCAGAGCCTGAGCGTCCAATTGATAAACCTTTCCTCATGTCTGTGGAAGACGTCTTCTCGATCACTGGTCGTGGAACGGTTGCCACAGGTCGTATTGAGCGTGGCAAGGTTAAGGTCGGTGAAGAAGTAGCCATCGTTGGTCTTGAAAAAGAAGGCAAAACGATTGTTACCGGAGTAGAAATGTTCCGCAAAACTCTCGATTCCGGCCAAGCTGGTGACAACGTTGGTCTTCTCCTCCGTGGAGTTGAAAAAGACGCTGTCGAACGCGGTCAAGTTCTGGCAAAGCCAGGAAGCATCACCCCACACACCAAGGCGAAGGCGGAAATTTACGTCCTCACCAAGGATGAAGGGGGCCGCCATACTCCATTCTTCAAGGGCTATCGTCCACAGTTCTTCTTCGGCACTGCCGATGTGACTGGTATTGTTGAACTCCCAGAAGGTGTCGAAATGGTAATGCCAGGAGACAATCTTGGAATTAACATCGTCCTCCAAAAGCCGATCGCCATGGAAGCCGGGCAGCGTTTCGCTATCCGCGAAGGTGGCCGGACAATTGGCGCGGGTCGTATTGCGGAGGTCAGCGAATAAGAGACCGGAGAGTATCCAGCCTTTTACGGGGATGCCGGGGCGCGATTTCGCGTTCCCGGCATTCGTCATCCTAAACGAGAACCAATCTTTGTCGAAGGGAGAATAGCTCAACTGGTAGAGCAACGGTCTCCAAAACCGTAGGCTGGGGGTTCGAGTCCCTCTTCTCCCGCCACATTTGACAACCTACATCTGATGAAAAATCCATTCCGTTCCATACGCACATTCTGGAAAGAGACGATGATCGAGCTCCGCAAGGCTGCGTGGCCGACTCGTAAGGAGCTCAGGGAGTATACGATTGTTGTTTTGATTGGGGTGGCGATCCTCGGGACCTTTATCAGTGTTTCCGACTTCTTTCTCTTGAATTCGATCGAGTTGATGACCGAATGGGTCAAACCGGTTGGCTGATTTATAATTCTCGGCGTATACTTTTATTATGGTTTCCAATAGCACAATGAGCGGGCATCGATGGTTCGCCGTCCAGACCCTCTCCAATCAAGAAAAGAAGGCGAAAACCTATCTGGACAAGTTTGTGGAGATTGAGGAAATGGGTGACCGCGTGTCGGAGATCCTCATGCCGACCGAAACTGTAACGGAAGTTAAGGCTGGAAAGAAGTCTCAGCGCGTCCGCAAATTCTATCCTGGGTACATTTTTGTTCAGATGCGTCTCTATGATGACGACGGCAATTTGGACCAGGAAGCGTGGTACTTTGTAAAAGATGCCCAAGGAGTCATCAATTTCGTCGGTGGGGAACGTCCGGTTCCGCTAAAACCGTCAGAAATCGAGCGTATTCAAAAGCAGATTGTCGATGCAGAAGGCAAAGAACGTCCCAAGATCGAATACGATGTGGGTGAAGAAGTTAAAATCAATGACGGACCATTCTCAAATCTCACTGGTGAGATTGATGAAGTGGATCCCGACCGCGGCCGTTTGAAGGTCTCGGTATCAATTTTCGGACGGTTTACCCCCGTCGACCTGGAATATTGGCAGGTTGAAAGGGTCGAAGAGTAAGGAATAACGATGTCTAAGAAAGTAATAGGAGAAATTCGTTTGCAGCTACCGGCTGGTGCAGCCAACCCGGCGCCCCCCGTCGGACCGGCTTTGGGTGCCCAAGGGGTCAACATCATGGCCTTTTGTAAGGACTTCAATGCACGCACGAAAGAACAGGCTGGTACTGTTCTTCCCGTCGTCATTACAGTCTATGCCGACCGCTCTTTCAGCTACATTTTAAAGAGCCCACCCGCTCCGATCCTTCTCAAGAAGGCAGCCGGATTGGCAAAGGGATCCGGCGTGCCGAACCGCGAGAAGGTCGGTAAAGTGACCCGTAAGCAGATCGACGAGATCGTAGAAATTAAAAAGAACGACCTGAACGCATCAGACCCCGACCAGGCCGCTAAAATTATTATGGGAACCGCCCGAAGCATGGGCATTGAGGTCATCGGTTGATTTCCAAGGGGAATCGTCGAACTTAAAAAGGAAAAATTTAGATCATGGCAACAGCGACACGCAGTAAAAGATACCGCAAATCAGCCGAGCTGGCACCTGAACTCGAGGAACTTGAGTTGAAGGATGCCGTTGCGGTCTTGCAGGGACTACCCAAAGCAGCATTTGACGAAACTGTTGAACTTCAAGCGCGACTACACGTCGACCCGAAGCAAAGCACACAGATGGTTCGTGGGACAGTAAGTCTTCCAAATGGCAGCGGTAAGAACGTTCGGGTCATCGCCTTCACCGAAAACCCTGAAGAAGCTCTCGCAGCTGGCGCAGAGGAAGCTGGACTTGCTGAATTAATTGAGAAAGTTCAAGAAGGGTGGATGGACTTCGATGTAGCGGTAGCGACTACGGCTGCAATGAAGGAAGTTCGTAAAGTCGCCCGTGTCCTCGGACCCCGTGGCCTGATGCCAAATCCGAAAGCTGGAACCGTCTCGGACAATCTTGCTGAAGCCATTCAAGCGGTGAAAGCAGGCCGGGTTGAATTTAAGATGGATAAGACCGCCAACGTTGCGATCGTCATTGGGAAGCGCGGATTCAGCGCCGAACAACTCGAGGAAAATGCAACGGCAGCCATTGAAGTTCTCGGGCGGGCTCGTCCGGAATCCCTGCGCGGCAAGTTTATCCGCCGATTGACCATCAGCTCAACGATGAGCCCCGGTATCACCATCGCACCCTCGAACTACTCCAACTACTGATTTTCTCAACCACCTTTCAATCATGAGACCGGAAAAAGAACTCCTTGTTCGCGACGTCGATCAACACCTCGACAAGTCCGACTACGTATTTCTCACTAACTACGAGCGAATCTCCGTTGAGGAAACGGAATCCCTGCGTGACTTGCTCGCTGCTGAAAGCGCCGAGTTCCACGTGGTGAAAAACAGCATTTTAAACCTCGCCCTTCGCCGTCGCGAAAAGCCTGACCTCCAGGAATGGATGAATGGCCCCACAGCGATCATCGTCGGCGGGGAGAACCCATCCGGCGTGGCCAAAGTCCTGAAGAAGTTCTTCAAGGACAAGGAAAAGGTCGAAATGAAAGTCGGAATCCTCGGGGAGCAGGCCGTCACATCTGATGACCTGCTGGCACTTGCGGATCTTCCGGGTCTCGACGAACTACGTGCGAAGTTCCTTTCATTGCTCAACACACCTGCACAGCAGTTTGTCACCGTTCTCAATGCGGTTCCGACCAGTGTTGTAAACGTGCTAAAGGCTTACGCAGACAAAAACGAAACCAACTAAATTTTTCCCGAAGAATTATCGGAGGGAAGGAAAGAAAACGAATAACAATCAACCAAGAGTGAAGCGGGTAGGGGTATCTCCCTTAAATTAGCCGATACAGGCATCTATCCGTTCAGGAGGTAAATATGGCAGATATGACTAAAGAAGACGTAATTGAATGGCTCAGTGCCCAAACAGTTCTCGAAATTGCGGGAATTGTTAAGGACCTGGAAGAAAAGTGGGGCGTTAGCGCTGCTGCTCCAGTCGCTGCAGCGGCTGGTGGAGCTGTAGCAGAGGCTGCTGCTGAAGAAGAGAAAGACGAATTTGACGTCATTCTCGCTGACTTTGGCGGCAACAAAATTGCTGTTATTAAAGAAGTTCGCGCAATCACCGGACTTGGCCTCAAGGAAGCCAAGGATTTGGTCGAAGGCGCTCCAAAGCCTGTTAAGGAAGCCACCACGAAGGACGACGCGGAAGAAATCAAGAAGAAGCTTGAAGCCGCCGGTGCCAAAGTGGAGGTCAAATAATATCGAACGCTCTTTCCCACAGATCGATTTCCAGCCAGACCGCGCGGGTTTTTCCCGCGCGGCTGTGCTGTTTGTAAGTCCCGGCACTTTTGCCGGTGATTCAGATTCACGCTAAACCTGTTCGCACCATCGCCACCATGTCAGAACGCATCAATTTCGGAAAACTCAAGGAGGTCATCGAGCCCCCCAATCTCATCCAGAACCAGATCGACTCGTTTACCGAGTTCCTGCAAATGGAGATATCGCCCAGCCAGCGGCAAAACGTCGGCCTGCAATCCGTCTTTAAGGACGTGTTTCCAATCGATAGTTATGACGCCCGGTGCATGCTCGACTTCTCGAGTTACAAGCTGACCGAGCCAAAGTACTCCGAGATCGAGTGCCTTCGCGATGGCATCACCTATTCCGTCGGGCTTTACGTGAAGTTCTCTCTTCGCGAAGAAGAGCAGATGAAGGAAGAGGAAATCTATATGGGCGAGCTGCCCATGATCACCACACGCGGGAGTTTCATCATCAATGGTGCTGAGCGCGTCATCGTATCACAGCTTCACCGTTCGCCAGGACTTTGCTTCGAGCAGGCTCCCCACACGAGCGGCAAGATGCTTCACTCTTTCCGGATAATCCCGGATCGTGGCACATGGTTGGAAGCACAGTTCGACCAGAACGACCTGCTTTACGTCTACTTGGACCGTCGCCGTCGTCGTCGGAAGTTCCTGATCACCACGCTATTGCGGGCGATGGGCTACAGCTCCGACTTCGACATTCTGAATCTTTTCTATGATCTCCGTGATCTAAAGGTTTCCGAGGGACTCAAGATGGAGAATGTCTCCAACCTGATCCTCGTTGAAGACATCGTGGATGCAGAACGCGGTGTCGTTCTCGCACGTGCTTTCGAACCTCTCACGAAAACAACTATTCGGAGTTTCGAAAAAGCCAGCATCACAAAGATCTCTGTCATCGATACGACTTCAGACGATGGTTTGATCGTGCGCTGCTTGAAGAAGGATCCGACTCGCAACGACGAGGAAGCTCTCAAAGACATCTACAAGCGACTTCGCCCCGGCGAACCGCCTACGACTGCAAACGCGAAGGCTCTTCTCAAAAGACTTTTGCAAGATCCCAAGCGCTACGACCTCGGTCGTGTGGGTCGCTACAAGATCAACCAGAAGCTCAACCTATCCACCGATCTCGAAAATCGCGTGGTCAACGTCGAGGACATCGTCGAATCCACGCGCTACCTGATTAAACTGAAGCGCGGAGAGGGCTACGTTGATGATATTGATCACCTCGGTAGTCGACGCGTACGGACTGTGGGCGAATTGCTCGCTAATCAGTGCCGCATCGGTCTAGCACGCACAGAACGTCTAGTGAAAGAGCGAATGACCCTTCTCGACCAAAGTGTCGATTCGATCATGCCTCAGAAGCTGATCAACCCGAAAGCTTTGAGCACAGTAATCCGTGATTTCTTTGCACGGAGCCAGCTGTCTCAGTTCATGGACCAAATCAACCCACTGGCTGAGTTGACGCACAAACGTCGACTTTCGGCTCTCGGACCGGGTGGTTTGAATCGTGAGCGCGCCGGCTTTGAGGTCCGCGACGTTCATCCGAGTCATTACGGCCGTATTTGCCCAATTGAAACACCGGAAGGTCCGAATATCGGTCTGATCAACTCTCTTTCGACCTATTCAAAGATCAATGAGTTTGGTTTCATTGAGACACCTTTCCGAATCGCAAAAGACGGAAAAGTGACCGATGAGGTTGTCTATCTTAACGCCGATCAGGAAGAGCCACATGTTATCGCACAGGCGAACTCCGAGCTCGACGACAAAGGAAACTTTGTCGGGAAAGTGACCTGTCGTTTCCGCGACCAGATCCTCGAAGTCGAGGGTGATCGCGTTGACTACATGGACGTATCGCCGAAGCAAGTGGTTTCCGTAGCGGCTGGGCTGATTCCTTTCCTTGAGCACGATGATGCGAATCGCGCACTCATGGGATCGAACATGCAACGCCAAGGTGTGCCCCTTCTTCAAACCGAAGCTCCCTTCGTGGGAACCGGTATTGAGGCCCGTGTCGCCAGCGATTCCAAGACGGTTATCCGTGCGGAAAACACCGGAGTGATTGCTTCTGTGGATGCCCGCCGGATCATCATTACACCGGATGGCGAAGCTAGCACCAAGCTCCTGCGTCAGCCGAAAAGTGATGAAAATAAGGGCGTGTACGTATACCACCTTCGTAAGTTTATCCGCTCGAATGCCGGAACCTGCTTCAATCAGCAGCCCCGTGTATTCAAAGGCCAGAAGGTCGAGCCGGGCACACTCCTCGCAGACGGAGCTGCAACCGACCAAGGTGATTTGGCGATTGGGCGCAACGTCCTCGTAGCCTTCATGCCATGGAATGGTTACAACTTTGAGGATGCTATCCTCCTCAGCGAGAAGATGATCAAGGACGACGTATTCACCTCGATCCACATTGAGGACTTTGAAGTCACGGCCCGCGATACAAAGCTAGGACCTGAAGAAATTACCTACGACATTCCTAATGTCGGTGAGGAAGCTCTTCGGCACCTTGATCACAACGGCGTTATCCGCGTCGGTGCCGAGGTTAAGCCTGGTGACATTCTCGTTGGTAAGATTACGCCAAAGAGCGAAACAGAATTGGCTCCGGAAGAAAAACTCCTTCGCGCTATCTTTGGTGAGAAGGCAGCAGACGTTAAGGATTCCTCTCTCGTAGTGCCATCCGGTGTTACCGGTATCGTCATGGACGTGAAGGTGTCGACCCGTGTGGAAGGTGAGCCCGAAAAGCTCTCTGCTTCGGACCGCAACCGTCAGAAGAAGAAGATCAATGAGGACTATAAGGTTCAATACGAGCGCTTGCGCGAAGAATTGACCGAATCCCTCTCGAACATCCTTCTTGGGGAAAAGATCCCTCTAGACGTGAAAAATTCAGAGACCGGTGATCTAATCATCCCGGCGAATCGTAAGATCACCAAGACCTTGCTTCGTAAGCTGGCTCAGGTTTCCAAGCACTTCGAGATCGATCCATCACCGGTTCGCATCAAGATCATGGAAATCGTCAAAGGCTTCCAGACGAAGTTCGACGAGATTGAAGCTGACCGCGACCGCCGCATTACGGCTGTCGAGCAAGGTGATGATCTTGAACAAGGCGTGATCAAGAGTGTTAAGGTCTATGTCGCCACGAAGCGTAAGATCCAGGTCGGTGATAAGATGGCGGGTCGCCACGGGAATAAAGGGGTTGTTGCCCGTATTGTTCCCGAGGAAGACATGCCGTTCCTTCCCGACGGGACGCCGATTGAAATCTGTCTGAATCCTCTCGGGGTTCCGAGTCGAATGAATGTTGGACAGGTTCTTGAGACGCACCTCGGTTGGGCTTGTAAAAAGCTTGGCATTAAGGTGGCTACACCGATTTTCGACGGGATTTCCGAGAAAGACATTCGCCAGTATCTCCGCGACGCCGGCTTGCCGGAAAGTGGAAAGAGCGAGCTCATCGACGGTCAGACCTGCGAGAAACTCGACCAGAAAGTGGTTGTCGGCTACATCTACATGTTGAAGCTGAATCACCTTGTGGCAGAAAAGATCCACGCCCGTGCGGTCGGTCCATACAGTCTCATCACCCAGCAGCCGCTGGGAGGAAAGGCCCAATACGGTGGACAACGATTCGGGGAAATGGAGGTCTGGGCTCTCGAAGCCTACGGCGCTGCCTACACACTGCAGGAGCTTCTCACCGTTAAGTCGGATGATGTTCAGGGCCGGACGAAGATCTACGAATCACTCGTTAAGGGGGATCGCAGTCTATCAGCCGGAACACCTCAGTCCTTCAACGTTTTGATGAAGGAAATTCAGAGCCTATGTCTCGATGTGAAGCGTGGTAAAGTCACGATGTCGCTGTAAACCAAACAGGAAAGGGAAATTGTCATGAGTATTGAAGAAAGAAGCGGAACTCAAACCTCCGAGGCCGAAGAGCTTTACAACAGTGTATCGATCGCGATCGCATCGCCCGAATCCATTCGCGAATGGAGTAGTGGTGAGGTGCGCAACCCCGAAACGATCAACTACAGAACCTTCAAGCCCGAGCCGGGTGGTTTGTTCTGTCAGCGGATTTTCGGACCCGTGCGCGACTACGAATGCGGTTGCGGTAAATATAAGGGAATCAAGTATAAGGATACCGTCTGCGAACGTTGCGGCGTTGATGTGACCGTCTCTCGCGTTCGTCGCGAGCGCATGGGACACATCGATCTCGCGGTTCCGGTTACCCATATCTGGTTCCTGAAGAGCATGCCGAGTCGCCTCGGCCTCCTCCTCGACATGACTGCTCGCAGTCTCGAGCGGGTTGTTTATTACGAGAACTACATGGTGACCGATCCCGGTCGCACCCCATTGGAGGTCAAACAGCTCCTCACCGAACAGGAATACCTGCAAGCTCAAGATGAGTATGGTGAAGACGCCTTTGTCGCCAAAATGGGCGCGGAAGCCGTTCACGAAGTGCTTCAGATCATGGACCTGCCTCCATTGGTTGATGAGCTCCACGAACAGATGCACGCCACTCGCTCGAAGCAGATCAAGAAAAAGCTCTCGAAACGACTGAAGGTCATCCAAGGGTTCATTCACTCGAAATCCGAGCCGAACTGGATGGTTTTGAAAGTTCTTCCTGTGATTCCACCGGACTTACGTCCTCTCGTTCCTCTCGAAGGTGGCCGTTTTGCAACATCGGATTTGAATGACCTCTACCGCCGTGTGATCAACCGGAACAATCGACTGCGCAACCTGCTGCAGTTGAAAACTCCTGATGTTATCATTCACAATGAGAAGCGCATGCTTCAGGAAGCGGTCGATGCTCTTTTCGACAACGGCCGTCATGGCCGCGCTGTTACCGGTGCTGGCAACCGTCCCCTCAAGTCTCTCAGCGATATGCTGAAGGGAAAACAGGGTCGTTTCCGTCAAAATCTACTCGGTAAGCGCGTCGATTACTCAGGCCGTTCCGTTATCGTGATTGGTCCTGAGCTGAAACTTCATCAATGCGGTCTTCCCAAGAAGATGGCTCTGGTATTATTTGAGCCGTTCATCATCCGTCGTTTGAAGGAGCTGGGCTTTGTTCACACCGTTCGCGGCGCGCGCAAGATGATCGAGAAGCGTTCACCTGAAGTCTGGGATATTCTGGAAGAGGTGACGAAGGGACACCCGGTTCTATTGAATCGTGCTCCAACTCTTCACCGTCTCTCCATTCAAGCCTTTGAGCCGACCCTCATCGAGGGCGATGCGATCCGCATCCACCCTCTCGTCTGCACCGCTTACAACGCGGATTTCGACGGTGACCAAATGGCGGTCCACGTGCCCCTCTCCATTGAGGCGGTCATGGAAGCAAAATTGCTCATGATGGCGACGAACAATATCTTTTCGCCCTCGAGCGGAAAGCCGATTCTGACACCTTCGCAGGACATCGTTCTCGGATCTTATTACCTAACCATGGAGCCAAAGAACGGGCCGGCAGAAGGCGTGCACGTTCCTCTTATGGGAAGTGTCGAAGAGGTCATGGTTGCAGAGGCCGAACACGTGCTCAAGAAGCACGACTGGATCAATATTCGCAACCCGGACTACGGTCGTAAGACCACTTTCGGAAAGCCGGAGAAAAAGATCCTCCGCACCACTGTTGGACGGGTAATTTTCAACACCATCTGGCCGGATGAAGTCGGATTCTTTAACGACCTTGCTCCCAAGGGGAAACTGGGTGACCTCATTCTAGCAACCTACCGGGAAACGGGTCAGGAAGAGACGATTGAGACCCTCGACCGTCTGAAGGAAGTTGGTTTCAAGACTGCGACCCGTGCTGGTATCTCAATCGGGATTGACGATATGATCATCCCGCCGGCCAAGCCGAAGATGATCACTGAAGCCCGGAAGCAGATCGACGGGGTTGAGAAGCAATATCGGAAGGGACAACTCACACCTGGTGAGCGGTACAACAAAATTATCGCCATCTGGTCGAAGCTTACCGACGACATCGCAGAAGCGGTTTACACCGGCCTCGAAGCGAATTCTACGGTCGATAACGTCAATCCGGTTTACCTCATGATGCACTCCGGTGCTCGAGGCAATAAACAGCAAGTCCGCCAGCTTTGTGGACAGCGCGGTTTGATGGCCAAGCCATCAGGTGACATCATTGAGCGTCCGATTCTTTCCTCCTTCCGCGAGGGATTGACCGTTCTCGAATACTTCATCTCCACTCACGGAGCTCGTAAAGGTCTTGCCGATACCGCTCTTAAGACTGCGGATGCCGGTTACCTCACACGGAAACTCTGCGATGTGGCAATGGATTGCATCACTACAGTTGAAGACGACAACAACCGGAATGGTATCTGGAAGCGGGCGATCATGGATGGTGATGAAACCATCGTTGGTCTCGCCGAACGGATCGTTGGACGAACCTCAGCCGAGGACGTTCCAAACCCAACCGAGCCATCCGAGTTGCTTGTGGCTGACGGTGAACAGATCAGTGAAGCAGTTGGTAAGATGATCGAAACCCTGGGCATCGAGCGGGTGAAGATCCTCTCCCCCTTGACCACACGTCAGCGCGACGGAATCACCTCCAAGGAGTACGGAATTAATCCCGCCTCCAGTCGGACGGTTGATATCGGAACCGCGGTCGGCATCATTGCTGCGCAATCGATTGGTGAGCCAGGAACTCAGTTGACCATGCGAACCTTCCACATTGGAGGGATTGCCAGCCAAGTGCTTCGCGATCCTAAGATCGTCATCCGTAAGGGGGGTAAGATCACTTATTCAGAGGATCTACGGAAAGTGGAAACCGCTGACGGTCGATATGTAGTTCTGAACAAAACCGGTTCGATCATCGTCACAGATGCGAACGACAAGGAAATTGAGAACTACAAAATCCCAGTTGGATCGATTCTATTCGTCACCGACGGTGAGCAAGCCGAAGCCGGCACATTGCTCGCGGCCTGGGACCCTCACAGTGTTCCGATTCTCTCGGAGAAGGGTGGTAAAATCGGCTTCCGGGACATGATTCCGGGTGTCACCATCAAACGTGAGCAGGATCCTGAGTCACAGGGGATTACCAATGTAGTCATCGAGCACAAAGAAGACCTTAACCCGCAGGTTCTCATCCTGGATGATAGCGACAAGGAAATCGCAACCTACGCGATTCCGGTTGGAGCCCAAATCGTTGTTGAAGAAGGCGACGATGTGGATCGGGGAACTTGGTTGGCCAAGACTCCGCGTCAGGCTTCCAAGACACAAGACATCACCGGTGGTCTGCCACGGGTTGCCGAACTGTTTGAAGCCCGCCGTCCGAAGGAAGCTGCAGACATGGCTAAGATCGACGGTCGCGTGGTTATCTCAGGCACGGTTCGTGGAAAGCGCCGCCTCTTTGTAACGAAGAAGGATTCGGATGAAGTTGCTTCCGATGGTATCACCAAGGACGACGAGGAAACGGAAGAGCACCTTATCCCACACGGCAAGCACCTCATCGTGCAACCCGGGGATTACGTGACCAAGGGTCAACACCTCACTGAAGGGGCTGCCGATCCACACGAAATGCTCGAGATCCTCGGACCGAATGCGGTTCAAGAGTACCTCCTCACCGAGATTCAGAAGGTTTATCGACTGCAGGGCGTGACGATCAATGACAAACACATTGAAGTCATTCTCTCTCAGATGCTTCGGAAAGTACGGATCACTGATCCTGGCGACTCCGAGTTCTTCTGGGGCGAGCAGATCGACCGCTTTACCTTCATGGAAGAGAACGAACGCTTGGAAGAAGCCGGTGGTAAGCCAGCCGAAGCCGAACCTGTTCTCCTCGGGATCACTAAAGCATCGATCGAGACGGAAAGCTTCATCTCTGCCGCTTCTTTCCAGGAAACGACTCGCGTCCTCACCGATGCGGCCACCTTGGGTAAAGTCGACGGACTGAAAGGCTTTAAGGAAAATGTGATCATGGGGAATCTAATCCCAGCTGGATCCGGTCTACCAATGTACCGTCACTTGACCATCGATACTTTGGGGTTGGATACTGCCGCTGTTCCTGAAGAGGAAGCCAGCGAGCAAGCCGTCTAGAATCTGCATCCAGAATATTTACAACAAAGGCGTCTCTCCAATGGAGAGACGCCTTTTTTTGATAGATGCATGGAGCTACGTGAACTTGTTTCCCAGGTTAGCCTTCAGAGATATCGACATACTGGTCTCGCTTCTCGGGAAGCTTCGGGCCTTGCCTATTTGATGGGCAAATTCATGCTGAGAAGCATGAGTGAACAAGGATCGACAGGAAATGTAATAGCAGCGCTGTGTAGCTTTTTTATCCCGGGATTGGGGCAATTACTGCAGGGGAGGGTATTCATTGCCCTCATCATGTTCGTTCTCGCTGTGGTTCTCTGGTATTTTATTCTCGGTTGGATTATCATGATCTGGGCGGTGATTGATGCAGCAATTTACAAAGGCCCGGGTTCGGAAGTCGGTTAGCGGTTTTCCTCTATCTGCATGAGGTTCTTTACTCTACCATCCTTGCAGCTACTGTTTAGGCATTCTCGAATCTGATTTTGTAATCGTTCTGGGAGGGGTTGGGAGCGTATTTCGTGGACAACAACTTCCTACGGTCGATAGCGTGTTTTATTCTTTTCCTTTCATGAATACAGAGCGCATATCCGTCGTAATACCCATTTTCAATGAAGAGGGCAATCTTCCGGACTTGAGGCGTAAAGTAGTCACTTCTCTCGAGGAGGTGGGTGGTGATTGGGAATGCATTCTCGTCAATGATGGCAGTTCGGATGGGAGTGCGGCTATTCTCGATCAATATCAGGAGGAGGATCCCCGGTTTCGGGTCCTCCATTTTCGGCGCAATTACGGACAGACGGCAGCCATGCAGGCAGGCTTTGATGCCGCAGAGGGTGACATCATCGTTCCTATGGACGGTGATTTGCAAAATGATCCGGCTGACATCCGTAGGATGATCGATAAGCTGGGCGAAGGCTTTGATGTAGTTTCCGGTTGGAGACAGAAGCGCCAGGACAAGAAGTTATCCCGTGTTTTCGTAAGCCGGATTGCCAACCGCATCATTTCCTGGATCTCTGGTGTCCGCTTGCACGATTACGGATGTTCGTTGAAGGTCTATCGTCGTGAAGTTCTTAAAGGTGTCCGGCTTTATGGTGAGATGCATCGATTTATCCCGATTTATGCGAGCTGGCAGGGGGCGAAGGTGGCCGAAATGCCTGTCAGCCATTTTCCGCGTATTCACGGAAAATCCAGTTACGGATTGGAGCGCGTCTTCAAGGTAGTGCTTGACCTCATGGTAGTGAAGTTCCTTCACAAATATTCCCACAAACCAATGTATCTGTTTGGAGGGTTTGGGCTCGTCTTTTTCTTGCTCGGGTTTCTCGCCTTTTTATGGATGTTCTGGCTCAAGTTTTTTTCCGAGATCCAATTAACCGGCACACCTTTACCGCTACTGGTTGTCTTTATGGGGTCCCTGGGAGTTATCTCGATTCTGATGGGTCTTCTGGCTGAATTGGGAACGCGGACTTATTTCGAATCACAGGGCAAGCGGACCTATATTATTCGCGAAAAAGAACCCGTCCAGAAAGTCATCGAAGAGGAATTACCTCAGTCCGATGTATAAAGGAAAAAAAGTGGTCGTGGTCATGCCTGCATATAATGCAGCAAGGACGATCGAGAAGACCCATCGGGAAGTCATGGATCAAGGGATTGTTGACTTGGTAATCGTAGTCGATGATCGCAGCAAAGATGACACCGCCAATTTGGCAGAAACTCTTCCAAATACACTGGTTCACCGCCACTTGGAGAATACGGGTTATGGTGGAAATCAGAAGAGTTGTTACCGCCTGGCATTGGAAAATGGCGGCGACATCGTAATCATGGTACATCCTGATTATCAGTATACACCTTTGCTGATTCCGGCCATGGCATCTCTGATTGAGTGCGGCCTTCATCAGTGTGTGTTGGCTTCACGAATACTAGGTGGTTACGCGATCAAGGGTGGGATGCCTCTGTGGAAATACGTGGCAAACCGTTTTTTGACTGGGGCACAGAATCTTTTGATGGGTGCAAAGTTATCCGAGTATCACACGGGGTATCGTGCATTCGCCCGAGAGTTACTGGAGGATCTTGATTTGGATAAGAACTCGAATGACTTTGTTTTCGACAACCAAATGCTCACACAGATCCACTGGAAAGGATATCGAATCGGTGAGGTATCCTGCCCGACCAAGTACTTTCCAGAGGCTTCTTCGATCAATTTCAGACGAAGTGCGAAGTATGGCCTCGGTTGTTTGTGGAATGCACTTCTCTTTCGTCTTGCCCGGTTCAAGGTGGTTCGGCCAAAGCTTTTCTTCCAATCGTAGTCGCCGGTGATTTGCAGCCGAATTGCTTTCCGTATCTTTATTGGCGCTCTATTCGCTGGTGTCCTTGTTGCCGGAGTGGTCGCATTCCCTCAGTGGGTTTCGGATTCCCGTATGGTTTTGGAGGTTCGTTTTAAAGAACTGTCCCAGGGCTCACAGGATCCGGTTTTTAAACTGCGTTACGACAAGGGTCGTGGATGGAACAGTCTGCGGGTGGTTGAGCCTTATTCGGTCAAGACAGAGGACCCGGATCTTTTTCGCTGGAAATTTGATGCCCGTCCGATCGAAACCATTCAAATCGGTATAGCGAATTGGAGGGGGCCGCTTGAGGTCGAATCAGCAGTCCTATCAGATCAGTTTGATCAGCAACTTTACGAATTTGATATTGCAACGATTCAATCGGAAGGCGGGCTCGTTTCTTATCCGGCCGAGGATGTGGGGAGTGGAATCTATTACAAGTTGGCTCTTCCCGTATCCACACAAGATAAGGTTGAGCGAATTCATCGTTTTTCCGGTGAGAGCCTGAAGGGAGTGATTATCGGTTTTCTTCTCGGAGCTGGTGCATTTTGGGTAGCCCTCCAGCTTTGTCGGCAATGCCCTCTTGGATGGCGTTGGGTTGGGTGCTTCAGGACACAATATCCGGTTTCGGGTTCACTCAACTTGCCAAGCAGGCGGCTCGTTTACTCATCGTTATCGGTCCTTACACTCTTTGTCTTTATCCGATCCTGGGAAAACTTTCTCTACCCGAGTCTTCCAATGGAAGACTCATTCCACTACTTCAATTATTTTTACGACAATAGGATTCCTTTTCTGGCTGGGATTTCTCGAAATCCCAATGGCTATTTGAACATACTACCCAATTTCATAGGGTGGGTGTTCTCATTTCTGGACGTGCGCAGGGTGGCATCGGCTTATGTGGGCTTTGCTCTCGCATTCACCCTGTTCGCCTCTTTGTTGCCATTAGCAACGGGGCTGTTTCGGAATCGCTGGATTGTTTTTGTTGTTCCCTTGGTTCTGGGGCTTAGCGGGATGAACCATATTTTCTACTACACGACTCTGACTTTTCAAATGTACGTGGCGATCCTGGTGCTACTCGGGATACTGTTTCTCCCCGCTCCGCGAACGAAGGGTGGGTTGATTCTGAGGATATTGATTGGCGTGCTTCTGGTATTTTCCGGCCCGTATTCGGTGGTCGCTGTTCCTGCATGTCTTCTTTTGTTGGTATTTTTCCACCCGACCAAACAGTCCATCTTTTGGGCGGTAATGGTTTATTCGGGAGTTCTGTTTCTGGAAACTTCAACGGGTATGGTAAGGCTCCAGAACGCGATAGAGCCAATGGTCCTTCAAAGTATGGCCGATGTGATGGTGGATCGGGTGCTCTTTTTTGATTGGTTTGAAATTGGGATTCTTCCGGGATTGGTTTCGGTCGGAGTCTTGGTTGGGGTTTGCTTTTTTCTTTTGCGTAAAGATGCGGTATTTATCCGAATTGGGACGATCTTCCTTGCGATTGCGGTTTTAGCGATGGCACCGCTATTTCTCAGTGTGAAATTTCTGCAGTATTCGGATCCGTACGATTGCCACGTCCTGATTTCACAATTTTTCTGGCTGCTTTTCTTACTGGTAGCGGCGGATCGAATTGCGGATCGTGTCGGCGGAAACGTTCCTTTGGCCCCAATCTTTGCCGGGGTCTTTTTGGCTTTTGTCGGGATTGACCAAGTAAAAAATCCTCAGAAGGGTTACTTTCCACCCAATCCGGAGATTCAACATTTTCTCGATAAAGTCTATGCGGCTGAGCAACTTTCGCTACAGGACCGAAATGAGAGCGTCTTTCTTGAAGGAAGCGGTGCCACACAGGACGCATTCGAGGTCAGAGTCCGAGTGGGTAGCAGTAAACCGGATGCGCGTGAAGTCATACCAGAAGATTTACCACGTCCATAGAGAGGGGCCGGGACCATGGTTTTTAGTTCACACGTTTTTCTTTTCCTTTTTCTACCACTGGTATTGCTGGCCTACTACCTCTGTCCGCGCCCCGGAAGAAACGGAGTGCTATTGCTCTTCAGTCTCTTATTTTATGGTTGGGCGAATCCACTCTTTGCCCTGCTCCTGATTCTGACGGTTATAGTCTGTTTTCTGGCTGGTCGTTTAGCGAACCAGAGAAACCATGGGTTGTCGGGTCGGGCCGGTTTATGGCTCGGGGTGGCTTTCCCACTGTTGGTGCTTGGGATCTTTAAATATTTTAATTTCGCACGTGATAATTGGAATGCCATGGCGTCAGCATGGGGTCCTGGCTTGGTGGAATTGGACGTGGCTCTGCAGGTGGTTCTCCCATTGGGACTTAGTTTTTACACGTTTCAGGCGATTACTTATGTCGTCGACATCTATCGTGGCGATGCGAAACCACAGAAGAACCCCTTCGATTTTGCCTGCTACATTGCGCTGTTTCCGCAACTGGTTGCCGGACCCATTATTCGTTACGGGGAGATTGCCCGACAACTGAGGGAACGACAGGAAAGTGTATCCTTTTTTGCGCGGGGAGTAGCCTTATTCGGTCTTGGCTTTGCCAAGAAAATTCTCCTCGCCAATCCATGCGGGCAGATTGCTGATGCGGTCTTTGCGAGTGGGTCAACGGTCACAGTTGATGCCTGGACCGGGGTGATCGCCTACTCGATGCAGATCTACTTCGATTTCAGTGGCTATTCCGACATGGCTCTGGGTCTCGGGCTAATGTTCGGATTTGTCTTTCCGATCAACTTCAACTCTCCCTACCGTTCGGTCTCGATCACCGACTTTTGGCGGCGGTGGCACATTTCGCTTTCCAGTTTTCTCCGCGATTATCTGTACATACCCCTCGGGGGGAATCGCAAAGGGCCGAGCCGGACCTACGCCAACCTGCTGCTCGTTATGTTGCTCGGCGGTCTCTGGCACGGGGCAGCGTGGACCTTTGTTGCCTGGGGCGCTTATCACGGTGTCTTGCTCGCGATCGAGCGAGGGTGGGCGAAGCATGTGGGCCAGAGGATTCTGCCCCGATGGATCGCGGTTCCGGTTGTCTTCATCATCGTTTCCCTGGGCTGGGTCTGGTTTCGTGCGAATTCTTTTGCTGAGGCGACGGCGCTTTTCTCCTGCCTGTTTGGCTTCTCCAGTGCCGCAGAGAATACGCTGCTGCTCGACGGTTGGATTCGTCAACCCTACCTGCTACTCACCCTCTTTATCGCTATTGGAATTGCCTGGTTTGCTCCGCCTACCCATCGCTTTTTGGCAAAGGTAGGCATGGGCAAGGCACTGTGGGTGATTTTTATTTTTCTGCTCGCTGTGGTCGCGATGTCCAATCAGAGCTTCAACCCTTTCATTTACTTCAACTTCTGAGCCATGGACCGTGAAAAAGAAGCTTGGGAGAAATTGCAGCAATCCACGATGAGCGGTCCAGCCCGCTGGATTTTGATGATTCTCTTTTTGGTCGGAGTCGGAGCGATCTTTGTTGCCGATCTCTGGAAACCGTTCGGCCCCAGGGATGCCGTGCTGGCTTTCACGGGTCGATCCCGTCCTCTGGAGCCTTCCTCCGGCATTCCCAGCAAGGTACTCGAATGGAACCGAGAGGTTCTGGCGGATATTGATGCGTTTGAGAATCAGATTGCGGAAGAGAGCATCCTTCGCGCGACGATTCCCTACTATCAGTGGGTTTTTCTTCGGGTTCTGTCGACCTCCGGCACGGGCAGGGTGATTGTCGGCCGGGATGGCTGGTATTTTCTCAAGGAGGGTTTGGAGACCACTCTGGGCTGGGGATCAAAATCTAATCTGCAAAAGGCGGATGAAACGGTGCGGCAACTCGCCGGCAGGTTGGCGGAGTTGGATATCGATCTTATTCTGATGCCTGTGCCGGGTAAGGCTGAGTTGTATCCGGCCCGGTTCTCGAGCCGTTTTACCGCGAGCGAGATTTTGCCGATCCTGCCTCGCCGAGAGCAAATCTATGGCAACTGGGACGATCTGCCCGGGGTAACGGTGGTCAACGCTAGAGAAGCTTATCGCTCTGTCGCGGCTGAGGATGGGGTATTTTTCCTCGAAAGGGATACCCACTGGACGCCTGCAGGGATGGAGGCGGTTTTGGATCAACTTTTGGCCATCCTAAGGCCGCAGCGTGTCGAAAAAGAGGGAACTATTGGGGAAGCCACAACAGTGACCGGACCCGGGGACTTGGTGGAAATGATGGATTTTCCCGTGAAGATGACAGCGAATCAGGCCGTAGAGGTGCTCATGCTTGCTGAACAGGACGTGCCAACTGGTGAGGGTGCGAATATCGTGTTCCTCGGGGATAGTTTCGCGGCGGTCTATTCAGATCCGGTTTTGGGGTGGGGTAAAAGCGCCGGTCTGCGCGATCGATTGCCCGCCCGCCTGGGTGAACCCGTTGAATTCTTCCTCAACTACGGAGATCCAGTCTCCGGACCGACTCGCCAGTTGAGACGATTGCTCGAAAGCAAAGAGGAGGGTCGCAAGTTGCCGCGAGTTGTTATCTGGGAATTTGCCGAACGCTTCCTCGATGAGGGGAATTGGTAGAGCAATCCATAGGAGTCGGGCGGATTCTCGCTCATTTGCCCTCGCCCTTGGAAAATCGTCCACGTAGAACGGATAGAATGAAGACATTGAAAATAGCGGTTCTCCCAGGAGATGGTATTGGCCCTGAGGTCATGGAAGGGGCTCTTGCAGTCCTTGATCGGGTTGCGGGCCAAGACGGGTTCGGGCTGGATTGTTCCACCTGGGATGTGGGCGGAGCGGCTATTGACCTCCATGGGTCAGCCTTGCCCGATGCTACTAAAGAGGGATGTCGCGCGGCTGAGGCTATTTTATTCGGTTCGGTGGGTGGTCCAAAGTGGGAGAGTCTGCCTCCCAAAGATCAACCGGAGCGAGCTGCACTTCTTCCACTTCGTAAGGAGTTTTCCCTCTTCGCCAACATTCGGCCGGGGCTGCTTTATCCGGAATTGATCCAAGCCTCCCCCATCAAGGAAGAGCGGATTCCCGAGGGGATCGATATTGTCTGCATTCGTGAATTAACCGGTGGGATTTACTTCGGGCAGCCGAAGAAGACGACCGAGTTGCCCGATGGAGATATTGAGGCGTTGGACACGATGGTCTACAAGGCTTCAGAGATCCGCCGGATTGCAGAAGTAGCCGCTGTTGCAGCCCGTGAACGCGGCGGGCGCGTCTGCTCAGTCGATAAGGCCAACGTGCTGGAGACGTCCGTGCTTTGGCGGAAGACCGTGACGGAGTTCTTTGCCACGGAGTATCCCGATCTCGAGTTGAGCCATCTCTACGTCGATAATGCGGCGATGCAATTGGTCTCCAATCCAAATCAATTCGACGTTCTGTTTACTGAAAACATGTTTGGCGATATTCTTTCCGATGAGTTGGCCGTTGTTTGCGGCTCTATCGGGATGCTGGCTTCGGCTAGTCTCGGAAAAGGGGAGAATGCTCACGGACTGCCCTTCGGTCTCTACGAGCCCGCCGGCGGAAGTGCTCCGGATATTGTTGGGCAGGATAAGGCCAATCCCTGTGCTCAGATTCTCAGTGTGGCCATGATGCTCCGCTACAGCTTTGGGGAAACCGCTACTGCGGATCGGATCGAGGCAGCAGTCCGGGCAGTGGTTAAATCTGGAGTGCGCACGGGTGACATCGCTTTTGGCGGCAAGGCCGTCGGGACTAAGAAGATGGTCGAGGCAGTACTAGCCGAAATCGGCTCCTGAAGATGGGGACAAAAGGACCAACAAGCGACGGGTCAGATTCGACTGAGGGGGAGATCCTCGTCGGGATCTGGGTGGATCCGGAGAAGGCGGAGGTAAATACAGCTTGGAGATCCGGAACCGATAAGCCAGTGGTTTGCCGCGTCGAACCCTTTCATGGATTTGCATGGGTTGAGGGAAGCCTTTGCGAGGATCCCGAGATCGGTACGCTCCCTAGAAAAAGTCTGGCGGGAGCAGGTAGGCTCTCGCACATGATTGAGGGCGAAGATCCACAAGGAGCTAAAATCCTAGCCGGGCTGTCGCGGAATCCAGCCAAAGTGGAGTCGGTCCGACCCCTCGAGCATCAGCACCTTCTGCGGCACAATCTTCGGATGTTTGCACCCTTGTTTCTCGATGGATTGGTTCGTTGCCAGATCGATATTGAGACCGGTTGTGAGGTGTCGGAGGGTTTCAGCGACCCGTATCGCAAGGGAGATCGTGTGCTGGCCATCGGGCTGCGGTGCGGGGGCGAAGTGGAGTTTCTCGAACTAGAGGAGGAGACCGACGCGGCTGAACGCACTTTGTTGAAACGATTTGGCGAGAGATTGCGGGAGTTGGATCCGGACATTATTGAAGGTCATAATTTCTTTAACTTTGACCTCCACTACTTGCGCACGCGTTGCCGCAGATTCCGTCTCGATCCGGCATGGGGGCGGTTCGGTGAACTCGCAACATTCCGGAAAAGTCGCGTTCGGATTGCCGAGCGTTGGTTCGACTTGGCCCGCTGCGACATCCCGGGGCGCACCGTTTTCGATACCCTGATTGCCGCTCAGTTCTACGATCTTACCCAGAGAAGCCTTCCTTCCTTCGGTCTCAAAGATCTCGCGCGTCACTTTGGGCTAAGTGACAAAGAGGAGCGGACCTATCTGCCCGGTTCCGAGATCGCCGAAACTTTTCGCAAGGATAGAGAAAAGTTCCGTCATTACCTGGGCGATGATTTACGCGAGACAGAGGGAATCGCCACCATACTTTTGCCAACATACATTGCTCAGGCGGCAATATTCCCCATGACATTGCAGGAGATTCTCCTGCGCGGGACAGGATCGCGGGTTGAGATGATCTTTTTGGAGGAATACTTCCGGGCCGGGAGGTCCCTGCCGGAGCCGCAGGAGAGCCGAACTTTTCAGGGAGCCGTGTCCAAGAGCTTTGAAACCGGCGTTTTTGGCCAAGTGCTCCATTTCGATGTGGCCTCTTTGTATCCAAGCCTTCTTCTCCATATCGGCAGAAATCCGAAGAACGATGACCTCGGAGTTTTAATCCCTGCATTGGAGCGTCTGCGAGACCAACGGCTCTCCTACAAAAAAAGGGCTCAGGAGGAGACCGACCCTTCTCTGCGCAGGGAGTTCACTGCCCGGCAGAACAGTTTTAAAATCCTTATCAACTCCTTCTACGGCTATCTCGGTTTTGGAGGCGCTCGTTTCGGCGACAGCGAGTTGGCTGCCGAGGTGACGGCTGGTGGGCGTGAAATCCTCGAGCAACTCATCGTCAATTTCCAGTCCAAGGATTGCCGGGTTCTGGAGGCCGATACGGATGGTATTTATGTTCAGGCTCCCGATTGGTTTGAAGATCCCGAGGGACTTCTCGCACTAGTGAATGGAGACCTGCCCGACGGGGTCGATCTCGAGTTCGATGGATCCTATGAGATGATGTTTTGCTACAAGGCAAAGAACTACGCTCTGCGCGAGGGAGATAGCGTCGTTGTAAAAGGGTCGGCTCTTCGCTCGCGGGGTACCGAACCCTTTCTCCGGCGCTTAACCCAGCACCTCATCGAGTGGTTGCTCGGTCTCCGGGAAACGGATCCGCAAGCCGAGATCAGTGAGCTGCGTTCGCAACTGGAGGAGCATTCTGTTCCTGTGAAAGACCTCGCCAAAGGGGAATATCTCAGTCAATCACCAGCCTCCTACCAGAAGGCGGTTGAAGAAAAAGGGAAGTCGCGACGCGCCTCTCTCGAAGTAGCGCTCCGCATGGACCCTATGCCTAAAATGGGGGAGAAGGTTACGTACTACGTCGGTATTGGGGACCAGAAGAGAAGCCCGGAATGGCAAAAGGCTCGTCCTGTCGGCGAATACGATCCGGTGACCGCACCGTATGATCCTGGTTACTATCAGAAGAGGCTGGAAAACTGGTGGAAACGGTATGGAGAATTTCTGGAGCCAATGTGAGCAGATATTTGCTCATTTAAATTGCTGGGAATGCCATAGAGCGCATTCTTGAATCTAAGGAGTTTCCAAAGACGTTCAGTCCTTTTCCTAGTCATTCAACATGGAATTGTTGTTAAATCTTTGCGGATGCTTTTCATCTCTCAGCGCTTGCATTGGATCAGCAGCAATGTTTTGTTTTACTACGATGCAACAATCGAAAGTTAACAAAACCCCTTGGCGTCTTCTCGTAGGAGCAAGCGCCTTTTCTCTTATCGCCTTGTCCGCGAATGCGGCTGAGGACTCAATATCGGGAGATATGTCTCCTCCGGAGTTGTTCGGCTTCATGGTAGCCCAGCAAGTTGGCCTTGACCAGCTTGGGTTTTCAGATGAAGAGAAAACAATGTTTCTCTCTGGAATGAAATCCGGACTCATGGGCGGGAGCATGGAAGACATTCAGGACAAGATTCCTGAACTTCAGAGCTTCCTCCAAGAGCGAGCCGAAGCTGCCCAAGCGGTAATGGCTATGGAAAACGAAGCAGCAGCAGCTGATTTCGTAGAAGATCTCGAGAACGATCCGGATGTGGTCATGGACGATTCCGGCTTTTATTACGAAATCATTGAGGCCGGCAGCGACGTAAAACCCGGTATGAGCGATGAAGTAGTTGTGAACTACAAAGGCGCCCTGATTGATGGAACAGTCTTTGACAGCTCCTACGATCGTGGCCAGCCAGCAACATTCCCAATGAATGGAGTTATCAAAGGTTTTTCCGGAGGTCTTTCCAAGATCGGTGAAGGTGGCAAAGTCCGTATCTACATCCCGGCAGAGCTTGGTTATGGCAATAGCCCCCCTCCGCAAAGCCCAATTCCTGCCGGAGCCATGCTGATTTTTGACGCAGAAATTGAGCAGGTCATTTCGGAATAACACTATTTTTTGGTAGTATTGACTCTTTCCAGGCGGCCCGGATTCGGGCCGCCTTTTTTATTTCTATTGTTACAGGATCTTTTTCTTCACTCCCTTGCTTTTCTGAGCGATGGCAACCAGTTTTAACGGTTACAAATGAAGTTCGATAATCACATGCACACCTCGCTCTGTGGTCACGCCTTCGGTGAACCCGAGGAATACGTTGATGCGGCTCGCCAGCAAGGCATTGAGCTCGTGACCTTCACTTGCCATGTCCCTCTCGAGCCGGATGACCTGTTCGGTGGCCGGCGCATCAGGATGAGCCTGGATCAATTACCGCTTTACCGCAAAAAGATCGAAGCGGCCCGACGCTACGGAGATGTGAAAGGTGTTAAAGTTCTCTGCGGAATAGAAGCCGAAATATTTCCCCACGAAGAGGCCATGCGATCCATGAGTGAAACCATCGCGGAGTCGGAATTTGATTTTGTCCTCGGCTCGCTTCACCACCAACTGCCCGGTTATCACAACTGGCTGGATCAGAGGGGTCTTTGGGAGGATGCAGACATCATTCGCTCCTACTTCAAGGGCCTCATTGAGGGGGTGAGGTCCGGCATCTACGATTCTATCGCCCATCCGGATGTCATCCGTATTTATGGAACGGTTGAGCCGTTTGCGGTCGAAACTTATCGGGAAGAGATTGAGCAATTCCTGGATGCGTTACAGGAAAAGGATCACTGCATGGAAGTGAACACCAGTGGCTTGATTAAAGGTGTTTATGAAGTGCATCCGGCCCCACCAATCCTGGATTGGGCAGCCGAGCGAAGGCTTAAACTGACGATGGGGTCCGACTCCCACGCTCCAGAGCAGGTAGGTCAGCACTTTGATTCCGTGAGAAAAATGCTGAAGGAAAAAGGATTTGAATCTCTCTACTATTTCGAAAACAGAGTGAGGAAAGAAGTCCGGCTGTAGCTTTTTCTTTGGCGGATTCTGGGAGTGGCTGAGCGTTTTGGAAGTAGTGCTGATTACGAGTGAGGCAGCCTACAGCTTCACTATTCTGTAGCGTGCTCGCTTGCCGTTTCGACAAGCTCAAGGCCCTGAGTTGATCGAAGGGCGAGCGCCAGCCGAGAATCAGGCGTTGCACAATTCAGCTGATCAAAGCGCGAATCGTTTCTACTGTGTCAATTTCTCCGACTGGCTTATCCCGTCGCCATCGGGCAATCCGCGGAAACCGGAGAGCCAGTCCCGCCTTATGACGTTTGGATTCTCTTATCGAATCGAATGCAATCTCAAAGACCTGCTCAGCCGGGACGGACCGTACTGGACCGAATTTTTCCCGGGTGTTGCTTTTAATCCAGCGGTCCAATTCGCGGATTTCCTTGTCGGATAATCCCGAGTAGGCCTTCGCCACCGGAACCAGTTCCTCTCCGGATCGGACCGAGAATGTGTAGTCGGTAAAAAGTCCGGAACGTCGCCCATGCCCGGACTGAGCGTAGACGAGTACGGCGTCGATCCGTAGTGGCTCGACTTTCCACTTCCACCACGTCTTTCGAACCCGACCTGCTCTGTATGGGCTCTCCTTTTGCTTGAGCATTACGCCCTCGACACCATTTTCTCTCGCTGCCTCGACCGTCTTCTCAACCTCTTCCCAGTCGGAAGGTGAAATGAGCGGAGACAAGGAAATGGTTCCATGGTTGCTGGAAAGCAATTGTGCCAAAGTTCTTCTTCGGGAATGTGTAGGTAGCCCCCGCAAGTCTCGACCTTCGTTTTCCAGGAGATCGTAGGCGAGAAATCGGACCGGAAGGTCTTTCTGGATTTTGGGCGATACATTTTTCCGCCCCAAGCGCTTTTGCAGGGCCCCGAAATCATCCGGGCGCCCGCTCTCTCGCCAGACGAGAATCTCTCCATCGAGCACAACTCCATCCGGTAACCCACTTGCGGATTCGATGATTTCCGGAAAGCTCTCACCCACGGATTCCTCACCGCGACTCCAGAGGAATACGAGTCCCTGCCTTCGAATCAGCTGTGCGCGAATTCCGTCCCACTTCGGCTCGATCTGCCAATCTTCGACTGGCCCCAGGTCTTTTCGGTCAGATGCTTCAATTGGATAGGCCAGGCAAAAAGGGTAGGGTAGAGACGGCTCTCCTTCCGCCGACACTGCTTCCTGCAAACTATTGAACCAGGACTCCGTAGGCTTCCAGGAACCCATCATTCGGTGGGCTATCACAGCCGGATCGATCCCATACAGATCGCCCAAAGCATTTTGGACTGTCTTTTGCTGGACTCCGATTCGGAAACCCCCGGTGAGCATTTTATGGAAAACCAGCTTTTCTACCGGGCCCAAAAGGTCCCAGGTCGATTCAATGGACTTCCGCTGCTCTTCCGGTTCTGCGCCGGAAAGTTTGAGAACATGATTTTCAATAAAGTCTGCCAGTGACTCTGCACAATGATTGTTTTCGGTGGAATCATTGTTGGGCAAGAGCAAGGCTGCGGTTTCGGCCAAGTCACCGACATGGTGGTAGGATTCTTCAAATAACCACTTCGGGATTCCGGCAGTTTCTGCTGCCCACTCCCGAAGGAGCTGGGTGGAGAGGACCCTTTTCCTCCGGCGACCACAGAGGAAATAGATAGCCCAAGCGGCATCCCTGCCCGATACGGATTTGAAGTATTCTACCAAGAGCCGCTTCTTCTCAGAGGTGCGGTTGGTCTCTTCGATGTGTGAGAATAACTGTGAAAACTTCCTAATGCGCTTGAAGGGATCTTGTGAGTATCAATCGGGTGATGTCGCCGCTCGAATGAGTCGGTCCCTGATAGCTCGCAGAACTCCGTCATCCGTTTCGGGGTTCTCCACCCAAACTTTGTTTACACGAGAATCTAAATCCAGTTTACGGAGAAGATCAAAAAGGTTGTGCGCAATTTCACGGGAATCACCATTTTCGCTCAGCCAGAAGGTCAGTGAGTTCGTTCCCTTGGGGCGTTTGAGAAAGACAATGGCTTCTGCATTTTTCAGCGCGGTCGGGGGTTTCTGGATTGAAAAGAGGTGAATTCCCTTGGTCGGCCGATAATGACTTTTCAGCATCCCCGGCGCGGTTGGGTTTGCCGTTCTTTCCGTTTGCACAGAGGCAAGGGACAAGCGGCAGATATGCTCGATCTGTTCCGGTGCGATGGGACCTGGACGCAGGAGGCGTAGGCCCTCTCCTGGCAGAAGTGATACGATAGTGGATTCCACTCCGTGCTCGCAGGGCCCCCCATCGAGCAGGGCATCTATACCCTCCATGAGAGAGGCCTCCACATGCTCGGGGCGGGTTGGGCTTACGTACCCGAAAGGATTGGCGCTCGGGGCTGCGAGGAAGAGCCCACTTTCCTTCAAGAGCTTACGCAGCACAGGGTGACCGGGTATCCGTACCGCGAGGGTCGGCTTTCCCGCGGAAACCAGGTTCGGAATGAGGGAGTCAGCTTTTCGAGGCAAAACCAAGGTTAGGGGTCCGGGCCAAAAGGCGGTTGCCAGTCGGTGGGCTTCCGGGGGCAGTTCGCAAATGGAAGCAATGGAGTCGATGTCACCCACATGAACAATCAGGGGGTCGAGCAATGGTCTTCCCTTTACCGAAAAAATTTTCCTCACCGCGGTTTCGTTCGTGGCATCCGCAGCGAGACCGTAAACCGTTTCGGTAGGGACGGCCACAAGGCCACCGTTTTTTAGTAGTTCTGCGGCTATGGACCGCGCAGATTTATCATCACCCCTGAGTCGTTTCATGGGGGGAGAATGTTCGTCCGAACCGGACGGGGCCTACATCATCAGCATCATCGACCGAGACTGTTTAATGACTCGGGAGATGTGGCGCTGTTGTCTAGACGTCAATCCAGTGTACTTGCGTGGAAGGATCTTTCCCGTGTCGGTGACAAAACGGGTAAGCTCTTCCGTATCGCGAAAAGTGAGCTCGATTGGGTTTTTGACAGTAGTTTCTGTGCCTTCGTTTTCAGACATAAGCGACTATAAGTAACCCTTTGGAGTAGTGCGGCAAGAAAAATCTTCCCGAAATTCGCAGTTTTGGGCATACCCACAACTACGGGGAGCTTTGTGATCGAAAGTTCCCCTTCTTGCATCATGATTCCCCTCCTTTTCCATAGCATATCCTTATACACATCCTTTTATCGCCAAATTCACGTCATGAATCCACATTTAAAGTTCCTCCCCTTGCTTGCAAGGGGAGGGGGACCGCGCTTAGCGCGGTGGAGGGGTTTCTTCGCGGCATTACCGCCAAATGGTTAAGAAAAGGCTCAGGCTTAGCAGAGAACCCTTCCGAT
>Ga0222662_1000407_pt1 | contig 35747 bp, 27 predicted proteins | sample AntAcemetagen600_FD_179821 | JGI IMG/M metagenome (GOLD analysis project Ga0222662, IMG submission 179821) | Saline water microbial communities from Ace Lake, Antarctica - #600 | ecosystem: Environmental > Aquatic > Non-marine Saline and Alkaline > Saline | place: Antarctica: Ace Lake... | reverse complement strand
AAACAGCGGACAGCCCGGTGTTACTGGTCCAACAGGACCCACAGGGCCACAAGGCGCTACCGGAGCTAATGGAGTTGGAGCAACTGGGCCGCAAGGACCAACAGGAGCAGATGGTTCAAATGGAACTGATGGAGCAACGGGTGCCACAGGCGCACAAGGACTTCAAGGTATTCAGGGACCAACAGGAGCAGATGGCTCAAACGGAACTGACGGAGCAACTGGTGCTACAGGCGCACAAGGAATCCAAGGTCCAACAGGAGCAGACGGTTCAAACGGAACTGACGGAGCAACTGGCGCTACAGGCGCACAAGGACTTCAAGGTATTCAAGGCCCAACAGGAGCAGACGGCTCAAACGGAACTGATGGAGCAACAGGCGCTGCAGGCGCACAAGGAATCCAAGGTGTTCAAGGTCCAACAGGAGCAGACGGTTCAGATGGAACTGACGGAGCAACAGGCGCACAAGGAATCCAAGGGATTCAAGGACCAACAGGTGCAGACGGTTCAGATGGAACTGACGGAGCAACGGGTGCCACAGGCGCACAAGGAGTCCAAGGTGTTCAAGGACCAACAGGTGCAGACGGTTCAGATGGAACTGACGGAGCAACGGGTGCCACAGGCGCACAAGGAATCCAAGGTGTTCAAGGACCAACAGGAGCAGACGGCTCAAACGGAACTGACGGAGCAACGGGTGCCACAGGCGCACAAGGAATCCAAGGTGTTCAAGGACCAACAGGAGCAGACGGTTCAAACGGAACTGACGGAGCAACGGGTGCCACAGGCGGACAAGGACTTCAAGGTATTCAGGGACCAACAGGAGCAGATGGCTCAAACGGAACTGACGGAGCAACTGGCGCTACAGGTGAACAAGGAATCCAAGGTGTTCAAGGCCCAACAGGCGCAGATGGTTCAGATGGAACTGACGGAGCGACTGGCGCTACAGGTGCACAGGGAATCCAAGGTATTCAGGGACCAACAGGAGCAGATGGCTCAAACGGAACTGACGGAGCAACTGGCGCTACAGGCGCACAAGGAATCCAAGGTATTCAAGGTCCAACAGGCGCAGACGGCTCAAACGGAACTGATGGAGCAACTGGCGCTACAGGTGCCCAAGGCATCCAAGGAATTCAGGGACCAACCGGAGCAGATGGTTCAAACGGAACTGATGGCGCAACTGGCGCTACAGGTACACAAGGAATCCAAGGTATTCAAGGACCAACGGGTGCAACAGGCGCACAAGGAATTCAAGGTGTTCAAGGACCAACAGGAGCAGACGGTTCAAACGGAACTGACGGAGCAACTGGCGCTACAGGTGCACAAGGAGTTCAAGGTATTCAAGGACCAACAGGAGCAGATGGTTCAAACGGAACTGACGGAGCAACTGGCGCTACAGGTGCACAAGGAGTTCAAGGTATTCAAGGACCAACAGGAGCAGATGGTTCAAACGGAACTGATGGAGCAACGGGTGCAACAGGTGCACAAGGAGTTCAAGGTATTCAAGGACCAACAGGAGCAGATGGTTCAGACGGAAATGACGGAGCAACAGGCGCTACAGGTGCACAGGGAGTCCAAGGTATTCAGGGACCAACAGGAGCAGATGGTTCAGATGGAACTGACGGAGCAACTGGAGCTCAAGGCCCAACAGGTGCCGATGGCGCCACTGGTTCACAAGGTATTCAAGGAGTTGCTGGCGCTGATGGATTAGACGGAGCAACTGGTGCTACAGGTGCACAAGGAATCCAAGGGATTCAAGGTCCGACAGGCGCAGACGGTTCAAACGGAACTGACGGAGCAACGGGTGCAACAGGCGCACAAGGAATTCAAGGTGTTCAAGGACCAACAGGAGCAGACGGTTCAAACGGAACTGACGGAGCAACGGGTGCCACAGGCGCACAAGGAATCCAAGGTGTTCAAGGACCAACAGGAGCAGACGGTTCAAACGGAACTGACGGAGCAACGGGTGCCACAGGCGCACAAGGACTTCAAGGTATTCAGGGACCAACAGGAGCAGATGGCTCAAACGGAACTGACGGAGCAACTGGTGCTACAGGCGCACAAGGACTTCAAGGTATTCAAGGACCAACAGGAGCAGATGGTTCAAATGGAACTGATGGAGCAACAGGTGCAACTGGCTTAACAGGAGCAGCAGGTGCAACAGGCTCACAAGGTATTCAAGGTTTAACTGGTGCAGCAGGAGCTGTTGGAGCAACTGGCGCACAAGGTATTCAAGGTTTAACTGGAGCAACTGGTGCAGCAGGAGCTGTTGGAGCAACTGGTGCAGCAGGAGCTGTTGGAGCAACTGGAGCAACTGGAGCAACAGGTGGTTACACAATACACACCATTGGCGAAAGTTACCAAGGGGGCATAATATTTTGGTTAGATGCAACCGGACAACACGGTTTAATAGCAGCCACAGCCGACCAAAGCACAGGAATACAATGGTATAATGGAACTTATAGATACACAGGCACCACAGGCGATGGGTTGTATGCAGGGTCAATGAACACCGCTATGATAGTAGCCACACAAATGTCCGATAACCAAACAGGCAATTTTGCTGCAAAAGTTTGTGCTGATTATTCAGTTACAGTTGGTGGGGTTATTTACGGTGACTGGTATTTACCTTCCAAATACGAGTTAAATTTATTGTATTTGCAAAAAGCCGTGGTTGGTGGTTTTGCTAGTGCCTACTATTGGAGTTCCAGCGAGCTCAGTAACTACAACGCATGGATCCAGTACTTCGGCAATGGCTTCCAGTTCGGCAACGATAAGGACAACCCAAACTATGTGCGGGCTGTTCGGGCTTTTTAACTATTTATCAATTTAACAATTTAAAAGATACCGCGAAGCGGTCGATTTTTGAAAAATGGTGGGCGTTTGCTCACCATCTTTTATTTAGCTTATTTATAATGGCGTTATAGTATGATTTAGCTGTTTTTAAGAATGTGTACAAACTCATTTTATTAATATACAGCTTAACCAAAGAGTTTTCTAAAGAGTATAAATACACTTTAGGTCAAGATTTAAAATAAGCCCCATAAAAACAAGTAGAAATAAGCGTGTTAATGGATAGTATAGGAAAACATATGAGTTGGAAGATGCAGTTTACATACATACATACTACAACCACTTCTAACACTTATTCTTTTGTATTCTACGACAAAACAAACAATGCATTTATAGGAGCGGAGGCATATCAGAGAACTATAGATTAAGCAGGCACTAGAATCAATCAGCCAATGATGAATGCGATTATTACTCCTGTTACTGATATTCAAGTAGGAATTAAAGATATTTATGGAGCAACATGAGGGTTCATCTCTGCAAGAGGATTCTTCAAAGTGGTAGAACTTAAGTAGAAGTAACCACTCGTTTTTGGGAACTAAGAAGTAACACTCCCGAGATTAATAAACAGGAAAGCCCCGCCAATATTGGCGGGGCTTTCCTGTTCTACACTACCGTATCCTTTCAATCACCCAGCCCCTGTTCTGTAAAACGGTTTCACACTTCCACTCGCGGCCCTGCTTTGCTGTCATCAGCTTAATAACCGTAATCGGAGCGCGCTTTTGCTTCCAATCCTGAGGCTCCAGCAGAATAATCTCGCCAATCTCCATCCCAAACAGTACCCCCCTAAACCAACTTAAGCGCTTGTTTGGCCGCTTAGGCAATGAAGCCGCTTCTTCTTTCGTTATACGTTTCATAGGCTAAGCTTTTAGTCATGCGGAACTTTTATGCTGAGCGTGGTCGCGAAGTATGTTTCAGCAACAGCCTTCACCTTACAACGAACAAATCCCGCCAACTATTGCCCAATAGCCACCATAGCCCTTCCTTTAAGGTCTAAGTACCTTACTTTATAAACCATGGCGCATCCAATAAGTACCATGCCCATTCCCGTAAGCACCATACCAGAGCCAATAGCTACCATACCTATTACTATAGGAACTATACCAGAACCAATAGCCGCCATGTACATGATGCCATCGTCCATAACTAGTCCATTAAGAACCAAGCACAAACCAAAAACTAGATTATGAAGGCCTCTTACTCAGTCTAACCAACCAAATACTTAGCAATATTCGGCTTAAAGTAATTCTCACCCTTCATCACCTTACCGTCTTCGCGATAAATAGGATTACCCTCAGCATCCAACTTGCTCATGTTACTACGGTGTATCTCATCAAAGATGTCGGCAATGCGGTGCTGCAAACCATGCTTGCAAATGGTGCCATAAAGAATGTACATCATATCGCCCAAGGCATCGGCAATCTCCACCAAGTCGCCATTCTGGGCCGCTTCTAAATATTCCTCATTCTCTTCTTGCATTAAGCGATGGCGGAGCAAGTAATCCTCCTTGCCAATGTTATGCTCCGGCTCATCGTTGTTTCCAATGCCAAACACACGATGGAATTCATAAACCGCTTCAATCTTTTCCTTCAGAGAATGTTCTTTGCTCATATTTTTAATCTAAATAATCATTAATCCAGTAACAAAAATAAACCTGTCAGTTCGAGTGATTGGAGGCACGACAATCGTATCGAGAACTCAATAATAAAGAAATACACTTTTGTAAGTCTGCTCGGCTCTTAATTCCGTTCGTTCAGTCAAATTCAAAGCCGCATCATAAATGTAATCTGCACGTTCAGTAACTGTACCTGTAGAGTCTGTAAACTGCACAAAAGTGAGCAAACCATTCTGCGAATTGTACACCTCTCTGCCAATCAGTTTGTGGTCTACAGTAAAGGACGAAATTCGGGTTTGCCCAGTACTGAAGTACTCAAAATTGCGGTAAGATAGCTGTACGCTATCTGCGCCATACGCATATATTCTATAAAGCTTTCCGTCATCCAAAAAATAACGGTACAGGAAATAACGCTTCAATTCACCATTATGGAAATAAGCTTCTTGTAGTCGTTTACCATTTTCGTACGTTATTTCTAGCACACTATCATTTGCACCATAAACCACCCTCCAAAGGCTATCAATTTCATTGTAATGCAAAGTTCTAACCCGAGATGCTTCATTCGGAAATTGTTCTGAAACCGTTTGGATTTGACCGTTTTCAAATCGCTCAGTAATCGTCTTAACTAGCTTAGAATTAGGATTGTAAAAATCAGAAATGGCAACGGAGTCACCATTACGCTTAAACTCAACAAAACCTTCCAGACTCTCATTGAAATAACGATATTCCCTACAAAGTTCACCTTCAGGCCCATCATCAACACAAGGCGTAAGCTCATCAGTAGAGCAGGCGGCAAACACAACTAAGGTAAAAAGGAAAGCCAGTTTTTTCATACGGTCACGAAAGTAGGAATATCATGATTTTGTTAAGGTCAGCATGCTGTCAATATTATCAATCTCGAAATCTTAAATTTGAGTCCCTTAATCAATCTAATTCATGAAAAAGATAGTTACCCTATTGCTGCTTTCCGTACTCGGCTTTACACAGTCTAATGCGCAAACAGTTACACGTGGGCCTTACCTCCAATTTCCAACCTCAAGCAGTATGAAGGTAATGTGGCGTACAGATGCCGCAACTCCTAGTCGTGTTTATTACGGTTCCAGTTTGGCAACGGTTATGGATAATCAGGTAGATATTGCTGCTGCGGTTACCAACCATACCGTCAATGTCACAGGACTAAGTCCTTACACCGAATACTATTATGCCGTAAGTGATGCTAATGCAGTTTTGGCTGGAGCTGATGAAAATCATCGTTTCAAAACATCACCTATAATCGGTACCGTACAGCCTATTCGTGCATGGGTAATAGGCGATTTCGGTAAGGGAAATGCCATGCAGATGGATGTAAAAGACGCCTTCCTAGATCACGTGGGAGATGATATGCCAGATATGTGGCTTTGGCTAGGAGATAACGCGTATGAGGAAGGAACAGACGAGGAGTTCTCAAATAAAGTGTTCGGTTCTCAGTATGGTTATGGCGAGATTTTTCCACGTATGCCGTTTATGCCAACTCCTGGTAACCACGATTACGGTTCGGTACTTAACATCATAGTCGGAGCCGATCCTGCTACGCATGATGGACCTTATTTTGATATAGTTGATGTGCCAACCAATGGAGAAATCGGTGGCGTGCCATCCGGATACGAACTCTACTATTCGTTCGATTACGGTAATGTTCACTTCGTATCAATGAACTCAGAGATTGGCGCCATCTTCAGCGGTTCCAACGATTGGATTGGTTCAAGTCCGTTCAACACTTTTTCTACTTCACCTTTTACAGATTGGCTGCATGCAGATTTGCAAGCCAACGATAAACAATGGGTTGTGGCCTACATGCATCAACCACCACACACCGATGGCTCACATGATTCTGATCAGTTCTGGGAAGTGTACATGAAGGCCATGCGCGACAACATTATGCCTATTCTAGAAAGTTATGGGGTTGATCTTGTCCTTTCTGGTCACAGCCACGTTTACGAGCGTTCGTTTTTACTGAATGGATTTTACGACACTCCTGACGGTTTCGATGCTAGTCAACATGTAGTTGATGGTTCAAGCGGAAAACTATCTGAAGGCACTCCATATACTAAGTACACAAACGGCCCCAACCCAAATCACGGAACGATGTATATCGTTCAGGGAAATTCGGGAAGTAAAGACTCGGATGCAGGTCTTGAGCACCCAGCCATGTATTATGGTCATGGCTGCGATACATGTGTAGGCTCAACCATGCTGTATGCTCATGGCGATACGCTTTCTGGTTATTACCTCACAAAGGATGGAGAAATCTTGGATGATTGGACTATTCTTAAGCAAGAGACAACCACGGGTGTAGAAGAGGTAGAAGTTCTTCAAGCTGTTTCAGGTTTGGATGTGTATCCCAATCCATTTAAAAACGAAACTACTTTCAGCTTCGAGGTTAACGAAAGCCTTTGGGCACACGTTGAATTAGTGGATGTTTCAGGGAGAATACTTCACACATATCACAGAGGAGCAATGAACCCAGGCTCTAAGAAATACACAGTAAATGCCTCGGAACTTGGTCTTTCAAAAGGAGCGTACTTGGTTAGGGTAATGACAGACAAACGTCCTGCTGTTGCGCGCCTCATAAAGATTGAATAATACATGAATAAACTACTTACAATTGCTGCGCTCGTGCTGGTTAATACCGCTGGGGCGCAGCAATTTCATTTTTCAGGTAATATCAGTGGAATGGCTGATGAAAATCTTCGAGTTGAGTTCCCAGAAGATTACTTCGGAAATACTTGGGCAGAGGATGTTCCCGTTTCCAATGCTGCGTTTTCTAAAACAGCTACCATTCCAGCTTCTGGTTGGATGAAGATGAGTTACCACGATAAAGACAAGAATGTTTTTGTCTGGAAAAACGCTACATCGCTAAACATAAATTTCGATGCTGATTTTCTAGACGATACGAGTTCAGTAAAACTTAGTGGCGACAATGCAGCCATTCACGCTTTTGCATCTCAGATTAATGAGAAGTACGGGGAACGACTTTCTCTTGAATGGTTGAATGGTCAGTCGCAAAGCGCCACCAACATAGATGGAATGGAGATGGAAATCTTTGCCCTGCGCAATGATGTAATTCATGCGTTAGAGAAGGCGGAGCCGCAATTACCAGCAGACTTCGTAAAAGCATACAAGAATCACGTTACCTACTATTATTATTTATCGCTGTTCAAGTTTTCTGAGATGAAAACGGCCGGCAGTTCCATTCCTAAGGCAACAGAAATCCCAAAAGTGCTAATTGAAGGGTTGAACTGGGAGCGCATGAATAAAAGCTCAGAACTGGATAGTAAATTCTTTCGCGAACTGCTGATTCAATTTGTTAATTACCAATCGCTTAAGACTTACGACTTCATGAAGTTTTCAGACAAACAGTCCGTTGTTCAGGAAGCATTCAATCTCGCAAGAGAAAATCTAAAAGCAGAATCGCTACAGTATTTTCTTGCTAAAACCATGTTGGCTAATTCGACAACCGTGCAACCTTCCTTGCTGCGTCAAATGCGCGATTATTTGAAGGAAACGCAGTCTTCCGAAGTCTTCGTCAAACTTGTTACCGATAGTTTGGGAGATAAACTTCAGGCTAAAGATGATGAGGTGGAGATTGCTCTTACTGATGTGAATTCATCAAATGATGAAATTGATGTTGAGCTACAGGGGATAAATGGTGAAATGTTCAAGCTGTCGGAGTTGAAAGGCAAGGTTGTTTACCTAGACATTTGGGCAAGTTGGTGTGGCCCATGCCGCAAGGAGTTTCCTGCAGCCAAGGCTTTAAAACAACAGTTAAGTAAGAAACACAGGAAGAATATTGAGTTTCTCTACATTTCCATCGACAACACAGAAACTGTGTGGAAACGCGCTATTGAAGAACTCGGAATTGAAGGCGTTCACGGCTTATCTAAAGGTGGTTGGGGTTCAGAAGCAACAGCTAAGTTCGGGGTCAGCAGTATTCCGCGCTACTTAATATTCGACAAAAAAGGCAAAGTGGTTGATGGTAATGCACCACGGCCAAGTGACCCCCGCTTGCTACAAATTCTACAGAAGTTGGCAGATTGGTAATCGGTCTTTTTTAGGAGCGACTGACAAGGTTCAGTTCAGCTTTCTAAAATGACTATGTTTCCGTTTAGACATGCAAGCTTTGGGAAGCTTGAAATGTTGTCTTTTAGGTTAAATGCTACAGAGACGAGGTTCTTGTAGCCTTAAGCTGGTATACGGTATCTTCTCTTTTTTCTAAGTAGGTTATCTAGACGTATGTCATGATGAACCAAAGCCTTACATTCGGTACAAAATTGTAGATTCTGCTCCTTCATAAGGACTTGCGGATTATGTTATCTGATTTGATTGTGGCAAAAAAGAAATTCGAAAATATTTTTGTTTTGAATACTGGGAGGTGTGGTTCTACCACTTTTGCCAAAGCTTGCGATTACATTACTAATTACAGCTCAGCTCATGAGTCGCGCGCTTCGTTAATAGGCGATTCCCGACTCAACTACCCAACTTCTCATATTGAAGTAGATAATAACCTTTCTTGGATGCTGGGAGAGCTAGACCAGCGTTACGGTAATGAAGCATTTTATGTTCATCTGGAGCGTGAGAAAGGAAAAGTGGTTGCAAGCTGCAACAAACTGTGGGGTCATAGCTTTAACAATCTCAAATTTTTTACTGGATTATTAGGGAATGTTCCTGAGTTGTTATCAGACGCAGATAAATTAACTGTTACCACACAATTCATCGATTCGGTAATATCTTCCATCAATCTTTTTCTCCGTGATAAAACCAATGTGGTTAGGGTAGATATTGATGACCCAAAAAAAACGTTCACGGAATTTTGGCAGCGCATTGGTGCAGAAGGTGATCTGGAAAAAGCATTGATGGAGTTCGATGTGAGGCACAACGAGAATCTTACCAGCTCAGAAACTACTAGGGCGGATCAAGCCTTTCAGAAGGAGATTCGAGAAAAAATATTCGAAAAGCTAATTAGCGAAGCACCATCGCGGGCTGAACGGTTGAAATTGAAATTTCGACTAGCGCTATTTAGACTTACAGGGCTGCGCTCCGAAGATTTCTAACTCCCCACGAATAAATGAGGTACAGAAAAGAGCCCAGTTCTTTAGGCCTCCTGATTTGAGTAAAGCAGATTGCTACATGATTCCAAAAAGAAGTTTCACCTCTATTTATGGACACCTGCCCTTTCCGCAGATGTAATTGAAAGCGAGATTGCACGTATCGTTTCTGAATGTTTGTACCGATTATATCTGCTTTGGATTGTTTCCATTCAGATTCACTGAATTCAATTCGCAGCTGTTCAAGCAGTTCAGGGAGAAACAAGCATAGATCATCCTTATGCGTGATGCTTGTTTGCTTTACATGAGACCTATAATCGTAAAGTAATTCGGTAAGATGTTGTCCTTTGCCTGCCCTCGAAAGTTCCCAAAGCCAATAATAGTCTTCACCCCCAATTGCATTAAAAAATGAACGATAACCACCAACATTAACCAGTAATTCTGTTTTGAGGAAGATAGTGGTGCAACAAACAGTTGGATTATACCGAGCGTCTTCTGGGTATCTTTTAAAGTCGATATTGGCTGGGTGGGTGGAGAGTAATTCCCCCGATTCTTGAATTCTTGAATAACCCGTTGTCAGAAAATCAAGTTCAGAATCTTTCTTGAACTCGGCCACACAACGGTCGATACGTGTAGCGGGACAGACGTCATCAGCATCCAGAAACGTAACGAAATCACCTTTGACTTTACTAAATAGTTCATTGCATGAAATCAGATATCCTTGGTTTTCGGAATGTCGGAAAACTGTGATTCTGTCATCCTCAAATTCATCTATAATTGTTTGAGTTAAATCTGTGCAAGCATCATTTAGAATCAACAACTCCCAATTGGAATAATTCTGGTTTATGATTGAGTTGATTGCTTTAGCTATGAATTTCTCCGCATTAAAAGCTGGCATCAGAATACTTACCAATGGAGACGGATTCATCTTACTCGAAGTTTCTTGTATAGTAGTCGTGTTCTCCACATCACCTTTTCTCCTGCCGTAAGTCGATTTCCCCTCGTGACAATCTTGTGAAGAGCCGTGCATTTTTCCATTTCGCCCTTCTCATAAGCTTCAAGTAATAAATGCCAGCAGAAATTGGCTAGTAGAACTTCTTGATCCATATTGCTAACGTAAATACTCTCGTTAACATTCGGGATCTGGTAATTCGACAAGAAACTTTCGAGAATAATCGGCACTTGAAATTGCTTGAACAATGCTCGAAAAATGCCATATTTCTCATCTCGCATGTCATTCGCACTAGCAACAGATTTAGAATCAGAATGAACTAAGAACCGGCTCAACGTTTCATCGATTTCAGAAATGCTTCCCTGCCCGTTAGTGATGAGAAAACGAAACCATAAATCCATGTCCATGCAGTAATGCAGGTTCTCATTCAGTCCATTGAGTTCTTTGATCAACGAGGTTTTGTAAAACACCGAAGGCTGCCCCATACTGTAGTTGCCAAGCGTAGCCTCTACCGAATCCCAAATTCTTGCTCCTCCAACCGCAATTTGATTTTCATTTTCATCGATATGTTCGCATTTCCCAACAACGATTTGCGTTTCTTCGGACGCCACTTCAAGCACATTTATTAGTGCATTTGGAGTAAGTTGGTCATCCGCGTTTAGCCAATTAAAAAATGTTCCATTTGCAAGTTTCAACCCTTTGTTAATAGCATCGCTCTGTCCGCTATCGGGTTCGCTCACCCAATAGGAAACGCGCTTTTCATACTTACGAATAACATCTACCGTTCCGTCTGTGCTGCCACCATCTATTATTATGTATTGCACGTCACCGCTCTGTTCAAGCACAGAAAGAATACACTTTTCTATGTGTTGAACTTGGTTAAGAACAGGCGTTATTATGGTGAAATCAGGCATTTGCCATTTCTAGATAGACACCAAGATAAGCATCAACCATTTTACTGAATGATTCTGGTTTGGAAGCACGGAATGTAAATGAGCCATTATCCGAAGAACGCACAGCGTCAACCAGCTTTTGTTGCAATTGATGCGGATTGTCTGACTGATAGGCAAACTCCAATTCTTTGCCTGAAAGCATTTCGGGAATACCACCTACTAAGGAGGCGACAACAGGTTTATTAACCGAGTGCGCCTCCAAAATAGTAAGAGGCGAATTTTCCTGTTTGCTTGCTTGCACAACGAAAAGTGCGTTTTCCATCAGCCTGAGAATGTCAGAATTTTCCAGCTTGGAAAGGATAATCAATCGTCCGTTTCCAAACTGCTTTTCTTTTGCTGAACCACTCACACAAACTAAATCAACAGATTTGTCATTCAGTTCAGAATTTGCTTTAATCCAAGCGGCTTTTAATGTGTCAAAATCTTTATAAGGGTTTTTTTCGCCATTGTTAGCCACGAAAAGAATGTAGCGTTCTGAAGGTAGTTCAATGGCTACTGACTGTTTGCTTTCAATGGCGTTTGGAACAAATTGCGCTTTGATGCCGTGGGCTTGAAAAAACCGTTCTCTAAGCCAATGACTGGGCGCAGTGAACCGAATTTTCGATTGACCGATTGACAAATTACGTTGGTCAAGTTCCTTTTTCCATTCCATCATTTCAAGCAATGATAAATCGGTTCCATCCAGTACAAAGGGGTGGTCAGTACTGCCTGTTGTAAGCCAAGAATCGTGGAGCGTGCAAATGATTGGAACTTCTTGAGAAAGATTGGCGATTTCGTTGAGATTCAGAGTTGTTCCGTGGAGATTATGAATATGAACGACATCTGGTTTTAGCCTCCGAATTTGCTCTAAGACTTCACCAACTAACTCTACAACAGAATGTAGCTCCGACTTCTTATGCTGAACGAGGAACGTACTATCGTGTCCTCGTTTTAAAAGTTCCTTATGAATGCTGAGTGTGATTTTCTCCGCTCCACCACCAACATCAGTGGAGTTGATAAGAACAATTTTCAGTTTTTTACTGGACGAATTTCCTGATTTTGAATAATGAAAAATAGGGTTGTTCGCTGCCGAGTCAGACCGCTTGCATAGCTCGAGTTCCATTTCATATTCTCGGTCAAGTTCTATTGATCGTTCAGAAATTGTAAGCGGGTTTGAAACGGTTTCATTCTGAATCCAATTCGGCTTTTCGGTCAGGTTTGTCCCAGATAATTCGAACCCGATGTTCTGCACAAGGTTTTGTGAAGGAACAACGGCCAAGCCATTTTCGGTGAGAATCTGTGCCATCCATTGATAATCCCAGGTATCAATTTCTCCGCTTTTTGCTTTAATCGTTAGCTCCTTTCGTGTTTGGGCTAAACGCGTGGGACCGAATGCTTTTTCAAATCCATCATTATCAATAAAAGCTTGGATATAAGGTAGTTCAGGACGAAAATCGTCCCATCGGTCTTTCCAAGTTGCCCATCCCCAAATGTGACCGATACGCGAAAAGAAATGATTGCCTTCCGCTTCCCATTTACCCAAAGGATTATTTCCGCTTATCATCCAAATGTTTCTTTCCTCACGATAGCGACTCAAAAGGTCATTTATAAATGGAAAGAAGTGTGGGCTGGGCAAGCAGTCATCTTCTAAAATGATGCCTTCATCCACATTATCGAAGAACCAATTTATTCCAGTAATCACGGCCTTTTTACAGCCTTGGTTCTGCCCTAAGAATTGCGAATTACTGATAATGGAGGAATGCCTATTGATACAAGATTTCACTTCGTCAGTCTTGATTCTGTCATCCTCTGATTTCGGGCCATCAGCAGAAACAAAAACATTAGTAACGCCACACTCTGTGAGCCGCTGCAATACCCTTTCTGTTTGCGCAGGACGGTTGTAAACGAGCAGTAGAATTGGCGTATTCATCACGAAGTAGTGATGTTGAAATCCGTAATCATTGCACTCTGAATTGCTTGCGGATTGTGAAATCCATAGGGATTGTATGGAGGTACAATCAACTCACCAATATTTTCAAGCCACGCTAATTCTTCGTGGTTTTGTCCTAGATAAATCGATATCGGATAACTGCCCGGTTTAATAGAATGCTTGAAATCTAGCTTCAAATTCACCTTTCCATTCTCAGGGATAAGCGTTTGATCGATAAAACGATTACTGAAATGATAAAGTTGATTTCCATTGCCATCGGAAATGTTAACGCCTAAATCTAATTCTGCATCCGTTTGCAGCGATTCTATTTCCAGTTCAATACTGGCCGATTCTTCTGAGCAGTTGCATTTCAGTTTTTTAAGGAACTGGGAAGTCCCAACTTTCGTTTTCTGCGCATTCAAATAGAAGTGAATAGCTTTATCTGTCACTCCATCAAACACAATTTCTCCGCTCTCGATAACCAAGGTTCGTTCACAGAGTTTTTTTATAGCGCTCAAATTATGAGATACAAAAAGAAGTGTTCTTCCTTGTTTCTTAAAATCGAAAATGCGTTCCATGGACTTAATCTGGAACATAGAATCGCCCACAGCAAGCACCTCGTCTAAGGCAATAATGTCTGTTTTGAGATGAGCCAAAACGGAGAAAGCCAATCGCAATTTCATGCCGCTTGAATAGGTGCGTAGCGGCTCGTTAATGAATTTTCCTACACCTGAGAAATCGATGATGTTTTCCAATTCTTCGTTTACTTCTTTTTTGGAAATACCAATGATAGAAGCATTCAGAAAAATGTTGTCACGACCGCTCAGGTCTGGATGAAAACCTGTTCCAACCTCCAGTAGACTTGAGAATGACCCCGCAATTTTAGCTTCTCCTGACGTAGGAAAAGTGACATCGGAAAGCAATTTCAAAAGAGTGCTTTTTCCTGCACCATTGCGACCAATGATTCCTACAGATTCTCCTTCGGAAATGGAGAAAGAAACGTTTTTCAGCGCTTCAAATTTTGGATCATTGCTTCCTTTTAAAGAATATGATTTAGAAAGAGATATGGCTTCAATTGCTGTCATATTTGGTCAGCTAAGGTGCGTTCCATTTTTCTAAACAGGGCAACTCCAACTACAGCAAAAATGGCTGAAGAAGCACTCCAAAAAGGCAACTGATTCAAACGGAGACTTGCAGAATTAAATCCACTACGTAACACATCCATCGCGCCAGCAATTGGGTTGAAACTGTAAAACAATTGAAGACATTTATTCCCGATTTCATCCATAGAATAGAAGATTGGCAGGACAAAAATCATCGCGTAAAGTAGAATAGGAATAGCGTGACGGAAGTGGCGGTTCCAAACGACCAGCGTTGAGGAAATACAAGCTAACCCGAATGAAATGGGAAGAATCAATAAAAGGGAAATCAATATGGCAAGAGGTAGAAAGACAGATATGTGAGCTTTCAAAATGATGGCCGCTGCAATTACAATAACCAGCACAATTGCAAGATCAAAAATGCTTTTGATTAATGGAGAAAGAATGAGATATAATCTTGGAAACGATGCCTTTGTTACAAGTCCAGCGTTGGACTGCATGCTATTCATTCCGCCTAAAATGACTGATGTTGTGAAATTCCAAACGGCTAAACCACAAAGGAGATAAAGTTCAAACGGCATTTGGGTTTCGGAGGTAGTTCTACCCGAAAACCGAATAACGCTGAGGATGACTGCGAAGTAAACAAGTGGCTGGAAAACCGACCAAAGCAATCCGAAAATTGGTTTTTGATACTGCACTTTCAGGTCTTTCCACACAAAGAACCAAAGTGTCTCGCGTCTCTGCCAAAGCTGTTTCAGCCAATCTGAAAAGGGTTGGTTGGCGCGGATAACACGAATTGGTTTTTGGGAAGCCATCGGATTCAAAAATAGGTTATTCGGGGTCTTAGTTGAGCGCTGTCGAAACCATCTGCGACTGCGCTCAGGGAAGAGTGGTTTGTCTGAGCGTGATGCAACTGAAGGTGTTGGTTAATGCATGTTTCGAAAAGGCAGTAGGAATTTCAGTTGTTGAAGGCGCGATCAGTTTGATGGTAGTGCCAGATGGAACTGAAGCTATGACGCTCGAAAAATCATTGGACTCGTAAGCCGATTCAAGTAATTCTAAACGCTCCATCAAACTTGGTAATGCTGGGCCGTAAACAAGATTTTTATCTGCAAAGACTGCTTTTTGAGCGTTCATTCTAAAGGAAGTCCAATCTGCTGGGACGACATAAACAGTGTTTGGTTCAATGGTCTTATCAATTGCGGCTATGGCTTTAAACTCATCCGTGCTCGATTTTGAAATGCCATGTACATATCGATCAACCAACCCAACCGTTATCAAAGCAATAATGATAATGGGAGTAAGTAATTTGTTTAGCGTTTCGTTTTTGAAAACAAAACCTGCTGATATTGAAACGAGAATGAAAGCCGCAATTTGAATCGTTGTCCAAGGGCCAATGAAATCCGCTGAACGATTTCCGAAAACGCGATAGAACACAAGTGCTGCACAAGCCACGCCCACAAAACTTAATATGTGTGGACGAATGGTAGTCCAAATACCGCTGTTGACGATGCTTGATAGAATCGCGATTGATGCAATTGGCATGATTAGAATTGAAATTCTCCAAGGGTTGAGGCTAATGAGAGTTGTACTCTCGAGACCATAAGCAAGTGTGGTCAGTAGTATGCCAAATACAAGCATCCAAAGTAGTATTGTGCGTAAATGTGTTTTCCAAAATGCTATTACACTTATTACCATGCAAAGCAATTGCAGATAGAATTTCGGGCCAATCCAATTAGTAGGATTAATGTGGATGTTCTCATCATAACCCGCCATCACCGCTTGGTTTATGGCCGTTTTCATGGTCTCATCAACCTGAAGAAAATGGCTGAAAATGTAGTAGGAGTAGGGGAGTGCGAGTAAAAGCAAAAGGACTGCTGCTAGTAAACTTTTCTTGCCAAAATTGGACTGAAACAGAATGAGAATGGTGAGGATTCCACCCAGAAAAACGTAGCTGGCGTGAAAGGCTGCTGCTGGCGCGATCCACAAAATGGCTAGGGCATAGTTCTTCTGCATAACTTGATACAGGCTGAACAATAGAAATACGCCAAAAACGCTTGGTTGCAAATAGCCGCGCAGAACGCCTTGTTCAGCAATTCCGCTGTCCCAAACCCAGCGTAAATCAATATCAAAAACAAGACTGAAGTACGTTCCCCAAATGGGTGAGGAATGAAGAAATAGGAATAAAGTGGTAAAAGAGAAAAACTGCGTTTTGTTCTTGTACAAGGGTGCAATTCTATCGGCAATTCCGAAAAGAGAAAACGAGTAAACGGAAGAAAGAAAAACGTAGATGGCTGTTGTCCAAATGCTAAGGAATCGAATTGGTAAGACAGTAATGAGCCAACTGAAAGCTGGATACGGATTAGGCGAATTAACCAGCGGGTCGGCAGTAAAGGCGTTTGGTAGCAAATCTGCCATTCCCCACAGGAAATAGATGTTCTGGTTTCCAGAGAATAATTCCTGCATAGGGTAAACAATTGTCAACACAATTCCCATCAGGAAGTGTAAAGCCAGTCTATTGTTACGCAGGAAATCCATTCTGCTAAGTAACGAACCTCAGTAAAGAATCCGTCATTACGAGGACGGAGGACGAAGCAATCTCCATGGGATGGAAAAAGATTGCCACGCTCTTTCCTCTCTTGCAATGACGCGGCACTTACTTTTACAGCATGGAAATCGTTTTTGCAAGCAATAATGCGCACAAGGTTGAGGAGGTTCGTTTTAAACTTCCAAAGGAGTTTAAAGTTCTTTCATTAAGAGATGTACTCGGAGATGTGGATATTCCCGAAACGGGTAATACGCTTGATGCAAATGCCAGCATTAAATCCAAGTATGTTTTTGAACGCACGGGAAAGAACTGCTTTTCGGACGATACAGGTTTGGAGATTGAAGCATTGAATGGCGAACCCGGAGTTTACTCTGCGCGCTACGCTGGTGAGAATTGCTCCTTTCAGGATAACATGGATAAAGTGCTGCGGAATCTTGAGGGCCAAAAGAACCGAAACGCCTGTTTCAGAACCGTAATCAGCCTTATCCTAAATGGTGAGGAGCATTTTTTTGAAGGTCGCGTAGATGGTGAGATTATGACCGAGGAACATGGTAAAGATGGTTTTGGCTACGATCCGGTTTTCCGCCCGAAAGGCTTTGAAGAAACGTTTGCGGAAATGAGCATGGAGCAGAAAAATGTCATTAGCCATCGTGGGTTAGCGGTTGCCAAACTCATCGATTTTCTGAAGACCTGTTAGGTCTCCATTGGAAGAATAATGAGACCCTTCCTACGTCAGGGTGACAAGCGGGGGAGACGGAAAGAGGTTTTTTGTCGAAGAATTCTGTATCTCGTCTGTCTTCCTGACGAAGGAATGAACTCAGAGGTCTAGGCACCTTCAATCAATTGCCCAAAGAAATCTTGCAGCGTAATTCCTGCATTACGTAGCTGTTGTGGTAGTATGCTTTCTTCCGATAAGCCGGGGATCGTATTCACTTCAATCAGATATGGCTTGCCATCCTGAACGATGTAATCCATACGCGACATACCTTTCAGCTTTAATCGTGTAAAAACCCGCCTAGTCGTTTCTTGAATCAATTGTGTTGTAGAATCGTCAATTCTGGCTGGCGTTATTTCTTCGCTTGCACCTTCGTACTTGGCTTGATAGTCGAAGTATTCGTTTTCGGATACTATTTCGGTAAGTGGGAGTGCAATCACTTCATCTTTGAACGAATAGACACCGCTTCCAATCTCCACGCCATCGATAAACTGTTCAATCACTGCTTCGTCATCATTTTCTAAGGCTTTGGCTAATGCCTCGTCAAAGTTTTCGGCAGCTTTGAGTTTGGTTATTCCGAAACTAGACCCCATGTTATTCGGTTTTACGAAACATGGAAGCCCCACCTTTTCCAGAATAGCGCTCGAATCTACCTTTTCGCCTTTGCGTACCATTACGGCATCGGCAATGTTCACATCAGCATACTGACGAAGGAAACCGTTACAATAGCTTTTGCTAAAGGTGAGTGAAGATGCCATTACCCCTGGAGATGTGGATGGAAGCCCAATCATATCGAAATAGCCCTGCAGCTTGCCGTCTTCTCCGGGCGTGCCGTGAATGGCGTTAAAAACCACATCAAACACAGTCTTTTTCCCGTTTTCGGTAAAAGAGAAATCATTCTTATCAATAGGGGATTTGGTTCCGTCAGAAAGTAGCACATCCCAACTTTCCTGAGAGATGTTTACCAAGTACGATGTGTACTTGGCCACATCAAGGTGTTTAAGAACAACATTAGCACTCAATTCAGAAATGACCCATTCTGAAGAGTATCCACCAAAAACAATAGCAACAGTCTTTTTCATGTGAGGTAATAACGCTCCGAAATGTAGTTTAATTTCGCAAAGCTCACACAGACCTTCCCAATTTTGGTTAAACAGTTGGGGTTGCATAATTTATATCTTTGCCGCCCGTTGTAATAGCGGTGTTTTCTATTCAAATCGATGGGTTTTATCAAGTTCATTTTCAGTAAACTGTTTCTTATCAATCTTGCCATTGTAGGCGTGTTGATTGCACCTGCATGTGTAGGGCTTTTTTATTGGCTGGATAATTACACCGAGCACGGTATTGTTGTTGAAACGCCCAACTTCATCGGAATGAGTTTTGATGACATTGAGGCATATGCGGATACAACAAACCTTGAATTTGAGATTGTTGATTCACTTTATTCGGATGAATTGCCAAAAGGAACGGTAGCTGCTCAAGAACCCGGTCCCGGCTATTCGGTTAAACGTGGGCGTAAAATTTATATCACCATTAATGCTCTTCTACCCAAGCAAGTGTCTATTCCCGATGTACGGAATTTGTCTTTAAGACAAGCAAAAGCTGTATTGGAAAGTGTTGGACTGAAAGTTGGCGAATTGCAATACCGACCAGACATTGCTAAGAACGCTGTTCTTGCCCAAAAAATTAAGGGTAAAGAAGCTAAGAAAGGAACAATGACGTTTAGTGGAACCGTGGTTGACTTGGTTTTAGGGGATGGTTTAAGCAATACGCGCGTTCGTATTCCGTATTTACTCTATTACAATTTGAAGGAGGCTACCGATAGATTGAACCTCTCATCTTTGAACTTGGCAACATTTAAGATTGATACAGCAACAATGACTGACACAGGATTAGTTCGGGTTTACAAGCAGATTCCTGCATTTAATGAGGAGAATTTGGTGCCAATGGGAACTTCGGTTATTCTCTATTTGACGGGGGACACGCTGTCTATCAAGTACGATTCTACACTTTATTTTAACCCGTTGACGTTGCCCGATTCGTTAATAACACAAGAAGATTTTAATGAGGAAGATTTTTAAGGAGGCAACGAGGGCAGTGCTAGTGTTGTTTGTGCTGCTTGCCCCTAATGTGATGGCACAGGAAGTGTTGGTTCCTATGAGAGGAAATGCATCGCTATCGTCTTATGATGAATACATGCGGGCGGAAATGGCGAATCCATCTCGCGCGGTAGGAGATACATTGAGCCTTCCCTTCTTCGATGATTTCTCTGAACCATTTTCGCGACTGCGAACCGCTGCTGATCTATTCCCAAATTCAGGTTTGTGGGTAGACAATAAGGCATACATCAATAATCACATGGCTATTAACCCTATTTCTCAGGGAGTGGCCACATTTGATGGATTAGATGAGCGGGGCAGAGCTTACGGTTTCTTGCTACAAGGACAGAGCCCAAGTCCACAACCAGCAGATAGTCTGACATCCAAGCCTATTGATTTGAGCAACGCAGCCGATACGGTTTATCTCAGCTTTTATTATCAGCCTCAGGGTGCAGCACCGTATGCTCCTGGCGAAGAATACAAACTTGTATTGGAGTTTAAAGACACGGCAGACTTGTGGGAAACACAATGGGAAGCTGAAGGGTTTGACCTAGAGATTTTTGATTTCAACCGTGTGATGGTTCCCGTTTCAGACGAGAGGTATCTATACTCAGGATTCCAGTTTCGATTTAGGAACTACACTTTTTTGGGTGGCAATGTTGATCAGTGGCACATCGACTACGTTAAGTTGGATGAAGGGAGAGATATTAACGATACTGCGCTGTTTGATGTGGCGCAGCTATGCCAAACTTCCTATATCGACACCATTTCAGCATTTCAAAGTGCCACCTACTCGCTGCTTAAGGAGTATGCGGCTATGCCATGGACGCATTATAAAGCAGATTCGGTTGCTTCTACGGGAGATTCGGCTTATTTTATGCTGAGAAACAACACGAACATTATAGCTACACCTAATTTTTCGCTTCAGGTGTATGACCATTTGGGAGTGCAACGTTTTGATGTATTGAGCAGAACAGCTTCCGTTTTTCCAGATTTGATATGTGGTAACGAATCAAATACTTGTAACGTGATTGGTGGGTCAACCAACTTTGAGTTCGATATTTCCAGTCTGATTACGAGCTTCCCTGGTGATCAGCAAATATCTGATGACTCAACCTTTTTTGCACTTCGCTTTAATGTGACGTTCGCAGATGATAACCCTTCTAATAGCGTTAGGGTAGAAAAACAGGAATTCTACAATTACTACGCCTATGATGATGGCACTGCTGAAGCAGCTTATGGACTTGAGAATCTCGAGAACGAAAGTATGGTTGCGCTGAAGTACAATATTAAGAAGCTGGGCGACCGACTAGTAGGCATTCAATACTACCTCAACCCTGTAGAGTTTGATATGGAGGATGAACCCGTCCGTTTGGTGGTTTGGTCAGGTAATGAGGAGCCGGAGGATATTCTATGGCAGTCTCCTGATACCAATTTGTACTATACTAATCAGCGTAATTATTTCCATAATTACACCATTAACGATACAGTGCTAAATATTGCTTCCGAAAACATTTGGATAGGATGGGTACAGCAACCTTCAACTAATCCCGAATTCGGTTTTTCTTTTGGTTTTGATAAACGCACAGATGCTTCTAGTAAACTGCGCTTAAATTTAGGTTCCAGTTGGAATCAAAGCTCTATACCGGGTGCTGTAATGTTGCGCCCGGTATTTGGTGAGCCTTACGACTGGGTAAGTGTAACGGAAAAACCAAGCATGCAACACGTTAAGGTGTACCCGAACCCGACAACGGGCGATGTCTTCTTGGAAGAAACCGTTTCGGGGCAGTTCAGTAGTGCTAAAATTTCGGTGTTCGACCTTTCTGGAAGAAGTGTTTACACCACTACTGGTTACACGGGTAAACTGCAGTTAGGACATCTGAATGCAGGAACATACCTGCTACGCATAGATGCTGCAGATGGGGTATTCACAGAAAGATTGGTGCTACAACTATGAGCGATAACAGCGAATTGTATCAAGAGGCGGACGAACAGGAGGATTTATTTGAGCATCACCGTATTGTGGCCGACCCAGGACAGGAACCGTTGCGTATTGACAAGTTCTTGATGGATTGTTTGGCAAATGCTACGCGAAGCAAAATTCAGAATGCTGCTAAGGCTGGAAATATTCATGTGAATGATTCGCCAGTTAAACCTAATTACAAGGTTAAACCGAAGGATGTGATTACGGTGGTACTGGCATATCCGCCACGCGATAAAACCATTCATCCTGAATATATTCCGCTGGATATTCTGTTTGAGGATGCGGATGTTGTGGTCTTGAACAAGCAGCCAGACTTGGTTGTACATCCCGGTCACGGGAATTATGATGGCACGCTGGTAAACGGTTTGATGTTCCATTTTAAGAACCTGCCGGACATGAACATGCACGGAGAGCCGCGTCCAGGACTCGTGCATAGGCTTGATAAAGGCACCTCTGGTGTTATGGTTATTGCCAAGAACGAGGTGTCGTTGGCGCATTTGTCTCAGCAATTCTTTGATCGTGCAACGGATAGATTGTACAACGCCATTGTTTGGGGAGATTTTGAAGAAGACGAAGGAAAAATTGAAGGACATATTGGTCGCAGCGTAAAAAACCGCATGCAAATGGATGTATATCCTGATGGCGACCAAGGCAAACATGCCGTTACGCACTACAAGGTTTTGGAGCGGTTTGGCTACGTAACGCTTGTGCAGTGCAAACTAGAGACGGGGCGTACCCACCAAATACGCGCGCACATGAAGCACATAGGTCATCCGTTGTTTAACGATGAGCGTTATGGCGGTGAAAAGATTTTGAAGGGCACCACATTTACCAAGTACAAGCAGTTTATTGATAACTGTTTTGAGCTTTTACCGCGGCCTGCCCTACATGCCAAGTCCTTAGGTTTTACGCAACCTGTTACTCAGGAAAGAATGTTATTTGAGACCGATTTACCTCAAGACATGCAAAGCGTCATAGAAAAATGGCGGGTTTACGTGAGCAGTAGGAAGGAGTAATTAGCTAACCTTTTCTTTCTCGGCAGCAAAATCATAATCCAAGTAATCGGTAACGGTATTGTAAATCGTGTCTCGCTCAATTGGATGTCGTCCAACTTGCTTAATAAGTCCTACTAGTTCTTGGGTAGATAGTGCAGGGTTTTGGTCTTCTGCACCAGCCATACTGTATATTCTGGTACTGTCATCAATGGTGCCATCAACATCATCTACACCAAAAGCAAGACTCATCTGAGCGGTCTCACGTCCAATCATTGGCCAGTAAGCTTTTAAGTGCCCAAAATTATCCATGTAAATACGACCAATGGCGTAATTGCGGAGGTCTTCAATAGTGCTTACCTCTTTAATATGGCTCATTTGATTATTGCCATTTCGGTACTTGAGTGGAATAAATGTGTTGAAGCCGCCCGTCTCGTCTTGCAGCGTTCGTAATCGGTTCATATGGTCAACACGGTTCTCAAAAGATTCAATATGACCATAAAGCATTGTGGCGTTACTAGGCATACCTATTTGATGCGCTGTTTTGTGCATCTCGAGCCATTGTTCAGATGTGCACTTATCGTTGCAGATTTCTGCTCTTACTTTTTCGTCAAAAATTTCAGCCCCACCTCCTGGTAAAGAATCTTGCCCGTGGTCTTTAAGAATCTGCAAGCCTTCGCGGTAGCTCACTTTTGCCTTTCTACACATGTATTCAAGCTCTACAGCTGTAAAAGCTTTAACGTGTATATCCGGTCTTATCTCCTTTACTTTCTTAATCAGCGAAGCGAAATAATGCAATCCCATTTTAGGATGTACACCGCCCACAATATGAACTTCGGTAACAGGTTTCCCTTCGTAGTTGCGTACAATTTCTAGAATCTCATTTTCAGAAAGCTCCCAACCTTCAGACTTCTGTTTTAACAAACGGGAGTAAGAACAGAACTTACAATCGAACACGCAGATGTTGGTTGGCTCTACGTGGAAATTTCGATTGAAATAAACATTGTCACCATATTTAGCCTCCTTAATATGGTTTGCCAAGGTTCCTAAAAAAGCCAATTCGCCCTTTTCGTACAGAAGCACGCCTTCGTCAAAAGAGATTCGCTCCTTAGCCAATACCTTTTCAGTAATGGTTCTAAATTTTGGGTGGAGGTTGCTCGAAAGCAGGTGTTCTAAACCGTTTGGGTTCATCTAGTCTATAATATTGATTCTTCTAACCACACGCTCATTGTCTGAGCTTAATTCAAGAACATATGTTCCTGCAGTTAGTTCATCGAGATTAAGTGTATGATTGGCAAAGTGGAGGTTTACGCTGGTTTCCATGTAAACTATTTTGCCGAGGAGATCGAGCACTCTAATGTCAGTTTTGGTACCAGCGTCTTCGTCCAAGCGTATGTTCATCAATCCGTTGGTTGGATTGGGATATATAATGACCGAGCTGTTGAGAACGTGGTCTTCAATACCTACTTGTCCGGGAATAAGACCATTAGAATCTTTTAACGGAGAACGTGGTCCGTTCAGCGCAGCTAGCATTCTGTTTTTTTGTCCTTCGGTGAAGAAGAACAGGCAATCATCATTGCCATAATCCATGTAGTTGTTAAACATGTCGCTGTTAACTCCTGTGCCACAAGTCTCTTCGGGGTAGCTATTATTACAACCGTAATTCGGCCCTTGCTGTTTTGGTGTATCCGAAACATTATCATCAGCAGTACAGTTCGTGTTAGCACCTCCAAATCCCCAAAGGTGATCGAGGTTGAAATAGTGTGCTACTTCGTGTGTTGCTGTGCGGCCTTCATCATAGCTGCTAGAAAGGCTTCCTATCCGACCAAAAAACCTGTAGCCTATTACCACTCCATCCAAAGAGGCATTTACACCCGGCTGGTAGGCGTAACCTAAAAGTCCACTACCAATGTTGCAGACCCAAATGTTTAAATAATCGGTATTTGGCCAAGCGTTATGCCCGCCTTCCGATGTGAACTTTACATTGTCTGAACCGCCCCAATCAGAAATTGTCGTTTCCGTACGTGTGATGCCATTGGTAAGAAATCCGTCTGGATCTTGCGCTGCCAACGCAAACTGTATCTCAGAATCTGCTACACGGTTTGTCCATACCGATGGAACGCCCGAAATATCAGTATTCATAGCACGGTAATCCTCGTTTAGCACATCAATCTGAGATTGAACTTGGACAGTTGATATATTTTGGGCGGAGGTTTTGTAAACTACGTGTACGACAACGGGAATAGTTACTACTGCCCTCTCCGATTCTCCAGCATGTTCAGAAATCCATCGCTGCGTAAACTCTTCAATACCTTGTCTTACAATTCCCAGATTTGGGTCCGCGTTAAGTGCGGCCTGCATTTTTTCGGAAGTGCCGCATTGCAATTGTTGCGCGTAGCTCCTGAAACCAAGGAAAATGATTAGCGTAAGTAGGTGAAAACGTTTCATTTGGTTCATTTTACAAAGCTAAGCAATACCACTTGTAGCCTTACGGAATCATGGTGATTGTTCCGCGTTTGACAAAGGTATTACCGCTAGACGACTGCACAGAAAGAAGATAGGCGTACGCACCCGTCTTAGCTAGTTTGCCACCAACTTTACCATCCCACCCAATCTCAGGGTTTGTAGATTCAAAAATGCGGTTACCCCATCGGTCGTATATCTGGAGAAGGTAATTGTCCATGTCGGCATAAACCGTCACAGGATTAAAGATGTTATTAACGCCATTTGGCACAAATGCGTTAGGTACAAATATGTTGGGTTGTTGCAATGCGCAAGCTTCATTGGATAGACTGGTTCGCAAGAACAGAACTGGGTCGGAATTTCCTACGGGGGTACCAACTCCTTCTATTGCTTCTATGTAGTAGCAGAAGTTTCCATCGCCTTCTATTATTTCTTCAATACTATCTGTGTATGTTAGTTGGGTTGGTGAAACCGAAGCAATCTGAGCCAATACTCCGTTATAAGTTCGGTGAATATTGTAAGCTACAATGCTGCCACTCCAGCTTTCATACGGGTTCCATATTAGCGAATTGGTTCTGTCGCTATTTGCCTCTGCCTCAAGAAGTATGGTTCTGGTCATGTTGAGGGTGTCGGCATTCAAATCACAGTTATCAATACCAATGACTGAGTAGTAATAACTGTTGAATTCAGGCCTAGCACCAGCATCTGTGTAGTCATAATACCGTGTGCTGGGGTCAAACGGAACAAACCAAATATCCCCCATATCAGCAGGGTCTGTGCCGCGTTGTATTTGAAACCCAAGATAGCCAGCAGTGCTATCAACAAAGAAGAATTGGTCTACGCCTGTATTCCCAGGAATCACAGTGGTTTCATAGCTGTATCCGTAATCTGGAAGCTTAGGTACCTTGGCTACAATACACACTCTGTTTGATGATGAAGAGACACGAATCGCAGTATTTTTAATGGCCCGAACAAAATAGCAGTACTCTGCTGATGCTTCAAGCCCGTCATGCACAAAATTGGTATCGGGCGTAGTTCCAATTTTTACAAATGGGGCTGAGTCTTCAGAAACATAGACATCATATTCTCTTATGCCTTCGGCCCAATACCAATAGGATTCCCAAGCGAGGCCGGTTGATTTCTGGCAACTGTCAAATTCAGCCTCTAAAACCATGTTCCGGTGGTGGTCGGTGTTTTCAGCAATCGACCCAGCAGGTACGCCAGTTTCGTCACACGTATTTGTGGCTGTAACCTGATACCAGATCGTACTATTCTGCGCATCAGGGTTTGGGTCTGTCCAACAAGTAGTGTTATAACCATAAACTGTGTCAACTGGTTCCCAAGAGAATGCATTTGAATTAATGAAAATGTTGTACTGGACCACATTGAGGCTTGTGTTTGGTGGCCAGCACACAGTCACGAGTCCTGTGATTGGGTCAACGCTTACCGAATCAATCGGTTGCGGGTCTGGTTGCATAGGATTATCTAAATTCTCCGATACTTCGTTAGAAACAGAAGTACACGGAAGATTATCCGCTAACTCCACGCGATACGTAATGAGTTCACTCTGGCACCATATTACAGGGTCGGAATAAAACAAGTCGCTGGTTGTACCAATAATTGTCCATGTGCCACCAGGTTCCAATCTCCAAACGTCATACACACCACTGGTAGACGGCAAGTTGGGAGTAGTAACCGCATTCCAAGACAGGTCTGCGGTTGTCATATTGTCCGTTACTGTAAGGAAAATGGAAGAGATTACGGTAACAGCGGCCTCTACTTGATTGCATCCAGAACGTGTTCTTATCTCGTAATAGTTTGGTCCCGCTGTAGAAGGTGCAGCAACTGCATTTCCAGAATTATGCAAATATGTTCCGGTGCCAATATTGGCAACTGCTCCAACCTCCTGAAAAGGTCCGTTGGGCGAGGTGCTGTGGAAGATGGCATATTCAAGAAATGACTGCGGAACGTTATTGTCAACCACGGGTTCCCAGCTCAGCGTAATGTCTCCGTTTGCAGCCGTACTTGCACAATGGGGTTGCGGGCTAGGTATAATTGGTTCACCAACGACAGTAACTGAAACATTAACCATGTTGAATGCCCGTGTAGGACAAAAATCATCACGGTACGTGAAGATGAAATTGTAGGTGTTAGAAACATTACCGCAGGCATCCTGCACTGCAATATGATCGCATGTAGTTTGCCAATTAAATATTGTAGAAATAGACCCAGCACCTGTAGCTGGCGGATTTACGTTAGAAAGCGTGGCGCACGGAGGGTTCAGGCATCCACCAGTATTATCAGTAAAGTTGGTGCCAAATTGAGAGCCAGCAGCCGTGAATTCTAACACCTGAGCCACATTGTCGGTTCCTGTAATTGAAAAATTGACTAAATCACCTGCCTGAACAGTTACATCATAACCCGTACCGCCAACTGGAGCGGTCCAAGCAGGAGTTGAAACCGAAGGAATATCGTTTGTTCCATTACAAGGGATGATGGTCACACTCATTTCTCTAATAGTTTTTGAGATACGTTGCCCACATCTCCAGCTGGTTACAGCCACTGCTACATTCCATCTACCTTGCACTCCAGGAGGCGCATCATAGGTTATTTGACCAGTAACTGGGTTTATTGTAATACTATCGTAATTGGGATTTAGTGTAGCCCCGGGCAAAGGAGAGTTGGCGCTGTACCCTGCGGTGTAGGGTATTAGGTCGCCATCATTTCCTAATGCCGCAGCAAATTCATAACTCAAAGAGTCTAGATCGGTATCAATGGCGTTGCTGTTGTACTGTAATTCAAAATCGGAACAAAGTATGGAAGTCGGTTGCTCTGCAAACTGCGGACTTGAATCAAAGCATGGGTTAAAACCTTGACCGTTAAATGGATACATGGTGGCCGTATAGTAAATCTCTTCAGTCTCTGCGTTCAGAAGATTGTCCACGGGATTTCTACAACAGCGCCTGTAAATAACTTCTAACCCACCCGACCCAGGGGTTATGTTAAGTGTAATAGGGGCTGATTTAAAAAGGAAGGCCTCAACCGAGATGTTCGGCAATTCATCCGCACATGTAAAGCCGCATCCAAGAGGCGTTATGTCGGTTTGAGATTGAAGCGTTAACGGGAGTAGTAGGAATAATGTGTCAGCGTCAACATTAACTATTTCTAAGTTTTGGCTGGCTGTACTAAGCTGTGTAAGGACCGAGCAATCTCGATAAAGCGTGAGGTAAAACTCAAACTGTCCTGAGGGAAGACATTCCCAATAAATATCACCTCCAATAATATGTGCGGCTTTTGCTTGTGGATTGTGGAACATCACAGCAAAAAATGCAAGAAGCAGTAATCTGAAAATGTGACTTTTCCTATACATCCAAGGTTGACAAATACTTAATGCGCTAAGTTATTATTTATTGCCCTTTTCGTTCGTGAAGTAAGGACAAATATTGAACGCACAAATATTCTTAAAGTTGCTTTAAACCGAAATGGACTTGCCTGCGGTAATAAGCACTAGATCTTCTTTTTTGAAATAGGTGTTTGCCAACTCGCGCAATCTTTCTGGAGTTATCGTCTGTATTTGGTGTATCAGGTTCCGATGTGAGCTCACGCCTAAGTCATACCGCAAATAAGTTCTCCATTTATCGGCAATAGCGAAAGGCCCATCCACGCTTTTGAGAATGGAGCCCAACATGTAATTACGAACTAATTCCAATTCGTTTATAGGAATCGGTTCTTTTCTCAAGCGCTCAATTTCCTTAAAAATTTCATCCACGGCAGCCTTGCAAACATCCGCACCAACCTCGGTTGATATGGAAAGATAACCGCTATTTTTCATGCTTACCAGTCCAGCACCAATGCCATAGGTATAGCCCTTGTCTTCCCGAATATTGGACATGAGGCGAGACCCGAAATAACCGCCCAATACAGTAGTTAAAACCTGTAAGCCGATAAAATCGGGATTTTTTCGGTTGAAGAGTGTACGACCAATTTTGATGGAATTCTGTACTGCATCGTCCTTTTCTACATGCGAGTCATGCGTGTTTTGAGGTTTCACTTCAATAGTAGATTCCAGAAACTCTTTTCGCCCTTCTTTACCAAACGCATTGTTTAGTTGCTCAACCGTATTTTCGTTCAGCTTTCCAGCAACAATAATATGCTTGATGCCATTTTGAATATGCTCCTGGTAAAAGTCAACAAGATCGTTTCTGGTTACAGCATCATAATCTGCAACTGACGCAGATCTACCATAAGGATGATTCTCTCCGAACATGGCGGCAGCAAAAGCCTTGGCCCCCAAATAGCTCACCTTCGCCTCACTAACCAACATTTCTTGTTTGCTTTTGCCCAAATGCGTGGCAATTTCCTGCTCTGGAAAAACAGAATCGGTGTAAACCTCGGCTAACACAGGTAGGGTATGATGTAAATGTTTGGATAACGTAAAAAGGTTTAGCGAGCAGTCGTCATGCGAAGTTTCTGCTTCTAGGTGGGCGCCATAAAAATCTACACTTTCGGCAATTTGGGCAGCTGTTTTTGTAGATGTTCCAGCGGTAAGCAGTCTGGTGGTGGTAGACGCAACAAGAATTCGCTTACCTGCAGCAGTTCCAGCATCAAAAACCAATTCTATTTTAGTTACTTCTTGCGAACCAGCATCGATACTGAAAACTGGAATTCCGTTATCTAAATGATGAACCTTAGGCTCTATCAATTTCACATCTTTTATGGTGCCAAATTGGGGTTCGGTAACTCTATCAAGCATTCGGTTTTCTTTTATAAATGAGTGTTGAAGAGTTGGTTCTAGTGACACTTTTCGTGACTATCCGCTGCAAATCTTCTCTTGTTACTTTCATGTACTTATCCATCTCCGTATTAATAGTTTCTGCATCTCCACTGAGCTCGTGATAAGCCAACCCAATGGCCCGATTTAGCAAGCTCATTTCTGCAAATTCATTATTTGCTTCAATCTGGTTTTTTACTTTTTCAAGTTCAGATTTTGCAACTAGCTCACTACGTAGCAATTCTATTTCCTCCCAAATGGCACTTTCCGCTTCCTCAATAGAAGCCTCTTGCGAAATGTGCCCCGCAATGCTAAATAAACTTGGGTCGCGTTCGCCCATTACAAATGCGCCAATGCTTGTAAAGAGACGTTTTTCCTTTACCAATTTCTGATAGAGTCTAGACGAATCGCCACTGCCAAGAATATCCGAAAGCAAGTCCCAGGTTGGATAATCATCATCCATTTTGTCACACATGTGAAACGAAATATAAATGGCGTCCAAAGGAACAGGTCGGGTTACTTCAAGTCGTCTTGCTTCGGTTTGTTTAGGTTCGGTTTTAAGCTTGCGTACTGGTTTTTCATTTTTATTGATGGGAGTAAACCACTTTTCCGAAAGGGCCTTAATGGTCGCCACTTCAACGTTTCCAGCCACAACCATCACGGCATTTTTCGGCTTATAATGTTTGCTGAAAAACGCCTTTACATCGGCCATTGTGGCTTCTTCAATATGCTTTTCTTCCTTGCCTATGGTTGCCCATTTATAGGAATGCTCCTTAAATGCAAGCGGTCGCATCAATAGCCAAGCATCGCCATAAGGCTGGTTTAAATAGCGTTGGCGAAACTCTTCAATAACTACACTACGTTGTACTTCCAAGCTTTTTTCTGTAAACGCAAGATTCAGCATGCGATCGCTTTCCAGCCAAAAAGCCGTCTCCAGATTCTCAACTGGTAGAGTGATGTAGTAATTGGTAATATCTGTGGAGGTAAAAGCATTGTTTGAGCCGCTAGCCATTTGTAATGGCGAGTCATAGCTTGGGATGTTTGCCGATCCACCGAACATTAAGTGTTCGAAAAGGTGCGCAAAACCAGTTCGTTCAGGATCCTCATCTCTCGAACCCACATCATACATAATGTTTAGGCAGGCAAGTGGAGTGGATGTGTCTTGGTGGACAATAACCTTGAGGCCATTGTCGAGTGTAAACCGTTCAAAATCTATTCTTCCCATGGTCTGCAATGATACGTGGCCTAATTTTGACCACCAACGGTTGCTGACCTTTTCTTCGTGAATAGCAGTTGACTAAAGTTGCTGAAGTGCTACCGTCTTCGTATTTGGGATAGATGGGGAATGTTTATCTACGATTCTGATGATGTAAACGATGGCTACTGTTGGCCAGGTACAGACCGTAATGGACAGTCCGTTTCAAGCGGTTCATTCTTCTTTGTAGCAGAGGTTAACTCTTACTCAAGAAGCGGTTCGGTATACGTGAATCCTTAGGTTTTCTACAGCACTTTTGTTTTGGCGGCCGTCTCAGAGAGACGGCCGCTTTTATTTTTGAGACACCTTTGATTTTGTCACATGGAAAGCATTCCTGAAAACTGTGAAGAAGTAATACGTTTTGAAGACGGTTTCTCGAACGAAAAGCACTATTTTCGGCACTCCAAAAAAGCAAAATCATATGAATATTCATGAATATCAAGCGAAAGGAATTCTAAGCGGATTCGGAGTAACTATTCAAAGAGGAAAAGTTGTAGATAAGTTGGAAGATGCTCTGTCTGCTGCTAAGGAATTGAATGCTGAAACAGGAACCGAATGGTTCGTGGTAAAAGCACAAATTCACGCTGGTGGTAGAGGAAAAGGATTGGTTGAAGAAACTGGTTCTCACGGAGTTGTTCTTGCAAAAGGTATAGATAAGGTTGAGGAAACCGTAAAAGGAATTCTTGGCGGACATCTTGAAACCGCTCAGACTAATGGCGTTGGCAAATTGGTGAGCAAGGTTCTGATTTGTGAAGATGTTTACTACCCAGGTGAAGCAGAAACAGAGGAGTTCTATATGAGCGTACTCATGAATCGTGCAACGGGAAAGAACATGATTATGTATTCTACCGAAGGTGGAATGGACATTGAATCTGTTGCCGAAAACACCCCAGAGCTGATCTTCAACGAAGAGATTGATCCAGGTTTAGGATTGCAAGGATTTCAAGCACGTAAAATTGCTTTCAACCTTGGACTTTCTGGGGCTGCTTTCAAAGACATGACCAAGTTTGTTGCCGCGCTTTACAAAGCGTATGTGAGCAGCGATAGCAGCATGTTCGAAATCAATCCAGTATTGAAAACATCAGACAACCGAATTATGGCTGTTGATGCCAAGGTTACTATTGATGATAACGCACTTTACCGCCATCCAGAATACGCAGCAATGCGCGATGAAAGCGAAGAAGACCCAACCGAAGTAGAAGCCGCAAAAGTTGGTTTGAGCTATGTAAAACTTGATGGAAACGTTGGTTGCATGGTTAACGGAGCTGGACTTGCCATGGCTACTATGGACATGATTAAGTTGCTCGGTTTTGAGCCTGCTAACTTCTTGGACGTGGGCGGTACTGCTGATGCTGCTAGAGTTGAGCAAGCTTTCAGAATCATTTTAAAAGACCCGAACGTAAAAGCCATTTTGGTAAACATTTTTGGAGGAATTGTAAGATGTGACAGAGTTGCACAAGGCGTGGTTGATGCATACAAGAACATGGGCGAGATTAACGTTCCAATTATTGTTCGTTTGCAAGGAACTAATGCTGTTGAAGCTAAAGAGATAATTGACAATAGTGGACTGAAAGTAATGTCGGCCATTGCGTTGAAAGAAGCAGCGGAAAAAGTGCAGGAAGCACTTTCTTAAAAACGTAGGGGCGTATGGAAATACGCCCAAATCAGACCTACTAGGTTTTCAAAACCTAGTAGGTCTTGCCATTTAGAAGCCCTGCCAATTTGGTGGGGCTTTTTTATTTGCTCAAATCCGTGCTATTTGACAGGTTTCGTCTGTCACGCTGACGAAGGAAGCGTCTCAAAGATTCCTCGTTCCTCGGAATGACAAAATCTGATAAAGGTGAAATATGGTTGCTGTTTAGCATCTCAATTTATATCCAACCCTTAATCTTATAGTACGCAATGGCGAAATACTCTCTTAAAACGAGAATCTCATGCCTCAAATAGCTCCAAAAATTGTAGCGCCAAGCAAGAGATACTTTTTGTCCATTTTTCTTTCCGCTCTTCAGCTTTTGCTCGCTTATCGGTTTTTCGAAAGATGGAAGTCCACCAACATTTTTCAGACCAGCTTTCTGCAAAGAGCGAATGGAGCGATACATATGTTCTGGACTGGTGATTACCAAAACTGGGGAATCGTATTGTGCTGTTAACATTTCGGAAATGTGCGAAGCTTGAGACTGGGTATTGGTGCCAATTGGTTCATAACGGATTCTCAAACTATCCACACCTCGAATTATCAGTTCATTCGCCATCAAATCTAGCTGACGCGTACTCAGGCTATCATTATCGTAAGGATGCGCAATAATCACATCCGCTTGCGGGAATTTGAGTGCTGCTTTAGCCGCGAAATACGTTCTTATCAGTCCATCGGCACTTGGCATACCGCTGCCACCTAGTACAACAATTACTTCAGGATTTCCTTTCAGTCGCTTGCAATGTGTTCCTAACTGGTGATACGCGAAATAGGGTACATCTGTAAATGCCAAGGCAATCATACCGATAGCAGTTATGCCGCAAAAGAGCAAAATCCAACGAGCCGCTTTCTTCAAATACTTCATGGATGCGCTCGAATGTAGAGCTAAAATTGAAGCGAGGGGTTATTCTCTCATTTCTAGCCAACCTGTGTATTCAACTGGGTCTTCGCCAGAAATGGTTAGTTCTATGTAATAGAGGTAGGAACCTCTTGGCATTAGATGACCGTTGTAAGTGCCGTCCCAACCTGGTTGTCTGTCATCTGTTTCAAAAATCTTGACACCATCTAGCGTCCTGATTTCCCAGTGGATGGAATATGGTTGATACAACGCTCCGTAATCGGTGGTATAGTAGCTTGGATACCATTCATCGTTCAGCCCGTCATTGTTAGGAGAGAAAGCAATTGGAATGTACATGTACCGTGGACAGTAGACCACTCGAAGTTGAAATTCCGTGGTGTCTAATCCATTGAAACCAAAATGTCTTATCACTTCATACCCGAAGGGGTTATTTGGCAGGATTAAAGTATCCTCGCTTCCGAGAAAGGTCGGATTGTAGTAGTTGAGATACCAATGCACCGAATCAAAAGGTACGGAGCAGGTAAGAATGAAATGGTCGAAACTCTCCTGATTCGAATAGCAAATCACCGAATCAACAGCCACATCAATTTCCTGCTTGGCGTAATACTGAGGCAGTTTCTGCTCGTCCTTAAAACAACCGCATAAAATTGGAATCAAAAGAAATAGGGAATAACGTTTCATCTGTACCATGGTCTTATTTGATATCTGATTCCAACATCCACACTTGCCAAGCCGCCAATCTTTTCCATAGTCTTATCGAGATAGGAAGACATTCCCGCTTCAATCACCAACATGTCTTTTAGCTGATAACCAGCGCGGAAACTTAACCGATTGAGTTCAGCAACGCCCAATTGCCCATACGCCATGTCTTTATAAGTAATGGTGGTGTAGGCAGAGAACAGACCGATATTGTTGCCGTCAGATATTATTTCACCAACCAACTCTGGGCTTATGGTAACTCCATCCCCAACGTTAAAGTGATAATTACTTCTGAATTTGTTGCGTATCACACGATGGTTCATTCCTCTAAACTCGAAACCGGTTGCTGGTTTGGATTCAACGGAATAGTCAAAGGAAAACCGTTTCCAATAATACCGGAGACCACCACCGAAATAAACGAAAGCGTATGTGTTATTCGGTTTAATTTCCTGCGTTTCATATACAAAACCAAGCCGAGGATCAATCATGTCTGAAAAAGTGAGCCTTTCCCAGTCTTCAAACTTGGTGAATTGAAAAGTGACTTTGGCGCCCAAGATTAAATGGTGGTCTTGTATGTTGATTCTGAATGAACTGGCAGACACAATATGTTGAATGCTGTGCTGTAATTCCTTCTCGTTTGAATAATAGATGGCCGTACCCCAATTCTGTTTTGGCCCTCCGGTAGATAAATCAACAAACGCTTCGTGTTTCATAAAGGCGAGTTCCAAATTGCCTTCATCATTCGGAACGCCCATCGAGAGGTTTTTCATCCGAAATCGATAGGCAGCGGCTAATTTCCTGTCAAACCCCGCCAAGGCAGGATTATCTACAAACGTCCAAACCGAACGGTTGAATATTTTGTCTTCTTGAGTGTAGTTTTTGGTGTCCCATTCGGGCTCAATCGGAACGATGGAATCCACCGTTTCCTGTCCGAAAACGAAAAGTGGGAGCAATAGAATAGAGATAAGCGCAAATCTCATGAGCCGAAAGTAACGAATAACATAACGTTATGTCACTCAGAAATTGTGTCGACTTTCATTTTTAGACCAAGGATATTCTCAGCAAAATCGAAGGTTGCGTTCGTAACGCTTTCGACATCAGAATTGCGAAGCGGATTTGTGAGCACATGTGCGCCTACAGGAAACTCAATCATCCGTTTTTGCGCATCGGGCGTGCCAAGCTGCGGCATCATAAGTCGCATGGCCTCCACCGAA
>Ga0222662_1000405_pt1 | contig 36127 bp, 26 predicted proteins | sample AntAcemetagen600_FD_179821 | JGI IMG/M metagenome (GOLD analysis project Ga0222662, IMG submission 179821) | Saline water microbial communities from Ace Lake, Antarctica - #600 | ecosystem: Environmental > Aquatic > Non-marine Saline and Alkaline > Saline | place: Antarctica: Ace Lake... | reverse complement strand
GCCGTCTTTGCGACCTTTTTGGTCGTGGTCGCCGTGCTCATCTCCCCGCAACAAGGGCTCTTGGTGGCGACGTTCCGCCGACTTGCCCTTCGATTCCGGATTGCAGAGGAGGACCTCCTTGGTGTGCTCTACCGGCGTGAAGTGGAGTCGAGGGGCCTCGGGAGCACGGCGAACGCACACCTGAGCGAGCTTGGGGCGGGCGGTCCGGGCCTCGCCTTCCATGGAATCATGCGTTTTGCAGCGATTCGACTCCGCTGGGCGGGGCATGTGACGCCGTTCGGTTTGATTCCGCATCCGGATCAGATCAAGCTGACTGAATCCGGGCGGGCACGGGCCACGGTCTTGATTCGGCGGCATCGGCTCTGGGAGTTGTATCTGGCGGGTGCCGCGGCGATTCCGCTGGATCACCTCCATGCCACGGCCATGGATCTTGAACATCTCGCCAATCCGGATCTTCTCGAGTCACTGGAAGCCGAAGCGGCAAAAAGTGCGCGCGACCCACAAGGGAGGGAGATCCCGCGGAGTTAGAGAACCGTCGGACGGCGAGTTGGGTCGTCGTTGCGAACCGGCCCGGGCCCATCCAACCGTCCCGATGTCGGCGACTGCCGCAGAATTTTTGCGATAGGGCCCGCGACATGTACCGCGGAGTGTGTCCGTTGGTTTGGCGGTACTGCCCACTCGTTTGCCACTGAACAATCAGATTCTGGCGTACGTATTGGTCGAATTCACACCCCAGCTCAATTTGGCTGCGCTTCGTAGGCAACTACTCCATGGTCCGAGAGCGCAGCTGGCCTTTAGGGCGATCTCTTCGAATCGCTGAAGATCGAAGGGGCAAAAAGTGCGCGCGATCTTCAGGAGGAGAGAGAGGAGAGATCGGGAGGCAATCGTGAGGGATGAAGAGACCGCTGAGAATATGTGGGTGAGTGGACGAAGTCCGAAAAGAACTCAGCTGGGCTGGAAATCAACGCCCGATAACAAAGAAACCCTCAGGATCTCTGAGAGGAGATCGTTTCTTTTCTACCAGGCATCGCTGATGCAGCATCCAATAAAATCATGTCGAAAAAGCGATAAACGCCTCTTTTTGTTCGATTTCCCCGAAGCGAAGTGAAAGGCGCCTGCGTGGGCCCCTCACCGAAAGTCTGGATTGAGCTTCAGGCTTGAGTCAAAGGCAAAAAAAATGAAATAAGACCGTTGCATCGGGAAGCGACTTGTGTCAATCTACGAGTTGCTCGGGAAATGTCTTCCCGAGGAGTATGTTCTGAGAGAGATACGAAGTAACCACTTCTAGAAGGAGCTTGAGAGAGATGAGAGCAAACACGATTGGTTTGATTGCAGGCACTGTTGCCGTTGCAGCCAGCGCAAACGCGGGATTGGAGATCGGCGACGTCCTTTCCCTTTCCCGTAACTCACTGAACGGCCGGCTCGTGACAATTAACTACGATTCCAACCGCAGCTCAAGTGCAGGTGGTGTCACCGGTGGTAACCTGGCAATGTCTGGTTTCCTCGACTTTAATCTGATTTCCGTCAACGGAACCGCAGCAGGCGGCGGCTTGCTCAGTACATTCTGTATTGAAATCAGCGAATCCTTCCCGGATGATCCGATCAGCTACACGTTGGTCGACCCCACCCAAGTTCCGGAAGAAACTCCTCCCGGCAACATGAGTGCGAATCGGAGCCAGATGATGCAGGACCTCTATTCGAGGTACTACGCAGACATCAGCGTCAGCAACGACGACAGTAGCTTCGGCAACTATATTGACGAATCTGCAGCGTTCCAGCTGGTGATTTGGGAAATCTCACACGAGAACTTCTCGACTGAATCCGATAAGTCCACCATGCAGGCTGAAATGTCCATCACCATGGGTGCCATGGCTGCCACGGACTACTTCAGCAGTGATGTGCTGACCGCCGCGAACGCCATGATCGCAGCACTCGGTTCCGGCGGCGTTTGGAACAACTACACCGGCCTTCTCGGCGCCACGAACTCCACCAACCAGGATCTCCTGATTGTGGTTCCGACCCCCGCCATCGCCGGTCTTGCCGGTCTTGGCTTGGTCGGTATGCGACGCCGTCGACGCTGAATCTTCAGTACGACTGCGAGAGTGACGAAAGAGTCTCTCTCAAATGCTCTGAATGAGAACGGTCAGCCCTCAAGGCTGACCGTTCTCTCTTTTTGCGATGGCTTTTTTCTGAGCAGACGCTGGAAGTGGCGAGACCTCAGCGGCCCTGAATGCAGGAGCCAAGAGGCGGGATCTGAAATGCAGGATCTGAAATGTGGGATCCTCCGTGCGGCCGCTTTGATTCGCGTTGAGGTCTCTTTCGGTGACGGGATCTCCTCTCCGAGTCGTTCCTGCAGGTGGACTCTTTAGCTCGCCTCGAGCCCTGCAGGGATCGGCTGGAGAGCGCCATGCGCGTCCACGCAGGCCAGAGAAGACGTCGCGGTGGCGAGGAGATTCTGGCCCCGGGTGAGTTCGTAGCCATGTCGAAGCCTCGCTGGGGTGGCTTCGAGTAGTGAGGTGGTCAAAGTCAGTTCGTCGTCATACCGGGCCGGACGCTTGAAACGAGTGGCGAGGTCGACCACGACGAGGAAGCGGCCGGCCGCTTCGAGATCCCGATAGTTGCCACCCTGCGATCGGAGCATTTCCGTGCGGCCCATCTCGAACCAGATCGCATAGTTGGCGTGGTGAACCACGCCCATGGGATCGCATTCGCAGTACCGAACCCGGACCTCCATCGCATGGGATCGAAGGCTGAGCGAGGCATCAAACGAGGAGTCACGACCGGGGCGGATTCGAGGCATTTGGCTTCATGATATGCGGAAGCTCACGGGCCGACGCCGCCCTCCGCGACGGGCCGCGGCGTTTATTTTCCGATGCAGAATCGGCCGAAGACCAGATTGAGCACTTCATCCGGATCGACATCGCCTTCCAACTGCCTGATTGCGTTCAAGGCCGCTTGAAGTTCGTCGGCGATGATCTCCGGAGCCGGCGTTCCAGACTCGCTCGCCGTGCCTTCCAGGAGCACCTCGACGGCGTCGAGGGCCGACATCGCACCTTTGACGGAGGCGGCCTGGCGTCGTCGCCACCCACTGCTCGCCAGTCGATCGGCGCCGGCTTCCAATTCTTCCAGTCTTCGGCTCAGTTGATTGTTGAGCTCATGGAGCCCCGTTGCTGGTCGACCAGGGCGAAGGCTGATGCAGACAACGCCAAGTGAGGGGCTCGGGCTCTGGTTTGGGTTCTGGGTCGCCAACTCTAAATCCATCTTCGTTCGGACGGAGAGATATCGGCGCGATTCGGATGCGGATTCAGAATCTGGTTGATGTGGCGGCGGAGTCGCCGCGGAGGCCTTTGAAGGGACGCACCAGAGGACCAGATCCGCTTCCTCCAACGCCGCGTGAGCCCGCGCGGAGGCGAGATCTTGGAGCGGATCCTCAGACTCGCCTAGTCCCGCAGTATCCACCAGTCGGATCTGCTGGCAATCGCCGCCGTGATCGATGTCCAGGTCTGCCTGAACGAGATCACGGGTCGTCCCGGGGATCGGCGAGACGACGACGCGTTCGTCGCCGACCATCGCATTAAAGAGCGTCGACTTACCCGCATTGGGTGGGCCGGCCAGGACCACCATCGGTCGATCTCGCTGGGCGGGACCGGCGTTTCTGGTCCAGTTTGCGATTGACTCCAAGCCATGTCGCGTCGACGCGATCATCGCTCGGAGCTCTCCGACGCTGCAGGCGATGACGTCTTCCTCATCCGTAAAGTCGATGCCCGCTTCGATGCGGGCGATGGTCTCGGCCAGCCGACTTCCACTCTCGGACAACGCTTGCCCATCAAGGCCCCGGCGAAGACGGTCTGCAACTTCGAGGTCTTCGTCACGATCAGCGGCGATCAGGTCGGCAATGCCCGATGCCTGCCCCGGCGACAACCGTCCGGCGAGGAATGCCCTGGCGGAGAACTCGCCCGGTCCGGCGGGTCTGGCACCCATGGTGGTGTGGCCAAAGTGCTCAATCAAGGTCCGATTGACCACCTCGACCAGTGCGGGATGACCTGGTAACAACACTTCGAGCACGTCTTCGCCCGTGAACGTCGCGGGGCCGGGAAAGACCGCGGCCAGACACGGCACCAGAAGTTCGCCTTCAGCCGTCGTGCCGCGCCGTTCGGGCTCAGTTTCTGGCCACTCGGGTATCCGGAGGGTTCCCGCAAAGATGCCGCGGGTTCCATCCCGTCCGGCATCCGCGGCCTCGCCCCTCAGTACGCCGTCGAGTTTCGAGAGGATGTCCAGACCGGAGCATCTGATCAATGCGCTGGCGCCGCGTCCGGGTGGTGTCCCAGTGGCAACGATGACCGCCCCGTCAGTGGGGTTCACGGATCTCGCTTCTTGTAGTTCTTCTTCGGCCCCTTGGCTTTTCGATCCCGCTTCGCCTTCGCTTCGGCGAGCTTCTCGGCATACATCTTGGCCATCCGATCCTTCGTCTTACCCGAACCGGCTTTCTTCGCTTTCTCGGGAATAGGCTTCGCAGAGAAGTCCATCTTGTCGACGAGTTTTCGGATGCGTCGACCTTCGATGATTCCGATCGAACTGGAGGTCAGGATGTACAGCGTCAGCCCGCTTGGTGCCTGGAAGAGCATCACCGGAAAGAGCACCACCATCATGATCTTCATGATCTTCTGCTGCTGCTTCTGCTCGTCGGTCATAGTCGGGCTGGGCGGAGGGCTCATGTACTTCTGCTGCAAGAAGAAGATGAATCCCATCATCAACGGAAGAATGTTGATGCCCGTCAGTTGCGTGATGTAAATGTTGACTGGACTGGCAAACTCGATGAAGTGGTCAGGGCGGCTCAGATCACCGAGGAACTGGCCGAAGACGATGGCGTTTCCGATGACCAGGTCGGGAAGCAGTTGGAAGACGCCAAAGAACGCTTCCTGCTGCCGAAGTTCGAACGCGAAGAACAGTACGGCGTACAACGCAATCCAGATCGGCATTTGAAGAAAGGTCGGGAGAAGACCGCCGACGCAACCAAGCGGATTGATGCCGCGTTCCATGAACAGCCGACGCTGTTCGGACTGCATTTTGGCTGGATCACCCTTGTACTTCTTCTGCAAGGCGTCGATCTCGGGCTTCAGCTCGGACATCAGCCGGCTGACCCGCTGCATCTGAACCTGCCCCTTCTTCATGACCGGGTGCAGGATGGTTCGCACGATGCACACCAAGATCACGATCGCGAGCGCCCAGTCGAAGGTGATGCCATGGATGAAGGCAAGGAAGACGACCAGAAAGTCCGCGAGCCAAGTGAACGTGCAGAAGGTGCAGCAGCCGCTCATCAAGTAGACGATCAATGCCCGCATATTGAGCGAGGTGTAAGGCTCTCCGGCTTCGAGTACGCCGCGTTCGAGCGGCCCGGCGTAGACCCCGAGATCCCAGTCGGCGGTCCCACCGGCGGCAATGGTCTTGATCGGGCCGTAGAGCTCGGTGATTACCACCTGCTGATCGTTGGGCAAGCTGAGGTCGGCGTTTGGGAACACGGTCTCGACGCTGTCAGTGATCTTCCGAGACGGACGATCACTGGCGGAGAAGGGGGCATGGACGCAGAGGGTGAAGTATCGGTTGGTGGTTCCGAACCAACTGAGCGTGAGATCTTGTTCGCGGCTGGTCTCGTTGGGCCAGAGGTCAAACGAACTCATCGCCGGTTCTGGGTTTCCAGCCTCGATCGCCAGTTGATCGGCTTCTTTCCGATCGGCAACCTGATCCAAGATCGCCTGTCGCTCGTAGAGCTGGCCATTGGCGATGACACTTGCCTGTCCGGGATCGCGGCTCGGGGGCATGAGGTAGCCGAAGTGGAATCGCCGTACTTCGATGAAGGAGCCGCGGTCTCGGTCAAGGTCCCCCGGGCCGTACTGAACCCACTGGACTTGAGCGTCCGCCGAACCGAGATTCTCGATTCGTTGTTCAAGACTCAGGTCGTAGCCATTCTTCGCCAGAAGGAAGCGGCGGCGGATCTTGAAGCCCACTTCGCCCGAAGCCTGGTCGACGATCTCGGTCTCAAAGGCGCCAGGCGCGGTCTGTGCCCAGACTTTTCCAAACAGCGAGACAAAGACCCCGTCGATGTTGACGCCCGCGGCTGAGAGCAACGGGATCGCGTTGTTTCCCAGGGCCGACTGCCGCAGCGCGTATCGGTCTTCTTCCGGGGGAAGCGGGTTCCCCTCGGGATTCGCGTGATGCGCGGCGGCGGCTCGTTTCTGTTTTGCCTCGGTCCAGAAGTCGCTGAACACGATCGAGTCGATACCGGCACTGGCTTCCGAGAATCGAATCCGGAATCGATCCGTGTTGGGATCCAACGACCCGAGATCTGCCGGGCGACCTTCGATTCCACCCTGGCCTGCTCGCGCTTCCCACTTCCGGTCGGAGACGACCGTCGGGGTTGCGTCATCCGTGACGGCCGCCGCCACGGGCTCGGATGTGGTTGCGGTCGTCGCGGCCGTTGCAGTCGCTGGAGTCGCTGGAGTCTCCGCGGCCGGTGTGGCTTCTGCGGGCGGAGTGGCATCCGCGGTCGGTGCCTCGGCGGCTTTCGCTTCCTGACCTGGGCGGTCCGCGTCGGCGGACTCCGTTTGAGTGGCGACGGTGGCGTTTGATTCCGTGCTGGTACTTGGCTCTTCGGCATCCTGTGGTCGTAGGAAACCGATCACCAGGACGATGCTGGCGACGAGAAGGACCACGCTGGTAACGATGCGGCGGCGGGTTTCGGGTGTCATCTTGAAGTGGGGGTGCTGATGTCGACGGCCTGCGGTACGACGGTACCCGGCCCCCGACCAGGGAGAGGCTCAGCGGCCTTGGAACAGTCGATCACCGAGCCAGTCGTCGAGACGATCGATCGCGTAGATCTTGTCAGCGACGGCGGAAATGTCGTACTCAAGTCGGTAGAAGTGCACTTTGTGCGGTGCGTCTTCGTTGGTTTCGAGGATGGCGTAACTCGCCCGGTCGTTCTGGTCTCGCGGTTGGCCCACGCTACCGGGATTTACGATGGCCTTTTCATCGGGATGGAACTCATGGATCCCGATCAGGGTGGGATCCTCAGAATCCTCGTTACCCAAGGAGCTTGGCCGCATGAAGTCCGGGCCGTCCTCTTCGGTATAGACGAACACTCCGGGGACGTGGGTGTGACCCACGAGACAGCGATCGTCGATCATCTCGAAGATTCGTCGGACCTTCGCGGGGTCGTCCCGGATGTCATCGTCGAAGAGATACTCGTTGATCGGCTTGCGGACCGAACCGTGCACGCAGGTATAGATCTGCTCATGGCACTTTCGGGTCTTGATTCGATTGAGGAATTCAAGCCGTCGGTTCCCGGAGACCGGATCCCGTTCCACAGCCTCTTCCAGGATGTCGCGGGTCCAGTGGGCGGCGTCCTTCGCGACCACGTTGAAGTTGGTCGGTTCGTAGAGCACCGCGAAGTCGTGGTTGCCCATCAGACTCCACGAACATCGCTCCGCGACGAGGTCGATGCATTCGATCGGATTGGGCCCGTAGCCGACGATGTCGCCGAGACAGATCGTCTCGTCAACCCCTCGACGATTGATGTCCTCGAGGATCGTCTCAAGGGCTTCGAGGTTCCCATGGATGTCGCTGATCAGGGCGGTCCGCACGCGATGCTCCGGCCGTTCTCGATCACAGGCTGCCCTCGACTCACAGAGAGCCGAGGCGAATCGCAGATGCTACGCGTTTCAGTGTCGGATCGTCAACGAAACAGCCGTCTATCCAGCCTTCTTCCACCGAGAAGTGGCGGAGACCAGCCGGGCGATGCTGGAGGCAAGCTCGTCTCGGCGAACTGGCTTTGAGAGATAGTCGTTGCATCCCGCCTCGAGGCAGACCATGCGGTCTCCGGGCATCGCATTGGCGGTCAGCGCGAGAATCGGCACCTCGTGCCCGGCATTTCGAAGCTGGCCGGCGGCCTCGTATCCGTCCAGAATCGGCATCTGCATGTCGAGGATGACCAGATCGAATGGTCGATTACCGCACTGCTGAACCGCATTGACCGCTTCTTCGCCGTTTTCGACGGCGACCACGTGCGCCCCCAATCGCCCCAAAAGGTGGCCAATGAGGCGGCGATTGTCCGGGCCGTCCTCGGCCAGCAGAATCCGCAGCCCGGGCGGGACGTCAGCGTTTCCTTCCTGAAACGTGGGGGCCACCGCGGGTGGGGCGGTGACGATGGCCGAGAACGTCGAGCCAAATCCGGCGCGACTTCGAACCGTGAGGCTTCCGCCGAGCATTTCGCAGAGTCTTCGCGAGATGGCAAGTCCGAGTCCCGTACCGCCGAACCGTCGGGTCGTCGATCCGTCGGCCTGACGGAACGGCTCGAAAATCCGATCGATCTCCGAATCGGCCATCCCGATTCCGGTGTCGACGACCCGAAGGGTCAGGACATCGCCATCAGGCTCGTGGTCCAATTTGAGGGTGATCCCACCGGTCTCCGTGAATTTGATCGCGTTTCCGAGGAGGTTCACGACAATCTGCCGGAATCGGGTCGGATCGAGGGACATCGCTGGCGGAACCCGTTCAGAGATCTCCACGCTGATTTCGAGGCCCTTGCTTCTGGCCTGCTCGCCGAGTGAATCCACGGTCTCCCGCACGCAGCCGATCGCATCCGTCGGCACTCGATCAGTCTCCATCCGCCCGGCTTCGATCTTCGAGAGATCGAGGATCTCACTGACCAAGGCGAGGAGATGTTCTCCATTTCGGCGAACCGTCTCCAGCATCGAAGACCCCGATCTCGGGTCACTCTGGTCTTCTGCGAGCAGATCGGCGAAGCCGATGATCGCCGCCAGCGGGGTTCGAATTTCATGGCTCATGTTGGCGAGAAACTCGCTTTTGGCCTGAGTCGCCTCAACCGCAGCCGCTCGGGCTTCCTCGAGTTGTTTGTTCCGTTCTTCAAGATCGACGCGGATCCGTTCGAGATCCCGAGTCAGTTTCGCCTGATCGCTCAACGCGCAGAGCAGTTCATCGCCGGTCCGGCTGGCGAGTGAACTCGCGATCCGGTCACGATCTTCTGGGAGGGCGATACCGTTGATGCAGTCGGAATCTCCTGCCGAGCCGGAGTCACAGCCACCGATGAGCCGGATCGATCGCCACTCTTCGTCAGGCCCGCGGAGACGGACCGTGCAGTCGAGATCGGCGCCGCCTTCGATGGTGGCGTCGACGGCAAAGTGGAAGTCCGCGAGGTCATCCGGGTGAATGCGGCCCAAGAGCGTGTCAAAGCGGCTCGCTTGGATGATCGCCGTGCCGACCTGGTCACCGATGAGTCTCTGGAAGCATTGGTCATACCACGCTGTTCCGTCGGCGAGCCGCCACGCCCAGCATCCGGCACCGCCGCTCCGGCAGGCGCTGCCCCTCGCAATCTCGGGGCGACTTTGTCGGAGATCGGTCGAAAGGCCCAGCATCGCGGCGAACATCAAGGCCAGACCGATGCCGGCCACCAGCACCGACTCGAAGATCAGTCCAGTCGCGGCCAGCACGCCGCTGGCCAGCGTGAGCAAGAGCCAGAGATTGCTGACCCGCTCGTACAACCGGACCAGAATCGGTCGGGGAAATCCAAGGCCCAGGAGCCAGGCAATCGAGTAGGGGAGTCGGGCAACGCTGGAGGTGAGGCGACTGGTATTCCGACCCACCCGCGGTGTCAGGGCGGGGTCAGTGATGGCGTGGTTCCGTGCCGGGGCGGCATTTTGGGTCGGCGGATTGGCGTGCATGATGTTCCAGACTCCTTTTGGCTATCGGTCTTCCCGACCGCCGACTTTGCCGCGAATCCGCCAACGGCCCCTTGGGCCGACCAAGACTTCCGGGTGACCGTTTCAAGCGTGCCATTCGATTGGTTTTCGGGCGTTCCGGGGCGTCCCGATCGACGGCCGTGGGGGTGGACTCGCGGGTCGGTCGTGGCCCGAGTTCGAGGCCGGAATCGTCGAACCGCTGCCCTCGGTCGAGAAGCCGACCTCGGCTACAATGTTTGGCCTTCCATTCGACGCAAAAACCCGCGTCGGAACGGGCCTCCAAGAGGACCTCGAACCGACGACGACTCGTTCACAAGGGACGCCATGGCCGACTCCAAGCATTACGACCTCATCGTCATCGGTTCCGGACCCGGCGGATACGTCGCCGCGATCCGGGCCGGGCAACTCGGGCTCAAGACCGCCTGCATCGAACGCGGGAAACTCGGTGGTGTGTGTCTCAACTGGGGCTGCATTCCCACCAAGGCATTGCTCCACAATGCCGAGCTCTACCAAGAAGCGATCGTTCACGGTGCGGAATGGGGCATCGACATCGATCCCAAGCATGTGAATGTCGACTGGGACAAGGTCATCGGTCGTAGCCGCAAGATCACTGGCACGCTCAACAACGGTGTCGGCTATCTGCTCAAGAAAAACAAGATCGACCATTACGAAGGTCACGCGAAGATTCTGAAGGGTGCGACTGGCGGAACGCCGTGCGAAGTCGAAGTACTCGCCGCGGACGACGACTACTACCACGGTGGCGGCGGAAAGTCCGAAGGTCGAATCACCGCAGATCGAGTGCTGATCGCGACCGGTGCCGCGCCTCGCCAGCTTCCCTTCGCACCCAGTGACGGGAAGACGATCTTCACCAGTTATGAAATGCTGACCATCGATCATTGTCCGAAGTCGATGGTGGCCGTCGGTTCCGGTGCGATCGGTATGGAGTTTGCCTACTTCATGAATGCGTTCGGCTGCGACGTGACGGTGGTTGAGATGATGGACCGGATTCTTCCGGTCGAGGACGACGACGTTTCGAAGGTCGCGAAGAAAGCATTTGAAAAGCAGGGGATCAAGTTCAAGACCGGCGCCACCGTCAAGGACATCAAGACCGTGAAGGGTGGGGCGAAGGTCACGATTGCCGATGCGAAGGATGCTTCCAAGACCGAAGAGATCGACGCCGAGGTGGTGCTCGTCGCGATTGGCGTGAAGGGCCGATTCGACGGGCTCTTCGAGGAGAGCCTGGGGATCAAGGTCGAGCGAGATCACATCGTCACTGATGCGAAGACTTCGGCCGATCCGACGTACCAGACCAGCGTGGCCGGGATCTTTGCCATCGGCGACATCATCGGCGCCCCGTGGCTGGCCCACGTCTCCAGCGAGGAAGGTGTGCTCGCGGTCGAGAGAATGGCCGGTCACAAGCCGGTTGCCATCGACTATGACGGCATTCCCGGATGCACCTATACGAACCCGCAGATCGCATCGGTCGGCCTGACCGAGCGGGCGTGCAAGGAACAAGGGATCAAGTACAAGATCGGCACCTATCAGCTCAAGGCACATGGCAAGGCAATCGCGACCGGCCACACCGAAGGTCTGGTCAAGGTGATCACCAGTGAGCCGTACGGTGAGATCATCGGTGCTCACATCATTGGTGCGGATGCAAGTGAATTGATTGCAGAGATGGGTCTGGCCAAGCGGCTTGAAGCCACCGCCGAAGACATCATCTCAACGATTCATGCTCATCCAACGATGGCCGAGTCAATGCACGAAGCGGTGCTCGCGACCGAGGGTCGTGCGATCCACGCCTGACGTTTTCTCCTGATGGCATCTCCGAAGAATTAACCATGCCGGCCTCGCGAGGGGCCGGCATGTTCATTTTTTGGAATCCCCATATGAGGGATCGGACTCATCTCACGTTGAACAGATCGGAGCGTCGTTCGGTCCATCTGGGACATGATTCACAGAGGCGGACGTCGTTGAGCAGCCCGCCGAGCAAGGGGCTGGAGATTTTGTCTCGGTCACCGACGCGGTGAGTGAAACCGTCGCCGGGGATGACCGACCCATCAGGGGGTGGGCGATCGGTGGTTGGCGCGAACATGGTGCCTAGAGAAAGGACAACCCCGTCCGGCCAGTCATGGGAGTCAAAGAGTTGGGCGGCCAGATCGGCGGGATCGCGACTAATCTTCGCCATCGAACTTGAGGCCTCGAGCGAGAACCCATCGTCGCAACCGTCGATGGTGAGCGTGAGCGTCTCTGTTCGAACCGCATCGAGATCGAAGGCGCCGCCCCGATGAGTATCAAAGAGGCGGATGAACGGTCCAATCGCAGCGCTGCTTCGATTGTCCTTTGCTCGTCCTAAGAGGAAGAGCGCTTCGACCTTCCCAGTCACGGAGGTTGACGTCATTTCCCCGCGTCGCGCCGACAATTCACCCGTCCGGGGCGCAGACCAGGACGATTTCTGGTTCGGGATTGTTCCATTCACGGTCTTTCCGGATCCCGATCGGCATGCCGGTTCCGACGGCGGACAGGGGGCTTGCTTTGGTGAAGATTTCTGTGTGGGGGCCGAGACCGACCTCGAGGTACGGGCTCCAGCGATTCTCTTGGATCATCGTCGATCGGAGTTGCATCGCTTCCGGTGAATCAGGTCGGATCGCCGCCACATCCGGACCGACCGACGCAAGAATTCGATGTCGGGCTTTGGTCGCGAGGCTGGCGTCGCCGTGAGTGGCCTCTTCGATCACTCGTTCGAGCATGCTCTCGATGAACGTCACGCCAGCCGCCTTGATCGGTTGGAGGTCGACGGGAGGGAGAAGGTGGACCTGGTTTCGATCGCCGATCGCTTGGAGTGCCTCGACGAGCGAGCAACCGGTCTCGATCAGCGCATGATCAGCGCATGATCAGCCCATGATCAACCCATGATCAGCCGCCGCCGCGGCAGGGTCTGGCGATTGAAGAAGATGGTCGGGACCCGAAGATCCACGATTTTTTCGCCGATCACTCGAACCGGGAGGCCGCGTTGGCGTTGAGGGCACCATCGGCGACCAAGCAGGACCATCGTCTCGGACGACGAAGGACGCGTGTCCTCGGGCGTCGGTCGAGCGGTCATGAACCGCTGTCGCCGCCGCTTCCACCATCACTGCTTCCACCGCCGCCGCCCTTGCGTCGTCGTCGTCGTCGCTTCTTTTTCGGGGCGGCATCGCCACCATCGGTCGATGTTGCGGCGCTTTTCTGGGGGTTCTGGCTGGCGTCGGATTGACCTTCAGCACTGGGGGTCGCGGACTCGGTGCCAGAGGTACCGCCGGCTTCGCTGCCGCTCTTTCGGCGGCGTCGGCGACGTCGTTTCTTACGGGTGGGATCGGAATCGGAATCGGGATTAGAATTGGTTTCTGCAGGCGCGTCGCCGATCGAAGGCGCTTGCGAAGCGGCTTCCGTCAGCGATTCGGTCTTGTGCTCAGACTGCCGAGCTTCCCGTGATTTTCGCTGGCCGCGTTTTCGGGTCTGGTCGTCGGTGCGTTCTTCAACCGCGGGTTGTCCGAGGCCTCGGAACGGATCCGCTTCGACGGGCTTGGTTGGGCAGTTGTCGGGATCGCAGAGCTCTTCAACTGGCACCGCAATCTCTCGCCCGTCTTCCTCCAGTTGGACGAGAACGAGCTGAACGAGAATCTTGCTGTCCAGCACGATACCCGGGCCCTCGGGGGTCCCGACCCGCGTTTTCCGGTGGGGCAGTCGCTTCTTCAGATCGTCGTAGGTCTGATCCTCGTAGCGAAGACAGCACATGAGCCGGCCACATCGCCCCGAGATCTTCAGGGGATCGAGTGTCGCCTTCTGCACCTTCGCGGACCGCATGGAAACGGGTTTCAGCACCTTGAGGAAATTCTTGCAACAACAGTGCTGGCCGCATTTTTCGTAGTCCGCGACGAGGCGAGCTTCATCTCGGCCTCCGACCTGTCGCATCTCGATTCGAGCACTGAACTCGCTGGCCAGGCTCTTGAGAAGCACTCGGAAGTCGACCCGATCCTCGCTCATGTAATAGATGGTCAGTTGTTCTTCGCCCAAGATCGGTTCCACGTCGACGACCTTCATGTCGAGGGCGTGCTCCTCAATGAGTCCGCGAACGACCTTGACCTTCTCGAGGGCGAGCGATTTCAGGGCTGACCACTGGTTCAGGTCCTCGATGGTCGCGACCCGGAGGATGCGTCCATCGGTTCGGAACGGGTAGTCCTTGCCGCCCGACGCCTTGATGTAGTCAAGCATCTCGGTTCGAGTCACGGCCTTGCCACAACCCGAATTCGGGCAGGTGGTGGTGAGCATCTCGACGAGTTCGGTGCCTCGATGCGTTCGAGCAACCATCTTGGATCCGCATCCGGGCTTGGCGTCGCCGCTGTACGGGTATTCCGCGACGCGTCGCATGGAGCCGACCCTGACCACGATGGTCGAGGGCGATTCGAGTTTGGCGTACTGCTCTTCGTCGGAGATCGCATCCCGTCTGGCGGGATCGGCATCGGCTTCAAAGACGGGCAATGGAAAAATAGACATGGTTGACGCGTTTCTTAGGAGGACATCACACCGCCGCATTGAGTTGATTCACGCGTCTTTGAGAGATCGGTTCATGAACTGAGTCATGGCCCGATGGTCGGAAAACCGTGTGGTCGATCAAGGCTGAAGATGTCGTCGAGCAGGTTTTTTAGGTCCCGGAACGCCGCTCGACAGGCGATCCGGGTGTAACACGCGTCTGAAACCAAATCATAGCCGAACAACGCCAGGATGCCGAGGGATTCTGGTCGCATCCGAAGATCAATGCCCCCAAGCGCCGCCTCGTTCGAGGTCGGAGCGGGAGGGTAAGGTCTCCTTGAGTTCGTCACATGCGAAGTAGGAGCAAGTGCGAATCGTCCTTTTGAAGAGACGAGAGGTGAGTCCAGATCTCTCCAGGCAGACCCTGAAGGAGTGACAGGCCCGTCGTTTCCGGCGCGGTGTAGGCCGGCGGCAGTTTTCGGCGGGAGACGGACCGGCCGGTCGCCGCGAGGTCATCACGATCGAGGATCTTGGCCAATGAGAAGAACATCTCGGCTCGACCGCTGGTGCCACAGCAGAGGTGCCTTCTCCTTCCGTGGCTCGGGGCGGTTTTCTCTAGGCGACTGATCTGGTCGATCGCGACATCGAGATCTTCACGGATGAAGGACTCATCCGTGTACTCCAGCGCTGCGGCGCGGGAAAGGGCGATTCCTTCGCCTCCGGCGCACCACGCGTTGAAGTATGGTCCCGTTGGAAGAGGACTTCCAATCGCTATGCTTCGGAGATCCGGCCATCCTTCCGAGCCATTGTCGTTGCGTCGCATCTCGTGTTCGGCTCGAAGCGCCGCCAGACCGAGATCGCGAAAGTCCGGTCGGTTGAGGTGTGTTCCGACCTCGAGGAGGGCCAGTCCGCTACCCGCTCGCCCGTGGCCGAAGCCGTTCAACGGCCGCTTCATCTTTCCGCCCATCTGCCATCCTGTCCCGTCGATCTGCACGGTGTGTCGGTTGAGATGCTCGCCAAGCCGGATCAGAAGTTCCTGGTGATCGAAGGACGGATCCTCCCGCTTCATGCCCATCATCAGGAGCATGAGCCCAGCAGCACCGCTGATCACATCGAACGAGTCGTCCAACTTGATCGTTCGATCGGTGATTCCATCGAGGAGGGCGTGAACCATGTCGCGATGGCGGCCGCCTCCTTCGTGCCGCCCGATCGCCCAGAACGCGGCGAGCACGCCGGCCCGCTGCCCCATGCCTGAAGGGCCCTCGAGGGCGAAGAGCGTTCCGATCGCCGAGGAGTCGCCATGTTCCAAGAGGGAGAGTTCGCGTTGGACGGCGGCCTTGGCGTTTCGCAGCAGATCGGCGTCACCGAAACATCGATAGGCCCTCTCGAAGAGCAGGGCGAGGCCACCTCTCCCCGTATACAAGCCCGCTCCAAGTGCGGCCGGACGTGCGGTCTCGGACATGACGTCCATCTCCGCGTCGATCCAGTTGGCCTTGTCACCGTCGCGAATCGCGAGCGATTCGAGGGTCGCGAGGTTGTCCCGCACCCAGGTTCGGACTTCATCATCCGTGGCATCTCTGGTGGCTTCGGGGGGCTCCGAGCCCGCGTCAACTTTCGGAGCGTCGCCGAGATGCAAACCTTCGGTCGCCAGCTGGGCCGTGAGATAGCTCGAGGTGATGAGGCGGAATTGGAGATCCAGATCGTCCTTGCCCATCCTCGAGATCTGCATTCGAGCAGCCTCCGCCGCGGAATTCTTCAGGAGGGCTTTCGGGATCTTCGTCGACTCGCCCGTGCGATAGTCGGGGGCGTGGTACTCGAGACCGGATCCTCTGGCGATGAAGTAGGCCACGTCTCCACGAGTCAAGGCGTTCTCTTCGACTTCCACGACGGCGTCATAGATCTCGAGGGTCTCCGGATCGCGGTCCGATGTTTCTGTCGATCCGACGCGGAATCTCTGCCCGTGGATCCAGCGGTCGACGCCGGACTTCAACAGCGAGGAACCGCAGGTCTCCAGAAACAGTCGGTAATAGACATTGGTGGCACGATTGAGCACTCGTCCCCAAGCATCGTCGAGGAGTGCAAGCGGGCCGTCCGGTGCGAGCCATTCATCCTGATGTTCGAGGATCGACTGGTAGGCGATGCGATAGCCTTCGGCGACGTCACTCCGATAGTGCTCCGAATCGACTGCATCTCCATTCTCGAGGATGGGTCTCGATTGTTCGGAAATCTTCATCTCCGGATCCTGGCCATCCACCTTGATCCAACGTTGGAAATCGGTGTTGATCTGGCTCATTCTTCGGTGCGTTTTTCCCACACCTTTCTCGCCAGCGACTTCGACGCCGACCGCGCCGAGATTTCGAACTCCATCCCGCCCCCTCATGGCCATGACAGAGGGGAGGAGGAGGGCTCGAAGCACCGACTTCTCCACTTTGACGGTCGCAGGATCAGGTTCCTGTCCCTGAAGATCGACCATCGGGTCACCGACCGAGATGGTCTCAAGGTCGATGGCGATCGGATTTGGACCGGCTGCCACCACGTTCTCGAGATGGAAGTCATTCCCTTGGAGCATGTGGACCAGACCCAGAAGGCTCCCCATGCGTCGATAGAAGGTTTGAAGTTCAGTCGTATCCCGACAGGCTTTTCGGTCGGCGAATTCCATCCATCCATAAAGCCCGTGATCGATCACTTGAAGCGGGAGCAGTCTCGCGTCTTCTTCGACTTTGGAATTAAAGAACGCGACCAACCCGACCCATGCGACATCGATCGACATCGACCTGGGCTTGTAGACGATGCGAGTTCCGTTCTCGAACTTGCACACGACCACCGCGCGGCCGCCGTTATGGCTGTCGGAGATTCCACGCCCGCCGCCGACGAGGGCGCCGAGTTTCGATTTGGGAGAGAAGACCCGCTCGAGTTCCTCGCCGTCGGCGTCGAGTCGCTCCGCGAACTCCGCGAGGGTTCTCACCCAGCATTCGACCCGCGTCGCGATCAGTCGAGCGAATGCGGGATAGGTTTCCATCAATCCGGCGGTCCCATCGGCGATCGACTCCCGGACGATCTTGCAATAAAGATCCCGAGGCGGGGTCGACGACAGGAGTCCGGCCAGAAGATCGTTCGAGTCGTAGGCGGATGCCTTTGCCAGCGCGAATCGCTCCAGCAGGATGTTGCGTGCGATCAGGGTGAGGTTCTCGAGGAGGCCTCTTTGCTCCTTCCGCAGGACGGCCTCGCCGATGATTGTGTCGAGGGTTGGGACCTGAGCGCGAAGGCGTTGGGTGGCGACGTCGATCCAGCCGCAGAAGACATGTTCGAACGGGATCGGCATGTCATCGTCGGATTCAACGCCGACGGGTGTGAGGTACTTCCTCGTGGGGAGTGATTCGTCATCCTCGTGGCGCGGTTGGGCAAGCACTTCTTCGCAGATCGACCACCACGATGGCGCTTCCAGATCGCCTCGTCGGACATCGCCGAGAATCAAGGGAAGTTCGGAAGGCGTGATCCCGAGTTCCTGCAGTCGCATCTCAAGACCGCGTGTGTCGGCCGCGAGGGCTTGAATCCACGCCGTCTCACGCCTCGCCGCTTCCTGAGGGTTTTCCGAGAAGAGATCCGGGCGCGAACGGAACAACTTGATCCGTTCGGGCAGATCCATCGCGCCGGGGATCACTATTTCAGCGAGGTCGCCTTGCTTCGCGAAGGCATCGGCTGGTGGATTGTGAATGCTTGACATGGTTCTTCTTCTCCGAGGGCTTCCGAGAGCTAGGGCGGGCACGACGCTTTAGAGTTTCGTCGATCAAGACCAAGATGATAATCCGCTGCGTCGTGGACGCACGTGGGCCTTCTCTATTTTGCGTATTTTGCGTTTAGAGGGGGTGTTATAGTTGAAGGCGCGAACCGTTTTCGGGCGTGCTCGTAGTGAGGGCATACCATCCGAGGGTGCTCGTCCATTTTGACCCCGCCGTCCTCTTTCTCCCCAACTCGATCTGGAATCTGAGTCTCATATGACTGAACAACAAAACAAACTCGCCGAACTGTTTGCCGCCTGCTGGAAAGACGACGCCTTGAAGGCTCGGTTCATGGCCGATCCCGCGTCCGTGCTCAAGGAACGCGGCATGCCCGTCCCGGAAGGTGTGGACGTCAAAGTGGTTGAGAACGCAGATAACTGCGTGCATATCACACTGCCTACCGCCCCGACGAATACCCGGGAGCTTTCGGACGCAGAGCTTTCGTCCGCGGCAGGTGGCGGACTGGTACAAGCAAGCTGGGACCCAAAGTGCAATACGTCCTTCGCTGCCGACTCGACCTGCCAAAATTGTGCGCCGACTTTTACGAAATAGGGTCTTCCTGAGAGCGCTTGCTCCGAGGGAACTCCGGACCGTCATCGCCGGTTGCTTCTATGAAAGAATGCCGCGATTCGCCTTATGGAGGCGAATCACGGCGTCTTGTGTTCTCGCGCGGAGGTGCCGGCCGCGGTCGCGAAGCTCAGATCCGATCATCACCTTCATCAGGCAGATCGGCAGGATCGAACCCGTCCAAGGTCCCAACCTCTTCCGCGTCCGGCTTCCCAGCGCGATTTCCGCCGGCCTTCAACTCGGAGAGTTCGAGGCGTCGGCGCTGGCTGAAGACCAGACGGATCGGAACTTCACTGTAGGGAAGTTCCTCATGCAACCGGTTCAGGATGTACCGCTCGTAGCCACCCTTGAATAAGTCTGGCTTGTTGACCACCAGAACAATCGTGGGGGGGTGAACCGCCACTTGGCTGACGTACAGGATCTTGGCGCGAGTTCCGAGCCGTGAACTCGGACCTCGACGGTCAAGGATCTCCTTGAAGACCGCATTCAATCGCCCCGTGGATTCCCGATGGCTCGCCTGTTCAAACAGGTTCAGAACCATCCGTAGGGCGGGGCGGACGCCTTCGCCGTCGGTCGCAGTCATGCGGATGATCGGCGCATAGCCGAGGCCGGGCAGTTCTTGTTCTAGGTACTCGAGGTAGTCGTCAAGGACGAGATCGTCCTTGGTGAGGTCCCATTTATTGAGAATGATCGCGACCGGCTTGAATCGGTCAACGATCTCCTTGGCGAGTTTTTTCTCGACCTGACTGATCGGCTCAGTGGCGTCGATCATCATGAAGACCACATTCGCGCGATCAAGAGAATCGATGGTTCGCTGGTGCGCGTACGCCTCGATCTGATTCGACCAACTCTTCTTCTTGCGAAGACCAGCGGTGTCGATCACCGTCAGGGTTCGATCTCCGATACTGACCTGCACGTCGACGGCATCCCGGGTGGTCCCGGCGATCTCGCTGGTGATGACTCGCTCGTCACCGGCCATGGCGTTGACCAGCGTGCTCTTGCCGGCGTTTCGACGGCCGATGATCGCGAGCTTGATCTCCGGGTCGATGTGCAATGCTGACGCCGGGTCGATTTTGTTCCAGAGGAACTCGAAGAAAATTCGCTTCTTGTAGCCGGACTTGGCGCTGGTGATCTCGGGAATTCCGAGGCCAAGTGCCGCGAACTCCATGGCATCGGCTTCCCATGAATCGCTGTCGACCTTGTTGGCTACCACCACCACTTTCTCAGCTCGGCCCGAAGTTCGGAGCATGCCAGCGATCGTCTCATCGAGTCGGGTCGGGCCTGCTTGAGCGTCGACCACGAAGAGGATGAGATCACTCTCTTCGGCGGCGCGTTCGATCTGGGATTCGATGGCCTTGGTGAGCGTCGAGAGGTCGGCGCCGATGTCGTCAAATCTCGCGCCCTCGGCGCCATAAACACCGAACCCGCCGGTATCGACGATCTCTGCATAGCGGGAGACGGCACCCTCGAGTTCGACCGGCGGCCGAATCTCGACGAAGCGGCTCACTCGATCCCGAGTCACCCCGGGGGTCGGATCAACGATCGAGACTCGGGAGCCAGCGAGGCGATTAAAGAGGCTCGACTTGCCGACGTTTGGTCGGCCGACAATGGCGATTCGTGGAAGGGACATAGAAAAAAGATTGTATCCGCCCTTCGTGTCAGGATCGGTTTGTGCACCGATCAGGCCCCAACCGCCCCCCGTGACGCGATCAGGAGGGCATTCGAGGTCGTCAGCCCTTCGTCGTCGTCGCTGGACTCGGTGCGAACGTCGAATCCCAGGCTTTGGAGTCGCTCACGAATCGGGTCGACCCACGGGTGGGGACCGCCATCTTCGGCGGTCATGATCACGGCGGGAAAGAGCCGGAGTTCGTGGCGGGTCACCCGGGCAAGCTCCGTCACCGCCTCAAGGTGGAAGGGAAGGTTGAGGGCCTCCGACGCCGCCACGAGGCCCCCATTTTCCACCGACGCGTCACTGAAGAGCAGATGGGCGGAGAAGACCATGTCGAAGGACTGGTCCGCGAATGGCAGATTCGGGAGAGATGCCGCGGCATACCGACCATCATCAGCGTCGCCCCCCGGTCCGTGTTGGCGGAAATCATCGAGGAAGTGCCCAAGTGCCTGGTGATTCTCGGCGATCCATGTTTCGGGATCGCTGCTCGCCAGACCGGATTGACTCGATTCGATCGCGGCCATCGTGTCCTCGATGTCCTTTCCGGCCGGTACGCCGCATCTCATCGATCGGGCGTTCCATCATCGGAGATCAACCCCGATCGCATTGATCTTCGCGTCGTGACAAGCCGCGATGAAACTCGCCGGGCCTCAGGGGCGGTCCAGCACTTGCGATCCAGCGAGGTCCCCGAGCGAGCGGTTCCACATACGGGCGTACTCTTCTGCGGTGCGACCGAAGAAGACGATTCGTAGGAGACGAAGGCGAGGCATGGAGGAGTTCTTCCTCAGCAACCGACGCGGTCGGCGGCGGCTCGGATGGCATTGATGCAGCGATCGATGTGTTCGGTCTGATCGACGGCGAGTTCTTCGATACCGAGTGCGATGTCGCTGCGGCTGACCGCCGCGGCAAACTTCTTGTCCTTGAGCTTCTTCTTCACGCTTTTGGATTTGAGGTCCCCGATGCCGTTCGGGCGGACTTTAGCGCAGGCGACGATGAAACCGGCGAGTTCATCACAGGCAAAGAGATGTTTGGCCATCGGCGTGTCCCGCTCCACCCCGGAATACAGGGCATGCCCGAGAATCGCCTGAAGAATCGGCTCGTTCACATCCCCTCGCGAGCGAAGATATTCGACCCCGACAAAGGGATGCTCGGCCTCGGTCGGGTGCTTCTCGTAGTCAAAGTCGTGCAGCAATCCGGCGACCACCCAGTCATCGACCTCTTCGGGAGCATGGATCACGGCATGGTCGGACATGCAGGCGGCGACGGCCTCCATATGGCCACGCAGCGATTCGCTGGCGACCCATTCGTGCATCAGGGTGCGGGCTTGGTCTGGCGTCATGCGGAAGATTCTAGTGGCGGATCGCGCCGACCATATATTTTCGAACTTGTTCCACTCGAGTGGGCCGGTCACCACGAACAGTCATCACCGGCGCTTCGACGAGGTGGCCCGAAGGCAGAAGCAGATCGTTGAGTATTTGATCGACTCGACGACGATTCGATTCATCGAGGTATCGAAACCCATCCGCTTGATTTCCGATGCCTTTCTCGATGGGAACGAACACCACAAGATCAGCGTTGGAGAGCGCGGTTTGGACTTTCGGCCGGAGCTCAGCGAGGAATGCCGGATCGATTTCGCCGCCGATCTCCATCGAGAGGATCGCATGGGCGTAGGCGTCAAGTGGTGATCGATCGAAGAGGACGCGATCGCCGGCCTTGGCGGCGGTCAGTCTTTGTAGCCCGTAATCAACGAGCCGGCGTTCCGCCAGTTGGGTTGGAATGGCCGGCGGTGGCTCACCGGTCGCACGGGCCACCGCGCGAATAGGTTCCTCCTCGATACGAAACTCGGGGAAGGCGGCGTGCAGATCCTCGATCAGTGTGGTCTTTCCGACCGATTGGGTTCCCGCGAAGACGATTCGCATCGAATGGATCCTCAGCGAAAGAGATTTCGCCCGGTCATCGCAGGCGGTTGGGGAATCCCGAGCATGGCGAGTAACGTGGGCGCGATATCCGCGAGTCGTCCGTCGGCGGCGAGGCTCCGGTTCCGCCAAGGTTCGCCGATCACGTGGAGTGGGACGTCGAAGTTGGTGTGTGCCGTTTGTGGGCAGTTGGCCTCGAAGTTCCACATCTGTTCGGCATTGCCATGGTCGGCGGTCACGATCAAACCGCCACCGCGGGCGAGCGTCGCCTCGATGATCCGGCCGACGCATTCATCGACCTTCTCACAAGCAGCGATCGCGGCATCAAGCTTGCCAGTGTGTCCGACCATATCGCTGTTGGCGAAGTTCACCACGATAAGCCGTTCGCAATCATCCGCGGCGAGTCGTTCGAGTACCGCTGACAAGACCCCGTCCGCGCTCATTTCTGGCTTCTGGTCGTAGGTCGTGACGTCGGTGGGGCTCTGAAGGATCATCCGGGTCTCGCCGGGAAAAGGTTGCTCCCGGTAATCATTGAAGAAAAAGGTGACGTGTGGGAATTTCTCCGTTTCGGCACAACGAAACTGTGAGAGTCCGGCGTTGGCGATCGTTTCGCCAAGAATGTCGTTCATCTGCGGCGGCTTCTCAAAGATTACCTCCATCGGCAGGCCGGATTCGTACCGGGTCATTCCGGTGAAGCGAAGATTCTCCAGTCGCTTGCCGCGATCGAATCCGCCGCGGTCTACCTTGGACCACGCATCGTCATCGAGCGTGAACGCCTTGGTGATCTCCCGGGGTCGGTCGCCTCTGAAGTTGAAGAAAATCACTGAATCACCATCGCTGATCCGGGTGGCGGCGATGTCCTCATCGCTCGAACCGATGCCCGCTGGTTCGACGAATTCATCCCCGTGGCGGGATGGCTCACTTGGATTCGCGTAATACGCCGTGACCGCGGCTGCCGGGTCGTCGTAGTGTCGCTCAGTCGGACTGGTCAGGCAGCGATAGGCCGGTTCAACGCGATCCCATCGATGATCTCGATCCATCGCCCAGAATCGGCCCATCACCGAGACCACGCGGCCGATCCCGTGGGCGTCGATGCCTCGTTGAAGTTCCTCGAGGTATCCCAGACCGCCGGTGGGCGGGGTATCCCGACCATCGGTGATCGCATGGATGAGGACGCGATCCGAAGGAAATCCGCGTCGCCCCGCGGCATCCAGCAGGGCCACGAGATGGTTGAGATCGCTGTGGACGAGCCCGTCACTCACCAGGCCGAGAAGGTGGACGTTCCCTCCGGTTGATTCCGCATGGGCGAAGGCGTCCAAAAGGGCGGCTCGCTCGAAAAACTCGTCTGATCGGATCGAATTGGTGATCCGCATGAGTTCCTGATCCACGATCCGGCCGGCTCCGATGTTCTGATGGCCGACCTCCGAGTTGCCCATCACAGGGCCGTTTTCACCAACCGGAAGGCCCACATCCTCGCCACTGGTGCGAATGAGTACCGACGGCCAGGCCACTTCGATTTCATCCGCAATCGGAGTCTTGGCTTGAAGGACGGCATTGAAGTCCGCCTGCTCGGGATGGGGATTGCGTCCCCATCCATCACGGATCACCAAGACCGCGGGCCCGTGCTGGGGAAGAATATCGAGGGGATTCTGATCCATGCTTGGAGACTATCTCCGACCGGCAGATGCCGCCCAGAACATCCTCTGGAAGCCAACCGATCTCTTGGTCGTGCTTGCGGTGGGACCATTGCGATGGCTACCCTTCAACCATGCCCGCAGACGCCGCCCCCCGAATTGAGAATTCCCCGATGCTCAAGGATCGTTACGAGGACGTCCTCCGACGCGTCGGAGAGGCGGCCCGGAGATCCGGTCGTCGCCCCGAAGACATTATCGTGGTTGCGGTCACCAAGAAGGCCTCGATGGACCTGGTCCGAGAGTTGTTCGATCTCGGGCACCGGCATTTCGGCGAGAACCGAGTCCAACAACTGGCCGCTCGTGCCGCCCAGATCGAGGAATATCGAGAACGGATTGTCGAACACCCGGGATCCAGTGGTCGGTCGGCACCGGAAAGTCCGCTTTGGCACATGGTGGGCGCCTTGCAGCGAAACAAAGTCCGCAAGGCGACCGAGACCTGCCGATTGATTCACTCCGTCGATAGCCTGCGGCTCGCCGAGGAGATCCAGATTCAGTCGTCAAAGCGGGATCGAGTCACCGAGGTGCTGATCGAAGTCAATTTTGGCGAGGTACAGAAGAGCGGCATCGCCGCGCCGGCAGTTCGTCACTTGGTCGATCAGATGGGATCCATGCTCAACGTCCGGGTGCGAGGCCTCATGTGCATGGCCCCCGATACCGAAGACCAGGCGTTGGTCCAAAACACCTTCGAACGATGCCACGAAATCTTCGAGGACGTTCGAAAATTCATTCGTGAGTCCGATCGGATCGACATTCTCTCGATGGGGATGAGTAACGATTTCGAGACGGCCATCGAATGTGGCTCCAACCTCGTACGTGTTGGCCACGCGATCGTGGGCGATCCGGTGGTGGAAAGCGGCGAAGACGAGCCGGATCTCGAGTGAAAATCGTCCTTCACGGTGGTGGCAAGGTCTGAGCAGTGATGCTGAGAACCGGCGGTCTGGTGCGCCCGGCGGCTTGGCATGGGCGATGCGATGAGCCCTTGATGATGACTCGCTGAAATCTTTCGAATAAAAAAGAACCGGAAGAGGCTGGTGAGCCTCTTCCGGTTCTTGATTCTCGATGATTCTCGATGATTCTCGATGATTCTCGATGATTCTTGCGGCTTCAGAAGCCGTACGAGAAGCCCATGGTGATCCACATGGAGTTCCACGTTCCCCCGGATCCGGGGGAACTGTCGTACTCGTCCCGGAGGGAGAAGTAGAGGTTCAGGTTCTCCATCATCTCCAATGCCACGTTCACTCGGAGTTCCAGAACTGCGAGATAGCTGTCGAAGTCTCGGACACTGTTCTGGATCTCGGCGGATCCCTGGAAGTTGATTCCCTTTCGAATCTGCCACTTCCAATTTGTGCCGACGACGGATCGGGGGGTCCAGCCGTTCTCCGAACCTTGATCGTCCCAAGTGGCACCGGCACCAGCCTTCAGATTCCACGTGAGGTCTTCAGTGCGGGAGATGAAGTAACCGGGGCCGGCGAAGGCCTTCAGCCTCTGCCGATAGGTCTCGGTTTCGTTGTACTGGTAACTGCCCTGGGCGAACCAGTTCCAGTCGCTTCCCTTTTCGAAGAGCCGGTCGTATTCAGTCTGCGCGATGAAGAAGTTGTCCTTGATCGAGCCGTCATCCTTGTTGTAGATGTACTTGAGGCTCGAATCCCAGTTGGACATGTCATCCGCCCGCGATGCACCGGCATTGAAGTTGAAGCCGAGGGTGTTCGTGTTGGTTCGGCTTGCGGTCAGGCCCATGCCGACGGTTCCGGTCCAAGGACTTTTCTCCTCGACGGCGGGATCCGCGGCGTCAGCGTCCTGCGCAAGGCCGAGGATCAACGCCGTCGTGGTCGGGACAGTTGGGCTGTTCGGAACAAGGTCGGCCGCCGCGATCGGCGCCGGCGCCGTGAGAATGGCGGCGCAGGTGAGCAGTGAGAGAGGGTCCATGTTGGTCATCCGGAAGGAAGTAAAAAGGGAAAACCCAATTCTCGCGAGTCTCTATCAATTGGAACTTATTCGACGGGATATCCACACGGGATTCTCTGGCGAGGTTTCAGAAGGAGTAGTTGAGGCCCATGGTCAGCCAGACCTGGTTCCAGCTGTCGCCCGGTGACGGGTTGCTGTCGTACTCGTCGCGGATTGTGAGATAGAGCCCCAGGTTGTTGAGCCTGCTCACCGTGACGGTCAGCTTCAATTCGAGGACGACCAGATACTCCGAATAGGAGCCGATGTCGTTCTCGATCGAGCCCTCCGAGGTCAGCCTCACGAGATCGTTGATTGCCCAGTCGGCGGAGTAGCCGAGGAGTGATCTCGGAATGACATCACTATTGCCGTTCCGGTCCTTGGAGGCACCGAGACCACCCTTGATGAGCAGTTTTAGATCGTCGGATCGAGACACCAAAAAACCCAGGCCTCCGAAAGCCTTGGTTCTCGTCTTGTACGCTTCGGTTTCGTTGTACTGAAAACTCGCCTGAGTGAACCAGAGCCACTTCGGGTGATCGTCGAGAAGCCGCTCGAAACTAGTCTGAATCACGCCGAAGTTGTCCTTAACCTCGTTGTCATCGAAGTTGTAGATGTACTTGAGGCTGGTTTCCCATTTCGAGTTCTCATCATTTCGCGCGAAGCTGCCGTTGAAGTTGGCGCCGACGTTGACGTCGTCGGTCTGGCTGTAACTCAGACCCGCGCCAATCGTGCTCGTCCAAGGAGATGGCGGTGTTGTGTCCGCTTCTGCCTCCAAAGGGGTCGCTTCCGTTTTGTCGTCAGCGATGATTCCCACGATGTTGGGGGCGTCAAAGATCAGGGAGGAGATCGAAGGTACTTCTGCGTTGGCGTATCCGGCGAGAAGAAGTGGCAGGAGGACGCCGAATGAACTCCGGAGCAAAGAATAGAGGCATTTCATTCGGTTCAAGATAGCGAAAATCGCCGCTCTAGCTCGCGCTTCCGCGTCGACTTTCGTTCGAATTTGGGAAGCCGGAGATGACGACTGCGGGACTTCCTGTCAGGATGTCGATCATGAATCCACAGAAGCCCGATGAACGCCCCGAGCCGACGGAAGAACCGAATTCTGACGACGGAGCCTACGAGCTGGATCCGCAGTCTGCTGAGGACACGGTTGAGACGCCGGGGTCGGCTGCAGTCCCGATTGATGCGGCGGCTGAAACCCCGATCGATCAGCCAACAGTGCCGGACGACCAGCACGCCGCTGATGAGATCGAGCTCGAGGCGGAAGAAGAGGTGGTGCCAGCCTCACTCACCTGTCCCGCCTGCCGGGCACCCATGCCGGGGTCGGATCAGGTGGTCTGTTTGGCCTGTGGATACGACCTTGTTTCCAATACGCGTCTGGGTGATGCGAAGACGGAGAAGACGGAGAAAAAGGACAAGTCGAAACACGGCGGAGACCGCTTCGCGATCGCCGATTCCGAGGAAGGGGCATCCGAAGGCGACGCGGGTGCGATCATGCCTCGATCAAACCACCGGCTGTGGTCGATCATCGCGGTGGTCGCGGCGGTGGTGATGATGTTCGCGTTGATCGCCGGTTGGTCGTCGCTCTTCCCGAGCAAGGACGGCCTTTTTAGGAACAGCGACGGGTTGTTCACGTTGGACGCGCCTTCGGTCAAGGTACGGCTACTGGCGGCCATTCAATTCCTCGTGGCATCGGCCGTGGTCATCGGTTGTGGCATGGTCGCACTGCGCCTTGCCGCGTGGCTGGAGCGCCGACCACTTGGCTCGGTGATCGGCATCCTCTCGCGGATCACGGCGATCGTCGCGGTGGCGGCGTTAGCGAGGCTGATCCCGATCGAGTCCGGTTGGCTTCAGACCATGACCCATCTGCTCGTTGGCGTGGGCGCGGTCGTCGGCGGAAGCATGTTACTTCTGAATATTCGCGACCGAATCGCGCTCACCCATCTCGTGGCGTGGGCGCTGCTTCTCCTGATCATTGTTCCTGCCGCAAGGCTCGTCGCGTGGGCGATGCCGCTCGGATAAGCCGCGAGGATCGATCAAAGGCCGAGTTGCTCAGCGATTCCGGGCAGGGTTTCCGAAGGCTCGAGCCCCATCCGAAAGATGGCCGGTGACCACGCTTCCGGCGCCGACCGTCGAGTGATGTCCGACCGTGATCGCGGGAAGGATCGTGGCATTCGAACCCACCAGCACTCGATCACCGATGCCGGCATTCCCCAGCACGATCGCGCCCGGCGCGAGGTGGCAATACTCCCCGGTACGAGCGTCGTGTTCGAGAATGGCGGCGGTATTGATGATCGTGCCCGCGCCGATCACCGCCCGGGCATTCACGACGGCGCGGGGGCCGATGAAGACGCCTTCGCCGATGGTCGCGGATGGCGATACGACGGCCGTCGGGTGAACAACCCTGGCCGCATGGTCGATGTGATCGCTGAGCCATCGGCGTCGGATCCCCGCATCACCGATGGCGGCATGAATTCGAGCGCCACGGGCGAGTAGTTCCTTTAAGGAAGGATTTGGGTCCTCGGGTGATCCGAGCCAAGGCACCCCTCCGAAAGGGGGCCGCCCGTCGGCAATGGGACGCATGGCATCCACGACGCCGACCAGTACAAAGCCCGTGGCGACGGCGGCGTCCGCCACGACGGCAGCGTGGCCTCCGGCGCCAAAGATGATGAGTTCACCGTGTTCGTTCATGACGTGCCTTCCCGGTCCTGACGCCCGAGGCGTTTAGAGTCGGCGGGATCCTCTTCGTTGGCGATTTTCTCGGCGACGGCGGGATCCCATCCTCGGTGATATCTGGCAATCGGCAGGTTGCCGTAGATGGAACCGCATCGGTAGCAGACGAGGCGGGTTCGAGCGAAGACGAGGACGCCGATGTCGATCACCAGTACGACGATCAGCAGGTTGAGGATCCAGGTACTCGTCGCGAAGCCCAGCAAACTCACCGTCGCACCCGCGAGGGCGATCAAGGCGACAAAGGGCGTCACTTGAGGGAGCGATCGTGCCCGATAGAGGTGGCGTTCGCCACAGGTGATGCAGGCCCGAAGGTGGCCGGCATCATCCACGGCATTTTCCCATTCGAGGAAGGTGTCGCGGTCGGCATTGCCGGGACGGACGCGGATTGGTCGCGTCGCCTGATCGATCTTGACGCGACCGAGGCGGGTCCCGTCCTGAGTCCGGACATCGACGTGCATCGGACGGATGGTAGTCGTCGGAACGTCACGTCGCCCGTTCGCGGGTCAATCCACGACTTCTGTCGCCATCGGGCTTGCCGATTCTGGCATGGGCCGTCATATTTGGCCTCAATGCAAGACTGGACCAAACTTCTCGCCGGCCGTTTCATTGTCTTCGATGGTCCTGACGGATCGGGAAAGTCGACTCAACTGGCCAAGTTCACGAGTTTCTGCAGCGCTCGGGGCGTCGTTCCGGTTGAAGTTCGAGAGCCCGGTGGGACGCCGATCGGCGAGGCGATCCGAGGGGTGCTGCTCGACCCGCGATACGAAGAGATGGATCTTCGGTGCGAGATGTTGCTCTACATGGCGAGCCGATCTCAGCTCATGGATGAGCGGATTCGCCCCGCACTGGCGGAAGGTCGATTCGTACTCGCGGATCGGTTCATTTCCTCGACCTTGGCATATCAAGGGACGGCGGGCGGCCTTGATCCGGAAGAGATCATGGCGGTGGGCCACGTTGCCACCGGGGGATGTGAACCAGATTTGGTGGTGATCTTCGATGTTGATGAAGCCACGGCGGCGGGACGCCTCCCGGCCACGCTCGACCGCATGGAGTTAAAGGGCGCGGAATTTCACCGTCGAGTCAGGCAGGGCTATCTGGCGCAGGCCAAGCGAACGCCGGATCGCCATCTTGTAGTTGACGCCACGGTTGACGAAGCGTCGGTGTTTCAGGCGCTGCTTGAAGGGCTCGAGTCCCACCTGAGCGCTCCCGCGGGCTGAGTGAGGAGGCTCAGCGGCCCGAATTGGCTCGTTCCGCCAGCCGAGATTTGATCAGACCGACCGTCTCCTCGACCACTCGCTTCAACTCATCGTTGACCACGAACGTGTCATAGGCACCGCAGGTGCGTGCGGTCGCCATTTCGTGGCGAGCCTCGGCGAAGCGTCGCTCGATCGTCGCCTCGTCCTCGCGGCCTCTGGCTCGGAGGCGTCGCAGGAGTTCGTCTTCATCGGGGGGCAGAATAAATACGCCGAAGGCGTCGGGCGTGCTGGCCCGGACCTGAATCGCACCCTGGACATCGATATCCAAGACCACCAGCCGGCCTTCTCGGAGCCGATCTTCGACGGCATCTCTGGGGGTTCCGTACGAGGAGCGACCGAATACCTGTGCGAATTCGAGAAAACGATCCTCGTCAATCCAGCGTTGAAATGCGGCCTCGTCGAGAAAGAAGTAGTCGACGCCATCGGTTTCGTGGCTCGAGCAGTCGCGGGTGGTCGCGGAGACGCTGAAAACCCCGTCAAAACGGTCAATGATCTGATGCACGATGGTCGTCTTGCCGACACCAGAGGGTCCGCTGACCACCAGCAGCAGCCCGCGTCGAATGGGGGGCGCTTCTGGCGAGTTGCCCGAATCGGGCATCAAGGATTCCGGGGGTTCCGAGGGTGATGTCGCGGGCGGTCCCGACGACGCTCCGGGCAGCGGCGAGGTGGGTGGATCACTGGAGGTGGGTGGCAAGGGCGGAACCATCACGGAATCCTACCGAGGTGTCGAGGGATTGTCGGGAGTTTCGACGGGTCATCCGCAAGCATCAGGTCGATTTTGAGCCGAATCACCCCCGAGGTCAGTTAATGGACCTGCCGGGTACAGTACGAATCCGATGAGTGAAACTTCTACGAAGCGAGAGACCGACATTCCCGAGACGATCCAGTCGCTGCTGGTGGCATTCGCGATTGCGCTTGCCTTCCGTGGATTTGTGATCGAGGGATTCGTCATTCCGACTGGATCGATGGCCCCCACCCTCATGGGCGAGCATGTTCGATTTCAGACGCCGGATACCGGATATGAATATGCCTTCGACCCGACCAATCTCCGTCGTGGGGTGAGTGAGAACCCCCAGAACACCCTGCCGATTTTCGATCCGATGATCAGCGAAGATCGGGCCATCGGGCTGATGCCCGGGAATCGCTTGCTGGGCAACATTCGGATGGGTGATCGGGTTCTGGTCCTCAAGTATCTCTATGAATTCTTCGAGCCGGATCGCTGGGACGTCGTGGTCTTCAAAAACCCCGTCGATCCGATCGGGCCGAGCCAGAATTACATCAAGAGGCTCGTCGGACGGGGTGGCGAGCAAGTCCTGCTTGCCGATGGTGATGTCTTCACAGCGCCCCCTGACGGGGGCCCATCCGATTTTCGGATCGCCCGTCGACCGCGATACATTCAAGAGGCGGTCTGGCAACCGGTCTACGACTCCAATTATGTTCCGCTTGATGCTGGCGCAGTCGAGACCCGGATCAAACGCCGATTCGACGGCCCGCCATTCAAGCCATCGCAGGCGACGGCCTCCAATTGGGAGATCGCCGACACGCGAGCATGGTCGTTCGCTGCTGAGACACCCACTCGGCTCGACTGGGCGGAAGATCAACTCCCGATCGACGACTTCAACGCCTACAACGTCTACCGATATCCACCGCTCCGGGGTGAGCGTCGGCTGAGCCTTCGCGACGTGGACTCCGTCTCCGACCTTCGAGTCATGGCGGCGATCGTTCCAAACGAGGTCGACCAATTCAAGACATCCTTGAACCTCACGACCCGCGGGCATCGATTTGTTTTTAGTCTGGATGGGGGAACGGCGAAGGTCGAGATGCTGGATAGCGACGGTCGCTCGGTCCAGGAATCGGCCGGAGCGTACACCCCTGGCCCGGGCGGATTGCTCGACATTGAGTTCGCTCACATTGATCAGACGATGGTCATCGCGGTGGGGGGCGAAGACGTGGTGAGTCTCGACTACGAGTGGGATCCGATGACCCGCCTCGAGAATTCCTTTGATGCATTTGACCTCAAGCGATACCGGGCCAATCCCAAGGGCGCCGAAATCCGGCGACCTCGAATGACTTGGAACTTCGAAGGCTCGCCGTTCACGGTTCGCCGAGTCAGGGTTGACCGTGATCTCTACTACAAAGGGGGTCGCTTGGACACCCGGCAGCAGGCGGCAGCGAACGGAGAGCGCATCGACGGCATGCTCTTCGCCACCGATCCGCTTGAGCCGGCGAAGCTCGGCCCCGATCAGTTCCTCATGCTCGGAGACAACTCTGGCGCCAGCCGCGATTCCCGATACTGGGGCCGGCCGCACCCGTTGGCGGTTGGGGCGACTGGAGATGACACCCCGTTCATCGTCCATCGTGATCTTCTGGTGGGGAAGGCGTGGTGTGTCTACTTCCCCGCCCCGAACCGCATCGAAGGAACCGGGTATTCCGTGGTGCCGGACATCGGCCGAATGCGGTTTATCCGGTAAACCAGTCTCGGCGGGGCACGGAAGCAGGAAACGACTTCGCCGCGTGTCGGCCAGAGTTCGGCATCAAGGCATTGGCAATCTGCCATCCATCCATCTATCTATCCACCATCTAGCCATCCACATCCCCAACAAGGGTCTGAACTTATGAACCACACAGAACAGCGAATGGAAGCACTCGAGAAGCAAGTCCGTGGCCAGCGTCGTTGGAATCGAGCGCTGGGTGCGGTGATCGTTGTCGGTGGGCTCTTGGCCGCGACGAGTTCGCCGTCGGTTCCTGAGGTCGTTCAGGCGAAGAAGTTTGAGGTGGTGAATGATCAGGGAAAAGTGATCGTGCGGATGAACGCGGTGGAGCATGACGGCGAGCAGTATGGATTCATCACAACCCGCGGTGGCAACGGCCAGTCGCTGGTGGAGATTGGCGCCACGGTGAAGGGTGAAGGTCAGGTCAAGACGCAGAATGGTCGGGGTGGAACGCTCGTCATGCTGGCCGCGAATGCCGAGGGAAATGGCTTTATCAAGACTCAGAACGGACAGGGTGGCATCATGGTCGCGATCGCCGCGACGGTGGGTGGTGAAGGGGTCATCAAGACCCAGAACGGCAACGGTCAGACGCTGGTGCAACTGGGTACGACCGTCGAGGGCGAAGGCATGATCAAGACTCAGAATGGCAAGGGCGGCACCCTGGTGAAGATTGGCACCTACAAAGGCAATCGCGGTGGCTACGTCGAGACGTTTGATCAGCGGGGTGCGCCAACCTCAGAGATCCCGGAAGACTCTTGATCGGCCGCTGAGATCAGCCTTTCGATCCTCTCCCGCAGCGGAAGCGTCGTTCTTGAAACGGCGATTCATGCCCGCAAACCACAAGGCGTCACTTCCCACCCGGGAATTTCCGCATCGCTTCTTCGAGTGGCGTGTTCGACGCCGTACGCTGGTCCGTAGGGAAAGGCGGATCCGAACCGGAGTAAGATTTCGGAATCGAATTCGTCGGGGGCGCTTTCGAGAGGTCGTGCGATGATCAATCTACGTGGCGTGAATGGGATGGGGTGTCTCTTCGAGGAAGGCTCGCAGGCGAGTTGGAGTTCGGTGCGCCGATCAACCGTCGGAGCGGTGGTCGGTGGTTTGGGGACGGTCTTGGTCACGGGCATGGGCGGGTGCATGGTCGATTGCGAAGATTCCTACTGCGACATCGTCCGGGCTGGCGGGACCGCGGTTGAAGCTTGGTATTTTCATTGCTGTCTTCATCCGGACGATCCATCCTGCGTCGATCTTCCAGATCGTATTGCGCGATTTTCATTCCTCGCCGCCGAGGCAAGGCTGGCGTGCGAGGCGAACAACTGGGATCGAATGCGAGAAATCTGGCGAGACTTCCGACACGTGATTCCTTTGCAGTTCGCCTCGATCGTTTGGAAAGAGCTCTGCGATGAAGAGGTCGCCTGGGGTGAGAATACCTGGTCCCCCTTTGGGGTCGGTACGGTGTTCGACTTCGCGGTGACGCTCGACGAAATCACGGCGCCGCAAGTGGTGCTGTGGACCGGCGACCGGCCTGGCTCGGTGGAGATCAATCGGTCGTACCTGATCCGAGAAGGATCAAAGATCACCATTGGAACAAACCACAACTTCACCACGGCAAAGTTGCAGGGTCGACTGACGCTCGCGGAATCGGTGATCGCCAATGGTGATCTCGAAGATTGGTGCCGCAGTCACCGCCCGGTCGAGCTCGCGTGGACCATCGAGTCGGACGGGTGGTCGGGGTCGATCGAGCTCGATCCCGATTTTCAAGGGAACCAAGTCCGCTTCGACACGCCTTCGAAGGGTGTCATCGGTGTCGCAGTTCGGTTGTCCGTCGGTCGAGCGGATCTGCCAGAGATCTCGACGGATGGTCTCTTTGAGCATGCGTACCTTGAACTACCGTTTCAAATAAACAAATCCGGCGAACTGAAGATTGCTCCAGATGGCCCTCTTGATGGTCTTGAGTTGATCCCGCTCAATGAGCGTTTGGAATGGTCCATGCGCTCGGGAGGGATGGGGGATGGTGACGGCGGGGATCAGGATGGATGCGCCGCGTTTGCCCGAGAACGATCCGAAGCATTCCTTGCGGCGCACCCCAACTGTGATGTTGGAATCTCCGTCGGAGTCGCCCCCGAGAATTGATCGTCTCATTATTCAATCGGAGGAACCAACGGACGGGCGGTGGCGTCAAGAAGTGAATGGCCATGATTGGAGTGGCCACCATCACCGTCCGTTGGTTTTCGTGTTGGGTTCACAGCAGAGGTTGGTTCCAGCAGGCCCAACAACGGGTCGAAGCCTCTCTCGGGTGCATGGAAGTCCGGTAACCGGCAGATACCAGTGCCGAAGCGTGGTTTCTCGTCCCTCGGCGTTGCTTATCGTTGCTTATCGTTGCGTCACCCCGAACGGGGGGTCAGGATTGGGTGCTCCGGTCGAATTCCTGATCAATCCGGTGTCGTTGCTTGCGTGCCTGTTTACTGGCCGATCGTCCCCATCGTTTAATCGTCACTCTTGGAGTTCCCGATGCGTCGCCTTTCTCTGATGATCGTTCCCGCCTGCGTTCTGATTGCCGCGTCTGCGGATGCCCAGCAGTTCTTGGACGGGACCGCGGCCCGCTTTCCAACGCAGACGGACTACAGCAATCAGTTGTCGTTCTGCGATGTGGACAACGACGGCGATCTTGACATCGCCTTTGCCGACGGCCAGGGCTACTCCTCTGCCGGCGCCGCACTTCGCGCGAAGATCTACATCAACGACGGCGACGGCCACTTCACCGATGAATCAATAGCCCGCATTCCGACGCTGGGTTGGTATCGCGGGGTCGAATTCGGCGACGTCGATCGGGACGGCGATCAGGACATGATTCTGGCCAACGACTTCTACCGCACCCCGGTCTTGCTCATCAACGACGGTAACGGTTTCTTCGACTACGACTTCGCGCGCCTTCCATCACAGCGGCTTTCTTCGGCACGCGGCCAGTTCGCGGATGTCGACGACGACGGCGATCTCGACATCGCTTTCTGTCACAGTGGTACCAGCAGCCGCTTCGGGTCCAACGGCGCCCCCGTGCTCTACCTCAACGACGGCTCGGGCTTCTTCACCGATGCCACCGCGGAACTGACGCCGAACGAAATCATTCGTGATCAACAGGACTGCCACTTCTTTGATGCCGACGGCGACCTCGATCTCGACCTTCACATCGGGAGCCGAAGCACCAACAACGGCGGCAGCCAGCTCTGGCTCAACGACGGGTCGGGGATGTTCAGTCGCCTGCAGTCGGGTCTCCCCACCGACGGCAGTTGCTACTCCTACGACACCGGCGACTGTAATGGCGACGGCAACCTCGACTTGCTCGGGGCGAATTCCGGTTCCAGCAATCGCGAACTGCTGCTCTTGAACGATGGCACCGGGACGGTCTGGACCGACATCTCCAGCCAGATCTCGCCCAACCCGACCTCGGACGACAACGACACCAAGTTCATCGACTTCGACATGGACGGCGACCTCGACTTCGTGGTCGCCGCCCTCTTCTCAAGTCAGGATCGCTTCTACCGGAACAACGGGCGGGCGTTCTTCACCCAGCAGACGAACATGATGAGCCCCATCACCGACGCCTCGCTCGACATCGGCTTCGCCGACGTGGACGACGACGGCCGTCCGGATCTGGTCACCGCCCAGGGCGAAGGCGGCAACTTCCAGAACCGTATCTATATGAACACTGGTCCGGTCGATGACATCGATCCCGACGTCCGCCGAACCACCGTCGTCGTGCCGGTTGGTGACGAACTCGGCCCCTTCGTGGTCCGCACCGGGGTCTTCGACCAGTACACCTAT
>Ga0222662_1000403_pt1 | contig 36464 bp, 24 predicted proteins | sample AntAcemetagen600_FD_179821 | JGI IMG/M metagenome (GOLD analysis project Ga0222662, IMG submission 179821) | Saline water microbial communities from Ace Lake, Antarctica - #600 | ecosystem: Environmental > Aquatic > Non-marine Saline and Alkaline > Saline | place: Antarctica: Ace Lake... | reverse complement strand
GACAGCATGGAACGAAACGACCAAGCAATCACCTGTTTTCAATTTTGACATACATGAAGTAGCCTTATGAAAGCCGCTGACTGACTCAGCCTTGACTAGGCTACAGCTGCCTTATGGGATGGCTGTGTATTAATTTGTATAATGTCGGGATGCTTTCTGCTGTGTTGGATCATTATCCGATCGATTCAGTTAAGGCGATTGGCTCCGAACCATTCTCGATTTTCAAGAAGCCATACATTCGAGTTGGAGGTGAAATACTTTCTTTGGACACGATCGAAAAGAGTCTTCTACTTGAAAAATATGGTGATGAACGTGTTCATTTTGCTGTCAATTGTGCGAGTGCGAGTTGCCCGCCTCTAAGGGCGGAGCCTTATCGTGGCGCGCGCTTGGATGCACAACTGGACGAGCAGACGCGGCTATTCGCAGAAAGCACACGAGCAGTCCAGGTCAACGCCGATCAGCGCACCATCGCCTATTCGGAATTGTTTAATTGGTATGCCAGCGATTTTGGCGTCAACAGCCCATCTGAATCTTTGAACCGTTATCGATCAGAAGCCTTGCCCGTCGACCATTCTGAGAGTTGGATTAGTTACGACTGGTCGCTCAACGCGGCGTCCAAGTGATTCTTGGATTTTCAGATAGAAACCTGTTATGATAATTCTGGGATTAGTTGCTGTTACCGCGCTGTGGCTCTCCTTTGCGAATGGGGCGAACGATAACTTTAAGGGAGTTGCTACGCTTTACGGTAGTGATACGACGACTTTTCGGGGAGCGCTTTGGTGGTCATCTATTACTACGTTTGCAGGCAGTGTGGTGTCGGTTTTAATTGCTAAGAATTTGATGGTTACTTTTTCAGGAAAAGGATTGTTGCCAGATGGATTGGCCAGTTCGCCTGCATTTGCCTTGGCGGTGGGCCTCGGCGCGGCGTTGACCATTTTCATGGCGACGCGCATCGGCATGCCGACCTCTACGACGCACTCACTGATCGGAGGTTTGTTGGGCACTGGTATTGCTGCGAATCAGCACCTTGAGCTTGGTGTGCTGCTTCATAAGTTTGCGATCCCGATGTTAATTAGCCCAATCATTGCGGTATTATTGGCCGGTCCTTTGTATTTGTTATTTTCGACAATTCGAAAGCGCATGGGTGTGACTAAAAATACCTGTATGTGCGTAGCAGATGGATCGTGGCAACCCGTCGGCGTAGCGAACGATGATACGATGTCTGCCGCTTTTTACAGTCTGGAAGTCACCGTGGATGAATCTGCTGTGTGCGCGGAACGCTACCAAGGTGGTGTGCTCGGAGTGAGCGCTCAGTCTACAGTGGATGTCATGCATTATTTGAGTGCAGGGGCGGTCTGTTTTAGTCGCGCGCTGAATGATACGCCGAAGATTGCGGCATTATTATTAACCACATCAGTGTTTTCGCCTTCGGTGGGTATCGGGATGATCGCAGTCGCGATGCTGATCGGCGGTGTGCTTCAGTCGCGTCGTGTGGCAGAGGTGATGAGTAAGCAGATCACGTCGCTCAATGTGGGGCAGGGACTGACGGCGAATCTATCGACTGCAGCGATTGTTCTGTTCGCCTCGAATATTGGAGTTCCGGTTTCGACCACGCATGTGTCGGTGGGCTCGATCTTTGCTATCGGAGTAGTCAATAAGAGCTGCAAGTGGAAGGCAATCTTGGGGATTCTCGCTACTTGGATGACGACGCTTCCAATCGCAGCCCTGCTGAGTGGTTTGCTTTATTTACTGATCATTCGATTTTAGTGAGTGAATCGTTTTGAGGCGCAATTTTAATTGTGTGATTTGAGTCGGATTCGGATGCCTTTCATTTATTGCAAATGCGAGGAATAAATCCGTATCCGTGGCCATCGAATGTGCGTGAGAATCAGTCGTCTAATATTATGAACCAACCCAATGAAAACTCCCCCGTCGATCGTTCTAATACATCGCTTTTCGAGCCCGATAGTGAAGCAAATCGTATCCTTCGGCAGGCAGTCGCCCCTGATGATTGGGCTAACCCAGTTCCAGCAGGGCGCTATAATCTAGTGGTGATTGGTGCGGGCGGCGGCGGATTAATCACTGCGGCGGGCGCGGCCGGGCTTGGCGCTAAAGTGGCATTGATCGAGAAGGAAGCATTGGGTGGGGATTGTTTGAATGTCGGGTGTGTGCCTTCGAAGGCGTTAATCTCTGCCGCGCGAGTCATTGCCAAGGTTCGTGCATCGGAGGATTATGGCGTAAATCTAAATGGTGCTGTTGAAGTCGATTTCCCTAAGGTGATGGAGCGGATGCGAAAGTTGCGCGCAGGGATCAGCGCGAATGATTCAGTGACACGATTTTCTGAATTAGGTGTGGATGTCTTTTTGGGACGAGCTGAATTTAAGGATGCTGACACCGTGATCGTCGATGGGCAGGAACTGAAGTTCTCCAAGGCGGTGATTGCGACTGGAGCGCGGGCGGCAATATTGCCGATTCCTGGTTTGAAAGAGGCCGGGGTATTGACTAATGAGACAGTGTTTTCGTTGGAGCAATTGCCCCAGCGCCTAGCGATCATAGGTGCGGGCCCGATTGGCTGCGAAATGGCTCAGGCATTTGTGCGGTTTGGCAGTGAAGTAACTATGTTTGAGGCAATGCCGCAGATACTCGGCCGCGAAGATGCGGATGCGGCTGCGATCATTCGAGATCAATTGAAGGCCGAGGGCGTTCGAATTATCTGTGGTGCGAAGATTGAAGCCGTGAGCCGAGATGGAGTAGTGCGGCGTATTCATGGCGCATTTGAGGGCACAACAGAGGTATTGGAATTTGATGAAGTGCTGCTTGGTGTTGGGCGTAGCCCCAATGTCGAGAATATGGGGTTGGAAGCTGCTGGAGTCACGTTTGATAAACGTATCGGAGTCGATGTGGATGAACGCTTACAGACCAGTAACCCACGGATCTATGCGGTAGGGGATGTGTGCTTGAAGTATAAATTCACGCATATGGCCGATGCGAGTGCTCGGATGGTGATTCAAAATGCGCTCTTCCACGGTCGTAAGAAACAGAGTGATTTATTAGTGCCATGGTGCACCTACACCGAACCCGAAATTGCTCATGTCGGATTGTATGAGCAAGAGGCCAAGGAAGCACATGGGGCTGAGGTCGAAACGTTTCGTCAGAATTTTGATGATGTCGATCGATCGATTTTGGAGGGAGAAACTGAGGGCTTTGTGAAAGTCCACGCAATGAAGGGGCGAATCGTTGGTGCGACAATTGTTGGCACTCATGCGGGAGACATGATCTCGGAAGTTTCGGTGGCAATGCGAGGTGGTATGAGTTTGGGGCAGCTAGCTTCTGTGATTCATCCTTATCCGACTGCCGCTGAAGCGATCCGAAAAGTGGGAGACGCCTATAATCGAAAGAAGTTTACGCCTTTTGTGGCGAAGCTGTTCAAAAAATGGCTAGCGTGGACGCGCTAGAAAGGACAGAGTTATGTATTCTCGAATTCCGAGATTAGATACCCCACGTCGATTCCCTATTTTACTTGTTATGCCGAACCTGATTTCCCGCTATACGCACTGGCTCCACACACAATGGCCCGCAGGAGGCGTCGAAAAAGGCCCAGGCGTCAATGCTGATGGCACCACCAATCTGAAGGGGGTGCGCGTGGTCGGTGACCTCACGGGTGTGCCGCTGCTCAAGTTTTCAGCCGATACAGGAGCGAAGGCCGTGGCAGGCATTCTCGCGGAATCGGACTTCAAGCCCTTGGAAAGTTTTCCCCGATCCTTCCGGTAATGGTGGTCAAGCATTCTATCAGCTTCGTTTGAAGGGTAACCCACAAGCACCCGAATTACTCTTAGCGGATTCTCTTTGGTTTGTGCGCTATCGTCATATCGATGAAGAACCGACCAATCCGACTACATGGGCGGCGACTCCTGATGATATCAATTTCGAATGGGCGGGCGCGGGTAATTCCACCCCGCAAGATCTCGACGGCGATACTTTCCCTGACTACCAGGCGCAGCTTGCTCAGGGCTGGGTCAAGCGCGTGCTCGATGCGGTCAATCCTTACGAAGCGCGTATCCGCGACTTCAATGGAGACAGCCCCGCGACCTACGCGAGTATGATCCGTCAATTCGGCCAGCGTTTCGAGGGCCCGGTTGCCCTGAATCCTGATAAGAACGTGATCGAAAATGTCGGTCTGATCGAACTCTACTCGACCGTTCTCAAGCGTGCCCGTGATCTTAGTATCGATCTAAGCACGCCAATTTCGACGCCCGGCATTACCAATGCCTTGCTCCTCGCATCCACTCGATTAGCCGACTTCTACATGCTCTTGGGCAATGAAGCCTACACCGATGCGCTCGATCCTACGATCGGCTACGGTAGTAACAGCGTGGAATATGGTTCGCTCGCGCCGACTGTCTTTACCTTCCAGAATCAGTTGAGCACGCAGATCGAAGAAGAGCTGGGGCTCCTCCGCGGTGTCTTCGACTTCAAGGCACGCCCTGTTTATAACCGACTCTTCTGGAACTTCACCAAGGGAGAAGGGGAGGCCGCCTACGCGACTGCCTACAATATCTCCGACGTGACCGAAGACGGCTTCATCGATGAAGACGACGCCATGGTCTTGTATCCACAAGGGCACGGTGATGCCTGGGGGCACTATCTGACTGCGATCCGTAGCCAGTATGAACTGCTCAATAATCCTTTCTTCAACTGGGTCTCTCGCTCCGAGCTTTATAACCTGCAGGACATCGTCTTTGAAGTGGACTTCTTGGATGAGCGTAAGTTCGCCCAAGTCGCCGCGGCCAAGGCCAAGGCAGGTGCCGAGATCGTCGAGTTGACTTACCGCGACCGTTACGTGGCTGAGCCCGATTCACAATGGCAAGGCTACCTTGATTCCGACCGTCGCCGCGCATGGGGCGTCGAAGGTTGGGCTCGTCGCGCCGGGCAAGCCGCCTACTTCGACTGGGTCACCGCCAATGCGTTGATCCCCGAGGTGCACCCGAACTCCAGCTATACCGGTATTCGTAAAGTCGACCGCACCACGGTCAAAGACATCGCAGTGATTTCTGCGAACATGAATACGATTCAGCTGACCTTCGAAAATGCGAACGACGGCTACAATCCGCTCGGCATTGCCGGTAATACCGTCCCCTTCGATATCGATCCAAGTCAATTGAGCGGAGGTAGTGGCACCACTCACTTCGAGCAAATGTATCAGCGCGCTCTCGGTGCTTTGAACAATGCAGCCCTCGTTTTCGATAATTCGAACAAGTTCAGCAACATGCTGCGTAAGCTCGAGAATAACGAAATCAACTTCCGCCGTTCCGTCTTCGAGCAAGACATGTCTTACCGAAATCGGTTGATTGAAATCTTCGGCAGCCCTTATGCGGGCACCATCGGTTCAGGTCGTGCGTATGCGGCAGGCTATGACGGCCCCGATACCTCGCTCTACATGTATGTAGATAAGCAGGTTCGCGAAATTTCTGCAGACACCGTCCCGGGAATCACATCCGATTTCCGATCTGGCATTACAAGCATTCAGTCGAGCTTTAACGATTCCTTCAGTTCGGGTAAGCGATCCAGCTACTCGCCTACACTCGCGGGAGATCAGCCCTCCGACTGGCTCGGTGGTTTCGGTGATGTGGCCTATATCACGACTGAGGATAACGGAATCACCTTCAATACGGAAAGCTCCCGCGTGAAGCTGGAAAATATGGATCTACCGATCAAAGGTTCCGGCTATACATTCGAAGCACCCGACGATTGGGGGCAGCGTGCCTCACCGGGGCAGTTGCAGCTCAAGATCGCGGGTATGATTCAGCAGGAAGCTTCCTTAGCCAAGGCGATCGCGTCATGGGACGGTTTCCAAGGCTCACTGACCCGCCAATTTCAGATCATGGTCGCGCAGCAAGACACGCGTGAAGTGGTTCGTGGATTACTTATCGGTAAGATCCTCAATCAGGGGATTTTGGGAGGTGTCAGCATCGCTTTAAATGCCTCGTCTGCGACCGTTGGTCTCAGCGCCGATGCCGCAGGTGAACTCAACTCGATTGTTCAAAAAGCGGTTCTCACGAACCTGCCCACTGGCGGTCTAGCGGTCTCCCCTGGAGATGCGCTCGCGCCAATTCGTGCAGCCCTCGGTTCCAGTATTGCTGGTATCATCGTTGGACTCAAAGCCAGTGCGCTTACCATCGATACCATCGCGAATGTCTCCGATCTCTCAAAAGACCTGATCGATTCAGGGCTCGATCTAGCGATCGGCGAAGTCGAAAACAGTCAGGGTATTAATGAAGATCTCGTCGCCCTCGAAGATATGCTCGGTGACGAAGGTATCCTCCGCATCGAGGTCTTCCGCCAGCAAGAAGGACTCCGCAAAATGTCCGAAGAGTATCGCACGCTCCTGCAAAAGGGTGCCCGACTCCTCGACGAGCGTGAAGCTTATAATAAGCGCGTGGCCGAGCTTGTGCAGCGTAACCGCTACCAAGACATGACCTTCCGCGTCGCGCGAAACTCCTCGCTGCAACGCTACCACGAGGCCTTTAATATCGCTGCCCGTTATGCGTATCTTGCGGCCAAGGCCTACGACTACGAAACGAACCTCCATCCGACCGATGCAGGCTCCGCTCAACAGATACTGAGCAATATCGTGGGCGCTCGCTCTCTAGGTTACGTCCTCCGGGGCACACCTTACCAAGGCTACGGTGGCTTGGCTGAAGAGCTCGCGACGATGAAGGCAAACTTCGACGTATTGAAAGGCCAGCTCGGCTTGAACAATCCGCAAACGGAAACAGGACGTTTCTCACTGCGTGGTGAACTCTTCCGCATCGCGCCGACTCCAGAGGTGGCGACTGGCACGCCCACTCCCTCCGATGTGGCATGGCGCGATAATTTGGAAGATGCCAAGGTGGCCAACCTCTGGGATCTGCCTGAGTTCCGTCGCTACTGTCGCCCCTTCGCGGCCTACGATCCGGACACTCCGGAGCCTGGCCTAGTCATCGAGTTCTCATCTGAGATCACTTCGCGTAAGAACTTCTTCGGTCGTGCACTGGCCGGTGGTGACAACGCTTACGACCCGACCAACTTCTCGACCAAGGTATTCTCGGTCGGTGCATGGTTCGAAGGTTATTTGAGTGAAAACTTCGACAACGATCTCTCTGAGACGCCTCGCATCTATTTGGTGCCAGTTGGTTCGGATGTGATGATGGTGCCTTCCGACACCGAACTCGACGTGCGTCTGTGGGATGTGCTCGATCAAAAAGTTCCGGTTCCATTCTCCGTCCTCAACAGCGATTTGGATGATAGTGACTGGCGGCCACTCGACACGCTCGGTGGCACCGAGGGCGAGATTCGCAAGTTCTCTAGCTTCCGTGCATATCACGATAGCGGCTTCTTCGATCAAGGTGAAATGACCTTCGATACACGCCTCGTCGGCCGTTCGGTTTGGAACACTCGCTGGCTCCTCATCATCCCAGGCAGCACCTTGAATGCGGATGCCGAGGCCGGATTGGACACCTTTATCGAGAATATCAGTGATATCAAACTCTTCTTCCAGACCTACGGCTTCTCTGGAAATTAATTCTTCGCCAGCACTCGTCTTATGAAAACACATTTACGGTTTTTCGCCTCACTCACGACACTCCTTCTCGTTGGCTTGAGTTCTCTCTCGGCCAGCGTGCCTGAGCCTTCGACTATCTTCTACGGCAAGGTCTTGCACCGAGCCTATGGCCAAGAGCATCAACTGACTAGTGGCAGCCTGACCTGGGTGCTCAGCGATCAGGACGGAGTTGAGTATCGCTTCGATGCCGAGCTCGAAGATATCAAAGGCGTGTTTTCCTACCGAATCGCCATTCCGCACCAAGCATTGTCTTCGGGGCTGAGCGTCGACCCATCTGTTATTCCGCTGGGAGTGGGGGAGAAGCAATACGATTTCGTTTCGATTGAAGTCGATGGCTATCCCGCCGCGATTCTTTGGTCTGAGATCGATTTTATCAAGCTCCTGCAAAACTCGCGTGCGGCCACCCACCGCATCGATCTACTGGTTTCCTTCGATCTTCTGGATACTGATGGCGACGGTATGCCCGATTGGTGGGAGAAATTCTACGGCCTCGATTGGCAGGCACCCGATGCCGACCTCGATCCCGATGGTGATGGCTGGAACAATTTAGAAGAATACTTCAACGGCACCGATCCACTCAACGACGACCGTGCGCCCTCCGTGCAGACCTTCAATCTAGCTGCCTATGGCCAGTCCAATAACGGTGTCTGGCTCCGTTCGGCAGATAGCGATTCGGGTGCGGGCGAGCTTACCTACACGCTCACCGCGCTTCCAACCGGTGGTTATCTGCACTACATCCCTGTAGGCGCCGCAGCTAATGCGCCCGAGCTATCACTCTCGGTCGGCGATACCTTCACGCAAGCGGAGCTCAATCGTGGTGCTGTGGCCTACCGCCACACCGATCCGAGTATCGTCGAAACCAGTTTTCAACTCTCTCTCAGCGATGGCACGAACGATGCCTTTGACGCAGAAATTGAAATCGATGTCTTCCCGCCGCAGTCTTCGACTGCGATCAGCAGCAGTCCTAATGCGATCCCCGAATGGTGGCGCGACGAGAACGTCGTCTTCGAAGCTTATTGGGGACTCCGCGAAAACGTCATCAGCGGCGACTTGATCGAGTCGGCGCTCCTCTACCTACTGGGTAAGGATTACGCTTGGACACTTTGGGATCAACGCACGCAAACCCTCCCTGTCACGATCGAAACCAATGGTCTTGGATCGCAATTTCTCTTGGGCGGTTCCGGCAGCGACACCCTCCGTGGTGGCGACGCCGACGATATCCTTAATGGTGGAGATGGTGCTAACACGCTTGCCGGTGGTTTGGGCATGGATCTATTTATTGTCAGTGATCTCGGCAGCGAAACGATCGAAGACTTTGATCTCACTCAAGACGTCCTCGATCTTGCGGATCTATTTGCTGGCCAGTCTGGTAGCTTGAACAACTGCCTTCTAGTCGAATCCGATGGCACCGATACCTACCTGCGCGTCGATCAAAATGGTGATGGTAGTGGTTTCACCGATGCAGCGATCCTTCTGCAAGGTAATGACCTGACTCAAGACGATCTTCATCGCCTCTGGTCGGTCGGCCAATTACTGCTCTCGGCACTCGAAGGCCATCCTTCGATTACGTTGGAAAATGTCCCTGCCGAAGCGCTCGAAGAGGGCTACTCCACCGCCGACCTTATCCTCCGCCGCAACGGCCCTGGCACGCAGCCGCTCACCGTCGCGCTCAATATCTCTGGCAGTGCGACCAATGGTGTCGATTACGATTCGATTCCGGCCAACGTCACCTTCGGCGCTGGAGCGCGCACGCTCACGCTGACTGTCGATCCGCTCGTCGATGGCATCGAAGACCCCGAGCAGTTGAACTTAGGCGTCGTCAATGGTGCCAACTATGTCTCCGGTCTCTTCGCTTCGGGCGAGATCCAGATCGTCGATGCGAAGCAACGCTTTAGCATCTTCGCCTCCGACACTTCGACTGTGGTCAACGGCGATCCCGTTTACCTCTCCGTCCAACGTAGCGGCCCTAAGTCGAGCTTCGTGCAAGTTCGCCTCAGCCGTAGTGGCAGCGGTCAGCACCGTGTCGATTACTCCGAGGTGCCCAGCATCGTGACTTTTCAGAGCGGCCAAGAGAATTTCTTGATCCCCGTCGAGGCGCTCGCCGGTGGCGCGCTAGGCGAGGGCGAGGCCAGCGAGACGGTCAGCGTCTCCGTCAGTGCCCCGTTTGCCACGGAATACTATCTGGGGGACGCTACTTCCGCGACCGTTCGTCTGCTCTCTAATCAACAAGCCTTTAACACTTGGGCAGCCGAGCTACCCGAAGCCGATGGTTCGATGTCGGAGAGCGAGTTGACCACGGTCGTCTCCTCTCGCACGGGTATGCAGGCGCTGCTCGAATATGCGCTCTCCTACGGGCTTGATCTAGAAGACGGCATCGCCCCCGAAGAGCAGTCACTCATGCGCCCCGAGCTGGAGCGCACCGAAAACGGCTTCGAGTTCGAGTTTAACAAACGCCTCAACGATAACCGCCTGAACTACATCGTCGAATGCTCCGATAATCTGAGCACTTGGCATAGCGGCGATGCCTACTTCGTCGAAGTCCCATTGAGCGAAGAGGAGACCAACGCCGGTCGCGTTCGTTACCGCGTCATCAACTCTGAAGGGGAAGACCCCGCCCAGTGCTTCATCCGTGTCCGCGTCGAATTAAATGATTAGTATGCAGTCTAACCAATCAGTAATTAGCCCAATCGCAACGCGCCAGATCGTCCGTCTGGTATCGGGCAGCGCTCTGCTCGCAGCTGCCGTGCTCGCACTCTCTGGTTGTGGCTCCGACGCCCCAGATACCGATCCCGTCGCCATCCGCGTCGGCGAGCGCGAAGTGCGCATCAGCGAAGTGCAAGCCGAGTTCGATTCATTAAAGGCAAACAGCAGCCCGCTCGCCGCAGACGGTGAGCGCTTTATGGAAAATTACGTCGAGCGCCTCGCCGCCTTGGAGCGTGCGCGCGCCTTGAAGCTCGATCAAGATATCGAGCTGAAGCGCCAAGCAGAAAACCTTCTGATCGGTCGCCTCAAGCAGGTCGAAGTCGAGGACAAGCTGGCCGCCCTCGAAGTGACTGACGAAGAATTACAGGCTTACTACCAAGCTAACATCAGCGACTACAGCACCCCCGCTCAAGTGCGTGTGGCACTGCTATTTCTCGAAGCATCCAAACACCTTTCGCCCGAAGCGCGAGATGCGATCCGCTCGAAAATGGACGAAGGGCGCACCCGTGCGCTCGATTTGCCCGCAGAGACTCGCGGCTTCGGTGCCGACGCGATGACCTATTCCGACGAGGCCACTAGCCGCTTCAAAGGGGGCGACATTGGTTGGCTTCAAGACGGAGCCACCCGCTACCGCTGGCCAGAGGTCGTGGTGGCCGCAGCCTTTAGTTTAGAAGCGGGCGCGATCAGCGAAGTGCTCGAAACTGACGAAGGCTTTTATCTGATCAAGCAGCTCGACGCTCGTGCCGCGCAAGTGCGCCCACTCGGTGCGCGTGTGGCCTCTTCGCTTAAAACGAAACTGCTCCGCCAGAAGAAAGTCGAGCTCGAGCAAGCGCTCAAAGCCGAATGGAAATCGCAGAGCGATGTCGAACTGAACGCTGCCGCGATCGCCGAAATAGATTTTACCAACCGTCCACAGGACTCCGAAACCACTCCCGAATTTTCCGCTGTCCGATAAGCAGACCTACCGAATTTACTCATGAATATGACGACTTTTACATCCCTCAAAAAGCGCTTCCGCGTAGTCCTGCCTATCACCTTAATGCTGAGCCTCGGAGCGACGGCACATGCAGCGGCACCCGATGCCAATAACGACAGCTTTACCTCTTCCGGCGAGCGGATCGATGCCGACGAGACCAAGGTCATCCTAGCCCCTCTGCTACTGGTCAACGACTCAGGCGACGACATCGTATTTGATAGCATCAGCGGTAGCAGCAGCTCGGATGGTGCCTCTATTTCCTATAGCTCTGGCTCGCAATTGATCACTTACGATCCTAGCGGAGTCTCCGTGTTTATTAACCTGCCACAGGGCAGCACACGGAACGATACCTTTACCTATTCCATATCTGGTAGCGATGGCCCGAACGACTCGGCCACGGTCACGATCCGTGTCGTCGGTATCAATGATGCTCCGAGCTTCGGTGTGTTGCCTTCGTCGCCCATCGCGATGGACGACGATACACCGATCAAGCCGTTTGCGCTGACGACTGTGAATGATCCTGATACGGGCGAAATCCTTTCCATCACGCTGGATGTAAATAACGCCGATCATAACGAAAACAAGGGAAGCTTTGCGCAAAGTTCTGGCTACTCGGGCAGTCGGAGTTTTTCGGGGCCGAATGGAAGTGGTGTTTACACCCTGACAAATGCCACTGTGGCTCAAGCGCAACAAGCGCTCCGCGATCTCACCTTTACGCCCGCCGAAAACTTCAGCCCGCCCGAAGATGTCGACGATACGGTATTTTCGCTGACTCTGACAGATGGCGATCTTTCGGATTCGGGTAACTCGTTCACTCTAAACGTCACCTCGATCAACGACGCGCCTGTGATCACCAATGGCGGCAACTCCAGCTATGCACTCAGCGCGGGCGATCAAGCAGACATCTTCTCACAACTCACCCTCGCGGATGATGATGTCGATGCCGAGGGAGGTTCCGAAGGAGGTGCCCCCGAAGGTATCTTTACCGCGACGATTGACATCTCGCGGGCAGGCAGTGGCTCTGAATACGGTATCTTAAGTGGCCCGAGTTTCGACACCACTTCGGATACTCAGTACACGCTCACAGGCTCTCGAGCCGTGCTCGTCGATGCGATCAATACGATCTCATACATCGCCCCTTCTGCAAACGACACTTTTACGGTCAGTCTCACCGTCGCAGACCCCACTCCGAGCGAAGAGGACTCGAACTCGATCGATATCGTGATCACAGTCACACAGCCTTCGCCCGGTATCTCCGGGCTTGTGTCCACACAATCGATTACCGATAAAAACGTCACACCTCCCTTCGCGACTGCCTTGTTTAATAATTTCGGTAGTGTGGATCGCCGCGTCATCGTCACGATTGGTAGTAATAATGGAGTCGAAGGCAGTTTCGATGTGCTCGCTGGCTTTTCGGACGATGGTAACGGCGTCTATACCTTTGTCGGCAGTTCTGTCGAAGCCACCAACGCGATCCGTGGCCTACGGTTTTTGCCTGCGCCCGATCGTATTACCGGTAGCAGCGAAGCAGTCGCATTTTCCATCGAGGTCGAAACGGTCACGACCAACACCTCGCTCGATTTGATTGATCCTGCCGTCACGCTCACCGTCACGCCTGTTAACGACGCGCCGAGCATCAGCAGCCCCAACGCAGAGATACGCATCGACGATGATGAGACGACCAATCCCTTCGCGGGTGTCGTCTTGAGCGATCCCGACGAAGCGGGCGCACAGACGATCTTCGTCACCGTCACACTCGTGGGCGAAGAATTGATCTCCGGCGCACCGCGCAATGGGGGAGGGGAATTAACCACCTCGACCACGCCGATCCTAGGCTTTGTCAAAGAGGCGGGCACTGTCTTCACCTACACGTTCTCGGGCACGCCATCGGAGGTCAATACGCTCTTGCAAGCTTTGGTCTTCACTCCCAATCCGGATCGTAATCCCGAGGGTGAGCGCGAAACGGTTAACTTTACCATATTGGTTGAAGATACTTTAAACGGTTCGGGGCTTTCTGCTCAGAACCAAGGCACAACAGTCATCGTGCTTTCTGTCAACGGTGCGCCAGTCATTGGAAAGATCCCTGACCTAGCGGATCAACCTTTCCCCGTCGCCGGCTCTCAGGATGCCGGTGGCATCTTCACCGCGACCCCGTTTGAAAAGCTCGAGCTGAGCGACGACGATGGCGGCGACCTCACGTTTACCATCACACTGGATAATAAAGACAAGGGCACTTTGATCGACTCGGGGAGCGACTTTGCAAGCACAGACAGCGGCCTGACTTATACAATGACTGGCACTGAAACTGATATTCAAGCTGCGCTACAAGGCCTTGTTTATACATTGGATAAGAGCTTTGTATTCGCGCCAGATCCTGTCGGCACCATTACCTTTACACTGGTTGCTACAGACTCGAGCGCAGGTAATATTACGACCGAAGTGTTTTCGGTTTTCATCCGCGAGCGCAATGTGGCTTACATCGTGAGCACCACCGCCGATTCGGGCGCAGGCTCGCTCCGCGAGGCCGTCGGTCTCGCTGCTAATAACGACTTTATCGTTTTCGAGTTTCAGCCAGACGAATATCCTGCCACCATCTTTCTCCAGAGTGCGCTCACGGTTTCTAAAAACATCACAGTGGTCGGCTCCGGCGTCGCCGAGCTGACGATCAGTGGCGACTCCGACGACGATGGCGTCGGCGATGTGCCTCTCTTCATCGTCACCGATGGTGCCGATCTCACCCTCGAGCACCTCACGCTCAAACACGGTAAAGCACCTTCCTACGGGGGTGCCGTTACGGCCGAGGATGGCTCTCGAATCGTCGCACGTTTCTGTAGTTTCGAGGAGAATACCGCTGGCCAGTTCGGCGGCGCGATTGATCTGCTCAATGGCGAGCTGCTTGTCGAGAGCTGCTTGTTCCTCAATAATAACGTCAACGAATCGACCGCCTTCTCGGGCGGTGCGATCTCTGTCGTCACCACGCAAGCTTCTGTCATTCGCAACAGCACCTTTGTCGGCAATGCGCAGCTAAACGGCGGCGGATTGGGCGGGGGCGCGATCTACGCGGAAAACAGCGAAGCGTCGCAATCCTTCGATCTGCTCGTCGAGCATTGCACTTTTAAGGATAATACCGATGCCGCCAATAACGGCACATCGATTCTCGCTTCGACCGCCGGTCTCGAAGTGATCGTTCGTAATAACATCTTTGGCGACACTTCGGGCAGCGTGCTCGATGTAGTTGGTAATGCTCGGATCGACTCGATGGGCGGTAATGTCGCCACGGGTGATCCCACCACTATTTACACAGACGATCCGCGTGACATCTCCATTTTGGACGATGCAGATGATTTAGTGAACACCGACGCGCTGCTCTTACCGCTGGCCGATAACGGCGGTGAAACGCTCACCTGTGCGCTCGACGGGGGCAGCCTCGCGCTCGATAGCGCCGTGCTCGCACCCGTTCTCGCCGAGCAACCTGCCGTCGATCAGCGCGGTGCATGGCGCGATGCCACTCCAGATGCGGGCGCTTTCGAAAGCGGCACCTTTAAGCGATTCCTCATCAACGAGCTCTTCGTCACCGTCGATACCGAAGATCAATTTATCGAGTTCTACAACCCACGCGACTCCGAGGATCTCACGCTCAATGGCCTCGAAGTATTTGTCGATGGCGCCTCAGCCGGTGTCCTCAGCGGACTCTCGGCAACGCTGCTTCCAGGTGCGGGCGAAGCATGGCCGCCAGCAGCAGGGCTCAGCCTCGACCGAGAGAAGGGCACGATTGAGCTTCGCAATACTGATGATCAAGTCGTCCTTCTGCTCAACTACATCGCCAGCTTCGTCGATACCTCGGGCGATGTAGATACCCTCGGTCAATCGATCACTCGTTACCCTCGCTACGAAGGCGGCTTACTGCCTCACGAACGTGTTTACGAACTCCTGACTGGTGGCACCACAGGGCTCCTCTCCTCATCCAGAGATCTGGATGCCGATGGCGCACCCCTCGACGGTGGCAATGCGCCCCCCATCGCGGTGCCTGATCTCGATGAGAATGGCGATGCTATCTATAACCTGCTCGCCACTGAAACGCTGGATATCGATGCCTTGGCAAACGATGTCGAGTTCGACCGCACCGATACGATTAAAATCACCGAACTTATGGAGATGGATGGTGACCTCGCCACAGTCATCGCCAGTGAGTTTGCCCAGATCTTTGCCACCAGTCTCGAACTGGCCGCAGTGACTGCACCCGGTGATATTTTCTTCCCCATCACTCCAGTCGCGGACGACACCGTCTTCACCTTCGATCCCGTCGGTGTCGATATTTCGATCAACCCAGACGGCTTGGGCATCTTCTATGACCCCACGGCTTCGCCGACTGTCATCGCATTGTCTCAGGGTGAGACCATCACCGACTACTGGGCATATACGATCCGCGACTTCGACGCCACGGATACGCCACAGTCGCGCGGCACCACTACGACCTTCCAAGAAAACAACATCAAGCGCGCGACCAGCTACTTTAAGATCATCATCACTGGTGTGAATGAAGCGCCCGACGCGGCGGACGATGATTTTGCAGATGATTCCAATCTCGCTACGACAGAGAACCGCGCACTTCGCATACTTGCCGATGCTGATCTACTGGCCGTAGTGCCTGAGTTCGACTTCATCGATCAGGAGGTGGATTTTCAAGAGTTCAACTCGATGGGTGTTCAAGGCCCCTTCCTTCCCGAATATCCGAAAGTCGCGCTGCTTGATAATGATGATGATGTCGATAACGACGACACCAATCAAACAATTCGTATCATCTCGGTGAATACGACTTCAGACCCAAGCGACTTGCTCACCACGACGAGTGAACTCGGCGCATCGGTCGTTCTCGACCTTCGCTCAGATCGCATTGAGACCAATATCCTCTACGATCCTCGTGCCTCGACCGAGATCTTGAACAAACTGAGCGAAGGCGAAACCGTCATCGACAGCTTTTGGTACACGGTGCAAGACGTTCATGGTGCCCGCGATATCGCCAAGGTCTCTATTCAAGTGACGGGTGTGAACGACGTGCCCACTGCGACGGACGATCCTGGATTTACCGCGAACGAAGATGGCACTCTGGAAATTACCGCCACGGTATTGACCGCAGATGACTCCGACCCCGACCAAGATGGCTCGGGCGTAGACGACATGCCTGAGATTTCTCAGCCAATCCTTCCGGCCAACAGTGTAGAGGGTGCGACCCTGAACTTTGATGGTAACACGATTATTTACGATCCGCGCACGATTCCAGCCTATGAGAGCCTCGCTCGTAACGAGACCTTAGAAGATAGCTTCACTTATACGCTTGATGATGGGCAGGGCGGCACAGATGTGGCCACGGTCTCGATCACAGTCGAAGGCCGTAACGACGCGCCGACTGCGGTTGATGATTCCCGCGCAGTAACCGAAAATGATACTGCCACGGTCAGCACACCGGGTCTTCTAGTTAACGATAACGATGTCGATGTAAACGGCAGCATCCCCGACGACGATGCGTGGATCATCCCACAGCGTGGCGTCGTTTCGCCTCTAGGCGCATCGGTTAATATCAATTCAGACGGTAGCTATCGTTACGATGCAAACTCCGTTGCGATCGATGCCTTGATCGAAGGTGAAATGGCGACAGAAACCTTCCCTTACATCATTACAGACAACAGTCGCACTTCTGCCTCCGATGATACGCTCCGCGTCTTGAGTGGCCTCGTCGAGGTCGATCTACCGATCTTGTTCAATGACAGTGTTGTCGGTAGCTCGCCTATTGGTATCGCAGGCTACTCCGAAGATTTGTCAGATCCGAGTGTTCTCGTCGTCGAGAGCGTCAACCACTCACTGCGTAACGGACTGCTCGTTAAGATCGCAGGCTACCAAGGTAGCGGCGATTACAATGGCGTTTACCCCATCACCTCTGTCGATCGTGATCACTTCAGTGTGGTCGTGCCGTTCGCAGATGATCCTGCGGCCACCCGTGGCACATGGAAGCCATGGTTCGCTATCTCAAATGTTACGGCTCTGGATAACGGTGGCACTGTCGCAGTCGTCGATGGCCAGACGGTTCTCTATACTGCATTGGCTGGATTCTCCGGTGAAGAAAGCTTCGAATACACGATTGAAGATGGTGTCGGCGGGCAGGATGTCGCCTCCGTCGTCATCGAAGTTGTCGACCCGACTCAGAACAAATTGCTGGTCGCCAGCGCTGATCGCTTCCGCGTAGGCAAGGGGACTGAAGATGTGCAGGTCAATGTGTTACTCAACGATGTGACACTGCCTGGAAGTATCGGAGCGCTCACTATCCTTAACGCGGTCGCCAAAGGTGGTGCCACAGGAACAGTCGAAATTACAAACGGAAACACCGCGCTCAGCTATACACCTCCGACTGATATCTTCGTCGGCGACGAGACATTTAGCTACACAATCAGCGCAGGGGGTGTCGCCATTTCAGAGGCAGACGTGACCTTCGTAGTCGAAGATCGCATGATCGATAATACCGGCGATCCGCTTCTTGGCCAATTGAGCGGCAACGACGATCGATTCGTAGTAGTCAGTGAAAGCTCCGGCAGCGTGCTCGATGTCTTAGCCAATGATTCAAACCTACCAAGCTTCCCGGTCGCATCGACCTTGCTCTCTGTGACGGCACCTTCAGGCACGGTAAATATTGTAGGCGATACGCTCGTCTATGATGCGCCTACGGGCATCGGCTCCGGGCTAGACACCTTCGATTATACATCGGTCGACGCCAGTGGCGCGACGACCACGCAGACGGTGACTATCCTAATTGTTGAAGAGGCACCTAGTTTCTTCGCTCAAGCGGACAACTACACTGTGGTTGCTGGCTCCGACATGGTTCTGCTGCCCGTGCTCGTCAATGATACAACGGTCCAGGATGACTCCGCTGTCATCCGCATCGAAAAACTCGGACTCGATGGCGACGCGCCGCCCAATGTGAATCGCGTCGCGATTTCCGGCAGCCAAAACTTCATCGAATATACACCGCCTCTCGCGGTGCCTGCACTCGGACAAGAGGATTTCAATTACGAAATCGGCATCGGCGGTATCGAGCTTGAAGAAGCCAAGATCACGATCACGATCGTGGAAAGCTTGCCTGTTCAAACCAAAGCGGAAGATGACTTCTTCACTGTGGCGAGAGACTCGGGTCCGCATATCCTCGATGTTGTTAACAACGACCTGCCATACCCGCTCGCGGGTTGGGCATGGACGATCTTCAGTGCCGGCACAGGTGTCGGCACAACCAGCGATGGCGGCGTCGTCACGGTGGATGGCGACTCAACTGTCAGCTACCAACCGGCTGCTGGCTTCTTTGGCACTGAGACATTTACCTACGAAATCCGTGATGTCTTCGGAGTCCCTTCGACCGCGACGGTCACAGTCAAGGTCGGTGAGTTGATCACCGCACCCGACGCCTTTGTCGTGCTAGAAGATAGCGTCGATAATCCGCTCGATGTGCTCGCAAATGACGACATTCTCAATCGCTATGCGGCCGACTATACGATTGTCCTTCCGTTCAGTGCGCCGAGCCTAGGAGGCACCGTCACCATCGATGGTAGCGGGCCTAACAATCAGCTTCTCTACGCACCTGCTGCGGGCATCACGGGTGACGAAACTTTCGACTACACCGTGGTCGATAATACTGGTGCCATGACCACTGAAACCGTCGTCGTATCCATCATCGGCCTAGTGAGCGACCGCGCCTTCGCCGAGTTGGAAGTGAAGATCACGGGTATCAATGACATCCCTATGTTGAGCGGGACTGCCAATGGTGCGATCACCGATAAGGAGACGATCAAGCCCTTTAACAATGTTCTGGCCAATGTCTCGATAACCGATCTCGACGAGTTCGGCTTACAGTCGCAGTCCGTATCGGTGACCTTTGCTTCGGCTTATGGCACGATTTCGGCTCCGGGCATGACGATGAACAGCGCTGGCAATTACTCGATCATTGGTACGCCTGCCGTGGTGACCGCTGCGCTGAAAGCGATTGTCTTCACTCCGACTGAGAACGTCATCGACTACATTAGCCCTGGCTTCTTCGATCTAGAGTTCACTCTGAGCATAAACGACTACGATGTAGGCACCATGAGTGCGGTGCCCGGTGTCTTTCTCGCTCCAGGAGTGTCCGATGGCCCCGACGCTGCGGTTGAGGATGTGACCACGATCCGTATCACTCCGATCAATGACGCGCCGACGCTTGTCAGCCCACTCAGCGATCTCTTCCTTAAGGTCAACGCACTGCCGCGTGCCCAGCAACTTGCGCCGCATTTCGCGGATGTCGATGACGTCGTCGCCAACCCTGGTGGCCAAATCACATGGACAGTGGTCGGGAATACTGCCCCATCGCTCTTTGATAGCGTAACCATCGATGCGACGAAACAGTTGGTCGTCATCAATCTGGCTACGGATCAGTTTGGTGTTTCCGACATCACTATTCGCGCGACCGACCGCGGTCTCATGAATGTGGAAACAACCTTCACCGTAACAGTCGACGGGCCTCCCGTGATTGAACTCGAACCTGGCGAAACGCAACCACCTGCAGCTACCCGTGTTTCGGGGCCGAACGCACAGCTTGTCTGGTTCTACCGTCAGTCGTTCCGAGTGACGAATGAAGGCGTCCTTCCTGCCGAAGCCTTTATTCTCAATGTAACCAATCTGGTCGCTCCTGTGCTCTCTCTGACCCTTGATTCCGGCCAACTGAGCACCGACGAGAACGGCACCCCTGAGAACTTCAGCGATGATACGCTCTCGTCGAGCGGAGTTTCTGTTCTCTTCCAACAGCCGACTGAATACACCGTTAAGTATGACCGTCCGCTCGCACCAGATGAATCGGTTGTGGTTCATCTGACCTATCGCTTCATATCCCTTCTTGATCCAGGGACGATTCGTCCTGATATCGAGGTTGAGCTGACTACCGCTACACCGATGGGGGCGATTGGCACGGGAATCATCGCGATACCTGATCCGTCAACTGGAGAGGTTGAGCTGACCTTCGCGATCGAAGCCGGCAAGTCCTACCTGATCGAATATAGTGCCGACATGGTGAACTGGGATGCTTGGGCGATTAGTACACCAGTCAGCGAGTTTGATCGTGAAATCTCGATCATCGATGACGGGCTCTACACCGATCCACATCCATCGGCAGCACCGATGCGGTTCTACCGACTGGTGGAAATTGTGGTGCCCTAGAGTAAATGCAGACTGCCCTAGAGCACACTATCTGAAGATAAACAGAAGCCACCGCAGCGGTTCCGATTCATCGGACTGCTACGGTGGCTTCTTTATTTTACACGCTTACGCGTTTAGTTCGACGAGCTTTGCAAGGATCGCTTTCTGCGCGTGCAGCCGATTCTCGGCTTCATCGAAGATAATGCTCTGTGCGCTGTCGAGGACGTCTTGGCTGACCTCCTCACCCGCGTGAGCGGGCAAGCAGTGCATGAAGTAGGCGTCGGGCTTGGCCATAGCGAGAAGCTCTGTCGTTACCTGATAGGGTGCCATCATGGCCTTGCGCCGCTCGGCTTCGCCTTCATCGCCCATTGAGACCCAGACGTCGGTGTAGATGAGGTCGGCGCCTTTGCAGGCTTCCTCGGGGTGCTGCGTGTAGAGGTAGTTCTTGGGCAAACCATCGGCATCGAGGGCGGCATCTATTTCACTGGTAGGGGCGAAGCCTTCGGGCCCGGCTAGCGCGATATCCATGCCGAACATCGCTGCGGTGTGGATCCACGAGTTGGCCATGTTGCAGGCGCTATCTCCGAGGAAGGCGACCTTCTTGCCTTTGAGCGTATTGATGTCGACGGCGTCGGGGGAGTAGCGCTCGAGGAGTGTGAAGATATCGGTGTAAAGTTGGCAGGGGTGGTTGAAGTCGGTCAGGCCATTGACGACAGGCATGGTGGCATGCTTAGCAAATTCTTCAATCACACTATGCTCGAAAGCCCGAATGACAATGCCGTGCAAATACCGGGACATCACCTTAGCGGTGTCTTCGATCGTTTCGCCTCGGCCGATCTGCGTGTTCTGCGAATTGAGCACAACGGGGAAGCCGCCTAGCTCGTTCACACCCACCTCGAACGAGATCCGTGTCCGAGTGCTGCTCTTGTAGAAGAGCAGACCCCATGACTGCATGTTCAAGGGCTGTGGGCTGTTAAGCCGCTCCGCTTTAAGCTGCTTGGCTAGAGAGAAGACTTCTTGCGCTTGTTCGAGTGTGAAGTCGGTTTCTTTTAAAAAATGGTTCATGGCTATGGGGGAACATCGAACGTCGAACGCTGAACATCGAATATGATGAGTTAAGGATTAGAAATAATTATTGATTCAAGTTCAACGTTCGATGCTTCCGAGCCCCGCTCAAGCGGGATTCAATGTTCGATGTTCGCGAATACACCGTCGAGGATTTCGACGCTTTGCGAGAGTTGCGAAGGAGTCGCGATGAGTGCGGGGAGCAGGCGGACGACATTGTCGCCTGCGGGAACAACGAGGAGATGCTTCTCTCGCGCGGCGGTCGTGATCGTGAGATTGAGGCCTTCGGGCTTGAGCGCGAGACCGACCATATATCCAGCACCCCGTATGCCAGCAATCTGATCGGGATACTTTTCGGCCAATTTTTGAAGTTCAGCGTGCCATGCGGGGCTGTTGGCTGCGACGTTTTCGATCAGTTGTTCCTCTTCGATAATGTCGAGGGTGGCATTGGCGGCTGTGGAGGCGAGGGGGCTGCCGCCGAAGGTTGTGCCGTGTGATCCGGGCTGAAAAAGTTCGGCATAGGGCTCCGCTACCCAGACCGCGCCGATCGGGAAACCAGCTCCGAGGCCTTTGGCCATACCGATCGCGTCGGGCTTGACGCCGCTCGCATCAAAGGCGAAAAAGTGCCCACTCCGGCCGATGCCGCATTGCACCTCGTCGAGCATGAGCAGAGCGCCTCGTTCAGTGCAGAGCGCCCGCAGTTCTTGCAGAAAGCTAGCCTCGGCGGGGAAGAGGCCTCCTTCGCCCTGGATCGATTCGATGAATACAGCGGCGACCGTTTCGTCGACGAGCTGATCAAAGGTCTCGATCTTATTGAGCTCACCAAACTTGAAGCCTTCTAGCATAGGCCGGAAGCCGCCTTGAATTTTCTCTTGAGGTGTGGCGCCCATGCCGCCGAATGTCCGGCCGTGAAAGGCATTATTGGCCGCGACGACCGTAAACCGTTTACCTTCTTCGGCGCAGAGCTTTTCCCCATGCAGCCGCGCGAGCTTGATCAGTGCTTCGTTCGCTTCCGCACCGCTGTTGCAGAAGAGCACCCGGCCGGCACCTGCTTTGGTCACGAGCCGATCCGCCAGCTTCTGCTGCTGTGGGATGCCATACAGATTGCTGCAATGGGTGAGAGTGGCGGCTTGTGCTTGCACGGCGGCGACCCACTTCGGGTGTGAGTGGCCGACAGAAGTCACTGCGATGCCACTACCGAAATCCAGATACTGGGTGCCCGCCTCGTCGTAGAGGTAGACGCCTTCGCCCCGCACGGCGTTGAACGCGGGCGGGCCGTAGTTTTTCATGAGTGTCGGATGATGCGTCATTTTGAGAGGGCTGGAGTCCCGCCTTTAGCGTTTTTTTGTCTATTTGAGAGGCTTGGAGTCCCGCGGAAGTCCAAGCTTAGGTTTATGCATTCACTATTTCAGTGCCGACCCCTTTGTCGGTGAATATTTCGAGGAGGAGGCTGTGGGGCTGTTCGCCGTCGATGAAGTGGACGCGGTGGACGCCGCTGCGGAGTGCTTTCACTGCGCTGCCAGTTTTTGGAATCATGCCCTGACTGATGGTGCCGTCTTGGACGAGGGCGTCGACATCGTCGGCTTTGAGAGAAGAAATCAAGGATTCTGGGTCGTTAATATCCTTCATCAGGCCGGGCACATCGCAAAGATAAACGAGGCGCCGGGCGCGGAGCGCTGCGGCCACACGACCGGCGGCCGCATCAGCGTTGGTGTTGTAGATTTGCCCATCTTCGTCGCAGGCGATTGGTGATATGATTGGGATGTAGCCGTCGTTGAGCGCCTTCTTGATGATCTTGGTTTTGACCGTGTGCGTCTCACCCACAAAGCCGAGATCGAGCGCTTCGCCATCGATGACCACTTCTTTCTTATCGCAAACTAGGATGTTGTTTCCGGGAATGGCGAGTGGTCGTGCGTTCTTCGCTTGAAGGATTTCGCAGATTTCCAGATTCACGATTTTGTTCAGTGTATGATCGACCACTTTCACCGATTCGGCATCGGTTACCCGGAGGCCGTGCTCAAACCGTGTTTCCACATTGGACTCAGCGAGTGCCCGAGTGATCGCTTTGCCACCACCGTGTACGACCACGACTTTGACCCCCGCAGCATGAAGGAAGGCGATGTCCGTGGCGACTCGCGTCCGCACTTCAGGGTCGGCGTCGTCCATAAACGCGCCGCCATATTTGACCACGAAGATCGCATTACGAAACCGCTGGATATACGGGAGTGCTTCCAAAAGCACGGCTGCTTTGGTGGTGACGTCGAGATGTGAGAGGTTTGACATTTTTTAAAATATGTGGGCTGTGGGCTTTTTGAACATCGAACGTTGAATGGTCAGTCAGTGGCAGAGCCGTAGGAAATAAATTCGATGTTCAGCGTTGGATGTTCGACGTTCGAGCGAAGCGATCACTCGCTTTTATTAAAGTTTACGTAGGCTTCGCTCAGGTCGGTGCTGAGGAGGCGGAAGGTGCCACTACCTTGATTAAGATTGAGCGTGATCCGGAAGCGTTTTTTCGAAACGATCGCTTTCCACTCCGCGAGTTTACTGTCCTGTGGAATGCCACCGATCAGGGCGGGCACATCGTCGTAGTGGATGTCGAAGCACGCCTCTTTGAGGCCGATACGGGCGTAGCCTGCAGCATCGGCGAGTCGTCCCCAGTTGGGGTCAGATCCATACCATGAAGTCTTGACTAGCAAGGAGTTGCCTACGCACCGCGCGACTTTCTCGGCGTCCTCTTCGGTTTGGCAACCTTCAACCATCAACTCGACGAGCTTAGTCACCTTCTCACCGTCGCCGACGATCTTCTCGGCTAGCGAATCGCAGACGAGGTAGACGGCTTCGCGGAATGCTTGAAGCAAATCAGGGGAATCGTTGGGTACGAGTCCTGACTGACCATTGGCCAGTAAGAGCACGGTGTCGTTAGTGCTCATGTCGCCATCGATTGAGATTCGGTTGAAGGTTTTGTTACAGGCTTGCACCAAGGTGTTTTTCAGTGCGGCGCTATCCACATCTAGGTCTGTCGCGAGGAAGGCGAGCATCGTGGCCATGTTCGGCTCAATCATACCAGCGCCTTTGGCTATGCCGGAGACGGTCAGGGTCTTGCCTTCGTAAGTAAACCGTGCGCTTGCGCACTTCCGCCGTGTGTCGGAAGTCAGGATGGCGTCGGCGGTGTCGAGCGAGGCTTGTGTGTCTTCACTCAGTAATTGCGCGGCGGCAGCGATGCCGGATTTGATTTTACCCATCGGCAACTTCCGACCGATCCGCCCCGTGGAGCAAACGAGGAAGGGTGAGCCAATTCCGGTTTCGAGCTGCGCAATGGCAGACATCTCTTTAGCGTCGACCATGCCTTGTTCGGCGGTGGCGGCATTGGCATTGCCGCTGTTGACGACGAAGCCGGCGACTTTGGCGCCTGGGTGCGAAAGGATCTCTTTACAGATGTGAACGGGGGCGGCGCAGACATCGTTGAGTGTGAAAACACCGGCGGCATAGCAAGGCTTCTCTGAGGTGACCAGTGCGAGATCTAGTAGCTCGAGGTCGCCTTTCTCCCGAATGTCAGCTGCGACTCCAGCAGTCTTGAAGCCGGGGCAGTCAGCAATGCCGTTTGGGTTGTCGATTAGCTGGACTTGGATGCTCATGGGAGTGGTTATATGGTGGCTTGGGGATGCGGGGGGCAGTTAAAATAGCCCATCCCCGTTAGAAATAAAATGTTTTTAGTAATCCAGTAATTAGACGAGACCAGCGGTTTCTTCGAAGCCGAACTTTAAGTTCATTAACTGCACAGCTTGGCCGCTAGCGCCTTTGAGGAGGTTGTCGATCACTGAGGTGATGACGAAGTTATCTGTCCGTGGGTCGTAAACTGCTGAAATGTCAGCCCGATTCGTGCCAGTTACGTGCTTGGTGTCGGGATAGGTGCCGCTAGGAAGAACGGAAACGAAGGGTTTGCCGGTGTAAGTCTTCTCCCAGATGGCGTAGAGGCTCTGGAGTGAGGCTTTGGCCTTGGCCACGATCGTGGTGGAAATGCCCCGCGACATCGGCGCGAGGTGCGGGTTGAACTGCACGATGCAGTCCGCGAAGGCGGCTTTTTCAAGCTGCTCTTCGATCTCGGAGAGGTGCCGGTGCTTGGGCATACCGTAGCCTTTCATGCTCTCGTTCCGTTCGCAGTAGATAAAGTCTTCGGCCACTTTCCGGCCAGCGCCGCTCACTCCGCTGTAGCTGTTGATGACGATACCCTTGGGCTCGACCAATCCGGCTTTGAGCAACGGGATTAGGGGTATCTGTATGCTAGTCGGGTAGCAGCCAGGGCAGGCGATGAGCGAGGCAGCTTTCCATTTGTCATCCGCAAGTTCGGGAATGACGTAGGGGGCGGCTTCAAGCAAATGGGGGGCTGGGTGCGGCTGGCCGTAGTAGTTCTCGTAGACCCGAGTGGAGCCGAGCCGGAAGTCGGCGCTGAGATCGATCACGGTCTTGCCTGCTTGAAAGAAGGGATCCGCAAACTCTGAAGCCACTCCGTGGGGGAGGGCGAGGAAGAAGATATCGATGTCGGGATTGGCCGCAAGTTCGGCCGGATCGGACGCAGTGAAGGCGAGGTCGCCGACGAGATGCCGGAGCGCGGGCATTTGGTCGCCCACCAGCTTGCCCGCGAGCGACCGTGAGGTCACCGCAGTGAGCTCGACATTCGGGTGCCGAGAAAGAAGCCGGACGAGTTCTTCGCCGGAATAGCCGGAGGCGCCTATGATTGCTGCGTTCATGATTTTAAATGGCTGATAACTAGTGACTGATGACTGATTTTCTTAATCTTACTCGTAGTCCTACTCTTAATCTCTCAGGGCGCTGGGATTAAGTTTAAGAGTAAAATTAGGATTAAGAGGATTGAAAAGACTGTTAATGTAGAAATTAAGAAACAAAAAACCCTCCAAGCCACGCTTGCGCGGCTTTGGAGGGTTGCAAAAGAGTTGCGACCGTGCCGCCGCTGGCGGTTAACGTTTCGAGAATTGGAAGCGCTTACGAGCGCCGGCTTGACCTGGCTTCTGACGCTCGCGGGAGCGAGGGTCACGCTTCATGTGGCCTTCTTGTTTGAGAGGCACGCGGAGCTCAGCATTCATTTTTTCAAGCGCACGAGCGATACCTAGGCGAACTGCCCCGGCTTGGCCGTTGAGACCGCCACCTTGTGCTTTAATGGTGATGTCGACTTGGTCGGCCATCTCTACGGTCTTCAAAGGAGAAAGAGCTGCGTTAGCAAACTCTTCAGTCTTGAAGTAGGCGCGAGGCTCGGAGCCGTTGACGACTACTTTGCCAGTGCCGCGAGTAAGGCGGACGCGTGCGGTGGCTGTCTTACGACGGCCGACGGTTACAAATGTTTCTTCGCTCATTATATATAAAGTGTTGGGTTAAACCCGTAGTTAAACCAGTGGTTTAGGTTGCTGAGCTTCGTAAGGATGCTCGGGACCTGCGTGAATTTTAAGTTTCTTCAGCATGGCGCGACCAAGCTTGTTGCGGGGAAGCATGCCCTTAACGGCGTGCTCCATGATGAACTCAGGCTTGTTGGCGCGCATTTCGCTCATGCTCTTGTAGCTTTCGCCACCCATCCAGCCAGAGTAGAACATGTAGTTCTTGTCGGTGTTCTTCTTGCCGGAGACCTTGATCTTCTCAGCATTGATGACCACGACGAAGTCACCTGTGTCCGCATGCGGCGTATAGGTAGGCTTGTGGCGGCCACGGAGCACGTTGGCAATTTTTACGGAAACACGTCCAAGTGTCTCGTTGGCAGCGTCGACGATATACCAGCATTTGGTGTGGTCGGATTTTGTAGCTAAAGTGGTTTTCATGATTTTTGGAAAAGCGGTGAACAGTAGAATCGGGCGGACCCCTGTCAATCGGAATTTTAGGGATTTTTCGGGCTTTCAAGCAACTCTGAGAGGAGACCCGTGTTTAATTGTGCCGATTTCAGCTAAATCCGGCTCTCGAATGTGCCATCGACACTGCTCTCGATGACGAACGGGATAGCCGTGCCGTCGATGTTCCGGTAATCGCTCATGGCGGACTCTATTTCAAGTAGCTCACGCTTCTAGCGTGTCCGATCCTAATTGAGCCATACTCGGTAATGGCCGTGGTCGGCCAGAGCATGTTAGAATTAAGAGGTATCACACGGCCTGTCGTCCGAAGCTCGTAGAGCGTAGGAAGGGGAGCCATCAGAGTGAAGCGTGTCCTTTCTAGCCCGTGAAGGTCGCTAAAAGGGCGATTTGCCGCCTTACAACCATGCATATTCAGAATGAATTATAAAATGCATGGTTTAGGTCGTAAGCTTAGAGAGCGTATTTTGGAGCTTCTGGAGTATCATCCAGCGGTTGCCTTGTTGGGGCCGCGTCAATTGTGGCAAGACAACGCTGACCCACTCCAACTTAATCTCGTTGCCGGAGCAGTTGCAGGTATTTGTGCACGATTTCGATGCGCGGTAGAATTTTATTGCAAATGCTCGACAGCCGTTCATTTTGCGCTGTTTTTCCCATTTCAACAACACCTGAGGAATACCACTTTGAGAGACGACTATTTAAAAGGAGCACAAGAAGTAATCACAGATCCGATGATTCTGGTCAACGTGATATCTCGCCGTGCGAAGCAATTGAAGAGTGGCTACAAGCCCCTAATCGAATCTTTGGAGCGCCTGTCTGCTGAAGATATGGCTCTACGTGAGGTCATGGAAGGTAAGATTACCTATCAACTCGCCGAACCTGAAGAGGAGTAAGCCTCTAATTTACAGCGTGCCCTCTGCGTTTCCCCAATAGAGGGAACCTACTAACGTGTGCGCCAAGAAAAAGTCTACGGATCATCAACGCGAGATCCGTAATGGTAAAGCCAGCCACAATTATTTTGTGGGCGACCGCTTTGAGGCTGGACTCGTCCTGCAAGGCACTGAGGTCAAAGCCATCCGCGCTGGCGATGCCCAAATCAGCGAGGCTTTCTGCCGTGTAGAGAAAGGCCAAGTCTGGCTCTACAACTCGCACGTCGGTGAGTATAAGTTCGGCAACTTTCAAAATCACCCGCCGCGCCGCAAGCGTAAGCTGCTGCTGCACCGCCGTGAAATCCATAAATTTATCGGCGCGATGGAGGCGGGCGGAAAATCCCTCATCCCCTTGCGAATCTACCTAAAGCATGGCTTAATTAAGATAGAGATTGCGCTGTGTACCGGTAAAAAACTGCACGATAAGCGCGAAACGCTTAAAAAGAAAATTACCATGCGCGAAGCCGAGCGCGATATGCGCGAACATCGCTGAGGCTGTGGTTCGGCTCCTTTTCAATATGCCGCGACATGACGTGAGCTGATTGTAAAAATGGTTCTCCTATTGCTAAAAGTTCCGTATCCCGAATCTTAAATTCATAACCCCCAATCCCATATTTCCAAAAATGTCGACTCGCTCCATCCTAGTTCAAGCCCCTGCCAGTACCTCAAATTGTGGACCTGGTTTTGATACGCTGAGTATCGGGCTGTCTCTCTATAACTTTATTCGGCTGATCGACCGCAGTGATGGTAAGATCTGTCCAGTCGAGACGCTTCAGGAGGATACTCAAGCCATGATCGAGGAAGCTGCGCTTTCGTTTGCCGCCGCCGCGGGTCTCGATGCGACGGGTTTTGACTACGAAATATGGGGCGACGTGCCCGAAGCCCGCGGGCTTGGTTCTAGTTCCACGATTCGCGCAGCCGTCGTGGCCGGGCTGAATCAATTCCACGGCGAGCCGCTCGATCTGGAGTCGATGATTCGTCTGACTACTAAGTTGGATAACGCACCGGACAACGCCTGCGCAGTCTTTGCGGGCGGGTTCTGCATCGCTCGTACGGATCCGGTGACCTTCGCCTACCGCGAGCACGTCCGGTTCGCATTACCTGAATCGCTGACTTTTGTAGCGGTCTCCCCTGATTATAAAGTGCTCACCGACAACTCGCGCCGTGTCTTACCAGATACGATTCCATTTAACGACGTCGTGCGTAGCGGCAACAGCCTCGCTTTTCTGGTAGGTGTTTTGGTGTCGGGCGACTTTGCTCGCTTGAAGGGTGCGGTCAACGACTACATCCATCAGCCTTATCGAGAGTTGCTCAACCCTTTCGGCCACGAGAGCATCGAGGCGGGTTGCCATGCGGGCGCTTACACTGGCTGGCTCAGTGGTAGTGGTTCGACCGTGGTCTGCGTGACGAGTCCGGAAAATGCCCGCGAAGTCGCCAACGCGATGCAACAGGCCTATGAGGTCAATGGCACAAATAGCCGTGCCTATCGCTTGATGACGGATAACTGCGGTCTCACCGTGAGCGAAGAGTAGGGGCGAGGGGCTAATGGCTAGAGCCGAAGCCAGCAGGTTTGATTGGATCGTCTTGATCGGCAAGCCGCTACACCGCATAAGTCTTCCAAGACACTTCGTTTCATCGGTTGACCTCGCAGAATTTTCCGCTTCATCTAGAAGGAGTGAACGACCCGACTCGAGATTTTAACGAAGTGATCCGCACCATCCGGAAAGACGATCCACGCTATGCGCGTGGGGCTTACTACTTTCTACGGCAAGCGCTTGATTACAGTTTGAAAGAGCTCCACCAGAGCGGCGATCTCGACAAGTCGAACCACCTGACTGGCCAGCAATTGCTCGATGGTATCCGTCTTTACGCGATTGACCAATACGGCCCCATGGCGCGCCCTGTGCTCGAGTACTGGGGCATCCGCGAGTGCCGCGATTTTGGTAACATCGTCTTCAATCTGGTGGAGTGCAAAGTCCTCGGTAAGACCGACCAAGACAACGTCGAAGACTTTTCCGGAGGCTACCAGTTTGCCGCAGCATTTGATAAGCCCTTCCGCCCTGATCGGATCAAACCGACGATTAAGAAGCCCCGGATGGGCTAGAGCATTCTGCATTTACTCTGGCGCGCATCGAGATGCGTAACTGAACCAGCAACGCCGCGTTCCGAGCGAAGCGACAAGACCGGGCACGCAGTGAACCGGACCACTCCTGCATAGGCCTCATCCCTACGGGACTGGGCTATTTCCTTGATCAGCGGTCCGGCAGCAGCCGGATCGCGACAGCACGGTTCTCGAACCGCCTCTGGCGCGACCGCCTTGCTGAAGCTAGAAAATCGAGCCAGCCAGTGCGTTAGATTAAATGCAGACTGCTCTAGCGTGTTGCTCGCGCTGAGCGTTGCGTGACCGCTTGGAGGATGTCTACATATCAGATTCTTAATCTTAATCGTAATCGTAATCATACTCTTAATCCTCTTTACTCTTCGCCAGTCTCTGGAGGCCAATAATTAGATTAAGATTAGTGGTTCATCCCTCCTGCGCTCTGCGAGCTTCGGACGACATACCGTGGTTTAACCACAGAGCACTGACCTTATCTATCCACTAAAAATAGCGAAGAGCCGAGCGGACTCGCCACAATCGACTCAACCGACCGCTTTGAGCGCGGCACGGGCACTGACGGCTTCGATATCTTCCTCGTCTTGCTCGACTTGGGCTTCGCGCTCGGTCAGTAGCATCGACTTTTCGACCAGCTCATTCTCGCACTGCTCGATAAATACTTCGCGCTCGTGCAGCATCTTGCGGGATTCTTGGAGCGAAGCCTCTTGTACTTCCAGTTCGCGTTGCAGTGCTTTCAGTGCTTTGGCTTCTTTGCTTACATCAACTTGGCTTTCGACGGGTTCCCCCTGCACTCCCGTCTTACTCTCGACCAGTTCCTTGTGGGCGACGAGTAGGGCTTCGCGCTCGTTCAGTTCGAGTTCGTTCGCTTCCATCCGTTTCTCGCGTTGAGAGACTTGATCTTCCCGCACGATGATTTCAGCCTGAAGTTCGAGTAAGTGCGCTTCCATTTCCTGCTGCTTGCCGGACTTGGTTTTGACTGAAGGAAACTCGTCGATCGGGCTCAACAGTGGCATCACTACGGCGCCCTCGCGCCGAGTCGCCGCAGCAATCGCCGTCTTTAAACTCAACCTGCGGGTAGATTGACGAATCGGCGGCGGGGGGGACGGCGCCTGGACAGCTTTTTTTGCAAACTTAGGGCGCTTAGATTTTGATCGTGAAAACATTTGATGGCAATATGGGGTAGCTGATTCTCAAATCAACTGCCGAAGGGTGTAGTGAGCTTGTTATCAGTGAGTTAAACAATCTTCTAACAAACCATTAGAGTCATTACTTTATTACATAGAGGTATACCCCTTATATTTCAACTGCAAACTAAAGATCGAAATTGCTTAAATCCGCGTTCTTACTCTGCTCCTTTTATGGAAATCAGCCCTAGTCAGTTCTCCGCCGCCGAATCTCACGAGCTTATCGAGCGCCTTTTTCGTGCGCCCGTCGAGCGTCACACGCTCCCTAATGGGCTCACGCTCGTGCATCGCCCCGATTTTTCCAGCGAAGTCGTCTCGGTTCAAGTTTGGGTCAAGACCGGCAGCATTCACGAGGATTCGTTGATCGGCTCCGGACTTTCGCACTATCTGGAGCACATGCTCTTTAAGGGCACCTCTCGCCGCGACGGTAAATCGATCAGCCGCGAGGTTCACGCCATGGGCGGCTCGATTAACGCCTATACCACATTCGACCGCACGGTTTACTACATCGATGCGCCTTCGGCCGCCTTTGCTCAGGTCGTCGATGTGCTCTCAGATATCGTCATGCACTCGATTCTACCCGTGCACGAAGTTGAGCGTGAGCGGACCGTTATTTTGCGCGAGATTGATATGGGCTTGGACGATCCAGATCGTCAGCTCAGTCAAGCGCTCTTCCGCACCGCCTTCCAGCGGCACCCCTACCGCGAGCCGGTCATCGGTCATCGTGCGCTCTACGAGCAAGTCACAAGCGACGAACTGCGCGAATACTATCACGCCCGCTACGTGCCCAATAATATGGTGGTGAGCGTGGTCGGCGCAGTCGCGCCCGAAGCATGCCTGACAGAAGTCGAAAAACGCTTCGGCACCGTCGCGCGCGGCCGCCTCGCACCCGTACGCGTCGAGTCAGAGCCTGTCCAACTGGCCGCCCGTCGCGAAGACATCGTGGGTGACTATAACATTTTTCGCGGAGGCCTCGGCTTCAAAGTGCCCCACCTCAGCCACCCCGATTCCCCGCGCCTCGACGCGCTCGCCCACGCCCTCGGTGGCGGCGAGAGCTCCTTACTCTGGGAGCGCCTCCGTAATCAAGACGGTCTAGTCAACTACATCGACTGCCGCAACTGGAACCCCGGCGGCAGCGGTCTCTTCTGGATCTCCTATGTCTGCGACGCCGCCAAGAGCCACGACGTGGAAAAGGCGATTCTAGCACTACTGGCCGAAGTCGTGGAAAAAGGCTTGCCCGAATCAGTCGTGGAGAAAGCCCGCCGCCAAGCGCTCTCCTCCGAGATCAACGGCCGCAAGACCATGAGCGGACAAGCCTCCCGCCTCGGCATAGGTGAGGTCGTGATCGGCGACATTTATTATGGTCGCCGCTATCTAAAGCGTCTGCAAGCCGTCCGCTCGGCCGACCTACAAGCCGCCGCACAGCGCTATTTGGTCAACGAAAGCATGTCTGCGGTCACCCTCGGCCCCGCGCCGCAAGTGATTGAGTCGACCGCCGCGCTTGAGGGGAAACTCGCGCTAGAACCGTTTCAAAAAATCGATCTGGCCAGCGGCGCCCGCCTCCTGCTCCAGCCAGACAACCGCTTGCCTAAGGTGCACCTGCGCTGCGTGCTCCAAGGTGGTTCTCTCTACGAGCCAGAAAATCAGCGCGGAGTTTCCGCCTTGTTGGCCGAACTGCTGACCAAAGACACCGCCCGCCGCAGCGCCCAAGAGATCGCCGAGTTGATCGAAAGCATCGGCGGCAGTTTTTCCGGCTCAGGCGGTAACAACACCATCAGCATGGCGATCGAAGTCTTGCCCGCGGATTTGGACATCGCGCTGGAGTTGTTGAGCGATGCCCTGACAGCACCGACCTTCGATCAAGCTACATTCGAGACCGAGCGCGAAGCTCAAGTCGCCAGCTTGAAAGAGGACGACGACGAGATTCTCGAATACGGATTCCGTAAATTGCGCGAACGCTTCTTCGGCGCGCACCCCTTCGCTGTCGGCTCCGATGGGCGGGTCGAAGACCTCGAAGCGCTCACCGCCGAAGACGTCGCCGCGCATTACCGCGCCCTAGTTAATGCCAGCAACGTCGTGCTTTCCGTCACGGGCGACTTCGAGCCTGAGGTACTGATCGAACGCCTCCGCCCTCTGCTCGAAACACAAGTCCCCGCACAGCAGCCCTTCAAGGCCGCTGACTCGTCAGCGCAGGCCACTGGCGAAGCCTACACCGGCCACGAGGCGATGGATCGCGAGCAAGCCGTCGTCCTTCAAGCCTATCCCGACGCGGGCATCCAAGATGAAGACTTTATCGTAGCCGAAGTGCTCAACGAACTCTTTAGCGGCATGTCCAGCCGACTCTTTGAGCGCGTCCGCGAGGATCAGGGCATGGCCTACTACGTGGGCACGACCCGAGTGATCGGTTTACGCACAGGCGCATTTGTATTCTACGCAGGCACCCACCCCGACCAAGCCGAGGCCGTGGTGCGCGAGATGGATATCGAGATCGCCCGCGTCGCCGCCGGTGAAGTCACACACGACGAACTGGCCCGCTGCCGCACCCGCCTCAAAGCCGCCCGCCCCATGGGCAAGCAAACCATCGGCGCCCGCGCCATGCACGCCGCCATTCAGCTCACCTACGGTTTGCCCGTGGACGACGATGCAGAGCACGCGGCTAAGCTCGATCAAGTCGATGCGGACGAACTAGCTCGCTTCGCTAAAGAGAACTTTGTCAAAGAGAAACGCGTGCAACTAATCGTAGGGCCCTCGGAGTCGTGACAAAGGAGCTCGAAGAAACTCTAAGTTCTTTGTGAGCTTCTGCAAGTGTTTGAGCCTGACCATGAACTTGGCGGAATAGGGCTTCTCTGGTCGTTCGCCACGCTCGGAATAGTTCGTAAGGTTTCGTGCGTGTCTCCGATTTTGTTTTTATGATAAACAAGATCACGAGAGTTAAAATGAAGCAGACTATCTTAATCATGATTTCGCTTTGCATGTTGTCGGCAAACTCTAAGGCAGAGGAGTTGAACATTGTTGATGTTGCGGTTAACAACAAGCAGTTCAGCACCCTCGTCAAGGCCTTGCAAGCGGCCGACCTCGTGGATGCCGTGAGAGCCGGCGAGCTGACGGTGCTGGCACCTACCAACGACGCTTTCGAGAAGCTCCTCAGCCAAAATCAATCCCTGTTGGAACCCCAAAATAAGCAGCGCCTCAGGGAGGTGCTCTTGTATCACGTGATTCCGGGCGGCGGCAAGACGCTAGCCGCACTCTTGCAACGCGACGAATGGGCAACATTGCAGGAGCAGACGGTAAACGTGCGCTTCGCAAACGGGAAAATTCGCATCAACGACGCGACCTTGGAAGCCGCCGACATTGTTTGTGAGAATGGAGTGATCCATGTGATCGACACCGTCTTGATACCTCCTGCTAAAGAGCCCGCCAACCTCGTTGAGACGGCTATAGCCGCGGGCAATTTTAAAACGCTGATTGCGGCAGCCCAAGCGGTCGGCCTCGTAGATGCGTTGACCGCGGAGGGCCCTTTAACCCTGTTCGCCCCGACCGATGAAGCATTTAGCAAGCTGCCAGAGGGAACCGTCGCGACGCTTCTCAAGCCCGAGAATAAGAGCCGCTTGGCCGCTATCCTTACGTATCACGTGCTCGCCGGTAAGGTGACAGCTGGCGATGCATTGAACGCCCGAGAAGCCACAACGCTGAATGGGGCAAAACTTAAAATAGGCTTCGAAGATGGACGGATTCGAGTCGCCGGCGCGAATCTTGTGGCAGTCGATTTAGAGACCGGCAACGGGTTGATTCACGTGATTGACCAAGTCATGATGCCTCCTGAGGTTTCTAAAGAGGGTAGCATAAAGCAATTCGCGCGGCGCATAGAAGAGGCCTTAGATCAAGGCGTGCCAGCATTCAACCGAGGCGATCCTAAACTCTGTGCGCAAATCTACATGAACGTGAGCAAAGCCCTCGCAGGCGAAATCCATCTGCCGGAGGAGGCTAAAAAGGCACTCAATCAATCCTTGCAACGAGCTAAGCACACACAAGGCGACGAGAGTCGAGCCTGGGCACTGCGGCACGGTCTTGACCGAGCCTATAAGATCCTATCGCAAAGCATGTAGAACGGAGTTGTCCACCATCGACTGGATCGAACTTATTTGTAAACGTCCTTTCGATGACGCACTCGCTCGACTTCCACGATACAGATGGCGTCTTCAATTAGATAAACCACTCGGTAATCACCAACACGTATTCTGTATGAGCCATCTGAACCTACCAGCTTACGACAACCCTCTGGCCTAGGGTTCTTTTCCAAGCAGCTCAATAGCTGCGATGATGTTCGGAATCTTGGATTTGTCGATTCGACGGAGATCTTTCTCTGCCGATCTCTTGAGCCGAACACTATAGGAGCCCATCCTCTTGCAATTGCTTTTTCACTTCTGCCAGAGGTATCGAAGGCTCATCCCGACGCTCTGCAATCACCGCTAAGTCCTGAAGGTCTTCCATAAGTTCCTCATAATCAGCAACAGGAATCACGACGTCCGTCCTGCTTCCGTCTTCAGATGTAATATATCGCGCGTTCATAGTGACATTACTTTAGGCAGGTTCTTGGATTTCTCAATCTTTTACTTTTCGATCGTCGAGTGTGAACACGTAGTGAAGCGCGCAGCGCGTAACGGAGTTGATTCACCACGACTTGTTAGGGTTTAGTGGACCAAGAATTCAATGGGCAGCGTCCCGTGAATTGTTAAAAGTCTAAGGTGGTTTCCCTCCTGATAGCGACCAAGCTATCGTGGAGATAAAACCGAAAGGAAACCACCAATGAATAGAACTAAAGTCGAATCATCAGAAAC
>Ga0222662_1000402_pt1 | contig 36510 bp, 36 predicted proteins | sample AntAcemetagen600_FD_179821 | JGI IMG/M metagenome (GOLD analysis project Ga0222662, IMG submission 179821) | Saline water microbial communities from Ace Lake, Antarctica - #600 | ecosystem: Environmental > Aquatic > Non-marine Saline and Alkaline > Saline | place: Antarctica: Ace Lake... | reverse complement strand
TGTATATTTACTGTATATTAATTTATATAAATATTGTAAATTATGTTCAAAAATAGTAGTATTATTGTATATAAAATTTTGACATTATGACAAAAATACTAGAAAAACAACTTAAGACACTTGGATTTAAAGATTCTGAAGTCACAGTTTATTTATATTTACTAGAAAATGGTTTATCTACCCCATCAGAGATATCTAAGGGAGCAAACATCCTAAGAACAAACACGTACAGTATTTTAGATGACTTATCAGACAAGGGACTTGTAGAAATACAAAAACAAAATAATAAAAACGTTTATGTAGCAAAAAACCCGAAAGCCTTATTGGACATGATTGAACAGAAAAGAGAAATGGTTGCTAGCGACCTACTTCCCGACTTAGTTAGCATGTTTAAATCTCAAAAAAACAAACCTGTAGTTAAGTTTTATGAAGGAAAAGAAAATATTGAAGAAGTTTTTAAAGAAATGTATGAAGCAGAAACAATTTATGGAATAACATCAACAGAAAAACTGTTTAAGCATTTTGGGCCTTTTTTAGCAAAATGGAGGAGTGAGTTAATTACTAGAAGAATTTTCTTAAAAGATATCCTTACAGAATCATCAAGAGCAATAACAGAAGAAGAAACAAAAAAAGATTTAGATGTCTATTTAGATTACAGATTCTTACCTGAAAAACATAATGATCTTTCTGTAGATATTCTTACGTGGAACGATAAAATCGCAATTTTTACAACAGTAGAACCCTTTGTTGGAACGCTTATTAAGCACAAAGATATTGCGAATGCTTTTAAAATGATGCACACAGTAATGTGGAGTGGTTTAAAAAAGTAAGCTACTTTTTACTTATCTTCCTCTGCCAAATATCTATGTGTTTCAGACATTGGTTTAATGTGTGAGCGCAGCAACATACCCAAAGCCAATAAAGCAGCATTTTTAATAATATATTGTCCGGTAAGTGTCGGAACCAAAAAAGCAGACCAAGTAATAGCAGGAAGTATAAACAGTGGCATTATTGTGGTAACGAAATGAAATCCCATTACAGCAAAGGTTAAGCGCTCAAGCTTTGGAAGCAATAACAGTAGCCCAATAATCATCTCAAACACTCCAAACCAAATCTGAAAGGCGGTTGCAGGCAAAAAGCCTAAGAATGTATTTTGGAGCAATTCATTTACCAATGGTCCAGCAGGACTAAGCATTATCACCTTCAAAAAACCAAACCAAAAAAAAATTAAAAATAAAGAAAGACGTGCCATCCAATTTCCATATCTCCTTAGTATATAGATTAACTTTGTATCAAATAATTCAATGTATTTTTTCATATACTATAATCTGTGCGGGTGGGGAGAATCGAACTCCCGTCCTCTGCTTGGAAGGCAGATATTCTACCACTAAACTACACCCGCCTACATAAAATCTTATGATTTTATTTCGGCGGGCACAGCCTAAGAAGGACATATGTTCCGCCAAATAATGTGAACCAAAAAAGGTTCGTGTGGATAGATTATCAGATTGACATGAATGAAGCAATGCGAGAAAGTGTATGCAATGCCATTTCTCATACGAATTATTGCCCAACGAGCCTTAATTGGAATGCTTTCTCTTTTAGCTTTCTTTGGCATTAATCCTGATATTAATGTAAACATCGATCAAAATGGTCCACTTATTATTACCGACCAAAGTGAAGAAGTTTCAGATGTTCTTAACAGAATCGACAAAACTAATAGCTTGCGTATTGAAGACTTAGCATCAACAACCGAAATCGGCGCTTTTACCTTTACAAAAATACCAGTTCCTCAAAAGAATATCTTAGAAGAAATTAGAAAGCGTGCAGAAGAAAGGCCTGTAACAAATATTTCTCAACCAAACAGCAATAAAAGTAACCAACCAGTTTTTGCTCCAGTGCCAGACAAATCACGACCTTCAATTCCAGAACAAAGTACAATACTCCCCCAGCCTGAAAAAGGAATAGACATCTCTATTGAAACAGACGAAATAAACCAATCGAAACTTGAGGCATTTGAAAAAGCATTGGTAGAAGAATTACAACGGCAAGAGGATGCAAAAAAACAACGTGCAATTGCAGCAAAAGCTCAGGAAGAACTTGAGCGCGCAGAGAAAAACAGAACCATCCGGCAAGATAGTTCGGAAAAACAAACTATTGAAAATTCTGTAGTAAACATTCAGTGTGTTCGTCGCCAAGGAAATCAAATTAAACTTTCAACCGGTAGTGGTGTTATTATTTCTCCAAATGGTGTTGTGGTTACAAATGCACATGTAGCGCAATATTTCCTACTAGGTGAACTTGGTTATAAATGCACGCTACATCGTGAAAACAGTTCGCTCTATGGATTTACTGCAAAACCTTTATACATATCAGAAGAATGGATTGGGAATAATTTTATGCTTCTCACTCACTCAACTCCAACAGGAACAGGAGAAGATGATTATGCATTACTCTATATAACTGAAAGTACTATTCCATCGGTATCTCTTCCAGCTTCATTTTCGTACATGCCACCAAACACACAAACAAAAGCAGTTGATATTGGAGACAGCGTTACTGCTGCAGGATATCCAGGAAAAAGTACTGGTTCATATGAGTTAGATAGTTCACTGAGCTTAGTTCGAGACAGGACATCAATAACCGATGTTTTCACTTTTGGAAGATCAAGTATCGATGTTGTAGCAACAGACGATACTCCAGTAGCTCGACAAGGCTCATCAGGAGGAGGAATATTCAAAGATAATGAACTTATAGGGATTATTGCTACAACTAACGGTGGCTCTGCTCCTGGGGAACAACGAATCAACGCAATTACACTCGATTATATTAATAGAGACATCCAAGATCAAACAGGGCGTTACATTAGCCAATATACTGGAGGAAATCTTGCTAACCTAGCGCAAAGCTTCCAATCATCTGTTGCCCCGCGCCTAGCGGAGCTCTTGCTACAGAATTTGTAGGAGTTTTATTTACTGCATCTGCTTTTTTTACCGCAATAGAAACTGCAACATCAAAATCATCAAAACGAGAAACTCTGTTTCGTTTCTGGTATGAGCACTTCAAACAAGTATGAGTAAGCACATACTCCCCTTCTTTTAACTCAACACTTATAGGTTCCATTAAACCAAGACAGTCTGAAGCTCTATCGCCAGGATTAATATCAACATGTTTCGACCACAAACATTTTGGACAATGGTTAGTGTAACCATCACCTGCGACTTCTGTTTTGCAGTTTTCACAAACAAAATCTTCTTTGTTCTTTTGAAATGTTGGCGTTGTCATATCTTATTTATATAAAAAGTATACCAAGTTTTATTTATTTGATGCACTAAGTAATGCACGTGAGAATTTCTTGATTAGAAACGAAGCTCTTCCTTCAATTTCTTGTGAACTTTTACTAATTGAATAGGGAAAAATAAATTTAAATAGTCTTGGAAACTGCTGACCAATCACCGTATCTTTATAGGGTACAGTATCAATTATCATAAAATCATCTTTATCTTTTAGTGCATCTAAAGCAATTGCAGCTCCTTTAAATGTAAGTTCTTTGTTTTCTTCCGAGTAATTATAAACACCCGCAAGCAAATCCATTGGCATTACTCCTACACCTTTTGGTGAAATAGCAATATTTGAAAATGCTGCACGCTTTTTCAAAGCAGCATTAGTCTCACTGAAATCAAAATCTACTTGAATATGTAAATGCTCTGCAAGATGAAAAAAATCAATCGGAGGAATATTATTTTCTAATGCAGCCAATGAATGCAGCAATAGTGAGCCTGTTCCACGAGGATTACACTCGGTTGGGTACAATTTCCCCTCAGCTTTATCGTACATAAAATCGATTCCAAAAATCCCTTTGTAGCCTTTTCCATACAAGTGCTTCCCTACCACTTCAACTATTGACTGTGCAGTTGTTTCAATTTCGTCACTCCAATCTTTGAAAACCAAGTCGTTTCCGAAAAAGACCCCGTCTGATGCAACTCCATGCAACGCTTCTGGCACATCTATAAGTTGTAGCTGTAGCGGGGCGGTTAAAGTCCCTTTCTGTGTTGCACAACCAAGCATCGAAACTGAATATCCTTGCACAAAAGACGAAATCAGAACTTTATTAAAACCCTTGTCTTCAGTAAATATTTGTTGACATCGTTGCAAATCTTTTTCTGAATGAATGAAAAATGTTTTACCACTTACACCAGTTTCTTTATCTGCTCGTTGCACAACAACAGAGTCTTTATATGCAGCCTGCAATTGTTCGTATGAAATAGTGACAAATGATTCCCTGTCTATTATTTCGTTTGGAACCGTCTCGATGTTTGATTCTTTCATTAAAGACCTAAAATCCCCTTTCAAATAAACATCTTCGTACGTTTCTGGCTTGTTACCAACAATTGATACATTAAGTCGTTTTGCAACTTCAATTAATTTATCTGTAGTGATATCAAAAATAAGTGTTGGCTTTCGTTTTCGTGATTTTATAAATTTTTCAAACCTGTGTGAACCAACTAAAAAACCAGTCCCATTCACTTTATCTGCTAGCTTTTTATCGACATCTTCTAGCGTATACATATTTGAAAGCTTTTCTTTCATTACATCAGTATCACTAGAATTTTTTACTGCATATATAGAGTAATTATCTATAAAGAGTGCTGGAGTAATTCTTGTGTACGCAGTAATTCCAACAGACAGTAAGCTAGCATCGTGAAGTTTTTTCATTACTTCGTCTATATTTGAGATATATTTTTTCCACGGTTCAGTAGAATACTGTGTCATATGCACTAAGTGTAGCAAAATTTAAAATAAAAAAGGGAGAGCGAAGACCGTGGTCTTGCTCTCCCTTGCTAGAAACCCTAGAGGTTCCAAACGCTGTCCTTATGCAGGAACAACGATTGTTGCCTCAGGATTCCCCTGTTGGTTCATCCGTACTTTCAGACGAACCGGTTGTTCTTTCGCAAACCGTGGAAACCTCCCATGACCGAGCGGGTTCACTTCTCCTTCTTCCCGAATCGACGGTAATCGGAAGAATACTTCCTCAAGCTTGCCGTCGTCGTCCTTCACCATGATGTGACCGAAACCGGTCACATAGTTGAAATACGAAACGGTTCCGCTCTCCCACCCTTTCTCAGCTTGCTCTTTCGAGAGCTCTCCAAAAGAAGGATTCCAGTAAACGAGTTCCACTTCGTGAAGCTGAGTGTAGGCACCCAGCTTCTCAGCAATTTCGAAAAATCGTTGAGCAGGCTTCATCGTCGAGAAGTAGTTCCCGTGTGGGCCAGCATGTTCGGACTTGTTCGGAACGACCGTTGCCACTTTGCCATACAAGAGTTTCTTGTAGCTCAACCCAGCCTCTTTTGCTTTCTGAGAAGTTGTCCGGATGATTTGTCCGGAGTACACCTCTTGAAGCGAAAGCCAGAACTTCTTCGAACGCGTCTCGATGGCGGCTTGCATCTGTGTAAACGAACCGTCTGGACGCAACAGAATTACATCCAAGTTGTCTTTGTCGGTTCGACGAGTCTTTGGAAAAGGATTACCTCCTTTTCCACTTTCCCATTCAACATTAACGACGAGCTCGGTCGGCTTTGATGCGACATACTCGTAAACCGATGATCCACGAGCAATGAAGACTTTCACGTCTTCTGGCACGTCCACCAAAATGGTAGTAACCACGCTCTTGGGTCTTTTGAAGAAGGTAACTTCTCCCCAAGCGTCGTTGTTTCGAAAATTAACATCTTCGACGCCGTAGTTTGCGGCACGAAGTTGGATTTTCTCGTTAGGACGACCATCGTTGGTCCATTCGACTCCGCGGATTGCAGGATCGAGTTTTTCCTTACCTTTTTCTTCATACGCAAAATTGATTGCGTCGAGTACTGCGGTTCCGAATACATTACTGGGTGCTATTGCTGTTTTCATTAGTAGTTCTCCTTTGGTTTGTTTTTTCTTTTTATAGTGGCGCACATGCGTCGCCAAATTCAAAAATTCCCTTATATTATATAACAAATTTATCTATAAGTCAATTAATAGCAATTTTAAAAGAAAATAACTCACTTTTAAATACTAGTGAGCGAAGTAGTTTTGAATTACTTCTAAAATCTCGGGAAACTCTTTTACGGAAAAATGTCCGTAATGGTCGAATTCTTTGAATGTTGCATTGGGAAGATCCTGTTTGTAAGCTTCAAAATCTGCCCACCAAACAACTTCATCATCCTTTGAGTGCATAAGTGTCACTTTTGGCCCTAAAGCCGCAAGTTTGCTCATGTCATTAGGAAGCTCAAACGAATACAGTGTTGCATTCGGATTTTCTCCATGATGCGTTGCTGCAACTAAAATCACACCGCGAATTTCAAGCTCTTCAGGAAGACCGTTCTCTGCAATGTATTTTGCGAGGAAAATTCCTCCAAGTGAATGCCCAATGAGCAGTGCACCAGGATTAAGAATTTCAAGGTGATTTTCAAACCACACTTTCCAAGCATCATACTTGGCGTTGTCGCGCGACGGCATCGTTGGATTACAAACAATCCAACCTCTACCAAGATTATGCCCGAGTGTTTCCTTCCATTTCCGTGATCGCTGATAGTCTTTGTACTCGAGGTACACGTTACTGGCAGCTAAATCGTCGAGATATTTTTGATGTTCATCAGGAGAATATGCATTCCCGCCATGAATCACCAAAACTTGTTTTCGTGAATCAAGTATCTGTTTCATTTGAATCAAAAATACAATATATAAATAAAAATGTCAATCTACTCTTCAATAGCCAACTTCCCTAATGCAATTGCCGACTCCTTGCTCCATGTTGTTGCAATGAATCTTTTGTAGTGTGCAGACTCTGCCCCTTTAACTCCTGTAACTTTTTCAAGCTCGGCTCCCCTCTTCCCAGCCCATGAAGCTGGTAGCTGTTTTCTGTTTTCATGTGAACGGGGTGTCTTTTTAACGCAAGTTAAAATCCACTCACCTGTAATTTGATTTGGATGAATTAAAAACAATGGCTCTTTTTTTCTTGATATAACAGACTTCCATGCCATTGGATGCTCTAAGACAATAAGTCTTTTATCTTCTGTCTCTTTGTATGTCTTTTTAACAATCTCTGTGTCTTCAAAGAAATATTTGGCTTTTTTAATTTCTCGAACAAGAATTTTTTGAGCCAATGGCAACAGGTTATTAAATGTTTCATCTACAGTTTCTTCATCTCTCCATGTTGGAGTTAAGGCCTTGAATGCGTTGTCTAGCAAGTATGGAGATAATCCTGGCTTTGTTTCACGATACATATTGTATCCAGAGTCTGCAGCATCAATTGGTTGAACCATTTTTTTATCAACTAAGTCTGCAGCCCGAGCGTCACCAGCAATCAGTTTTCCATATTTTTTCCAAACCAATCCAAACGATGCATATGGAACTCCATTATCTCTATGCCCTGCTCCACCTTTTTGGTGATGATCGAATCTTCCTGCTTCAGGTTCGTACACATCACCTACATCAACTACAATGTCTGCACTGTCGATATCAGCCTTCTCTCTTGAACGAGTTATTTCCAATTCTGGAAAAATTAATTGCAATGAAGCAACAGCAAAAAGATCATCCAAATGGAAGCTTCCAGAATGCGTTGTTAATTTAGTTTTCATGTCGGAGCGCCGGGATTCGAACCCGGAGTCACTCGTACCCAAAACGAGCATGTTAGCCGTTACACCACGCTCCGATATATTTGTTTCACATGTAACTCAAAAGAAAATGAATGTCACATGAACTCAACCATACTAGCACCAGTTATAGTAAAAATCTAGTTACAGACAATTATATATGTTACAAACACATTTAGTTTCATTAGTTTTTAGAAAACATTCTGCACCACCATGACTATAATATTTGCAAATACAATTTATTACTTCAATAATTTGAAGATGACAAAAACTATTAGAGACAGAATGTTCCCTGCAAAAAATATTAATTGAGCTAGTGAGTCTAGAAATCTTTTCACGTGTAACATGCTCAAGTCCTGTTATCCCAGCACATAACGTTTTACATGAAACGCTTTTAACTTCAAAAAAGTAAATTTCACCATTTTTCTCACAAATTAAGTCGATTTCTCCATATCTAGTATAGAAATTCTTGTAAAGTACAACAAAATCTTGTTTCACAAGAAACATTTCAGCATAATACTCATATTTAGCACCAATTTTTCTTGTTTTAATCATATTAGCAATAATAAATCATCTATACTACTTTTTATGTAAAATTAGTATCAATAATTTATGAATGTTTCACGTGAAACACTTAAATACCCATTAAAACAGACATTTATCACTAAAAAGACGTCTTTTATGCACATTTCCCCAGTTTTATCCACAGTTGTACACATTTATTGTGTAATTTTGTTGAAAAATAAAGCTATTTTAGATTAAGGTCATATTCTATGTTCTTGCAGTGTCTCTGTAGGGAAGTAACATCTCGAATACTTGCTTAAATAATTGTCCATTTGTTGCGATTAAGCCATTTACTAAGACATTTTCTGTATTAAATAAAAAGTCATTGCCATCTAAATCAGTAATTACGGCACCAGATTCCTTAACCAAGTGCACGCCAGCACAAATATCCCAAAGTGACTTAGGTCCACGACTCCATGTGGCATCAGAGTCTCCTGACGATATTCGTGCCAATTTGTAAGCAATACTTCCAATTGGAAGTATTTCACCAACTATTTCATTAAAACATTCAAATTCACCTCGATTAATTTCACTATTACTGGCATCAACACGCGATTTAATTAGTGTATCTGTTTTAGAACAACGTGCCGTGCTGTTATTTAACATAACACCAGTTTCAGTGCCGGCAGACCACCTTTCTCTTGTAACTGAAACGTAAATTACAACGTAAATTACACTAAAAATCTTTTGTTCTATCAACTGAATTAACAATCCAAACATCTTTTTTGCCTTAACGGTAAAAAGAATTAACGGTTTCTTCACTCAGCCAAACAGCTTCTGAAAATAAATTTATGAGAGCTTGTTAAATACGAATCACAGGCGATATCTGCTTCAGTTAAAGGATTATTTGGACTTTTTCACTTACTACCAAGTCTGCTAAATGTATAATACTTCATTACAATTTCTCCAGCTCTTTCAGCAATACGTAAACTTCTACAAGCAAATTATTTGTTTTTTCATATGTGCGAATAGGGAGAATCGAACTCCCGTCTGATCCTTGGCAAGGACCCGTTCTACCACTAAACTATACTCGCGAGCCTACATAACGATATCACAAAATAAATCTACAAATCAATATTTAGCTTAATAGAGCTATTTTATAGTATTTAAAAATAAATCTTTTAATTTGTGCTCCTGGAGGGATTCGAACCCCCAACGACGGTTCCGAAGACCGTTGTGATATCCATTTCACCACAAGAGCGTCAACTCTGCTACAATACCGTCATTACCATGAATGAGCAAGCATTAAAGCAGGGGAAGTATGACATACCTGAGCCAGTTAATAAAGTTCTAACAACGCTTCAAAATAAAGGTTTTGAAGGTTTTCTTGTTGGAGGATGTGTAAGAGATCTTTTTCTTAGAAAAGAACCTAAAGATTGGGATATAACAACAAATGCGACTCCTGAGGAAATTCAAGACATATTTCCTGAATCATTTTATGAAAATGATTTTGGGACAGTTGGAGTTAAAACTGAAGAAGAAAATCCAAACCTAAAGGTTGTTGAAATAACTCCGTACCGCCTAGAATCAAAATACTCCGACTATAGACATCCAGACGAAATACAGTTTAGTAAGAACTTAGAAGATGATCTTGCTCGAAGAGACTTTACAATGAATGCGATTGCATTAAATCCATATGAAAAAGACATTTCTAAGCAAATTATTGACCCTTTTAAAGGACAAGAGGACATAAAGAAAAAAGTCATAAAGGCAGTAGGGGAAGCAAAAAAGCGATTTGAGGAAGATGCACTTAGAATAATGCGAGCTATTCGTTTTTCTGCAGAGTTAAGTTTTGCAATTGACAGTGAAACGCTTGAAGCTACTGAATTACACAAAGAGCTACTACAACATGTTTCACGTGAAAGAATCCGAGATGAGTTCGTAAAGTTGCTTTTATCTGAAAATCCATTGTCTGGTATGGCTTTTCTGCAGAAAACTGATGTACTAAAGTATGTGAGTAAGGATTTGCAGGGTGCGGTTGGTGTTTCACAAGAAACATCTGCTCATAAATATGATGTTTTTGAACATTCGATTCGCGCCTTACAGCATGCGGCAGATAAAGGTTATTCACTTGAATTGCGATTAGCAGCCCTGTTTCACGACATCGCAAAACCAGCAACAAAGAGGATGACACCTGCTGGCAAAGCAACTTTTTTTGGTCACGAAGTAGTTGGAGCAAAGATTACACGTGAAACGCTTAAAGATCTGCGTTTTTCACGTGAAACATCTCAAAAAGTAGTCACATTGGTTCGTTGGCACATGTTTTTCTCCGACCCAGACGAGATTACACTTTCAGCAGTTCGTAGAATTATTGCAAAGGTGGGTAAGGAAAACATTTGGGATCTTATGGACTTACGTAAATGCGACAGAATAGGCACGGGGAGACCTAAAGAAGAGTCGTATCGATTTAGAAAATATCAATCAATGGTTGAGGAGGCGCTGCGGGACCCTGTATCAATTGGAATGATGAAGATTAATGGAACTATATTAATGGACTTAGGGATAGAAAAAGGACCTAAAATTGGCTTCATCTTACATGCGCTTTTCGATGAAGTATTAGAAGACCCGAAGAATAATGAAGAGATGTTTCTTGTGAAACGCGCAAAAGAATTGAATAATCTTGCATTTGAAGAACTTAAGAAGCTTGGGCTTAAAGGGAGAAGTAGACTACAAGAAGAAGATGATAAGGAAATAGAGGAGTTAAGAAAGAAACATCACGTTACGTAAGTAATTAGAGCTAACGGAGACTAAAGTTTCATGTTCCACATGAAACTTTTTCTGTAAAATAAAAAATTAGAAATAATAAAACCCCCGAGAATAGATTTTGAGACGAGAGAAGTTTTGTTCGGGGGTTTTGTAAACCCAATGTATATTTGTTTCTTTTATTAGAAAGTATCTAATACCTACGCATTAGGGAAGTCCTTAAAAGCCGGACAGGGCAGGCAAGGTTAAGATTTCCCATTAAAAGACACCCATATATTTGGGTTTAATTTTTTGATTTTTGTAAAGAACTGTTTTGTTGTATTTTTGATTCTACCGAATATATGTTGCGTATTTAAAGTTTCGCCAAACGTTAGAAATTTAATTACCAAAAAAATTTCTTTTCATTACTTTTTTACCTATTTATGTGCTATCTCCCCAATAGTATACTCCTCGTAAAAGACATTGTAAAAGACATTATGTTTATAAACCTGGGGATAAGTTGATAACTAAAGAAAAATGTCTTTTAAGTAGATGTGACCTCAGCAGGAAATCCTTCTAAAAAGACAAACATTTTACCAAAATAGAAATTTCCTCTTGGTAAACAAACTGAAATTTCATCACACAAAAAACTGTTTTCGTCGATGGAATAATTACCTTTCCAAATTATTGTTGAGCCAACAAAAGGTCTTGGAATGTAACAATAATCACTAATTGCAGATTGCTTTAGCGCAATACTTTTTCCGTCGATAATAATTTTCCTCCACAGTGCGTATATGCCCACACTTCGAAAATCACTCTTTCTGTGTTGAATTTCTTGTACATAAACTTCGAGAAATCCATCATCTGAAATTCGAATGTTCTCTGAATATTGTATTGTACAATGCCTCATTTAAAGCAAAATTACCATGCTAACCTTTATAAAACAACTACATTTCTAATAAAATAGGGCAATGGTCGCTACCATACACTTCATTCAAAATTTCTGCATTTTTAATTGAATCCTTAAGGTTTTCTGAAACGAACGTGTAATCAATTCTCCAACCGACGTTTCTATCTCTAGCTCTAGTTTTCATGTCCCACCAGCTGTATTTTACTGTTTCAGGATATTTCCATCTGTATGCATCTACAAATCCTGCATCGAGTATTCCAGTTACAATTGCACGTTCTTCAGGTAAGTATCCAATCTTATTTTCATTTTCTTTATCTCTCTCAAGGTCAATCGCATCATGAGCAATATTTACATCTCCAACGACAACAACGTCAAAACCTTTTTTGGTTAGATTTACTATGTGTTTTTTGAATTTTTTAAAGAAAGAGAGTTTAAATAAAAATTTATCACCACCCATTCCTCCATTAGGGAAGTAGCAATTAATAAGCACAAACGTATCGTAATAAAGTGAAATCATTCTTCCTTCCTTGTCTAATTCCTTGTCACCAAAACCAATTTTTACTTCATCGGGCTCGTGCTTTGCATAAATTCCAACACCGCTATAACCCTTGCGCGTTTTTGACCAGTCAAAATATGCTGTGTAACCTTCTGGTTCTAGTAATTCATCAGGAAGTTGTTCTGGCTCCGACTTAGTTTCTTGCACACAAAAGAAGTCTGGGTTTTGTTTTAAAAACCACGAAAAGGTGTTTAATTCCTTATCTTTCTTATACCAAGCTCTAATTCCATTAACATTCCAAGAGATAATTTTCATATAATAAAATATACATGAATTATTTCTCAAGACAAAGAAAAAGTTTTTTGACAGAATGAAAACAAGAGAGTAGTGTTCATTACTGAATCCACTAATATGCTCGTTCATGAGCAGTGGAAAAATAGAACAAAATAAAAAAACATGGAGGAGACAACAATAACGTCGCTTGATTCATTCGAAAAAACACTTATTACTGAGCTCGGTAAAAAGCCGAGCACAAGATTAATAGTTTCAATGGATGTTACAAAAGCGATTCAGGCTAAGGCAAGATCTCATGGTGAAGAGATTACAGTTGGAATCAAACACCAAGGCGAAACAAGAAAAGTAATTTGTACCACCAGAGCAGAAGGTTCTGAGTACTCATTTCTTTGCAGGTATGTATCCGACACACATCGTGTGAAGGTACAAAAAAGAAGAGCCGTTCCCGCCTAAGAAAGGCAACACGCACACAAACAAATTCCCCGAGCCCACAACCACCAGTTAGGTTGTGGGCTCTCTATTTTTTATACATAAATTCAAACATTGTTTTGACAACAAAAATAAAAAGAGTAAAGTTCTTCATTGAAGTTGCTTCATAGGAGGCGACGCAACCAAAAAAACATATGGCTACAACCGCACAACAAGCAATCAGTATGTTGACTGATCGAGTGAACAGAATGGAAAGTACAACTCAAGCTGGTGTCGAACTGAGACCAGAACTTGCAGAAAAATTTTCAAGACACACGCTACCGACAAAAATCGGAAAGCACAATGTCGTTTGTCGTATTCAGAACAATCACTACTTGATTGCACAGCTTGCCGCATAGGCAGCAAACAGCACAAAACCTCCTTATAAAAGCCTGCATTCGACTAGTTGAATGCAGGCTTTACTCTTTTTTGCACAATATGGTCACAGTACGATCACTTCTTTTGTTTCCCGTGGAAATTCTTATGTATTTCTTTCAAATGACGGTCTGTAACATGTGTATATACCTGTGTGGTTGTAATGTTCGCATGACCAAGCAAAGCCTGCACAGAACGCAAATCAGCACCATTAGAGAGTAAGTCTGTCGCAAAACTATGACGAATTACGTGAGGTGTCACTTTTTTTGAAATTCCTGATTGAATTGCATATTGTTTAACAATTCTTTCCACCGACCTACTTGTAAGTCGTAAATTACTTTGTTTTTGCAATACTTTCTTCCCGGCTTTACTTGGAACTTGTATGAATAGTGCGTCATCCATATCATCTCGTTTATCAAGATACTTATGTAATGCCTGTTTCGCATCATCTGAAATAAATACGAGGCGAATTTTGTCACCTTTTCCTCTGACTGATAATTCGTCTTTTTTTAAGTCTATATCCCTATTTAGAGCCGTTAATTCAGAAACACGAAGACCTGTAGAAAACAATAACTCAAGCATGGCCTTATCTCGAAGACCTTTTTCTTCTGAAAGATCTGGCGCAGACATGATTCTTTGCAATTCGTCGTGAGAAATAAGATCAAGTTCTCGAGATTCTGTTTTAGCCAACTCAATCTTATCGGGAGCCAAACTAGCTACACCTCGTTTCGCCAAGTATTTAAGAAAAGAGCGAATTGCTATTAAATAGTAGTTTTGTGTTTTTCGCTTCATGGTGCCAGTAGCAATACCTTTATGTTTAGCGCCATCCTGGCGATTTAGCCACAAACGAAAGGTTCTAACAGTATCTTCAGTAATATCAGTTGGAGATATAAGTTTTTTCTCATCAATGAATTTAGTAAGATATCTGTCGTAATTTACAACGGTTTTTAGGCTTCTTCCTCGCTCAATTTCAACATATTCTAGAAATTCACGCTTTTTTTGCTCTATTGAAGTTGTTGCCATAAGATATTGATATTATAGTGTCGGAAAATAGTATAGCATTAGATAAAAATATATAACTTATGTAAGCTACATATTTGATATAAAAAACTTGCAATTTATCTTATTCATGTTACAATTTCCGGCATGTTAACAAAGACAAAGAAAGCAAACGCAATTAAAGAGACGCAGGTTCACAAAGACGATACTGGCTCTCCAGAGGCTCAAGTTTCAATCCTTACACGAAAGATTGAAGAGCTTGCGAAACATTTAAAAGCAAATCACAAAGATAATCACTCACGACGTGGTCTTCTAGGAATGGTTGCAGACCGACAGTCTCACCTAAACTACCTAGAACGAAAACATCCAGATCGATATCTTACTGTGGTAAAGCAACTCGGACTTAAAAACCGAATGGCAAAATAAGAAAAATCCCCTTAATTTACAAGGGGATTTTCTTTTGCACAGCTATTTTTAATAAATATCTGTTAGCATTAGAGTGTCGTTTTCATATTTAGAATAATACTATTATTTGGTATTAACAATTTACATACTTACACATAATTTTATGGCAGTTATTAAACACAAACATCAACGAGTCGCAGTATTCATTGATACACAGAACATTTACCACAGTGCAAAAAATCTTTACAAAGCCAAAGTTAACTTTGGGAAACTTGTCGAAGATGTTGTTGCTGGACGAAAACTTATTCGAGCTCAAGCATATGTAATTACATCAGAAGCAGGGGACGAGCAAAGTTTTTTTGAAGCACTTGGTAAAGCAGGAATTGAAACTAAAACTAAAGACTTGCAAGTTTTTTCAAGTGGAGCAAAAAAAGCTGATTGGGACGTAGGGCTTGCGGTAGACGCACTTACTGTTGCTCCAAAAGTAGACACTGTTATTTTAATAGCAGGGGATGGAGACTTCGTTCCACTTGTTGACGCATTGAAAATTCAATACGCTTGCCAAGTTGAAGTTGTTTCATTCGGAAGATCAACATCAAGCAAGTTAAGAGAGGTAGCAGATGAATTTATAGACTTAGATGAAGATCATAAGAAATATCTTATTCGTCCAAAATCACGAAGAGGCGGAAAGCTTCAAATCATCAAAAGGAGTAGTAAAAATAATTAAAATAACGAGCGAAGCGACTGTATTTTAATTATGCACAGCGAAATAAAATAAGAAGCAACGCGACTGTATTTTATTTATGCTTTAGTATAAATAAAATAACGAATAGGGAAATTGTGTTTTAGTGTAAATAAAACAAAAAGTCTATTGTATTCCTGCTACAATAGAGCCATACAACTCTTTACAGTTTTACCAATATGAACGAAGAAAATTCTACAGAAAAAAAAAGTTTAAATGATCCGCAGATCTACAGCAAGGAAAATACTTCTTTTAATCCTCAAAGTCTAGAAACAAATGGAATTCCTCCTGCATCAGATTTAACACAAGCACCACAGGAAGAAGCATCATTTGCTCCCCAAGAAATTGACCTTGATACCGAAGAAATCATTCCTCAAACAGAAAGAAGTGCTTTTCTAGAAACACCCGCACAAAGTGAATCATATAGTAATGGTGACACCATTACAGAAATCACACTTGATGATGATACTGATAAATCACAGACATCAGTCCAAAATACTAATCCGCTACCTGCACCAAGCACTTCATCAACTATTAATGATAACGTTACAGAAATTGCGCTCGATGATGAGTCGGTAAAAGATCCATCTGAATCATTTCAACAAATAAACCCGTTACCAGATCCTAGCGAAGCTATTCAGCCAGAAACAGGTTTAACTAAAACTGAAGCGGAACAAAATGACGAAGAGCAAATGAGAAAAGGAGGAGGGGAGGTAACACTTAATACTGTTACAACATATCAAGACGCGATTAAAGAAGCACTTCAAACACAATCGATGTCTGGCGCTAGATTATTGATGGCAGAACAAAGGAAACGTGAATCGCGAGAAGAAAACGATGAACGCGACTCAATTAAAACTCCTATAAATAAAATTTATGTTTCAATTACAGTTTTTTTTATAATTATGACAGTTGGTGCAATCTCTGCTGTTGTATATTTCGGCAATCGTCCACAAGAAGTTGATTCGCAGCGAGCAATTAAAGAGGCATTTTTTGAGCCAGATGGAGCAATCGAAGTTCCACAGTCACAACTTGGAAGAAACACTATTTTGAAAATACAACAAGTTTTAGGTAGCCCTGTTCCTAAAAGAGGAGTGCAACAAGTTATTGTTACAAAAGAGGTTGATGGTGCACCAAATTCAGCCGTACTTGTAACAACAAACGCCCCTTACACACGCGACGACTATTTTGCACTTACTGAAAGTAGAATTACCGACCAACTACGACAGTCTTTAAACCAAACAGTTTTCTTGGGAATTGAAGCAGGGAACACGAATGAACCATTCATGTTATTTAAAGTTGAGAACTATAACAATTCTTTTGCTGGAATGATTGCATGGGAAAGAACACTTATTAGAGATATGAGTAAGATTTTTAGTAAAGGTTTAGGAGAAATCGTTCTAGAACTTGAGCGTCGCAACGCAATCATTGAACAAAGAAACGCAGCAACACGACAAGCAAGCGCAACAGCACTTACAATACCAATACAAACAATCACAAGCATTAGCATCTTTGAAGATGAAGTGATTTCAAACACAGACGCAAGAGTGATTAGGAATGAAGCGGGACAAATAGTCTTCTTCTATACATTTATTAATAATGAGTATTTGTTTATGGGAACATCTGCAAGAAGCCTTAATGAAATTCAAAAGAAAATTCGTTCGGCGAAGCTTGTTTTGTAAGTTATACTAGTAAGATATGGAAAAAACAGATATTGAATATTTTAAAAACAAGTTAGAAGCAGAGCGCGCATTATTAGAAAAAGAACTTAACACCATCGCAGTTCAAAGTAGCGACAATCCAGACAACTGGGACGCAAAACCAACTGATGTTAATGATAGATCAGCTGACTTAAATAAACTTGCTGACAACATTGAAGAACAAGAAAATAATGAAGGTATTATTAATAATCTTGAAAAACAACTATTAGATGTTAAAGACGCTCTTGAGAAAATAGAGGAGGGAAGATACGGATTATGTGAAGTTTCTGGAGAAATGATTCCAAAAGGAAGATTGGAAGCAAATCCTGCAGCAAGAACAACAATCGAAAACATTGATACAGACTAAGTCTTTAGATTAAATTTAAATTTTCATGAAAAGCTCATGTGTACACTGCTACACATGAGCTTTTCAAAAATACACAGTGCACAAATTTCACATCTTAATCCAAAACCTGTTGATGTAGAAGTAGATATATCAAGGGGGCTGTATTCATTTTCTATTGTCGGACTTGGAGATAAGGCGGTTGAGGAAGCAAAAGACAGAGTAAGTTCTGCAATTAAAAACTCTGGATTTAAAGCACCCAAGCAAAAAAGTGAAAAAATAATAGTTTCATTGGCTCCAGCATATTCAAAAAAACATGGAACATTATTTGATGTAGCCATTGCGCTTGGTTATCTTGAAGCAACAGGTGAAATTGATATCAGCGAAAAAGCATCTCGTTTATTTTTAGGGGAATTAGCACTTGATGGATCGCTAAGATATATTCATGGCACACTTCCACTTGCTCGATACGCCAAACAAAAAGGTTTTAAAGAAATATTCGTTCCAAAAATAAATGCAAAAGAGGCAGCAATAGTCGAAGGTATTACTGTGCTAGGGGCAGATACATTGTGGGAAGTAATTGAGCATATTCGCCCAAACAGTAAAACAAAAATAGAAAAGCAAAAAAGAACGGTTATAAAGAAAAGTATATTGGTTAAAAATGGTATCGATTTTAGTGAAGTTCGTGGACAAAATAATGCAAAAAGAGGATTGCTTATTGCAGCCGCAGGAGCTCACAACATTGTTTTGCACGGGCCTCCTGGGACCGGAAAAACACTTCTGGCAAAGGCGTTTCGTTCAATTTTTCCAGATATCACTAATGATGAAATGATGACGGTAACATCAATATACTCAGCAGCAGGTTTATTACAAAAAAAAGTAATAATCGAGAGACCATTCAGGTCGCCACATCACAGTGCTTCATATGCAGCGATGTGTGGGGGTGGTTCAAATATTACGCCAGGAGAAATAACACTTGCACATCACGGAATATTATTCTTAGACGAGCTCCCAGAATTTGAAAGAAAGGTTATAGATTCACTACGCCAACCACTCGAAGACGGAACCATCTGTATTTCGAGGGTTTCTGGAAGCGTTACATACCCTGCAAATTTTACATTAATAGCAACACTCAATCCTTGTCCGTGCGGATATAAAGACACGGGCGTGCGTTCCTGCATCTGCACCCCATCACAAGTTCACAAATATACGCAAAAAATTTCTGGACCAATTGCAGACAGAATTGATATGTGGATTGAAGTAGGAAACGTAAGCAACGATGATTTATTAATCAAAAAAAATAATATAAAAAAAGTTTCTCAAGCGATAAAAACTAATACTACTTTAGTACACAACCTACAACTTGAAAGACAAGCGTGCTTAAATGGGAACTTAAACACAAGCACATTGGAAAAGCATTGCCCATTACAAAACGATGTTATTGAAATACTAAAAAATGCTTCGGATAAATTTGAATTATCGGCCCGTGCAGTTCATAAAGTAATTAAAGTTGCGAGAACAATTGCAGATGTAGAAAAAAGCACCGACATTAAACAAGCTCACGTGCTTGAAGCATTAGAATTTAGAAAGAAAATCTAAGTTAAAACTAGAAAGGGTTTGTTGCTCCACGGACTTCGAAGTGAAGATGAGGACCTGTTGAACGTCCTGTATTTCCAACATAACCAATAATATCACCTTGAGAAACCCAAGAACCTTGAGATGCCGCAACACTGCTCATGTGGGCGTAAAGAGTTTGTACACCATTATCGTGCTTAACAACAACGTAACTACCATAACCACCATTCCATCCGCCAGGCTTACTAATAATTGCTTGTCCATCTGCAGCTGCATAAATTGGTGTTCCTGAAGGAGCTCCAAGATCAACTCCATTGTAACCATGAATTCCTTGTGTCCGAACACCTCCAGGTAATGGATTTATGAATCCTGACGAAGAACGCCCTGAAGCAGCTGGAACTGAAACTGAACCACCAGAACGTTTGGTTGCCTTAGTAACTGTTTTGTTTTTTGGCGCTGATATAACGCCGTTTGGAACAACAACCTCATCGCCAACTTCCAGTCGTGTTGCTAACGAAATACCATTAAATAGAGCAATTTCTTGTGCATCTGCATCGTAAATCTCTGCGAGATCTTTAATTGTTCCACCACTTTTTACAATATGCTTAACTCCAGTTACTGGCAGAATAACAAGCTGTTGCCCTGGACGAATTGAACCAGTTAAGTCGTTGGCCCAGCGAATTGTATTTGCAGAAACCTCAAACATGTCGGCAATTTGTGAAAGCGTATCTCCTTCACGAACAACATACACACTAATTTGCTCGGTTTTAGGCCGTATAGTTCCTGATTCTTCCATTTCAAATCCAGAACGTGCTTGTAACGCTGAACTGTCTACAACAATAACTTCAGCACCACCTTTTGCAGGATTAGGATCGTTATGAATTGCCGCCTGAAGCAACGGTACATTTTGTGAAGTAACATGAGATTCAGATCGTTCGTACATTAATTCTGAATTATCTCCAAAGAAAGAAAAAGCTCCTGCATGAGCAAGTGTTGGTATCGTGAATACCATAAACAATAAAATCCACACTGGTGTGTGCAGAGAATGCTTCGTATTATGTAAGCGATTATGCATCTGTTTGGAAGATGGATCTGCTTTTGTTTTTGGAATGCTCATATAAAGCGTTTGCCATAAAACCGAAGTTCTAAGACAAGCATAGACGCAGTAAACTACGTCTATATCTATATATGGTATCGGTTTAGAGGGTTTCGTCAATCGGTTATACACATAATGAAATAGTAGTATTTTAGTGTCAAAATAGCTTTTTTTCTTATCTGAAGTGTGTCGTGGTACTATTCATTTACTTAATTTTATTTCTTATGCAAAATACTCACTTAGATGGACTTAATAAAGAACAACGAAAAGCTGCAGAACACACAGAAGGTGCGTTATTAGTACTAGCAGGGGCGGGGGCAGGGAAAACGCGAACATTAACTCATCGAATACTTAATTTAGTACATCAAGGAGTGGAGCCAAGAAAAATTCTTGCTATCACTTTCACAAACAAAGCAGCCAAAGAAATGAAAGAGCGTGTTCATGAATTAATAGAAAAGAGCGAAGTGGTGTTTTCAGACAAATCGCAACTTCCTCATGTGTCTACCTTTCATGCCATGGGTGTGCAAATTTTACGAGAAAATGCTGAATTACTTAATTTAACTAGATATTTTACTATCTTCGATAGAGCAGATTCCATTTCGCTTATTAAAAAAGTGATGAAAGAACTTGGAGAAGACCCAAAACAATTTGAACCACGTACTATTATTTCTGTAATATCAAAAGAAAAAGGAAAAATGGTTACTGCAGAGGAATTTTCTTCATCAGCAGAAGGAAATGGGAGTTACACGTCAGAAGTAATTGCAAAAGTTTGGAAAAAATACGACGTGGAAAAGAAAAAAGAGAAAGCATTAGATTTTGATGATTTACTTTTAGAAACAGCGTTATTACTTCGAGACAACAAAGAAATCCGCAAGAAATATCAAGATAGATGGCACTATGTTCACATCGATGAGTATCAAGACACAAATGAAGTGCAGTATCAAATTGCGACAATGATTTGCGGAGAACGTTGCAATATTTGTGCAGTTGGAGATATCGACCAAAATATTTATAGCTGGAGAGGTGCAACAATTAAAAACATTCTTGGTTTTGAAAAAGATTTCCCAAGTGCAACATGTGTACTTCTTGAACAAAACTATCGCTCAACAGGAAATATTCTTGAAGCTGCAAACACGATTATTAAGATGAATAGAAACCGAAGAGAGAAAAACTTATTCACCGAGAATGAGAGTGGTGCGGTAATTAGTGTTTACAATGCTTTTGATGAAGGGGACGAAGCACGCTTTATTGCAGAAGAGGCAAACGGTTTAATTAATGCAGGAATCGACCCTTCAGAAATTGCGGTACTATATCGAGCAAACTTTCAATCGCGTGTACTTGAAGAGCGATTTCTAAGAGGCAATATTCCTTACCAAGTACTTGGAACAAGATTCTTCGATCGAAGAGAGGTTAAAGATATTCTTTCATTTATAAAAGCGGCGCTTAATCCAGACGACACAACGAGCATAAGTAGAGTTATTAATATTCCACCAAGAGGAATTGGGAAAGTTACACTGTTAAAAGTACTAGAGAAGCGGGAATTTGAACTTTCAGGAAAAGCACAAGAAAATGTTAAAAATTTTAAAAATATGCTTTTTGAAATTAGCATTGCATTAAAAGAACAAGCTCCGAGTGAGGCAATTAAATACATCATCAAAAGAACAGGATTGGAAGAAAAACTAAAACACGGAAATGAAGATGATGTTGAACGTTTGGAGAACATTCGTGAGCTTGCGACTTTAGCTAAGAAATATGATGATTTCGAAAAACCAGAAGGAATTGAAAGACTATTAGAAGATGCGGCGCTTGCAACCGATCAAGATGAGCTCGAAAAAAATAATGGAGGTGTAAAACTTATGACAGTTCATGCATCAAAAGGGCTTGAATTCGACAATGTATTTATCGCAGGATTAGAAGAAGGACTTTTTCCTCACGAGCGATTCAATGACAAAACAGCTGATACAGAAGAAGAGCGTCGCTTGTTTTATGTGGCACTTACGCGAGCACGAAAGAAAGTATATTTAACCTATGCAGGAATTCGTACCATTTTTGGGTCGCAAACTGTTAATACTCCATCGACTTTTATTGGTAACATCGATGAACACCTTATTGAATACGTAGACAACATTGAAGATGATGTTTCTTCACAAGCAAAGAATATTTTTATAGATTGGTAGTACAGTGTATAAATAAACAATTATGTCAGCATTTAAAACCAAAAAATCACTTGGGCAACATTTCCTTAACTCTCCACACACATTAACTACAATGGTAGAGGCGGGAGAGGTTACAGCAAAAGATACTGTTATTGAAATTGGCCCAGGGGAAGGAGTTCTTACCAAAGAAATTCTAAAAACTGGTGCACATGTAATTGTTATTGAAACCGACGACCGCCTTATTCCTATTCTTGAAGAAACATTTACAAAAGAAGTGAAAGAAAAGCAACTAACCATTATTCACAAAGACGTACGAGGAATTGATTACAAAGCAATAACTAAAAAACCGTACAAAGTAATTGCCAACATTCCTTACTATATTACTGGTGAAATTATTCAAAACCTACTAAGCAGTAGCCACAAACCAAACTCTATTACAATACTTATTCAAAAAGAGGTAGCTGAACGCATTACTACACGAAAAGAATCTAAAGAGAGTATTTTATCGATTTCCATAAAAGCATACGGAACACCAAACTACATAAAAACGGTTAAGAAAACAGCATTTTATCCTCCTCCAAAAATTGATTCAGCAATTTTGCATATAGGAAACATAACGGAAGACAATTTTAAGAAATCTAGTATTTCAGAAGAACGGTTTTTTAAGGTAATGAAACAAGGGTTTGCTCATAAACGAAAGCGTCTTCAGAAAAACTTAGAGGGCCTTGTTGCTAAAGAAAAATTCTCTGAATGTGGTTTTTCAGAGAATGTACGGGCAGAGGAGTTGTGCGTTGAAGATTGGCTTTGTTTAGCCAGCACCACATAGTGCGGTTTTTAAATTAAGAACCACTTAATGGCCCAGAAGTACCAGCACCAGGGCCAGCATTTATAATTCCATCTAGCTTTATGTCGATACAGTTGTTACCAACTTTGTATTTACAAACACCACCAAAATCTGCGGTACCAAGTATATATTGTCCGATTTTAAAATTTCCACCCTGTGAAAAATCATACATTTTTGATTTGCCACTTTCCCATTTAATAAATTTACTTGCGTGTGTTGTAAAGTCTAAAACAATAAGAAGTTTATTTGGCATCTCGCAAGTACAGTCTAAAATAAACTGAATTGGCCCACCAAAAGGGAACCCTTGATGACTTAGCCCAGAAGAAGGATGCACGGTTCCCAAAGAAAAAACTCGTTGTGGAGTAATTGTAACTCCTCCTAAAATTACTATCGCAAGCAATCCAAATAGTGACATTTTTTTTGTGAACGAATCTTGTAACAGCATTACTATAATTGTATCACGCAATTTTGTTATACTATTTGCAATAAAATCAACATATGGATTTCACTAATTTTTCATTTCCCAACCCAAGCAAGAAAATTAAAATTGCGATGATAATTGCGATTATTATTATAATGGTAATTGTTATTACAAATATTGTTAAGAAACATAATGCAGACAAAAAAGACAAAAATCAAAATGCAGAAAATGTTCTTTCTATACAAGACGTAGTAAAAGGAAACGTTAATATTAAAAGAACAGGCACTTTTTCTAACATAGACACTGATGAAGATGGATTGTTTGATTGGGAAGAAGAACTGAGGGGAACTAATCCCAACAATAAAGACACCGATGAAGATGGGACCGAAGATAAAGACGAAATAAACCAAAACCGTAACCCACTACTAGCAGGCCCCGATGATGTACTTATTTTACCCGAAACAGAAATAGATGAACTTTTTAGCAATATTACATATAAAGAAGGAACGCTTTCCGACCAGGTTGGCAAAACCTTTATGGAAAATTATTTAAAAATTGGAAGAAACAACAGCACACAGCTAAACCAGTTTTCTGAGCAATTGGCATCGGAAGCTGCCATAGTTGGTAAACTACCAGAAAAGTATTCGGAAATTAACTTCAGAACTTTTCCAAACTTTGAAGAGGATCGAGTTCGAGAATATGGCAATTTGTTTGCCTTATACACAATCGACTACCGAGTAGCCTTTTCTAACATCAACCTTAATGCTCCTAATTTCTTAGAAAGAATCAACACTGTGCTCGACACATATGCAACCCGACTTGGAAACCTTGCGGTTCCTCGTGGTGCAGTAGCAATGCACACCACGTACGCCAACAACATTGTAAAATTGAATGCTATATATAAAATTCTTGACAAGTCGGAAGATCCTCTGCGTGCGTATTATGCAGTTGGACAATACGAAATAATAAGCGAAGAAATGCCTTTTTTGTATCGAGACATTGCAGCATATTTTGAAAACAGCGGTATTATTTTTACCGACGAAGAGCTTGGTATTTTTTGGCAAAAAATATAGTAGAATTAACACAATTACATGCATACCAAAAAACTTTACAAAAAAATTCTTGTCCTTCCAATCCTTGGAGTTGGTATAGTTTTTTTACTTACACTTGCACTTGATTTTGCCGAAGCTCGTTCGCTTACATTACAAGAAGAAACTCTCTTTTCTCAATTAATAGCTCAAGCAAATGCGACTCTTTCTAGCAACACATCTACCGACCAAGAAAAAAGGGATGCCGAAATAACATTGCAGCAAATTCAAGACAGAATTGCAGAAATTAGAGCAGAAACAGTTAGTCAAGACACTGAAGAAGTGAGTCGTCTTATTCGTGAAGCAGCACAGTTGGTAAATAAGGAAAATCCAACAGAAGATGAACTAAAAAGAGCCCAATCAATACTAGAACGAGCAAAAAGCAAAGCAAACGAACTTGAAGGAGATTCTCGGAAAGAGCTTAAAGAGCAAATTGAAGCACTGTTATTAAGAATTAAAGTTCTTTTGAACAAATCTGGTGACACCAAAGAAGATAGAGACGAGGCAAAACGACTACTGCAACAATTACTACAGATGCTACAAGGAGCAAGACAAAATTCTGGACAAATTAAAGACCAGGTAAAAAATGTTGGGCGCAACCCTTCTTCAACGCTTGGTAATGGATCTCCAAATAACCCAAGAGGAGGAAATACAGGCACAGGACAACAACAACAAGGAGGAAATACAGGCACAGGACAACAACAACAAGAAACACAGGGTCCTGAAGTTCCTGAAGAAAGCCAAGTTAATACATTCGATGGGCAAAACCAAGGAGGAAATACAGGCACAGGACAACAACAAGAAACACAGGGTCCTGAAGTTCCTGAAGAAAGCCAAGTTAATACATTCGATGGACAAAACCAAGGGAGTGGAGCCGTTGATAAGCCGGCTGAATTTCCAACACAATGCCAAGAAAAAGAGAGTGGTGCTAAGGAAATGGCACAAAAAGAACAACAAAAGCTCGATAAACAGCTAACAAAAAACCTTACCGAGCAAGCGCTTTCGGGGCAGGCGGTTCCTGTGGATACTATTAGTATAAACAAGAAAATAGAAAATATTGAAAAGGACACCGCAACAATTAAGCAATACTTAAAATGGTTAACCGAAAAAGAAGCAGGGTTAGGAGATGGAGGAGGTTCCGGAAGTGAGCCCAACTCGCTAGATGCTATTGCATATTGTTATGCGGTTGAAATGGCATTGTACCAAGCAGAGGCTGCGGCAAACTGGATTCAAAAAGCATATAAGGAAAACCCCGCTTTTATTGAGGACTATCCTAGGTTTTTCCAAGAAACAAGCGATAAAGCAACTAGAGAATTTCTTGACGACTTCAAAGAAAACTCTGCGTGTAAGTCAATCGATAAGCAAATACAAATAACAATGGCAAGAGAATCGATTAGTGGTCCAACGTATACAATTAAATGTAGCATTGAAGACAGTAAGCAAAAAGAAAACACTGTGGGCTCTTTTCTAGAAAGATACGCAACTATTGAAAACAGTGGTGCGTGGCGGAGTTTTTCAGCGCAAGCAGACCTTGAGGTTAGAGAAGCAAATGCTGTTGATCTTCGTGCTTTTGAACTTGATCAAAGTTATTTAATTAATAAAAAAGATGAAGAGAGTGGGGAAATACAAATACCAGGGCGTTTTTTACTACAAGATGCGTTACGAAGAACAGAAGTTCCCTACGACTTACTTGCTAATTTTGACGAGAATAGTGAGAAGATTTTATTAGACCTAATGAAAGACATATTTAAGGGCGGCCCGGGGGCAATTTATAGAAAAGATGCGGGGATTAGTACCACAGGAGGAACAGGCTTCAACTTTCAGGATCTCAATATTCAAGAATTTGAACCCACTCAACCAATCAACAATACAGGATTTGAAACTCCAGGATTAAATACTGAAGGTCTTGAAACTCCAGCAACCAACGATGGAACAGGTTTTAGTTTCTAAGGAATAAACTAAAATGAGCAGGAAATCTAGCTTGACACCACTTCTCTTAAATACTAGTATTTAATTAGAAGTAAATTACATGAAAATACATATATGGACCGAAATCGGAGCCCTGGCACTTGTGTTTGTTGGCTGTAAACAACTTAGCTGTAAACCACTTAACAAAGTTGAACTCAGAGAAGGCGATCTTAAAAAAGCGATGTTTCTAGTTTGCAAAGAAGACATTAATGTCCCTTTGTACACTTTCGTAGTGCTCGACAGAAATGGCAAAATTTTTAGACACGAACACATCGACTGGAGAAACTCTAATTTCAAATTAAAGTTTTCTTTTTCTCACGACTATGAAAAAGGTGGGTTTCTCTATTCTGCAAAATACAATGAAGATTACGCAGAGCTAAAAATACATCGAGATAATTGTTTTGTTGAAGGTATGGGATTAATTAAAATTCCCAATAACACACCCTATCCAAAAACAGTATCTGAGCTTCAAACGGTGCTAGATAATGCAGAAAAAAACTTTGCATGGCACAGAATTTATTACAAAGGACTACCTCCTCCAGGAAGAGAGGTGGTAATGAAATGATGAATTCAAAATCGCTTATACTGGCGATTTTTTCTTTATGTAATGTGCATAATTGTTTTATTTTAAGTGGTATAATGATTTGTAATGAAGACGAGATTTCTTATTCCTCTATTTTTTTTATTTATTTTTAGTTTTGCTTTACCACCAAGCATGGTTTTTGCACAAGAGACTACAGGTGGAGGAATTGAAACAACAGGTCAAATAATAGGAGCGGTATTAAAAGGAGATTTACCCCTAGCCATGGTGGTTCCGTTATTAGCACAAGGGGCACAAATGAAAGGAAAAGATTATATACTTAATAAAGGTGCATCTATAGCACTCTCCACAGTCGTAATGGTGGTTGGTGCTCTGGCTTGGATAATAAGCTTTATTACAGCCTTTTTGGTTGGAATAGCCAGTCTTTTTCTAAACCTATCAGTGGAACTTAGCACGAGAGGTTTTAGCCAAATGATGAGTGCTGGGGTAGGAACGTCGATACGAAACAGTTGGATTATTTTCAGAGACTTAGCAAACATAGGGCTCGTTTTTATTTTGCTATATATTGCGATACTAACCATTGTGCAAGCAGGAAGTTTTCAAACAAAAAAACTTTTAGGAACAACAATAATTGTTGCAATTGCAATTAACTTTAGCTATTTAACAGCTTCTATTGTAATTGATGTTGCAAATATAATAGCAATTAACATTCATGAGTCGATTGAAACCACCATTAAAAAAAGTGGCAGTGAAGATGCAACTTTAGCTAGTTTTATAATGGAAAAATCTAAAACTGAAACGGTTAGCGAAAAAATTATTGCGGCTACAGGTATTCCCGCCGATAAATCAACCGAGAATATTAATCAGATTGAAAAGAGTAATAACGAATCGAGCAGTCCAATAAGATGGGCGGTTGGTTATATAATGATGGTGATATTACATTTAGTAATTATTGTTGTTTTTATGACGGCAGCAATAATGCTTATTACACGAATTATTATTTTAATGTTTGTGCTTGTATTATCGCCAATTGGTTTTGTGAGTAGCATTTTACCAGCTACTAAAAAAATGAGTAATCAATGGTGGGATGCACTAATTAAGAATGCGTTCTTTCTTCCGGCGTTTTTGTTATTTGTGCTAGTGGCAGTAAAAATTATTGAAGGAGGAGGGCTTAGCGTTTTAGAAGAAATTGGAAATAGCCAGAAAATTAACGATGATGGCGGATTATTAAGTCTAATGCAAAAAATAATTGGCCCTTTCGTGCAATTCTCAATCGTAATTGGACTCTTTATTGCCTCGCTTGTTGCTTCTAAACAAATGACTTCAGGAGGAGTTGCTGGAAGCATTGGTGGAAAAATTACCGGGGCAATAAGTGGTGGTGCTAAAGTAGCTACTGGCTATGCCGCAAGGGGAGCAATAGCTACTGGAGCATTTGCAGGAAGACAAACAGCTGGAAAATTTGCGCAACGATATTCATCAACTGATGGGTTTAAAGACTTTGTTGCAAAGACACCTGGCGGCCAGTACATAGACAGAGGATTCAAGCGTGTTGCCGGTAGCAGTTTTGATACAAGAAACACAAAGGCGGGCAGCTGGGTTTCTAATGCAACAGGACTTACTAACACTGTTGGCAAAGGGCAAGCAACAGGAGGCTACCAAAAGCAATTTAACGACAGAAAAAACAAGATTATTAAAGAAGGTGAAGCGCTTGGTAACCCTGACCTAAACGAGGACGAACAGAAACAAGTTCTTCAGCACGAAACTAATGCCGCACAATTAAGAAAAGATGCGAAACAGGCTGCAGAGAGTGGAGACATTGATCTAGCACAAACGCTGTCAGACAGTGCAAAAACAGCAAGCATACAAGCTCTTGATATTCAAAACAAAAGAACAAAACAATTTGCTGAAAACCTCGCAAAAGCCAGCAAAGCCTCTGGAGGTGCATTTGGAGGAGCAAGTGCCGCTGCCGCAGAGGCCTTGGTTAAAAAATATACATCATCCGCCGACAAAAGAGCACTTAATGATCTTAAATCTGTACTAAAAGAGGCAAATAAACAAACATAGTATGGCAACAGATAACTCACAAACATTAATACGCGAACAATTTGAACAACTTCCAGAAGTTGTTCAAGACACGATTCTAAACTCAAAATGGGAAGATAAGATTCGTAAGATTGTTCAAAACAATAAACTACACATCGACCAAGGTGCAGCGCTTGAAAATCTTGTTTTTTTCACAATGCTTGGGCTTAAGACTCCTGATCAATTTATCGATAATGTGCGAGAACTTATTGGTCTTTCTGAAGAACAGGCATATGCAATTTCTATTGAAGCGGAGCGAGAAATTTTTGGCCAAATTAGAAAACAACTTGTTGAAATCACAGAAAATGCCAACACTGTTAACGACATAGGGCGAGTAGCAGACGAACTTAATAAAGTTTCCGACGACATCAACGCTCGCGCAAGATCAGATTCAGAAGACATTCGACAAGTTACTAACAACGAACCGCTTGTCATTAAAAATAACAGACGCACACAGACGCTTGATATATCTGGAGGGAAAAGAGAAAGAAAGTCACTAAAAGAAGCGATTCCTGTTAATTACTTTAACGACGACTCTACGCATTCATTAGGAAACTCTGAAGAAGAAACCAAGCAGCGATTTGCAGCACCACAAGAAATTGCTGAAGAAAAAGTTCCAGAGGAAGAAAAAGCGACACCTATTCCAATTAGAAAAGACTTGTACCGAGAACCAATTGAAGAGGAAGTTCTGGAAGAAAAAGAAATTCCTCGTGCAAACGTAACAATGCTTAAAGCACCAATTAAGCCAATTTTACTTGATGACGGAGAGGAAGACGAAACACCTATTCACAAAATTGCATCTGAAATTCCTTTACCTGAAACTGCAAATCAAAAAAATACCACTGTAATTTCTGGCAACGAACTTGTTCAGCAAGACATTCAAGAAGCTGAGGAATCGAGCAAAAAGGGGTTATTTGGTATTTTCAAACGAAAGAAAAAAAGTCCTGTCGAAATTGAATTTGATGAAGAAACAATAGAAGAAGATCCAAACGAAGCTCTTCCTATAAGCATTGTGGCTGAAGGTCTTGCAAAACCACTTGTTTCAAAAAAAGAACAAATTTTATTAGGAAGTAGAACCGCAGCAAACACACCTAAGCCAGACTTTGTAAAGAAGCCTGAAACAGCATACAACACATCAGACGACCCGTATCGAGAACCTGCTGCATAGTTTTGCTATACTTACCACATATGGCACGATATCAAGTTCCTCAATTCCTAGAAATCGAAGATAAAATCTTCGGCCCGCTTACACTTAAGCAATTTTTATATTCAATGGCAGGAGGTGCAATTATGTTTATTGCCTGGACGTCGCTTGGTGCATTTTGGGGAATTGTTGTTGGAGGTCCTGTGTGTGCACTTTTTTTAGGTTTAGCTTTTTATAAAATAAATAACCGACCACTTTCGATGGCAATAGAAAGTGCACTTAAATACCTTAGTACACCAAAACTATATTTATGGAAGAAAGATAAAAAAAGCCCTGAAAAAGTACTACGAGAAATTGCCGACCCAAATAAACTTGAAATGCCAAGCTTATCTGGGAGTAAGTTGAAGGATTTATCGTGGGGGCTTGATATTCATGAAACTCTAAATACACTAGACGATTTGGGTATCCATAAAGATATGCGTTAATTTACTAAATATATTTCTATAAAAATTAATTAGTAAGTAAGCAATCGATTATGGGTTATAATAAATCCAACAATGGCACCAAACAAGAAAAACAAGTCTACGCAATCTATTATTCCAATCCGCGAAGTTCGAGATGGTGTTTTGGTACTGAAAGACGGATCGATGAGAGCAATTATGATGACTTCATCAATTAACTTTGCACTTAAGTCGGCAGGGGAACAAGAATCTATTATTTATCAATTTCAGCAATTCTTAAATTCACTTAACTTTTCAGTTCAAATTTTTATCCAATCGAGACGACTGGATATTCGTCCTTACTTAGCAACACTTGAAACACGAGAAAAAGAGCAGATGAACGATTTAATGAAAATTCAAATTAGAGAATATGTTGAATTCGTTCGAACTTTTACAGAGCGGAGTAATATTATGACAAAGAGTTTCTATGTTGTTGTCCCTTACAACCCTCCAGTTATGACAAAACAAAAAAATAAAAAAGGTGGTTTCTTTTCAAAAACTGAAAAGCATGCCGATGGAACTGCAAAACTTAATATGGATGATTTCGAAGAATACCGAACACAGCTCGAGCAACGTGTTGCGGTTGTGCAACAAGGAATTGTTCGTTCGGGAGTTAGAGCAGTGCAACTGGGAACAGAAGAAGCGATTGAGGTTTTTTATAGACTCTTTAATCCAGGTGATGTTGAAAAACCAATTCGAACATAATTATGGCATTACTCGACTTTCTTAAAAGAAACAAAGATAAAAAAGAAACGCCCAACGCGATTACTTCTTTTTTGCCACAAGAAATTTATGAAGCCGGTGTTTTAGAACTGCAAGATGTTATTGCCCCGTCTGCATTAAAGGTTTCTCCGAGAGATATCAACCTAGGGGAAAAACTTGTTCGAAGTTTTTTTGTTATTTCATATCCGCGTTTTCTTTCAGATTCTTGGTTTTCTCCAATTATTAACCTCGATAAAGTTTTTGATATTTCTGTATATGTTCACCCAATCGACACTGCAACAATTTTAAGACAGTTTAAAAAGAAGGTTGCCGAGGTGCAAAGTCAGATTCGTAACAGAGAAGAGCGCGGGCTGGTTCGAGATCCTATTCTAGACACCGCATATCAAGATCTTGAAATTCTTCGAGATAACTTACAGCAAGCTCAAGAAAAAATCTTTGATGTGGGACTTTATATTGCAATTTATGCAGACAGTAAAGATGAACTAGACAAATTTGAATCTGAACTAAAATCTATTTTGGAGGCAAAATTAGTATACGTAAAACCAGCACTATTCCAGCAAGAAGAAGGGTTTAAGAGTATTATTCCAACAGCACAGGACTTGCTTGGCGTTCACTCTAAATTAAATTCTTCGCCACTTTCAAGCTTGTTCCCATTCATTTCTTTCGACCTTACTTCAGACAAGGGAATCTTGTATGGAATTAACCGGCACAACAGCTCACTCGTTTTGTTTGATCGATTTAGTTTGGAAAACTACAACTCTGTAACATTTGCAAAAGCTGGTTCTGGAAAATCATATGCCACCAAACTAGAAATTCTTCGAACGCTGATGTTTGATACAGACGTAATTGTAATCGACCCCGAGCGAGAATATGAGTTCTTAGCTGAAGCCAGTGGAGGACGTTATTTCAATATTTCATTAACATCTGATCATCACATTAACCCGTTCGATTTACCACCAGCTCGCGATGACGAATCGCCTGGCGACATTTTACGTTCTAATATTGTAAACCTTGTTGGGTTGTTTCGTCTTATGCTTGGCGGCCTTACTCCAGAAGAAGATGCGATTGTCGATAAAGCAATTCAAGAAACCTATGCACTTAAAGACATCACTCCAGAAAGTGATTTCTCTAATATTGAACCACCACTGCTTTCAGACTTTGAGTATGTACTTTCGGGAATGGAAGGGGGAGAAGGGTTGGCACAAAAGCTTTCAAAATATACTCATGGAACATGGTCTGGTTTTATTAACAAACCCTCTAACATTGATATTAATAAGCGCTTCGTAGTGTTCTCACTTCGAGACATGGAAGATGAGCTAAAACCTGTTGCCATGTATTTGGTTACACACTTTATTTGGAATGCTGTTCGAAAAGAACTTAAGAAGAGATTGTTCGTAATTGATGAGGCGTGGTGGATGATGAAATCTGAAGATACTGCATCATTCTTGTTTGCACTTGCAAAACGTGGACGTAAATATTTCTTAGCCATGTCGACAATTACCCAAGATGTGGAGGACTTTTTGCGGTCGCCTTATGGAATGCCTATTATTACCAACTCATCAATTCAGGTACTGCTTAAACAATCTCCAACAGCAATGGATATGATTCAACAAACCTTCAACCTAACAGAGGAAGAAAAATATCTTCTGCTAGAATCGGGAGTAGGGGAAGGAATCTTCTTTGCTGGGATTAAGCATATTGCAATTAAAATTATTGCTTCATATACAGAAGATCAAATTATTACTTCTGACCCTTCGCAGGTTCTTCAAATTAAGAAAGCAAAAGCAGAACTGCGAGCATCTGGAGGACAATCAAACCCAGAAGCACTTCGAAAGAATCAAGGAATTAAAGGTGTAAGCTAAAACAAAACAATGGCAGAAACAGTAAATAACAAATATAGAATTGGAAAAGGTCTTTTTTTTACCATGGTTGGTTTTGCTATTATTGTTGATATTGTTGAATTGATTTTAACATTTACTGGAGTTGGTGAAGTTTTAAATTATATTTTAGATTTTATAAAAATAGTTGGTATTCCTGTATTTTTTGCTTTCAAGGAAGTTCCGTTGCGAACAAAAGGTTTGATGTTGAAATATATTACAACAAGTATTATTGCACTTATTCCTATTCTTGGATCGTTTGCTCCTGAGACGTTTTACATTATTTGGTCATCAATTAAATCTGCAAGAAAGGAAGACGAAGAAAAAATTGCATCGGGTGAAGGTGTTGCGCATAACGACCTTAAAACACGATTAAGGAAAACAGGAAAAACAATTGCAAAAAGCAAGGCGGGGTTAAAAAAAGGAAAAATAACTAGGCAAAAAAGAGGCACCCGGAGCAGTGGTGGGACAGCAAAAACAACTAACAACACTCCCTCAAACAGAAACTACTCGGGAACAAAACAAACAAAAGATTATTAGTCTTAAAACAAAGCTTGAGTACACACACCTCCAGCTGTACAATAAGGCAATGAAACAAAGCCCGCTATTACAATTTGGAATTATATTTCTTTTTGTATTTATTTGTTTTTTTGTACATGAAAACAAAACACAGGCTCAAATTCCAGCAAACATTACCGATGCAATTATTCTTAAGGCTATTCCAGCAAACCCAAGCCCTGGGCAACAAGTTCGCATGGAAGTAGAAAGCTTCACAACAAATTTACAGCAAGCAAGTATTTCATGGAGCATTAACGGACAAGTGGAACAACAAGAAATAGGAACGCAGATTTTTACTTTTATTGCACCAGGAGCTGGAACACAAGCAGTGGTTGAGGTTAGTGTCACGCTACAAAACGGTACAGTATTCACAAATCAAAGAACTGTTGCTCCAAGCAATGTTGATGTAATTATAGAAGGAATAACTTACACACCACCGCTATATAACGGACGGCCACTGTTTACCCACGAGTCGACTGTAAATATTGCCGCAATTCCAACACTTATTGAAAATGGAAGGCGACTGCCTTCAAGCGAAGTCTTTTATGGGTGGGAAATTAACGGAACATACTACAGAGATATTTCGGGTGTTGGGCGTGATAATATCATTTATCGTGGAAGTGTTGTTTCACGCCCCGTAACCATCGAGGTTACGGCTTCAAACATTACAGGAACACTTAATGCACGAAAAATAGTTACTATGCAACCAGAAGAGGTTGCAGTATTGATGTATGAAAACAACCCACTGCAAGGGTTGTTATTTGGAAAATCACTATTGGGTGAATTTAATTTAGAGAGAGAAGAGCTTACTGTAACAGCTATTCCATATTTTTTTGATGTAACAACAAAAGACAATGTTTTGCTAGAATATATATGGGGAGAAAATGGCACAACAATTAATAATCCAACGCTGTCCAGTAGTATAACTTTTAGAAATACTAGCATGCAGAAAAACGGTGTTTCGGAAATTGCTGTTATTACTGAACACCTCGACCATCTTTTGCAAAACACCTCAAGAGGTTTTACACTTAATGTAATTGGCAATAACCAACTTTCTAACCAAAACAATGATGATGTTACTGTTTTCTAACAAAATAAAAATTGCTCAGTTTATAATTTTCTTTGTATTATTTTTTTTAATAAGTCTTTTAGGTAACACAGTTTTTGCGCAAGATCAGGGTACTATTTTTAGAGACAACACAAGAGTGATTCAAGGGTTAGATAATTTAGATACTCGAGGGTTTGAGACAGACACCATCACAGACACAGGTTTTGATTTTGATGGAATTGATGACCAAGGGTTTGATTTAAGTCCGAAAGAGTCTTCAATGGGATTCTCTGTCCCATCAGGAAGAGGGGTTAGTTACACACCAATAACTCCGGATGGTGTTCCGTTTGTAAGTGGTGGTGGTTTAGGAGGACTTTTTGTTGGTTTATTTAAGGCAGGTGTAACCATCGCAGCACTGCTTGCGGTTGTGATGCTTATTGTTGGAGGTATTCAATATATGGGAAGCGAATCGATTTTTGCAAAAACTGCAGGGAAAGAAAGAATTATGGCTGCACTGGGCGGATTACTCATAGCCCTAACCTGCGTACTATTACTTGGCGTTATCTTTGGCTTTGGAGGAGGCCCTAACGGGGGAAGCTTTGAGATTAATCTTAACTTTGATTAAATAAGATTATGTTTGATGATTTTAAAACACTGGTTATAGCAACAATATCGCTAATAATAATTATAGTAGCACTTACTTTTATTATATTCAGAACACCAGCAGCAATCCAGGAAACTATTATTATAGAGGATGAAATTAATACTCAGCAAGAACTTGAAGCAGTTGTAGACAGGCAACAAACACAACTTACTGTACAATCGTTTGGGGGTGAAAAAAATGTTAAAACATTTTTTGAAAATGATATCGAGTATGCGCTATTACGAAATCCACAACTAACTGGTGATTTTGAGCTCATGGTTGTTGACCCATTTGGGAATTACTATTACGAACAAGAAAAGGATACGAGAATCGTTTTTGACAATGGAGACACTTCATCTAAATATGGATATAACGAAATTGCAGAAGTTTCTGGTGAGTTACTCAGAGAACTAAATACCGACACAGAATACTTTATTGCGTATCCCGACTCACTGAGTGCGGGAATAGCTGGAATTCCTGAAATTCCAGACTCAGGCGCATCGAACAGATTCCTTCAAACACAACTAGCTGTTATCACAAATGTAAATAACAACATAACCGTTGTTGCAAAAATAGTGCACAGAGGAGAAGAGCAGGGGGTTTTACCTGTATCAGAGCGAACAAGAAAGTCTCTTGG
>Ga0222662_1000401_pt1 | contig 36523 bp, 26 predicted proteins | sample AntAcemetagen600_FD_179821 | JGI IMG/M metagenome (GOLD analysis project Ga0222662, IMG submission 179821) | Saline water microbial communities from Ace Lake, Antarctica - #600 | ecosystem: Environmental > Aquatic > Non-marine Saline and Alkaline > Saline | place: Antarctica: Ace Lake... | reverse complement strand
CGGAGCTCCTCGATCTCGCTGGCGTCGTCCACGGGCTCAAGAGATCACACCCGGATCTTCGTGTCGATCCCACCGCCGCAAATCCCCGGGATCAGACGACTTCTTGGGGGGCTGAACGGTTACGCCCAGGCGACCAGGAGCTGCAGGGTCAAGATGGCGTCGAGGGCGGAGTGGGGCAGGGGCATGGGACCGTCGGCTCAGGGTGAGAGCGGGGGTCGCGTTCCCCCCCGGACGGGCGAGTGTACCGAGGATGACGAGGGAGGGGGGCGCGTGGGATGGTGGGGTTGACTACGCCGGGTCCGAGTCGGTTCGAACCCGGGGGTGGAACTGGACAGCAAACTCAAACGACCGCGAGTAGTTACCTTCAAGTCCGAGTCCAAACGCCTTGCCCAGGGCCCTCACGTCGAGTCCGAAGCTCGCATCGACCGACTGGGTACGCCGCCACGACGTCTGATTCCCGCTCACCCGACCGTCGATGATGTTGCGGATCTCGGGATAGTCGCCGAGCCATCGGAGTCCGCGGGTCGCGCGGTCCGGATCGAATGTGCCTCCCCCGTAGGCATGCTCAACTACGCTCTCGGAGCCGTATCGGCCACGGAGTTCCGCAGCTACGTCGCCGGCCGCGGGGTGGACCCCTGCGGCGTTCGCCTTCCCGCTCCATTGGGTCTTGTCCACGATCACGAGCTGCTTCGCCCCGAGAGCCTCGAAACTGCGGACCCACTCGCAGTGAAGATCAGCCAAAAGGTCTTTGGCTGCGGTGGCCAGAGGTACGAGCACTCGCGGGTCCTTGGGGTGGGGGATGTGGAGCCCGACGGAGAAGTGAGCGCCCTCGCCCCCGACGTGAGTGAAGTGTTCCCGCGCGGTCTTCTGAGACAGCACGTACAGGTCAACGTGGCCGCCCTCCGCGGTCATTAAGGCGCGGAGCTGCCTGTTTGATTGGAAGAGGCCGTAGAGGTGTGGGTCTTTGACTCCTCGCAAGTCGTTGCCGAGGAAGGCTTGTGGAATGGTCAAAGCCTGTGCGAGGTCGATCTGGCTGTCGGGATCGGGGAGCGGGTCCTTCAACCGTTCAATCGGTGTCGGGCTTGTCCACATTCGGTATGCACGAGCCGCGAGGATAACGACGGCCAAGGCTGGGATTCCCAACGTGAGGAGGGGGGAGGCCGCCGCAGCAAGGGTTGACAGGACGCCGGCGGAACCAGCCGAAGCGGCTTGGCGAGCCCACGCCTCAGCTGCGGCGTCAACCTGCTCTGCTGAGGCGGCATCGCGCCGCCCGTAGACCCCAGGCTGATGGCGCAGCTCCGTCACAACTCCGAACACTCGCATCGCTGACCCTCCGACCGGCAGGCTACCCCGAGAGCAGTCCTTCGTGGACCGAACGGGCTGGTGCCCTTTGGAGTCAACTCGGCGGCGTCGCCCCATCGTCTCTGGTGCCAAAGTAGATCACCCCCACGACGAACACCGCCAGGACACAGCCCACGAACGCGAGGTAGGCGAGGCCTATGCGCGTCCAGGACCAGCCCAGGCCGCGAAGGCCAAAGACGACGAGGCCGAATAGGAGGTATTTGACGACCCCCGAACCGAGCCACCACGCCAGCTGGCTCGTTCGCGACGCGGCGGTCTGGTCCCCGCTCGGCTGTGGAGCGTCCGGTGCCGTCATGGGTTGCCTCCGAGGCCAGTTTGGATTTTCCCGATCACCCCCTCACCATAGGCCGGCACGCCCGCACGGTGGCTTGCGGGGCCCGCATCGTCGGTCACCCGCAACTAGAGTGGCCCGATGTACTTCGATCGTACTGTTCCCAGCGAGCTGTCTTCGCTCCTCAACGGGCCCCTGGCGTGGCTCCGCGCCGATGTGCTCGGGTCGTGGGGCCAGGAGACCAGCGCTCATATCCAGTTCCGAAAGAACTCCTCGATGCCCGGCGGGTGGCTGCAGCTCTACACCTCCAACGAATCCCCGCTCGGAGTCCAGTGCCTTCAAGGCCGCAAGTCGGGAGGTGGCCGTTTTCGATGCTTCTCTCTCCAAGGGGATTCCCGCCCTGCTCCCCCGAAGGTCGTTCGGGCTCGGTGGCCAAGGCGGGGAATCAGCCAGCCGGGGGAACGGCTCGATTCCAGCGGGCTTCAACGGCATTCGGAGCAGCTACGTGCCTACGTGCATGAGGCGGCTCACAGCAACCCGAGCTTCGACATCGAAGGTCGGCTGACGGCCAGCATCGCCAGGGGCCATGGGCATCATCGGGGGCCCGAGGGTCCCTTTGTCGTGCTTGATACAGAGTCCCGCGTTGGTTTCTCCAACGTGGCAGAGCGCCGAGCGTTCATGGCGAGGCTGAAGCGTGAAGGCCTCGCCCACCACCAGGAGCTCGACGTGCTCGCTCTGCTGCCTGACGGGCGCCTTCTCCTAGTCGAGGTCAAGGTGCATCCCCGGGACCTGCAGCTGGCCGCTCGCCAGGCGGCCACGTACCAGTGCCAGTTCGCCGCCGTGCGGGAAGCGGGCGCGTTGAGCCCGGCCTGCATCCAGGCCTGGATGAACGCCAAGACTTCCGCGGGACTCCTGCCTGGTGGTTCAATCCCTACGCCGAGCGCGGCCCCACCTGTCCCGGCCATCGCGCTGCCCGACAGCGACTCGGACTGGGTCGCGCGCTGGCGCGAGGCGGTGGCACCCGTTCGTCGAGACCATCCAGCCGAGTTGGCGGACCTCCGGTTCTATCGGCTGTCGCCGGCAGGTGATGTCCTGGATGAGGTTGTGGCGTGAGGCGGCGCGGGGCCGCGACTTGGAGACGGGTCACCGAGGATCCACGGGGATGGCGCGAGTCGGCTAGTCCAGTGGAATCGTGATCGCGGTGACCAAACGGTCGCCCGCAGCGATGGTGGCGATGTCGTCGGGCTTCGGCGACTGAGGCGCCGCCCAGGCGGCGTACGTCGTCAGGATTCGCTCCCGCACCGTCTCCGGCTTCCCTTCGTGAAGGACGAGCACGGCACCCGCGAACCGGGTGCAGGCGGACAGCTGGTTGGCTGCCTTCCGCCACTCAGGCTTACGGCCGTTGTCGGTCGTCACTTGGAAGGTTGTCGGTCGTCACTTGGAAGTCTTCCCTTTTCGTTGTTCGCACGAGGCACACGTCCACGAGAACGACCCCGACGTCGTCCCGATCGCCATTCGCCCTACGCGCCACGCGCCAAACGCGATCTCGAGAACGCGCCCCTGCGCCCAGGGCGTGTCGAGCTGCTGCGCGACCTCGGCGAGCTTCGCTCGATTTGGCCGCTGAGGGACCAGCTTTGGGATCTTCGCCTTGCAGGAGCCGCAGGACTCCCACCCCCAGGCGGCCTTGCAGCGAGGGCACTCGCGGTCGTGCGCGGGGCCAGTCCCTGGGCTCTTGCAGACTGGGCAGGCATCCCGGGACACTCCGCGCCGGAGGTCGCGGCCCAGGGTTCGCCCCAGCAGCCAGGCCTTCACCCGGTCGGCGGAGGCCAGGTGCAGTGGCCCGACGACGAGGCGCAGACCCTCTCCGTTCGCGGGAAAGGGCTGCAGCGCGCCCTCCGCGGACTCAGCGTCGATGCCCGTGCGGTCAACGTCTGCGATGAGCCACAGGGGGCGGGCTTCGCCAGCCGCAGCGTCCGTAGGGAAGGATGAGGGCGGGACGCCTTCGCCGAGGCGGAGAAATCGGGGGCGCATCACCCAGGAGTCCGTGGACCGCTTCCCTCGGGCCTGCCCGCGCACGGTCTTGCCCCGCTTGAACTGAATCGGTCCAGCTTCTGCGTCGGCGTCTTTGAACTGGAAGGTCACTCGGAAGTCGAGCAGTCCCTCGGGTGCGACCTCGACGCTGCGGCACGAGCCTTCCTTCGCGCTGTTCTCGAACAGGACTGGCGCGTTGGCGCCGCGCGCTGCGAATGGGATGGGCGAGGTTGCCTTGAAGCCGAGCTCGTCGAGGCCCCGCGCCAGGACCAACAGCGAGAAGTCTCGGTAGGCCAGATCGGGATCGTCTGCGACGGGGTCGAATGGGATCGGGTCGGTCCGGCCACCGATGGCCTGCCAGCAGTCGCCCAGCGGCGCGTACGAGGGGTGGTGAGTGAAGAGGTTCGTTGCCTTCAGGGGCGGGCTCACGCGGCGCGGCTCCAGGTTCGCGAGCAGATTGCTGGCACGCGATGAGCCCAGGCTGGCGCGCGCCGTCCCCCCACGCTCCAGCAGCTCCTGGAGGCTCTGGTGGAACTCCTCCGCGCCCCCCTTCAGCACCGAGAACAGACGTCCCAGCTCCTCGTTGCGCGATCCTTGCCCGAGATATCGAAGGAGCTTCGCGTCGGCCAGCGCCTCCCCGATGGTGGACCTCAGGTCTTCCAGGTCGAGGATCCACAACCCGATCGCTTGAGTCAGCCGGCGGACGAGGTCGGCGACCACGTGATTCCCGTAGCGGTCGAGGCTCTCATCGCGCAGCTCGGCGAGCACTCGCAGCGGCATGGGCGACCGGAGCCCGAGCCGCTCCAACGGGCCCGAGGGAGGGGCCAGCGCCCGCGGGCTTCGCGCCAGGGCCGCCACGGCGGACCTCGCCAGGCGCCGAACCTTGTGCACTGGCAGCCACATCTCCTCGGGGAGGAGCTCGACCGCTGGTCGATCGCAGACTCGGCCAAGCTCGATGCGGTAGCGCTCGAACTGCTTCAGCTCTGCGGGCTCTGGGGCCACCTCAGCGGGGCTGCCGTAGTTGAAGGGTGCGGGGAGGTCGGGGCTGTCTGGATGTCGTAGCCGCTCTACGCACTTCGCGAGCATCGCGCCTACGACCCTCTTCGGTCGCACATCGGGATCCCAGGAGAGTTCGACGCGATGGGGGCCGTCGTCGTCCACCCAGCGCAGCACGCCCGCGAGCCGCGGGAGCCGGTCCCCAACCGAGGGCGGCGGCTCCAGGGTTCGGCCGTCCAGGGTCGCCCGCTCCGCGCCTCCGGCTCCCTCCCAGACAACCTCGATGAGAGGTTGGAAGCGCGAGCCATCGAGCAGGCCGCGGGGTTGGATGAGGCTTGTCATCAGCGCTGCGCCAGTCGCTTCGCCCGGGCTTCAAGCAACGCCACCGACCGCTTGGGCTGACCCCAGTCCTTACTGCTTGGCCATGCGTTCTCGATCGTCTTTGCCAGCGTGCTGAGGCTCTTGGACATGTAGGGGTCGCGGACCCGGGCCACGCGTCGCAGCAAGCGGGTCGCGACCACATGGTCGAGGGCTTCTCCCTTCGTCAGCCCGAGCGCCTCAATCGCGGGCAGGAACTGCCGGAGCTGCTCCGACAGGCGGTTGCCGATGCCTGCGTCCAGGCTGTCCCGCAAGCCAGGGGCGATCGCGGCAAAAAAAGCGTCCGCCTGCGTGTCGAGGGCTCTGAGCGCCTTCGCGCTGGTCTTCCCGAGCCCCCGCAGCGAGGCGGCCTCGACCCGAAGCGGCGCGACCTTCTTGAGCTTGAGGTCGCCCCGGGGCGCCCGTTGGTCCAGCTGCAACACGACCGAGCGGTCGTAGACCTTGTCGGTGATTTCCATAGTGCTCTCGTCTTCGTTCGCGGTGCCAAACAGCCAGATGTTGGGCGCGATGCGCAGCGAGCGACGATTGGTCTCCAGGAGCGGCGGCGCCTCGAGGCCGGCGGGGAGCGGAGCGCCGAAGAGCTCGATGACGTGGTCCTCGTCGGGCTGTTCGAGCACCGAGAGCAGGTCCGCGAGGTAGTACTCGACCCGGCTCAGGTTGACCTCATCGAGCAAGATGAAGACCGGCACGCCCTTCAACGCTGCTGTGCGCGCCCGGTAGAGCGCCTCGGTAAAGGGGCTGCACTCGAACTGCCGCGCAAAGGCGTTCCAACTCCCGAACAGGTCCGCGCGCTCGCGCCAGCCCGCCTGGACGGGGACCGACACGAACTCGGCGCCCAGGGCGTGGGCCATCTCACGCACGAGGCTGGTCTTTCCGGTCCCCGAGACCCCCTGCAGGATCTGGAGGCGGGTCGTGGCGAGACCGGCGAGGAAGACAGCGACGTCCCGCCGCTCGAACTGGAACCCCCGCGCCTGAAGCCGGGTCTGCACCTGCTCCAACAGCGTGTCGGCGGTGGCGGGCTCGCGAGTTCCGGCGGTGCCGTCCTCGATCTGCGCAAGGCGTCCGAACGTGCCCTCGGTGCGCTCGTCCGACTTCTTGTGGATGTCGGTCAGCTCCTTCTGCAGCAGCGTGTTCTCGGTCTGCAGATGGTCCAGCCGCTCGGTGAGGCGCGTGCGTTCGCGGGCCGCGTCCTCCCACTCATCACGCAAGCGGAGCAGCTCGTCGTTCTTGCCTTTCACCTCGGCCAGGCGCTCCTCCAAAGCTCCTCGATCGGCGGCGAACTGCTGCTCAGCCCGGACACCCGCCAGCTGCTGTTGGTCGAGTACGGCGGTGTGCCGCGCCCGCTCCTCGTCGAAGCCGCGCTGGGTGACCTTCAGGTCCCGCGCGTTCTGTCGCAGTCTTGCGTTCTCTGCCCTCAGTTCGTCTGCGTCGGCGGCCGCGTCCCGCAACCGGTCGAGCTCTTCGGGCCGAGCTGACTCCGCGTTGATCGCCTTCACGCGAATGACCTCGCGCTCGAGGTCTTCAAGCTGCTCCTGCAGGCGAAGGCTGCCCGGCTGGGCGGCCTCCGCGAGCTCTCGGGCGCCATCCCGCTCGACGGTGACGGCTTGTAGGCGCGCGAGGAGACTGGCGGACCGGGCCGACTCCTCGTCGAGGTGCGCCTCGAGGTCAGCCACTCGGGCCACTCCGGTACGGCGTTCTTGGTCCTGCAGCGACGCCCGGCTGGCTTCGACTTGCTGCCTGTCCTCCACGACCTCACTCTCCCGCGCCTCCAGGTCCGCCCGCTGCCGAGCAACGTGATGCTCCCTGGCGACAAGGTCCTGCTGCTGTGCGTCGAGGTCGGCCGACCGGGTCTGTAGCTCCTCGTCCTGGGCGAGCAGGCGCTTCTCTGTTTCGGTTGCTCGGCTCGCGATCGCGGACTCGAGCTGCTCGCCCAGTTCCTTCCGGGCAGCAGCGTCACGTTCGCGGTTGCGCGCGAGCTCCTGGGCGGCCTCCGTCGCGTCGGCCTGTGCCCGCTCCTGGATGTCCGTTGCGTCGGTGTGCGCGGCAGCCACCTCGGCCTGGGACGTCACCCGGGCCTCCGAGAGCATCCGCTCCGCCTCCTCCGCCAGTCGCTTCGCGTCGGCCTTCGCCGCGTCGAGCCGTCGCTGCACCTCAGCCTCGGTCGCGGCGAGCAACTCGGCTCGGTGCGCAGCAGCCTCCGCTTCGACCTCGCGCCGGCCCTCGTCTTTGAGTGCCTTGGCCCGTCCCGCTGCCTTGAGCGACGCCTCCTTCGCCTCGGCCACGGTCAGCCGAGCCGCCGCCTCGCTCTGGGCCTCCTCAGCCTGGCGCCGCGCCTGCTCCGCCTCTGCGGTGAGGGTGCTGGCCGCGCTGGTCGTTGCGTTTGCGGTTCGCTGCGCTTCGTCCAGGACCTTGGATACGGCCTCTCGAGCCGCGTCCCGCGCGGTGCTCGACTCCTTCGCCGCATCGTCTACGAGGGTCCGCGCCTCCTTGTGGGCCTCGTCCAGCACCCGCGCCTTCTCCTTCTCCGACGCGGCGGTGGTGGCCCGCGCATCGGCCAGAGCGGTCTTGCGAAGCTTGGCGGCTTCGATCTCCGCCTTGTTGAGCGCTGCCTGGACCCGCTTGTCCCTGCCTGCCGCGCTCTCGAGTTCGCTTTCGCGGGCGGCGAGCAGCTTCTCCTTGTCGGTGAGGGCCTGCTCCTTGTCGCGAACCTGTTGCTCCGAAGTCTTGGCTTGGTGCTCCCGGCGCGCGAGGTTGGCCTCTGTCGCTCGGATGCGCTTCTCTAGCGGACGCAGTTGCTCGTTCTCCACCCGGAGTCGTCCAAGCTCAGCATCGAGTCGCGTGACCTCCGCGCGCAGCGCGGCCGGGTCGTTGTCGTTCGGGGGCGTCGCGGCGGGCCCCTTCGGCGGTGTTGCGCGGCCGTTTCTCTTCTTAGCCATGGTCTGCTCCTGGGTAGAACGCTGCGATCAATTCCTGAACCTGCTCACGAGACGACGCCGCGTCCTCGACCTGACAGCTGCTGGCGTGACCGCCCTTGTTGAGGGCGGTCAAGATGGTGGCCAGCTCGTTCACGAACGTGGTCAAGTCTCCAGCCCTCGGGCGGACCGCCTGGCTGACGAGATCTGGCGCGAGCTCGAGCGCTGCAGCCAGCAGTGCGATCAGCTTCTGACCATGGCGAACGTAGGGTTTCACCTGCGCCCACTCCCCGGCCTTGGAGAGCCCATGCGCGGCCTTGCCCACCTCGTCGGAGTTCAAGGGCCAGCGCAGCCTCGCGCCGCGAATCCAGTCCCCGCGAGCGTGCCCGTCTCTCGGGATCCGGCGGACGGCGTCGCGAGCCGCCTCACTTCCAGCCGGGAGCGCAAGCGCGAGCAAAACCTCGAACACCTTTCGGTACGCTCCGACAACCTCGTGGGGTCGTTCGCTCGCTGAGTGGAGGCGGAACCACGCGGCCTCGGCAACCTCCACTTCCGCGCGCAGCCGATCGGGCAGCGCTGAGAGAGCGCCCCAGGGGAAGGTGGTCGTCTCCAACTGCGCCCGCAGCGCCTCCGCCGCCAACCGCACCGTCTCGGAAGCCGCGTGACGGTCGGACTGTTGGAGCAGGCGGTCGCAGAGGTCACTGACCTCGGGCTGCGGAAGCCCCACGAGCCGTTCGACGAAGAAGCGGTCATCGTCTCCGGGCCACGGGCAGGTGACGCGCAGCTCGCCCGGCCGGTCTCCGGCGCTGAGGCCGAGCAATACATGGGCTCGCTTGACCCTCCCTGTCGTGGCCACGTCGGTCGCCTCCGCGTCGTTGGCGTCACCCAAGTCGTCGCCCCCGCTCGCTGGTTGCGGCGTCGTCGGCATCGCGACCCAGCCCTCGCTCTGGTCCACGAACCCACCGAACGCTGGCGGTGGCTCCGCCCCGCCCTCACCGGCGCGAAACGCGTCCGCCTCATCGCACCAGGACGCGACGGCGCGGAGCCGCGCACCAAAGACGGGGTCGTTCGGGTCGATGTGCGTCCCCGGGTCGTCCACGAGAACTGCCGCGCTCCAGCGCATGTTGCTCGGCAGCTCCTCCCAATAGCGAACCGGGAGGATCTTGCTGGTGCGCGCGCACACCAGGAACCACGCCAGGCGCTCCGGGGCGGGGACGTCCTCGCCCGAGGCCACCGCCTCTCCCTCCGCCGTCAGGGTGTACACGTCTCGGTCGCGGCTCACCCGGCGAGCCAACTGGAGGTGATCGAGCACCACCTGGACGAGCTCTGCGGACAACCCGCTGACCCCCGCGATCGCGTCCGGTCCGCTCTCCCCAGCCCCGACGAGGCGAGCGACGAGGCGGCTCAGCGCGTCGGTCGGCACATCCGCGCGGCATTCGGCTTCCACGGCGACCACGGGCCAGGCCACGACGGCCGTTGCATCACGAAGCATCCCCGACGGCGGGATCCCCCAGGTGTTGTTCTCAGCGTTGCTCATGGACACCCTCCTTCATGCACAGTTGGCGGAAGTTCTTCAATGCGGGGACGCGGTCTGTCGTGCGGGCGTCGCCGACGCAGACGAGGGAACCCTTCGCGCGGCTCAACGCGACGCAGATGCGGCTGCGCACCGCCAGGAAGCCCACGTTGCGACCGCGGTTTGCGCGCACGCAGGAGACGATGACGAGGTCGTACTCGCGGCCCTGGAACGAGTCGACGGTGCCCACATGGACCCGCTCTCCCCAGCCGTCCGTGATTGCCGCCTCCTTGAGGCGCTCGACCTGGGCCCCATAGAAGCTAATGACCCCGATGGACCCCTCGCTCGACTTCAGCGCCTGCTGCACCAGCGAGCGCACGACCTCGATCTCCGCCGCCCTATACGAAGAGCCGCTGTCGCTCTTTCGCTCGAACGATCCCCGGACGTCGATCCAGCCGACGCGTGCGTCACCGAGTAGGCGGATCGGGTCAGCGACATCGTGCCCATCTGGGGAGCGAAGCCCGCCTCCGTAGAACTCCTGGGAGATGTAGTCGGCGATGATCGGTTGGCTGCGGAACTGGATGTCCAGCGGGACGACGCGGCGGAGTCCGCCCGGCGGGCATTCGGCGTAGAGGCGGACAAGTCGGCCGAACAGCGTTTCGCGCAGTCGGTCGAGGATCTGCCGGCGCGCCTCTTCGGCGTCGAGGCCTCCAGCGACGAGCGCAGCGATCGCGTCATCCACCATGTGGGGCAGCTGCTTCTCATCTCCGAGGAGGATGATCCGTCGAGCCCGGCACAGGACCAAGAAGAGTTCGAGGGGGTTTGCCCGTGCTGCCTCATCGACGATGACGGTGTCGAACTCCTCCATCCCCCCATCACCATCGAACTGGGAGACCTGGCCCACAGTCGATCCCTTCGCGGGGGCGACGTGGCGGAGGAGATCCCGGACGAGGTCGGGCCGACGACGAAAGTCCTCGAGGAAGTCCTGCAGCGCCGCGGCGACTCCGGCGCGCCCCGAGCGAGCCGCCTCGGAGATCGTCACGAGCAAGAGGTCCGAGGTGACGGTCGCAGAGGCGGAGAGAGAGTGCAGAGTGGGGCGCGTGAACAAGTGGTCGCGCTGGAGCCGGGCTACCAGCGCGGGCCAGCCCTCAGGCGGTGGGTCGCCGAGGGTGAGCGCGCCGGCCTGGCGAAGCACCGCGAGGTCTGCAAGCGCAAACGGAGGACCGTATTGCAGGAGGCGACGAGCCTGGCGAGGGCCACCGTCTGCGAACGCCACCCCCTCGCCGGCGAGGCCTGCAAGGAGGTTCTCCCACTCCGGGCGCGCAGGGGACGCGTGGTACCCACTCAGCTCCGAGGCGACCCTGCGCGCGCTCGACAGCGTTCCCGGTGGCAGGTGGGGCTCTGCGATGTCGATCATGCGACGGAGCCAACGCGCGGTGGCGCGCGGGTCGTCGTCGTCGGGCCGCGCTGCGCGGAGAGCGAGCAGCTCATCAGCGACCTCGCGCAGGGTGAGTCGGTCGCTCGGGATGTGGTCTTGCACTGTGCTCGCGACCTCATCGACGACCGCCTGGAGGGGCCGGACTCGCTCGGCGCGGTCTTCGTCGGACCGCCCGCCAAAGGCCAGCACCGGGATCCCAGCCGCCCGCAGCTCTTCGGTGGCGCGAAGGAGTGGATCGTGGCCTTGCGCGCAGATGAGGATCTTTCGTTCTCCGAGGTCGTAGAGGGCCTGCACGATCGCGCGGAGGACCGTGGTCTTCCCGGTGCCGGGCGGGCCCTGGATGACGGCGATGTCGGGCGTCGCGACGGCCCGCTCCACGGCGATGCGCTGCATTGGCGTGAGCTCGCGGTCCCGCAGCGCGCGACGGATGCTCGCGTCCACACCCTTGGAGGTACGGTCGCGGGCGTTCGGGTCCGGGTGGCCTTCGAGGATCTCGAGCAGGTCCGGACGGGCGGCGCGGTGTTCGATAACTCGCTGGAGTGCCTCGCTCTGGCGCTTCGCCTGCTTCCTGTCCCCCGACCTGTCCATGACAAGCTCGCCCTCCTGGGGCGGCGAGGCGTAGTTCCTTGCGGGGCGGACCCGGGCTTCCCGCTCCGAGATGCTCTCCAGGGTGCCGGCGAAGACCGCGCGACGTCCAGGTGGCTTTGGGTTCGCGCTGTCGGCGTCGGTGTCGGCGTCGTCGGAGTCGTCGCCTTCGGGCAAGTCGGGAGGGGGGGGTGTGTCTCCTGGTACGGCCACCTCAACCCCGGCCCGCCAACGGGCGGGTACGGGACCGTCGACCTCGAGGACGTAGACCTTCTCCCGCGCGTCGAACCAGGTGCGCCGAAAGCGAAGCGGGTCGATGTCCGTGGCCACGTCGATCGTGCGGCGGACCTCTGCGCTGTAGACGCTCCAGAGATCTGTGATGCCGTCGAGTCGCCGGGGAGGAGCGGTCGCGCTGGGGAGCGTGGCGGCGTCCGACTCCGTCTGTGCCCCCACCCAGGAGGCCTCTGCCCGGAGCTCGCCGACCAACAGCGTCGCGCCTCCGGCCTTTCGTCGGCCGAGCTTGCGGATCGACTTCACCAGGTACTGCTGTGGCCCTTCGTACTGGAGGGAGACCCGCCAAAAGCGTCCGATGAGGTCGAACCCCTGCTCGGGCTCGATGCGCCCAAGGCCCGCGTCGGCCGCGAACATGTGCGCTCCGCTCGTGACGGCGAACTGGTCGCTCAACCACCGATCGAGATCGCCGCGGTCGGAGGGTCGAAGCTTCGCGACGATGTCGGCTGGGATCTTGATCACGCTCGCTGGCCAGACCCGCCGTTCGCGGAAGCTCTGGAACCGGAGCGTGTACCGAGGTGCGGCGACCGCTGCGACTTCGACGATGGTCGCCGGGTCATCCACGAGGGACAGCAGCCGTCCACCGAAGCCCCCGATGGCGCGCACGTCTTGTTCGTCCCTCCCCAGATGGATGCGGACAGATTCGCCGACGCGGGTGAGCGTGCAGGTTTGGGGCTGCCGCTGGCGGGGGAGCCAACCGCCGCTCTCGACCTCGATGCGCTCCTGCTTGCCGCCTCTTGTTGGAACTCGCGTCATCGCCGTAGCTCTCCCCGGACGCCGTGCGCGCCCATTTGAAACCATTCTTTGTGTTGGAGCAGGTGACCCTGGCCGGGGGGCACGAGCACCTCGCGGTCTCGTTCAACCTTGACGACCAGCGCGTCGGCGGACCGGTTCACGAGAGCCACCGACCCGTCTGGCTGCGGGCTCGCCTCGACGAGGATCTCGCTCGGGAGGGAGCGACCGTGCACCAGGTGCCGCGCGCGCAGGCCGGTGGGGGTGTTGAGCACCACCGGGCGTTGCTCGGCCTCCCCGTCAGGCCCCGTGCGGTGGAAGACGAGGAACGGGACCCGGGGACGCCGCTCGTTGCAGTAGGGGCAGCGTGATCGCAGGGTGAACTCGCTCCGGCACGGGGCGGCGCCGCAGGTCACCAAGCTGTCCCGGGCGGTGCCCAGCAGCTCCAACCACGCGAGGTCGGTGGGACGCACGGTCGCATCTAGGCGGCCAGGCCCGAAGGCCCGGGCGAGAGCAAGTCCAATCCCTGTCGTCCACGACAGGCTCGCCGGCAGACCTACCGTGGAGCGGTTGCTGGCGTCTTCTGGGTCATCGACCCAAGGCAGATCCCCCCGAAGCGCGCGCTCCTCTTCCTCCGGTGGGCCAGCGGTCACCGCGTCGCCAAGCAGCGGGTGCCGCATCGACAGAGTGAGCTGGATCAGGACGGCCAGTGCGTGTGCGTCGGTGCGCTCGGACGGGGCTTGCCGCCGCCGGAGGATCTCGGGGGCGACGAACCACGGGGTGCCCTCCACCTCCACCAACTCGCTCCCCGCCGGGACGAGGTTGTCGCAGTCGATGAGCCGGATGTCGGGCCGCCCGTCTTCGCGTACGAGCAGGTTGTCGAGGGACAGGTCGCCGTACGCGAGTCCCGCCGCGTGGATCGCGTGGAACGCTGCTGTGAGGCGTTCGAGCAGCGCGTAGCGCACCCGAGGCCCCCCGGTCGCGTGGTAGTGGGCGAGGGCGTCCTCGCCGGGGGCCGGGAAGATGAGGGACTTCACGGGTCGGAAGCCCTTGACGAGTGGCATCGCGTAGCCGACCCACGGCGCAGCGAGGAGCTCGGTCGGCACGATGAGGACGTCGCTCTGCACCCGACGCGCGACCACCTGCTCGAGGCGGCGTCGCCGCAGCGCTTGCCGTTCCGGGGTCGCCTGCCCGTAGATCTTGATCGCCCAGGCTCCGGTGGCGTCCTCCCACACGGCGCCCTGGCCTCCGCGCCCGATGCGCGGCCCGAGGACGTAGCTGGTCCCGCGCAGCCCGCGCACGGTGGATCCTTCTTCAGGGAAGTAGCGCATGAGTTGCTCCTAGAACCGCAGGTCGTCGTCGTCGAGGTCGTCGGTCGGCGGCAGCGGCGCCTGATCCGGGAGCCGCGACCGGGTGCGCACCTGGACCGACAACGTCACCCATCGGAAGAAGTCCCGGATCCGGTGGGCGTCGCGGGCGAGGAACAGTGGGACCTCGGGGTTGGCGATGAAGCGCCGCAACATGGCGTGGTCAGCGTCGGGGCCGATCGCCATGGCCAGTCGAGTCGCGCGGGCGCTGCGCCGTTCACCCAGCAGGCGGGCTAGCGGGGCATCGACGCACTCGGGCGGAGTCGGCTGGCCGTCGCTGATGAGGACGACCGTGGGGGCGAACGCCCGCTTCGGGAAGGACGCTGGATCCTCGATGAGACGAACGAGCATCTCGATCGCCTCCCCCATGGGCGTGCCGCCGCCCGCGCTCAAGTCCGGGACCACGGCGTCGCGAGCCAGAGTCGGTGGGACCAGCATCTCCACGTCGCCGCCGAACCGAATGACCGAGACGACGACCTCGCAGCGGGGCTCGTTCAAGGCGCCCAGCGCGCCGCACATCTCGCGAAGGGCCGTCTGGAGTGCCTGGATTTTCGCGCCGTGCATGCTCCCAGAAGTGTCCGCGAGGACGAACACCGGCAGTGGCCGCGCGGGGACCGCCGTGACGGTGGGGAGGAGGGTGGATTGCTCGTTCGTCATCACATTCCTCTCAGCTCTGGCTGGGACGGTCGATGGTTTGTCAGCGCTCCCGGTACCCCGCCGGCCGCGCCGGCCCGGACCCCATGGGCGGCCTCGATGGCGCGCATGACGGCGGTCGCCCCGTAGCCGCGGGGGACCACCACCCACAGCACGTCCGCCTCGGCGCAGGCGGGAGACACGACACTCTGGATGGAGTGGCTCGCGAACCGTGCGAGGAGGATGACCAGGTCGTATTGGCCATTTCGGACGCGCTCGGCGAGCGCATCCACCTGGTGGTGCTTGAGGCCGTCGATCCAATCGAGCGACTCGAAGGCAAACGCCCCCAGCAACGACTCGTTCGCCGTGGTCCGTCGGTCTCCCCCAACGAGCACGGCGCGCTTGCCCTCCGTGGCTGAGCGCAGGACCCAGTCGGCTGGGACCGGGCCTTCGACACAGTCGTCCTCTGCTGCGTCCTGGCTCGCGAAGCCGCGCAGCTCCTTGCGGAGTCGCTTGAAGCGCTTCCCGGTCAGCGCGACGTCCTCGCCGTGGAGGAGGCCCAGGAGCCGCGGGTCATCGGTCGGGACCCCCGCCCGTAGGCACTCATCGACCATCGCGGCCACGTCGACCGCCTTGCCGTCCAACGCGGCTTGCAGATCGGCGAGCGCTCGCTCGGGGTTGAGGCCGTCGTGCGGGACTGTCTCCCCCGACTGCCCGCGCTGCTGCAGGACCGCGAGGAGCAGGGCGGCCTCGGCGTCCCAGGTCGGGCCAGCCTCCGGTCGGTGCGTGCGTTGCAGGCCGTTGACCCAGCCTGGTCGGGCTTCGATCGAGAACGCTCGTAGTCGCGGGAAGATGGCCGAGGCCCTAGACCGAAGGGCTCCGTCGCCGGCGATACTCGGGGCGTCCTGGGCCCGGCGACTCCGAGCCACCGCGAACGCCAGGAGCTGCCGCTGCGACTCGAGGTCTGGGATCAAGGTCCACTGTCGCAGCGCGTAGGGGTCAGACAGTTGCTCCAACCTCTCAACCTCCGCCACGGCCGAGGCGTAGTCGTGGATTGGATGCATCGGCGGCAAGGCGCGCACTGCGTCCTGCAGCGTCACGTCGGTTCGCCGCGCGGTTCCGGTCCCGTCGAACTTCATGCAGAGGCGCTCGACTGCCGTCTCGAGCGCAGCGTTGTCGGCTGCCTTCTCCGCCGGCCGCGGGGCGACGACCCGGGCGAGGGTGGGTGTGGGTGTGGGCTCGGGCTCGATAGTCGGCGCTTCGGGCGGACTCACAGGGAGCAGCCAGTCTCGAAGCGGCTGACTCTGTGCTGCGGCTCGGCCGGCAGTTCGCTCCGCCATCGCTAGGTCTGCCAAGGCCTCGCGCAGCTCGCTGTCGTCGCCGGGGCCCTCAGCAAAGCGCAGTGCCGCTGCAATAGCGGACGCGCGTGCCGCGTCCAACCCGGTCAGTGCCTCGCGAAGATCGTCCCTGCTCATGCGCGCTTCCCCCCTTTCTTAGTTCTACCCCAGTCGGCGCGAATCTGGGGCGGGTGGCTGGCGGGTCGTTCAGGGTCGATGGTTGGGTGCATGCGCTGAAGACGGGGTGCGGGCGCCGACCTGACAGCAGGCCGCCCCTTTCCGGCTTGTGGGGCGGTAGGCTCCTCCGACGAGGTCTCTGGAGGGGGCGAATGCGCGAAGAATCTTGGGTGCTGGGCGTGGACGAGTCGGGGCGGATGAGGGCGGGGGACGGCCTGGTGGGTGGCGTGCTCCTGCGCGTCGACGACACGGTGGCGAACGCCCAGGTCCTGCGGGATCGGCTGCTCGAGTTGGTGCCTGGAGTTCCGTGGCCTCTGCACGCGACAGACCTGCGGCGGCCCGCGACCCATGCTCTTGCGTGGTTCGCTCCTCAGAAGCGTCGTGTGACTCTGTTCGCCGAGGATGAAGGACGCTGCGCCAAGGCGGTCGACCTGATCGAGTGTTCAGAACACCCGGTCTTGAAGAAGGCGGTCGACGACGCCAGGGCTGGGCGCTGGGGGAAGATCGACTTCAAGGCTGTCGACAGGGCGCTTATCGACGATGCGCCGGCGTCGCGCGGCCCGCTGCGCGCGCTCGCCACCGATCGCTTCGTTCGGCTCGGCCGCTTCGTCGGCTCGCTCTCAGAAGAGCTCGGCACGGACGGATGCTTTGGGCTGCTCGCCGCCGGCCCCGACGACGGGGCGCTCGGCGTGCCAGTCCCCGGTGGGATCGGCAGCGACCGCTATCTCGCGCTACTCGAGGTCCTCTTCGAGCGCATGCTCTTGCTTCATTGCGTGACGGACGTGCATCGCACTGTGCACGTCCGGGTCGCCACGCGGTATATCGAGGAGAAGCTCGGCGCTCGGCGTGGGTTCCCGCTGCGGGCGCAGGACTGGCTGGCCTTGTTTCAGCGGGCCGCCGAGGGAGTCGAGACGCGGCTGGGTGCCCGGGCCCGCCGCCCTCGGGTCATCGCGCCGGAGATCGTGACGAAGTACGACCAGAACGTGCATCCGGTTGTTGTCCTCGCCGATTTGCTCGCCAACTCGTCTCTGTCGATGGTTCGCCAAGAGCGGTTGAGCCATCGCACGTTCGAGGGGCATGTGCGGCGTCGGGCGGGGCTCGCCCTCAGAGCACCTGCCGAGTCCCTGAGCAGTCGGCCGGTGCTGTCTGCGGTCGCGGCGGGCGGCTCCTTTCGGGCCGCGGTCGACGCGGCGATGGCGGGCGGTCCGTCGGTGCCTTTTGGAGAGCGGCCTCGCTGGGCTGGAGAGCAGGCTGCGGAGTGGATCGCGGCTGCGGAGCAGGACCGATGAGCGCATACGACGGCCTCGCGGCGGCCTTGGCCGAGCTGGCGACGGGAGACGGGGGCGATGCCGCCTGGCTCTGTGTCGAACGGTCATCGCGCATCGCCATCGGAGCACGGATCCGCGCGATGGGTCGTCCGTCGACCACGACCCGAGAAGACCTTTCGGCCACGGTGTTTGGTCGTCTGGCGGGCAAGGCGGTCACGGGTGAGTTGCCGGCGTTCACAACCGACAAGGCGGCGGGGTCCTATTTCGCGGCCACCGCGCGGTCGGTCATCGTCGACGCCGCGAGAATCCGGAAACGCGACACCAGGATCGAGGCGGACACCAAAGCACTCGCGGAGACTTCGATCCCCGGCGACGATCCACCTGGCTTCGACGCCGAGATGGCGGTCGAGGCTGGTCGCGCCTGCTTCTCCAAGATGGTGGCGCTGCTGAGGGAGAGCCGGCGACCACAAGACCGCCCCTCGCTCGACCGCGCGGCTGCGAGCCTGCAGCGCATCGCCTTTGAGGGAATGGCGCTCGACACGGTGCTTCAGGCGGACGGGGAGTGGGGGGACGATCCCGCGGGTCAGCAGAGGGCCAGGGACCGCCGCTACCAGGCACACAAGCGGCTGCGGGACCAGCTGGTTGACCTCGCCGGCAAGCCTGAAGCCGCCTCGCTTCTGGCCCCATGGAGCGGCGCGCTCGCGCAGTCGTTCTTCGCCCGTTGGTTGATCCGGTGTCAGGTGCGATGCGCCTCGGCGTCATCTGCACAAGGAGCATTGCCATGAACCGGACCGACAATGAACTGCGAGAGTTGCTGGGTCTGCGTGCCGACGATGTCTTGGGCGTGGCCCAGAGCATCGGCGCCGCCGACACGGGAACCGGCCACGGCTTCGCCGCGGTCGCACTTGATGAGGACCTCGAGGCGGTGACGGCCGCCAACCCCGATTGGACGCCGCTCGCGGTCTCCGTTCCGGGGGCAGAGGTGTCCCGGTGGGACCACGACGGGCGAGTGTTCCGCATCGACCGCGCGGCGGTGCGGGGTGTTATCGGGACCGTCGTCGCCGCCGGTGATGGCTTCCTGCTCGACGCGCGGCGCGGTCGCACCGTCGCCACGGTCGTAGGGTGGGACGAGGATGGCGCTGGCTGGGAGCGGGCGTTCGTGGCTGTCAACGACCTCGTCGTGCGGGAGGTGCTGCGCGCCGCGACGCCCGAGTGGGTTCGAGCGCTGCAGGGGCCCGATCCCGTCCCAGCGGTCCCAGGACCGCCCGACGTCTTTGGGGCCCTCGTTCTCGAAGACTGGCTGCAGGCCGCGGTCGATGACTTGCACGCTCTCGGGGGGACCCATCGGCGGGTGGCGGCCCTGGGCGTGGTCGCACGTCTGTGGGCACCAGCGGATACAGACGGGCGAATGGCCTGGGCGGCTGCGGTCCGCGCGGGGACGACTCCGCTGCTGCGCTTGCGGGCCTGGGCGTCGGGGGCGGACCGCGCGATCTTCGAGGCGACCTCGACCGGCGTCGCGTCTGAGGTCGAGGGCTGGCTCGACGCGCTCGATGAGCTCCGCGAGACGCGTGCGGCCGCAGAGCCACGACGGGAGGCCATCGGTCGCTTGTTGCGCTCGCGGGACGATCTCGAAGGGGCAGCGTTGGCCTGCCGCTTTCACGGAGGACCCTCCGTCGCCGCGAGCCTGGAGGTCCTCGACGCTGCCGCGGTGGGGGAGGTCGACCTCCTCGCAGCCGGCGGGCCCATCGACGATGCGCGGCTCGCTGTCGCGGCCACTGCTGCCCCGGAGTCCTGGTGGACCGCGTTCGGGAGTTGATCGGGCCTGGCTGGGGCGCCATCGGCACCGATCCCGGTCGGCACGCGCTGTGTCGCGCGCTCCGGGGCGCGCTCGGATGTTGGCCCAAGGGCGCCGCCGAACGGACTGTGCTGGCCGATGCGCTGGGGGTGTCGCCCCCTGTCCCGCGCGCCGGCGAGACCTTGCTTGTCTCCGTGTCCCTCGAAGCGCGTCGTGTGGCGCTGTGGCAGACCACCGACGTCGGGGGCGAGCGGGACAGTGTCCCCCTCGTCGGCACCGCGGAGGCGACGGCCCGATCCACGCTGCACCTCACGATGCGGGACCATCCGATGCCGGCTCCGGCCCGGTTGCACCAGGCTCTGCGGGCAGCTCCGAAGGTTCGGGCTCGCCGGGTGCTGAAGCGGGGAGTAGGGATGGACCGTCGGTTGGATGGGACCTCGTTCGGGCTCGCGTTGGGGTTGGCGTCTGCGTCGTGGCTCGCAAATGTGCCCCTGCCGGCGAACGTGGTGGCGTTGGCGACCCTCGACGGTGCAGGGCGGACGGGGCCGGTGGATGCTCTGGCCGAGAAGATCGGAGCGGTCATCGACTTCGCAGCGGGCGTCGACACGGTGCTCGTCGCAGGCTCGCAGGTCCAACAGGCGCGCGACCTGCTGGACGAGCAGCGCGGCGGTTCGGGCGCCGGGGTTGCTGTCTACGGGTGTCCATCGCTTGGCGAGGCCCTGCAGCGCTTTCTGCCTCTCGACCCCTCTGCGCTCCGCACGATGGGTCCGGCCCATGCGCGGGCGGCGGTGCGAAGACTCTTCTCCGTGGCAGTGATGGGGACCCCGCATGCGTTGAGCTGGGGCGGCGTCGCCGATGCGCTGGCGGGGTTGCTCGATGGCCCCGCGGGTCGGCTCGACGACGAGGGTGTGCGGCGTGGGACCTTTGGACGAGCCGTCGCGCTTCGGCACGCGGGGCGTCAGGTGGGTCCAGCTCAGTGCGATGAAGACTGGGTCCGTGGGCTGCCTCGGCCGGTTCGGCTCAAGGTGGCGGCTCATCTGGTGCAGGACGCCTCGGACGGGGCGTTTCCACTCCTGGCCGAGCGAATCCGTATTGGGGGGGCGCTGCTCGGCGAGCCGCTGGAGCGTCACGACGACGACCTTCGCCTGCTCGGCGCGCTGGGGCGAGCGGAGGCGGCGATGCACGCCTGGGCGTCCGCGACGGACTTGTTGGACGAGGCCGTGACTGGCTGGGAGGGGCTCGACCTACTACCCCAGGCGTCCTATCCCCTCTGTGAGCTGTTGCGGGTGTTGGGGATCCAGGGTGACGCGGTGGCGGTGGGCGCGCTGTTCGATGGGCTCGCCGGGCGCCTCCTGTCCGACCCTCGGACGGTCCCACTTTCAGCGGCGTTCGTCTTGCAGGCGATGGGCCGGGCTGCGGTGCAGGTCGGCGATTACGGTCGAGCGTTATCGCTGCTGAGCGAGGGAGCGGCGGCGTGGGAGCTGCAACCGCGCCACCTCCGCTCGGCGCAGCTCCGGTGGTTGGCGCGAGCAGAGGAGGCGACCGGAGGGAAGGCAGACGCTCGGGCGACGCGGGACGCTGCAGAGAGCGTGACCCGCGGCGTGGGCGGCCACGAAGAGTTCGGGCTTCTTGTCGCGCTCGATGCTGCGCTGGCTGAAGGGGCCGACGGGTCCGAGGTGGTGGCTCAGCTGGCGGCGGGGGGCCGGTCGGCGGCGGAGATCCGGCGCCTGCGAGAGCTGGGATGCGTCGAGGCGGCGGAGATGGCCGAGGTGTGGAGGTACTGATGGGTGGGTTGCTCAAAGCTGATGATGAAGGGGTGAGTATGGATCTGGACGAGGCAAAGAGACGAGATGCGGTGCTCCGAGGCTATTTCATGGGTCGGAATTGGGACGGCCCTGGCGAGTTCCAGTTGAAGCGGGCTCTCGTCATGGAGGGACACGATGCGCTGGAGTCCTTCCCCTACCTCGTCGATGACGAGTGGGAGGTCTCGCCGGGTCATACCAACAAGGGTCGGGGTGACCTCGTCTTCACGGACGGGCGCGGCGCCTGGGCGACTGTCGAGACGAAGTGGATCGACGGCGGCACAGATGGCGGCTCAGGGAAGACGAGGCGCAAGTCGAGGAGGACGAAGCGCAGGAAGGTAGAGGCGCAGGCTCTGGAGTACGCATCGCTCCTTGCCTACTTCCGCGCTGATGTCGAACAGGTGCGTCCGTTCCTGCACACGAACGAAAGTCCGATGTGCGAGGTCGCGGGACCGCTACTTGACGAAGCCGCTCTCCGAGAGCGTCTCCCCGAGGTCTTTGCAACCGAAGACCGTGAAGAGGCGATTCGACGGATCTTCGACATGGACTTGTGAGTCAGGGGTCCGCCCCAACTCAACCCATCGGGGACTTCCCTCGGCCCACGATCTCCCCCGCGATGCGCAGGATCTTCTTCTCGCGCTTGCCTCGGCGGTCCTCCTTGGCGGCTGCCTCGAGGACTCCCGCGTCCTTGGAGCTGATCCGCCCGCTGATGAGGCAGCGTCGGTACGAGCCATCCACCATCACCAGCGCCCGCCCGCCACCACGGGTCCAGTGGAGCTGGGCGAGTTCGTGGGGCTCGATGAGGCCCAACTCCCGCGCGGCGATGTCGGTGGCGAGGTCGACGACCCGTCGGGTCTTGCGCTGGCGGTCAGACGGCCGGTGGGTCAGCGCCACGGGGAACGAGCGCAGCGCGCGAAGCTGGAGGCGCCTCAACGCGAGCAGCTCGGTCCCGAGGACCGCCTGGCAATAGCGGGCCGCGGCGTGGTCGGCCTGGTGGTCGATCCACAGCAGCGTGTCCTCGCCGCCTGAGGCGTGCAGCTCCTCGACGCGGGCCTTGTCGTCGATCCCCTGAGCGATGTGGGCGACCTCGTGGGCGACGTACAGGCTGAAGCGGCGCAGCTGCTCCTGGGGGTCGCTGACCGAGGCGAGCTGGAGCGGGTAGTCCGGATCGACGGTCAGCAGAGAGCCGTTGAGCCTGACCTTGTCCTCGTGCTGTAGCGGCGAGACCACGATCTCGCGAATCGGCCCGAGCAACCTCGCCACCTCGGCCGCGAGACCGCCGAGCTCCGTGGGTGGAAACAGCCCGGGCAGGCACCGTTCGAACTCCCGACAGACTGCGTCGAGCCACGGCGGTCCCGGGCGCTTGCGGGCCGGGGACTCAGACGCCTGGGCGGGGCTGTCTGAGGTGGGGGAGGGGACGAGGGTGAGACGGCGCGTGGTGTTGGGCATGCCCCGAAGACGCATGGGGAGAGGGGGACCTGACAGCAGCGGCGGAATCTCGCCCCCTCACCCCTTCCACCGCCCCTCCCACACCCCGGTCCACCACTGCTTCACCCGCAGCTGGCGCCGGAACTCCTCGGGCCGGCTCTCCTCGTCGGCGCGCTCCTTTGTGACTGCGACCAGTCGGAGCTTGAGGCCCTCGTGGATCCGGGGCAGCCAGCTGGCCTTTCCGCTCGCGGACAGCATCCCCACCGTGACGCCGGCGCTGTCGACGATGGCGCCGTAGTGCGCGCGGTGTTCGATGGTGAAGGGATCTCCCGGCCGCGCTTGCTCCATCGCCGCGTGGGCCCGGTGACCCGGGTCCTGGCGACCCAACCAGTCCAGCCAGACCATGTCGCGCCCCACGAACCCGTAGTGGTGCTCGCTGGGTGCCTCCGCCGGGTTGGTGGACGACGGGCGGACCGCGAGCTCCGGTCCCGAGAGCGCAGCAAACACCGGGCTGGGACGGTCCGTCGAGAACAGCTGAAGCGAACGCTTGGCGCGGGTCAGCGCGACGTAGAGCAGCCGGCGCTCCTCGGGGTCGTCCGCCATGTGGCCATCGTCGAGCAACAACACGTGGTCGAACTCCAGCCCCTTCGCGCTGTGCATCGTCCCCAGATGCACCCCGCGACCCACCGTCCGCGCGCGCCGCTCCACCCTCGCCCAGGTCAGCAGGTCGTACCGCCACGCCGACCGCGTCCAGCGGCGCCGAATGTTCGGCTCCAGCCAGTCCAGCAGCGCGTCCACCTGGTCGGTCCGCTCCATCGAACCCAGTAGATCCGTGATCTCGTGGCCCTCGACCCAATCCGGCGCGGCGTCGAGGAAGTCCAACAACCACGTGACCTCCCGCACCCGCACGATCGGCAGACTCCCGTTGCCCGGCAGCGGCCACCGGAAGGGCACCGCCAGCTTCTCCGCCGACACGCGGAGCCGATCCAGCCCGCCCGACCGCGAGCGCGCCAGCACCCCGATGCGCTCCGCCTCCACCCCCGCGGCCAGCCAGCGGCGCACCACCGACATCGCGTCATGGGCGGCCGCCGCCACCGTCGCGGACCGATGCCACACCACCTTCCCCCTAAGCTCGGGGTGCGCGTCCGCCCAGGGCCCGCCGCCAGACTCCTCGGCTCTCGCCGGGTTCACCACCAAGGTCTCCCCCGCCTTCAGCCGGTCCGGGAGCGGGCGAATCAGACGCTGCGCGAGGTCCAACACCCCTCTCGGGTTTCGGTAGTTGTGCGGAATGACGAACGAGGTCGCGTTGTAGTCCCTGGCAAAGCTGCGGATGAAGTCCGTGCTGGCCCCGTCCCACGAGAAGATGGCCTGGTCGTCATCGCCCACCGCAAAGACCCGAAGCTTGCGCTGGTCTCCCGCCATGGCGCGACCCGCGATCGCAGACAGGAGCGCGTACTTCGGGGCATCGATGTCCTGGTACTCGTCGATGAACAGGTACTGGAAGCCCTGCAGCAGGGCGTCTCGCTGACGGCTCTGCTCCGACGCATCGAGCGCCTCCCCGCGGAGCATCGCCGCCGCCACCGGGATGCAGTCGTTCAGGCTGAGGTCCGCGCCCGGAGCCATCCGCCGCGCGCCCACAATCCCCATCGCCACCGAGTGAAGGGTGCGCACCGACACCCCCTGCGCGTCGCGGCCCACCAACGCCACGAGGCGGCGTCGCAGCTCGATCGCGTTCGCTCGGGTGTAGCAGACGACGAGGATCTGGCCCCCACGCACCCGGCGGACCCGCAGGAGCCACGCGATCCGGTGCACCAGAACCCGCGTCTTTCCGCTCCCCGGTCCGGCCAGAACGAGGTGGTTCTTGCGCACGTCCCGCGTGACGATCTGCTCCTGCGCAGGGTCTGCGAGGTCGGTGACGATCGACCGATAGCTGTCCTCGGTCGTGGGTCGGGCCACCGCCTGGAGTCGCCCGACGAACCACTTCGCCTTGACCTCGTCGATGGCCATGGAGAACCAGTCCGCGCGCAGCTGCTCGGCCTCCTCGGGGTTCTCCAGCATCAACTGGGCCCAGCGGTCCACCACGTGGACGCGCAGGATCCTCTGGGCCTGGTGCGCAGCCAGCACCTCCATGGCGTGCTTTGCCTCGTCTCCTCGCAGGGATGAGTTCGACTCGCTCCTATCCAGGCTCATCGCGGACCGGAACACGGCGAGGCCGCCCTGCACCGTGATGATGCGCATGTCGTGCATCCAACCCACGGCCGAGCGCACCGCATCGGGGGCGCTGTGCAACGAGCCGCGAAGGCTCAGGTCCTGCTCCACGCTGGACACGACGCGCTCGAGCTCGCTGGAGATGAGCAGCTGCTTGCCGGTGCCCTCGGCCAGCTCCAGCATCGAGTCCAGCGCGCGGGCCGCCACATTGGCCCGGGTGGACAGCCACTGCCGCAGCTGCGGAAGCCCGACGTCCAGGGTCATTCGCCCCACATCCCCGCGTCGCACCGAGAAGCGAGCCGCTGCGCCCCCCTCGGTCTGCCCGCGCGCGGCTGCCGACCAGGTGCGCAGGAGCAGCGCGACTTCGTTGGGCGTGCAGGCGGCGTCGGCGTCTGTCAGCCGGTCAGCCAGTTGCCGCAGATGCACCTGCGTGCTCGCCTCGACGTCGGCCTCTTGTAGCGCCTCGATGACCTGCTGTTCACGGCTTCGCCAGCGATCGAGGCGCCGGGCGCTGTTCTCCGCCACCCCCTTGGCGACGAACGCCGTGAACGTCTGGCCCATCGTGACGAGCCGCGCGTCCACCATCTGGTTCAGGATGGAGAGGACACGCAAGCCGCCCTCGAGCGGGTCCTCGTAGGTCAGGGTCTTGCAGAGAACGGCAATGTCGTCGGCGGACATCCCGTCGTCTCCCGCGGAGTAGACGCGCCCGAGAACGGCGGCCCACTGGGCACGACGCGGGGGCGCGAGATCGAGCGCGTCCATCTCTGCGACCGCGGCGCGCAGCGTCGGGTGGCGTGGCCTGCCGGTGAACACGTGGGTCAGGTTCTCCTTCCTGGCCAGGACCGCGGCCCGCTCGAGCCAGTTGACCCCGGCCTTCACCCGCGTCTCTTCGCTGTCCTCGTACGGATCGAAGCGGCCCGTCAGCGCTTCCTGGAAGAGCAGCTCTCGCGCGGTCACGACGCGCCGCTCTATCTCGCCGCGGGTCTCCGACGGGAGTTGGCGGATGCCGCGCCACAGCGCCTGGAGGTCTTCGAGCGACAGGTCCCCCGTGGAGCCCATGGAGAACCTGGCTTCGGCGTCACCGGGCGCCCACAGCAGGACGGCGGTGGCTGGCTTCCCATCCCGTCCAGCGCGCCCCGCCTCCTGGAGGAACGCCTCGAGGCTGCTCGTCATGTCCAGGTGCACGACGAGGCGCACGTTGTCCTTGTCCACCCCCATCCCAAACGCATTCGTCGCCGTGATGACGGGGTAGCCGCCCCTGAGGAACCCGTCCTGGATCTCGCGCCGCAGGTCCGCGTCGAGGCCGGCGTGATAGGCGCGCGCCTCGACACCGCCCTCCGACAGCGCAGCTGCGACGGATTCCGTGCGCGCCCTGCTCCCGCAGAACACGATGGCCGTTCCGGCGCCGAGGTGCTCGATGAGCAAGTGACGAACGACGTCGAGACGGTCGGGCTCGGGCACGTGGCGCACCACGTAGGTGAGGTTTGTGCGGGCCGAGCCGCCGTCGAACAGCTCGACAGGTTGCCCCGTCGTCTCCTCCACGTGGGCCACGATCTGGCGGGTAGCGTCGGCTTGTGTGGTCGCGGTGAACAAGAAGACCGGGGGGATCGGGACGCCCTGGGATTCCGTGAGGGCGGCGATGGCCTTGAGGACGTACGGATAGTCGGTCCGAAAGTCGTGGCCCCACTGGGAGAGGCAGTGCGCTTCGTCAAAGACGATGGCGCCGAGCTCCCGGCTCCCCAGCAGGCGCACGATGCTTGCGTTTCGGAACTGTTCGGGGGACAGGTAGAGCAGTCCGCACTCCCCGCTGCGCACCTCTTCGAGGACCTGGGGACGCAGTAGGCTCGGCAGCCCGCCGTAGATGGCCCGCGCGTGCGGGAGGCGCTCCTGCAGGCTGTCCACCTGGTCCTTCATCAGGGACTGCAGGGGCGAGATGACGACGGTGAGCTGGCCCAGGAGCCGGTGCCGGGCTTCGGCGGGGACCTGAAAGCAGAGCGACTTGCCGCCGCCGGTCGGCAGGATCCCAAAGGTGGGCTCGCCACGGAGTCCTCGATCGACGAGGACGCGCTGGAGCGACCGCCCATCCGTGGTCGCGGGCGTGGGGCGGAAGCTGTAGCCGGGGAAGATGCGTTCGAGCCATCGATCGGGATCGAGCCACTCGGTGCACCATGCGCAGGCTGGATCGAGGCAACGTACGGCGCGCAACTCACGCGTGAGCCTTGGAGTCTCAGGCCAGGTCCGCCGCACCCACGCGGGCAGCACGGAGCCTTGGTCGTGGGCGGCTCGCAACCACGCGGACACAAGCAGGAGAGGCATCGTGATGGTCGGTTGGGTGAGGGCGGGAGCGCTGGTGCACACCCGGCCGGTCCAGGCGTGAGCGAGGTCGAGAGGGCCTCGCGGGGCGGTGTTCCAGCCGAGGACATCCATCAACGCGCGCCATCCTTCGATCGCCTGGGGGGCGCCGTCGAGCTGGCTGAGAAGATGCTGGAGCAGGGCTCTCTCGCCGTCGGGCAGGGCGCTGAGGGCCTGGATGGCGTCGGTGACGATGCGTTGGCACGCCTGCGTGTCGCGCAGTGGGTCAGGAACAGAGTCCCGCACGAGGCGCTCGTCCTTCACCAGCGCGTGGTAGGGCCGCCGGGGGAAGGCGAGGACCGAGAGTTCCAGGGAGTCGAGCGTCGGCAGTGCCAGCAGGGGAGATGTGGGTACGCGCTCGGCGATGGCGGGCCGGTCGAAGCGGTGCAGGTTGTGGGCCACGAGGACATCGCCGGGGGCCGCGAGGTCGACGAGGCCCAGGTGTGCGTCGGTGAACCGGCGGGTCCGCCAGACGCGCTCCACCCCGTCGCGAATCGCGGCGGCGCCGTGAAACCCCCCGTCGCGTCCGAACTCAAGGTCGAAGAAGAGCAGGCTCAGAGCAGATCCCGGTTCTGGAACACCTGCTCAGTCTACGTGCGGCACCTCCACAGAACCTGAGCGCGGGGAGGGACCGCGGGCAGACGGGGGTCCCGAGACGACCACGCCTTCTGCGAAGAACCCGCTCTCCCACAGGCGGAACGCTGCCCCAGGGCGGAGCAGGAGACCAGGGGCGCTGCTCGTCGGAGAGACAGACCCGGGCGTCGTGGGCGGTGTCGGAGTCGAAGACGACCGGACAGCCGAACTGATGCCCGTTGATCGGGCGATGCACCCGGCCGTTCTCAAGCGGGGCAGACCAAGGGTCCGTCTGGAGGTCAACGAACGCGGGATCCAAGCCACTTGTTTCAGGTCGTGCCGTTCCAACGAAAGCCGAACCTCCGTGGGTGGCGGCTGAGACGAGCCCTACCATTCACAGGCCCCTATCCGATTCCTCGGCTGTCGCCCCCCGTACCTTCTCGCTCAACGGGTACACCTGGATTCCCAGGAACTGGAGTTGGTGCTCCTCCTCCGCCGATGCCTCCTCACGGAGCTGCTGGGCCAACAGCAGCAACTCAGCGTGGAAGGTGCCCACTCGCTCGTGAATCGTGGGAACTGCGGAGACCGGCACCATCAGGAGGTCGGCGTGAAAGAAGCGCTCCTCGGACGGGAATTCGTTGAGCGCCTCGCAGCCTCGGCGCAGGTACCACTGGTGTAGGCGCCGCATCCCACGGCGTACCGCTGCCGCCTTCTCCTTGTCTTCGGGCAGTGACAGGACATGGTCCTCGGCTGCTCTCAGCGTTCCGCCCTTGCGCGTCACCAGGCCTTGTCGTTCGTTCAGCTCAATGGCCTCGGCCATCGCGCCCTCGCTCACGCTGGGGACCAGTAGCTGTGACAGCGTCCTGGGGTCTTCGGGGAGGCCAGCGAGGTGAGCCATCTCAAAGAGGGCCAGGTGGTGCCAGCTCGAGAGCAGGCGGCTCTCCTCCGAATCGATGCGGCGACCGTGGCGATACTGGCGGGCTGCGTCGATGCGCAGGGTCAGCTCAGCGCGCTGACGCAGGTGGATTGCGTGGTCGCGCCGAAGAAGCAGCCAGAGGAAGTCGGCGAGAGCTGGGGAGAGACCCATCACCTCGATGAGGGGGTCGACGCGGTCGAGCGGCCAGGGGGAGTGACGCACGGACGCTTCGTTCAGTACGACCGAGACAGTCGCCGGTGACATGCCGAGGCGCTCCGCCAAGATGCGACCGCTGCGTGCCGCTGGTTTGTCCCCCTGCCAGGCCCGAATGAACTGAGCTCCCGACTCGGACTCGTAGAGTTCCAGCTCATCCACGGGGGGCGGTCTCCGGTGTCCAAAGGGAGAAGGTCCAAGCCCCGTCGAGCCGGAGTCGGATATGGCCTCCGGCGCCCCGGCTTCCCGGCTTTGGTCGGCCACCGCCGGGCTGGCTCTCGACGAGGTCCGGCAGCCCATGATTGTCCAGCTTGCTGCGGAGACGCGCGAGCACGTTGTTCAAGGCGGTGACATCGGCCTCGCCACTGTAGAGCTCGAGCAAGATGTCCCGCCGCAGCACCCAGCCCCTCGTGCTCGAAAGCGGAACCTCGTCCTCCTCCAAGACCCCCGCATGGTCGGCCAGGCAAAGGACGAGCCTGGCCTGCAACGCGCGGAGCGTCGCGATGAGCGTCTCGCCAGCCCGCAACTGCACTTCCGCTTCGCCGCTGTGGATCCATCTCATCTGTGCGCTGGGCGCTCCCTTCATGAATGTGGCCTTGCGGTGGGCCTGATCGGTCAAGACCCAGTCACCCTCACGCCCCAGGTCCACTCGCCCCCCAAGGCCGACGCGTACCTGGTCCCCCTTCTGGAGTCGTTGACCACCTACGAAAGTACCGTTCGTGGAGCCGAGGTCTTCGACCTGGATGCTCTCTTCGTCCAGCCGGCGCCAGCCCATGTGCCTCCGACTGATGTGGCTGTTGAGCAGGGTTTGGATTCCAGGACCCTGGTCCTTCCCGATGACCCCTTCGGACCCTTCGAGGCGTAGGACTAGGTTGTCCCGGACCAGACAGAGTTCAGGCTGCAGCATCGGCCCCCCTTGACGCACCCGCGCGCACCGACATGGGGCGGTATGGGTTCCTTCGGTCGGTCTCACTAGCTTCTCCACACCTCGGCGAGATCACTCCCGGGGAGGAGAAAAGCAACATGTACAAGAACTTGGCGCCGTTTTCGGCGCGGTGCACCCGTGTGTTCACCGCGGTCCTTCTCACCTCCACCCTCGCCGCGGGAACCGTCGCGGCAGGCGTTCTGATCGGCAACCCGATCGTCTGCCGTGTGAAGCCCGAGCCGGGGGACTCCATCAGTTCGGCGTCCGGGCACCTCGATGAATACGAGCTCGACGACTGCGGAGGCAAGACGGTCACTGTCGCGATCGATGACACCGTCGACCTCGTGCACGGCGAGGAGTGGACAGTCCCCTCGGATGATTGGTGCACCTTGACGCTGCGCTTTGACGGAGGGCTGACGGTGTCAGGAGATGCAGGGGGGACGTACACCGAGACGACCGGCGATGTCCTCGTGTTGGGCCGAGTCACAGGCTCTCCCGATGGTTTCGCTCTCAGCGACATCGGCCTGTCCGCCGCCACGGTGCGGGGCACAGCGTTGCTGGAGTAGGCGGAGGCTGGGCGGGTCATGTCCTGCGCCTTCGTCAAAAGTTGGGGAGGACTTCGACGTCGATGGAGACGAGCTCGTCGGTCAGAAACCCGACGAACTCTCCGTCACGGACGAGATCGACGATGGACTCCTGCGTGGAGAAACAGCGCGCATCCATCAGGTCGTCGGCGGCGAGGTCCTCATCCCAAACCTCGATGCAGAGGGTCTGCTGGGTGACGACCACATTGGCCGACTCTCCCCAGTCGGCGGTCAGGCTGTCGTCGACCACATCGGTCTCGAAGACCTCCTCACCGTCGATGGACAGCACCCCGAAGGGGTCCGGCGCGCCGGTCAGGTCCCAGTCGGAGCCACTCCCGTCAAACGGCTCGATGTCGGCCGCCCAGAAGATGACCTCGAACGAGCGTCCGAAGACGAGCTCACACTCGTTCTCGGAGCAGAACTCATCGCCATCGCATTGGATGTGTTCGACGCAGCCGGTGGCGTCATCATCGTTGCTGAGGTCGTCGTCGTCCCCGTAGGAGCCGTAGCCCCCGCCGACGGCGCAGCCGCTGGCGAGGCCCACCAGGGCGGCGAGCACGATAAAAACGGGTGTGATCCGACCTGACGTCGAGTCCATACGTTGTTCCCCCAGGATCCGGTGCCTGCTTGGCGGTGGGCACTCGTCCAGAGCGTATTGTGCTGGAAGCCACCATCACGTGGGGAGTCTCGTCGGCCGATCGCAGGTTGCGATCGGCCTGCTTGCAGCCCCCGCTTGATCAGTCGAAGCGGATCGACAGCCGTTTCTCGGTACCCGCCTGGATGGCGAGCAGCTCCTCCACGACCGGGTCCATCCCCGGTGGGCAGCCGGTGCAGCGCGCGAGGACTCGGTGCGTGCCTGGGTCCAGCGTCAGGACGTGGGTCTTCGCGGGTGGGCCTGTGACCTTGCCGTCGAGTTGAAGTTCGAACGGGTGGCGGGACCGAAGCCGTGCCGAGCCCTTGGCTCCCGGCTGTGTGGCGGGGATTCCCGTGGAGGCTGGCTTTCCTCGATGCGAGGGATCAACGATGCGCCTGCCAAAGAGCGCGTCAGGGACGCCGAGCCACACACCCCCGGCGACCGAGACGAGCAACGCGAGGACCGACATCACGAGCCAGCGAGCCCGGGGAGTCCTCGCAGGCGACGGGGCACTGTCCGGCGCAGTGTGTGCGATTGCTGGAGCTTCTGTGCCCGGGGAGGGCTGTGTGCTCGGTCGAATCAGCGTGGGCCCTCTCGGGCGGGCACTGAACGCTTCAACGAACCGCCCCCAGTCGGACTCCTCGGGAGGCGAAGCTGCGCGGGTGTCGTGGCTCTGAGTCACGATCGAGTAAAGGAGTCTCAGCTCGTCGATCCCGCCGTCCACGGAGCCGAGCAGATCTCGCAGAGCAGCCCGGGCATGGGTGGCGTTCTGAGGACGGCGGGTGGGGTCGGGGGATGTGAACTGGCGAATCAGGGCCGTGAGCTCGGGGCAGCGCGTCTGAACGGGGCTGGAGCCCAGCGGGGAGCCGGGTTGCACGCCGGAGAGTTCGGAGAGCATCACGCCTAGCGCGTAGATATCGGTGAACGGTCCGACTGGCTGTCTCTGCTGCTGCTCTGGGGCCATGTAGCCCGGGGTTCCGCTGCCATCGGCAACGCCGTTGAGGGGGGCGGAGATTCCGAAGTCGAGCAGGCGGACTCCGTCCCTCTCGAGAAGCACGTTCCCGGGCTTGAGGTCGAGGTGAGCGAGCCCGACGGAGGTGCCCCGGTCTGTCGTTGCCCGATGGGCATCTTCGAGGGCTTCGGCGATCCGGAAACCCAGCCCGATCACGGCGCTCAGGGGGATCGCAGCCTCTCGAAGCGCGCATCTCTCGAGAAGGGAGTCGAGCCCGAGCCCGTCGCAGAACTCCATGACGAGGAGACCCTGCTCGGGATCGACGTCGTGGAGCTCCGGGACGTGCCTGCCCTGGAGTGTCCGCATGATCGCCGCCTCGTGCTCGGCGCGGCGCCGCCGGTCAGGGCCCAGGTACTCCTTGATGGCCACCCGCTTCCAGCCACCATTGATCTTGATCTCCCCATCCCAAACCACGCCGGATCCCCCGCGTCCCAGCGGCTTGTGGAGGCGAAGTTCGCGCTGGTTGAGCACTCGGGTCTCGGGATCGGGAGTCCGCACCCCGCAAGGCTACAGGGTCCGCATCCGGTTTCTCAGCGCCTCTCGCCGCGGCCTTTGGAGGACGTGGGGGTTGCGGTCGGCACGGGTGGTGATTCGTTCGTTCGCGCGAGGGCTTCGTCCAATGCGGAGCGAACCGCTGGTGCCAGTTCCTGTTCTGCAAGCGCTTCGAGCGCCGGCCTCGAGGCTGCGTCGTTTGCCAACGCGAGGACGGCAGCTCGGGCCACGCGCGGCTCAGGGCTCTGGAGGTGGTGGGTGACCAGCGAGACCAGCTCAGGTTGATCCAGGTGGGCAGAGACACCCTGAATGGCCGCACGCACGACCTGCGCGTCCGTCGCCTCGGCGAGAAGGCCCTTCAAGTGGTCCAGGGCCTGTGAACTCCCCACGCTCCCTAGCGCGCGAACTGCTCCGAACCGGACCGAGCCCGGTTGGTCGCTGTCGGACGCTAGGACGAGAAGGTCCGCAGTAGGGGAGCTTGACGCCGCCTCGATCTGGGCTCGGTCGGGTGGACCTCCCTCGTACGAAGAGAGCAAGGCGATGAGCTCCGGCGCCGGGGTGGCGGACGCGGAGTTCGTCGCCGCCGAGCTCTGCGTCTCGGTCGTGGAAACCCTTCGCCCGCAGGCGGCAATGGTCACCAGCGCTACCAGCGCTACGAGCAGGGCGAGGCTATTGAACGATCGGCGAGCTGATGAAGACATTGCTCTGTTCCGTTGACAACACGTCCTGGGTATCGCCGGGCGAACCTGTCCAGAACATGATGTTCGCGCCATCGGGGCAGCCCGACGGAGTGGGGTTAGATGAGGTGCATTGGGCGGTGTCGGAGAGGGGGTCCCAGGTCGAGCCTGAGCCCTCGGTCGTATGGTAGAGCCCAACGTAGTGGCCGATCTCGTGGACCAGGGTCTGGGCGAAGTAGGTAGCGTCGAGCTGTGCGTTCACAAGATGTGGGTCCACCGCGACCACCACCCCCGACGAAGCATGCCCCTGATGCCCGAGAGGCCCCGGGATGCCGCCAGCAGTTCCGAGGATACTGTCGTCGAAGGCGCCGATCACAAACACGTTGATCGCGCGGGCTTCGGAGCCGAGCATGGTCTGGCGCAGACTGTTGATCGGTGCACCGCCCGAGCCGATGAAGGCAAAGCTGGAGTCGCTGACCGTGAAGAAGGACCAGGCCTCGTACAGGTCGACCCCTTGTCCGGTGCCGTAGTAGAGGAGGTCGGCGGCTTCGTATAGGGCGGGCTCAAGTTGGGAGACGCTCACGCCACTCCCGCTCACGATCGCCACGTTTAGCTGGATGATGTCGTTGGTGGAGCCTGCCGGGCGCACCGTGAGGAGCAGTTCACCGGCGCCTGCCGCGTTGCCTACTTCTGGCCACGCGAGCAGGCAGCCGGATTGCGGGCCGGTGCCCGGAGTCATCGGCATGACCACCCCTGCCGTGTGGCTGTCAGAGACACCCCAACCACCGGAGTTGGCGAACGCGTTGCTGCTGGTAGTCACGAGGCTGCCTCCACCATGAGCAAGATGGTTGAGCGCTGGCTGACTCCCAGTACCGCCAGTGAAGCCGACGTAGGCGCTCACGACTCCGGATGGCAGCGACCGCACGACGGGCGCGGCGGCCTCAATGCCCTGCCCGCATGGCGTCAATGGAACAGTGAGCGCGAGAGCTTCCCAACCGCTTCCGCCGACGACCGGACCGGGAATCCCACATGCCAGTTGTGCGGACGTGGGAGCGCAAGGGTCTACGGAGTCGTCGTCGTCGCCGCCGGCCTCACAGTCACCTTCATCGAAGGACAGTTCCGCGCATGCGAAGTCGACGTTGATGTCCCCATAGAGGGAGTCGGGGCCTCCTTCGTCGCAGAAGTCGTCACCGAGCCACTTCGCAGGTCCGCAGTTGCCGTTGCAGTCGGGGAGCTCATCCCCCGCGCAGGGCGTCGAGTCGTCATCGTCAGCGGAGGTGTCGTCGTCGTCGTCGCTTGTGTCGTCGTCGTCGCTTGTGTCGTCGTCGTTGCTTGTGTCGTCGTCGTTGCTGGCGTCGTCATCATCGCTGCGGTTGCCGCCGCGTCCGCCTCGTGGAGTCGGGCACCCAGTTGTCACTACCAATACTCCGAGGAGCAAGAGAGTCCACGGAGTGCGCTGCCACCGGCACCGGGTAGGTGCGCTTGAGAGGGGGATCATGGAAGGCTGCCGCTAGAACGTCGGCTCGATCGTCCAGCGAACGAGGACGGAGTCTCCGACCTCGTTGGACGAGGTCAGGCCGTCGGCGCGAATGACCGCGATCAGGGCGTCGTTTCCCTGCCAGTACACACCGCCCGCGAAGTCGGGATCTGCGATGTCCTCGTCCCACACCCAGATCGCGAACGTCTCGCCACTTCCAAGGACGAAGTCGCAGTACTCGCCCCACGAGGGGTCGAACGAGTCCTGGCGGGTCGAAGTGAAGCAGTCATCGAGCCACTCCTCATTCGCGCCGTCACGGATTCCCCACTGGACGTAGAGGTCGGGTGCTCCGCCGCCGACGTCCCAGGAGCCGCTTGGGCCGCTGGTCTCGGCCTCGGCCTCGAGCATCGTGACTCGATAGCGGCGGTCGAGCCCCTCGTCGCACTCACCGGCGTTGCAGAACTCCAGATCATCGCAGTCGAAGGAGTCGCCGCACCCAAAATCATCGTCGTCGCCGTAGTAACCGCCACCACCGGAGCCTCCTCCGCTGTAAGGGCAGCCAAGTCCGCAGAAGCTGAGAGAGAGAGCGAGGGCAGAGGCCGAGATGAGACTGAGTTGCACTAGAAAACCCCCCGCCCGATAGGCGGCCGCCGGAAATGGAAACGAAGGCTGCTACGCCCGGCATGCGTCGCCCTCCACTGAGAGGATTGGACCAGTGGGGGTGGGGGCGTGGAAGTGCGCTGGGGCCTTTGCGATCGCAGGGAGCGATCGGCGGCTAACTACACTGTCACCCCGTCCAAAACCCCCAGCGCCCCCAACACCTCCGCCGGCTTCACGTCGCTGCCGAACACGGTCCAGCCCTCGACCTCCTCTGCGGGCCCATCGAGCACCGCCACGCGGGCTTGCTCCCACAGCAGCTCGGCCTCCGGGCCGCCGTCGATGACCACTCCGACCTCGGGCGCCGTCGCTCCCGCGCTCAGCAGCGCCTTGAGCAAGTGCCTCATGGAGTCGAGCACCAGCTCCAGGCTCTCGTCCGCCGGGGCCGGCGCCGGGATCTGCGTGTGCGGGCCCACCAGCGCCGTCTCCACATGCGTGCACGGACTCACGGCCGCCAACACCGCCTTGGCGTACAGCGCGAGCTGCCCGTCGTACTGCGAGCGAGACGGACCCGAGCTCGGCACGTGGATCTTCCAGTCCACCACCTGCCAGCGCGTCTCCCCCTCGTCGAGCGGGAACGCCAGATCGATGGTCCCCGTGACCCGCGTGCGCGCGTCGCCAGTCACGAACGGCACCTCCTTCAGATGGCGCTTCGCTCGCCGGGCCAGATCCAAGATGGGGTGCTCGAGGACCCGATGCACCGACTCACGCACCCGCTCGATGGACTCGTCGTCGTCGATCCCGCCCAGCCGCAACATCACCGGCGCCAGCCGGGTCGCGTCCGTCCGCTGCTGCTCACGGTCTGCCGAGAGGTCCAGATGCTCCATCACGCGATGCAGCGCCTCGCCCAGCCTCGCCCCCATCGGCCCAAAGCCGCCGCCCTCGAGCGGGCGCCCACGGCCCCGAGTCCGCGCCGCACGGTCCGTCGCCGCCTCCCACCGCGTACTCGCACGCTTCGCCGCCCGTACCCGCAGCGCGAGTCGCTCGGTTCTGGCCGCCCCCGCCGCGTCGCCCTGAGCCGACGATGCGCCCAGCTCGGCGTCGATCCGCCCATCCCATCCCGGGAACACCGCCCCTTCGCTGGGAGCCGGAGTCAGCGTGCTCGCCGGCACCGAGAGCACCGTCGCCCCGCCCAAAGCCACCCGCTCACGGGTCTCGCCCTCGGCCGGCACTCCGGGCCCGTACACCGCCGCGATGCTGCGCTTCGGTCCGTGAAGCAGCACGACCTGATCCCGCGCGCGGGTCGCCGCCACGTACGCCAGCCGCTGGATCTCCGCCCGCACCTCGGCCTTCTCGTCCTCCGCAGCCTCAGACCACCCCGGCGGACCCAGGTCCTTGCTGACTTTGAGCAGCACCTCGCCCGACTCACGCACCACGATGCGTTCGCCCGCACGCGCGAGCTTGTTCATGTCGAGCAGGACCACGATCGGCGCCTCCAGCCCCTTCGCCTTGAAGATCGTCGTCACCCGGGCCGCAGCGCTGTCCGG
>Ga0222662_1000400_pt1 | contig 36551 bp, 31 predicted proteins | sample AntAcemetagen600_FD_179821 | JGI IMG/M metagenome (GOLD analysis project Ga0222662, IMG submission 179821) | Saline water microbial communities from Ace Lake, Antarctica - #600 | ecosystem: Environmental > Aquatic > Non-marine Saline and Alkaline > Saline | place: Antarctica: Ace Lake... | reverse complement strand
ACAAGATCGGCTGGCTCACCAGACAGGCTTATGGATATCGAGATGAAGAGTTCCTGCACTTGAAAATCTACGATCTGCCGAACCTATCTACACGCAAAGAGCTTTGACCGAAATCCGTGAAGAACCGTTTTTCCTCAATTTGTCGTTAGTGGCACCTCATGTTCTAGTTTCGCCGACCACTGTGTGGGGCAGGTGCTCGATGCGCTGGAAGAGTCGGGGCAGGCGGACAACACCATCATTGTTCTGTGCGGGGACCACGGGGTTCAAAACGGACGCAAAAATCTGTGGTATAAGCGCACGCTCTGGAACGCCTCCACGCAGGTGGCGCTGCTGATCAAAGCCCCCGGCCAGAAGCCGCGCCGCATTCAGGCCCCGACTGGGCTGATCGATATCTACCCGACCCTCTGCGAGCTGGCTGACCTGACTCCGCCGCAAAAACTCGACGGCCTTTCGCTGGTCGGCTTGATGCAGGGACAGAAAGAGAAACGTCCGCCGGCGTTGACTTCGCACGGCCCCGGCAACTTTTCCCTGCGCGATGAACACTGGCACTACATCCGTTACGCCGATGGATCTGAAGAGCTCTACGACCACCGAACTGACCCGGATGAGCGAACCAACCTGGTCGGCAAGCCCAAGTCGGCGGAAGTTATTGCCCGGTTTGAACCGTTTGTTCCAACGCAGAGCAAACCGTTTGCGCCCGGAAGCAAAGGCATCTTCAGCGGTGCCTTCCCCGGAAAGTGATGAATGATTGGAGTGTTGGAATGATGAAAAAAATTCTATTAACCTTCTTACGGATGAGACGGCGGATAATGATGAGTTGAATCAAATGCGCCGGACTCTGCTCGGAGAGATGGAAGCAACCAAAGACCCGCTGCTCTAGCTGAGTGTTCTACAACCGCTGCGCTAGAGGGCCCTGCGGGCGAGGTTGGGGAGGGTGTCTGATTGCTATGGAATCTCTTCGAGAACAGTTCCTTATACATATCTTTGACTTATTAAGTTAACGTCATTTGTGCACTATTTTAAACTCCTCCCCTGCGAAGGGGAGGTGGCTCGGTCTGCCGAGACGGAGGGGTTCTCCGCCTATCCGTAGATTTGCGACAGCCAGCCCCTTGCGGAAAGAACGAACGACCATCAAGTTGAGCCTCTCTTACGTGGCGCGCAGCTTTAGCAAGCGTTCATCAACCTGAGTCAGGGCGTCGCACATTGGATCATCCTAGGGGAACTGCCAAGCAGGCGAGGGCGCTCAATTGATTTGTGGATCCGACTTATAAAAAGTGCGCAATGCAAACATAGCGAGATGCCCCCATCTGCAATTCTAATAGTGACTCTTACTCTGCGCCACCGCGCCTCTGCGGGAGAATACGAAGCTATCAGCACTTGTGATTCGATCGCGCAGAGGCGCAGGGGCGCAGAGCCCTTCAGAATGTTAGAACGCGGGGGTTGGTGTTTTCCCTCGTTCTTTTAGAAATGTTAAATTGCCTGGACGACCCTATATCTGCCTCTTCGATGCTGTCCCACATGCGTTCTCCAAAAACGAAATAGTTGTTTTTTAAGCTTAAGAGCTGGTTGACAAAATCTTTAATATGAGTGATGTTTGTCAAATGAGTGATGTAGAGGCACAGTTTTGGGTTACTTTTCCGCGACGTTTAGCCGGGGCACGTAAGATGTCCGGGCTATCGCTGCGTGATCTATCTGAGCGCGTGGAGAAGGCGGTGAGTTATCAGACTTTGAGTAATTGGGAGAAAGGCAAAGGAGACGCACTACCCGCGATGCCTCTGCTGCAGTCGCTTGCGCGAGCGTTGAAAGTGCGTTTGGATTTCTTTTTTGAGCCAGTCCGCGAGGCGATCGCACAGCCAGAATTTCGCAAGCGTAAGTCGAAGTTGGGGAAGAAGGCGGAAGCTGTAATTTTGGAGCAGGCACAGTTTGCGCTGGATCGCTACCTTGAACTTGAAGAGATCGCGGATCTTTCCGTATCAGTTGACAATCCCCTTGCCCATTTTTCAGTGGTATCCTTGTCCGATGCGGAGTCTGCCGCGGAGCGATTACGGGCTTCGTGGAATCTGGGAGGGAATGCGATATCGCAAGTGGTAGAAATGCTCGAAGAACGTGGCGTGCGCGTGCTGGAAGCGGATGCGCCCGATACTTTTGATGGTCTTGCAGCATGGGCTGGTCGCATCCCGTTTATGCTGGTGAATCGAAGTGTCGGCGATGTGTGCCGGTTGCGTTTCACTTTGCTGCATGAGTTGGGGCACTTATTTCTGCAAATTCCCGACTCGGTCGATCAGCCAAATGTAGAGAAGTTGTGCAATCGCTTTGCTTCGGCATTCTTGTTTCCCGAGTCAGCGTTCAAGGCACACTTCGGCGAGCGAAGACTGCATATTACTTTACAGGAACTGGTCAGCTTAAAGGAGGAGTGGGGTGTCTCCATCGCTGCCATCGCGTATCGAGCTAAGGATCTGGGTATCTGGTCTGAAGATCGACATCGTCGATTCATGATCGCCTGCAATCAACATGGAATACGGAAGAATGAGCCGGGAGCTTATGCGATGTCTGAGCGCCCTCAACGCTTCCGTCAGCTTGTGCTCCGCAGTTATGCTGAAGAGGTCATTTCCGGCACAAAGGCAGCTTATCTTATGGATCAGTCTTACGAAGTATTTCGTGAAGACTGTTTAATCGTGGCATGAGCGTCGTCATTCAAGATGCGAACATCATCATAGATTTAATCGCATGCGAGATCTTCGATGATTTTTTCAAATTGGACATCGAAGTCTATACCAGTTCACTGGTGCTAGATGAGATTATTCGACCCGATCAGAAAGCATTGTGTGAACATGTCGTTCATCAGAATCAATTAAAAGTCGTTGAAATTACCACTTTGGAGTATTTGCAATTACAGGCTATGGAAGCGAATGGGCTTAGCGTTCAAGATCGTTCTGTTTTGAAATTAGCCAAGGATCGCGTAGCGACGTTGTTGACTGGCGACAGGAAGTTAAGGCGAATGGCTCGTGCTCAAGCGGTTGAGGTTTGTGGAATTCTATGGGTCTTTGACGCACTGGTCGAGCAAGCCATTTGTTCGCGATCAGATGCCGTTATTAAGCTTCGATTATTGAAGGATTCGAACATTCGGCTGCCTGTGAACGAAATTGATAAACGGATACGAGAATGGAGCGAATAACCGTAGGCACATGGATATGGTCGAAGACTAAGTAATCACGCGGAAAAGTGATTGAGGTGGCGGAGCTTTGGGGCACCACGCCTCTGCGGGAGAATACGAAGCTATCAGCACTTGTGATTAGATCGCGCAGAGGCGCAGGGGCGCTGGCCCCCTTTGCCTGTTGTTTCAATGCGATGGCGACTTCAGAACTGCGCGGAGTGCCTTGTCGGCTCAACTGTCGCGCGAGTATTTTTTCGTTTTTCCCACTGATTGAAGCCGCTCCGAAAGATGGCTTGGACATCAGTTCTAAGCTAGCCTTGGAGAACGGCGACAGTGCGCTACCCTTGGCAAGAAAGCTAGGAAACAGGCGGTCTGCATGGGTGTGGATACGATTTTTAACCGCAGTGCTCAAGTGCACGATCCGCCTACGCTGACGCGTCAACGCACGTAACTCAGCGTAAATGTCGTGACCGTCGATTAGTTGAGCATCACGGTTGAGCATTGTCTTCGCAATGGCTCGAAGGGCTGTTTTGTCGGTTGAGGAGTCCGCGCTTTCGGCTTGTCGATGCACTTCACATGAACTCAGGCGCACCGCAAGATACCCAAGCTCTTTGAGGCGCTGCATGAAATTGCGAGTATAACTCGCGCTGTCCTCTCCTCCGACGATAATGTGCTGCTTGTTCTTGATTGATCGGCTCTTTCGAGCCGCCTCAATCAAGTCCACCAGGTAGTCGAGTCCTTCTCTGTTATTTTTGACCGTAAAGGCCTGTCGTTGATAGCGTCCTAGCCCATCACAGAAACACGCGTAATGAGTGGACTTAGCGAAGTCGAGAGGCACCAGTAGGATTTTCTCGGGATGTCCCGCTTCAATAAAAGCGGCATCGATTTTTTGACTGTCTTTTTTGAATATGCTTTTTCTTTTCATAACGCCGTATATAGTAGCTGAAGCCGCCACTTATGTGGACGGCATAAAAAAGCCACGCCGTGGCCGTGCAAACGGCTGCGGTGATGGCCCTGGGAGCAACCATGAAAAGGCCGCACCGTGAACTCGCCCGCTTCGCCGAGCTTCACCCTTTTAGGGCTCCACTCAGCGGGCAAGATTCACGATACGGAAAAGCACCAAACGTTTAAAATAAATGCCATCACTTACCTCCTGTTTAAGGAGTCGGGTCACAGTTCCTCGCTGAATATCTTTTCAGTAATCTTCCAAAACTTTCCCTGCTTGCGAGCGATCACAAATGAAGGCATCCGGAGCTGTGATTGCATTTTGACTACTTCGCTAACCGAGCTTATGTGGAGGTTCAATTCAGGCTTTCTCATGTGCGATCTCAAAAAGTTGATATTAAATCTCTTAAGACTCGTTTGATTGTTGAGGTAGTGCATTTCAGCGAGGAAGTGTGCGTCGTAATCGTAATACTTTACCTCGAGGTAAGGGGTTCCGTTTTTGTCAAAGCGTTCAAGCATCTCAATCGAATCCGGCGTGAGTACATGTGCGTCTTTAGAAAGCTTAGCCTGTTTGAGCTTTTCGTCAGAATCGATAAGCACACTACCGCAGCGACTACAATCACGAGCGGTGATGTCATTTTTAGCCGAGCATTGGACGCAGATCTTAAAGCGAAAACGATAGCCGCAAGGCGTGAATTCGTATGTGTCCGGATTTGTATGCCCCCCACGACATTTCCGCCCGAAGTGTTCAAGCACATATCCTTCATCGTCGACGATACCCCAAAAGTCGTTCACGAAGCCACATTCGGGGCAGGGGACTTGCACTGCGACCGATTCGGATACCGTTTTCTTTTCGCCAATCTCTGGGCTGAAAATGCTATGCCCCATCCCTGTGTAATCTAAAACAAGACAATCCTTTTTATCTGTATCCAAACGCAAACCACGGCCGATGATTTGCTGATACAAACTAATCGATTCCGTTGGACGCAGGATGGCGATCACATCGACATGCGCTGCGTCGAAACCGGTAGTCAACACGGATACGTTCACTAAATACTTAAACGCTTTGTTCTTAAAATCATTAACGATCTGATCGCGCTCGCTAAGCTCGGTTGCTCCCAGGACCAGCCTTGCCTGCCCCTGCGGAAGGCTTTCCATTATCTCCTGCGCATGTTTCACGGTGGAGCTGAAGATCATGACACCCTGCCTCTTGTAGCTATCCGTAATATCAATGATGTTTTTGATGATCAGGGGCGTTAGTCGTCTTTGCTGGTGTAGCACTTCCTCTAGTTGAGCCATCGTGTATGAATGGCCACCTTCGGTGAGCTCAGAGAAGTCATAAGACGTCACAGGAATATCTACCTTTACGGGTGGCGTCAGGTATTGATTCCTTATCATATACTCAAGTGGTAGATCGTAGATGCAGTGCTTAAAGAAGCGAAGCTCCTGAGTTTTCACCTCCCCACGGAGAGCGTAATTATAGATCCAGCCGAGTCCTAAGCGATACGGGGTCGCGGTCAGGCCCAAGATACAAATACGCTTATTGTTCAGCTTGAGCTGCTTGATTACTTTCGCGTACTGACTGTCCGGCTCAAGGCCGACGCGGTGACATTCATCGATCACGAGTAGCGTGAAATCACTAAAAAAGGCATCGTTAGCTTTAGCGACCGACTGGATGCTACCGAATATAACCTTCTGCTCGCTATCTTTTTGATTCAATCCCGCCGAATAGATCCCCGCTTGCAGGCCATAGCTTTCATACTTCAAATGGTTTTGCTCTACCAGCTCTTTGACATGAGCGAGCACCAAGACGCGGCCGTTGGCTATTTTAGCCAACTCAGCGATTACCAAACTCTTACCCGCACCCGTAGGCAAAACGATCACCGCAGGGCTTCGTCTCTTCCTGAAGTAATTGAGGGTGCTATCAACAGCTTCCTGTTGGTACGTTCTGAGTTTGTACATAGTGAAGGAAAGCTATTTGAAGCTCCCCTCAAAGTATAGGAAATTAGCCTAGCTTCGTGGTATGGCCCGAGGACATCGGTAACAAATCTTCTGAGGCTTGCTCTAATGTGAGAATTGTCTAAGTTTTTTAACTTATGAAGTACTTGGTGCCGTTGTCATTGTTTCTCGTTTCCAGCCTTCCAGCAGCGACCTTGTCGGTCGTGAATCATAGCTTTGAAGACATCATTGAGGAGGATATTACCAATGAGTTTACCTTTGGACCACTTCTAGGATGGGATTTGTATGAGGTAACTGTAAACCTGACTAGTGGTGGCGATGGCCCTAGCTTCTTCGTCGGGACGCTCACTCCTCAGTTGGATACCGCTACGTCTGACCCCGACGACTTTATTAATTTCCCTGCTGGTGCGTCGGACGGTATTCGTGTCGGCATTGCGTTTAACTTTGATAATACGCGTGACACTGGTGCGTATGGCCTGCAGCAGGCGACTAGCCATACCTTTGCGGCAAATACTTCATACACTCTGCAGGTTGATGTCGGCAATATCGCCTCCGGCCAGTCTTTGGCCAGTGGCTTTTTCAATCTTGATGGTTTCCCTGGCTACCGCATTGCCCTCATGGCTGATGGGATCGAAATCGAAACGGACTCTAGTGCGGGCACTATCGCCGAGGGGGCGTTTGCGACGGCATCTCTAACTTACGTAACAGGTAGCACCGGGGGAGTCATCGGGCAGACTATAGGTATTCGCTTGGTCAACCTCAACGATTCTAACTCTGGCACCGACGTCCCCGCCATGAATGACTTAGAGGTCGACTTCGACAATGTCCGTCTTGACGCTACGGCAGTGCCTCCTCTGGAAGCTTGGCGATTCGACAATTTCGAAACGACCGTAAGCATCGGAGACGCGGCAAACGATTTCGACTACGATTTTGACGGGCTACCAAATCTCGTCGAATTTCTGCTCGGGCTGGATCCGACGGTTTACGATTTCGAGGGTGCCGTGACTGCCGAGGTTACCGACGTTGGTGGAATGGACTACCTAGCGCTGACCTTTGACCGCGACCTTGAAGCCACAGGTGTCACGTTGTCAGTTCGTGCGACGTCAGACCTAGGGCTAGACCTCTCCAGTTGGGATACCATCAATCCCGACGGCGCGAACCAGGTAAGCTCGGGCACCGTTGGGAATATAGAGACGCTAACCGTCCGCGACAACATGCCGACAAGCGGAGTGACTAAACGCTTCATGCTGCTCGAGGTAACCGAGCCGTAATCACCTGACATAATAACCCTTAGGAGGAAAACGGAGGCATTGAGGAAACCGCCTAAGCACGCTGAAATTACGATTAAAGTTTCTATTCAAGGCGTCGTGCTAGATAAGCGTAATTTAAGCGTTCATAAGTGGTTTAAAGGTAACGCGTTGTAAGTTTTTCAACGTTGTTACGCCATCTACGCTTTGGGCTGAAAAAGCAGGGGGCAGGCTAATAATTGTGATACGTCTCACAAAACATTCGATCTGATATTGCCTTTGAGGCTTATTCGGATGTTTATATTTCACTATGCCCCTCATCGATATCAATCGACTGCTATCTATGTGCGCTTTGTTCGCCGCACCTTCTCTGTATTCGGGGATCAACATTGTATTGGATTTCGGCAGCACTTCCACCGAGGATATCGCGAGCTATGGGGCTACGTTTACGGCGGCCGAATCTTTTTGGGAATCGAAGCTGACCGGATATCGTGACACTGGTTTTAACGCGCCCACTCAGGTGCTCATTAACATCGACTTGAGCGCGATTGATGGTGCGGGAGACGTATTGGGCTCTGCTGGTCCGACATTTGGCAATTTCGGGGGCAGTTTTATCGAGACGACCGAGGGCGATATGACCTTCGATACGGCGGATATCGATAACTTGGTGAATGCCGGTTCCTTCGGTAATGTGATTCAGCATGAGATGGGGCACGTACTGGGGTTTGGCACGCTCTGGGATCTGAACGGAACTTACGTATCGGACACGGGGCAATATATGAGCGCGGCTGCCTTGGCTGCTTTTCAGGTCGAGTTCAATCAACCGAGCGCGACTTTTGTGCCGGTTGAATTGGATGGTGGGAGTGGCACGGCTAATGGCCACTGGAACATGGGCATCGACTTGGGTACTAATGAACAAGCGGATTCTCGCGATGATCCTGGTGATGCGATCATCTATACCAGCGTCAACAATGGCTTGCGCTTGGACAATGAACTAATGACCGGCTACTTGACCGGGGAGGCTTGGTTGAGCAACACATCCCTGCAAAGTTTCTATGATATCGGATATTTAGTTGCGCTCGACATCTATGGACAGCCCGTTCCGGAGCCAGCGACCGTTGCTCTAATCTTTGGGTTCGGAGCGATCTTTGTTGTTTTTCGAAGGAGGCGGGTCTGAGGAGGGTCGGGGCAGAAAAAGAGTCAGTTCACGCATTCTAAAAGGGTAAGCTTGAACCTTTTAGGGTCAAAAAAGAGGGCCTGTCGTTACGATTTGCAATCAGCTCTTTGAGTGGTTTCTCATGACCCCTGTTAGCTTTAAAGGCAAAGGTTCGACATTTGACTTCGGTCGTCGCTAAGGTGGGCACACTATGAAGATTCTATTTATTGGAGGCACTGGAAATGTAAGTGCAGCGAAGTGTGCGACTGGCGCTTTTACAAGGGCATGAAGTCAGTCTGCTGAATCGGGGTCACCGCAATTTGGGTGATTATGGAATCTCTGGGGCTGAATCTATCACCGCTGATATCAATGACGAAGCGGCCACGGCTGCCGCCTTACAAGGGCGACATTTTGATGTGGTCACCAACTTTATCGCCTTCACCCCAGAAGACATCGAGCGCGATGTGCGCCTCTTTCACGGGAAGTGTGCGCAGTATCTTTTTATTAGTTCGGCCAGTGCGTATCAAAAACCGCTGGCGAATCCCTACGTCACTGAATCGACTCCGCTGAAAAATCCTTTTTGGGAATATTCACGACAGAAGATCGCCTGTGAGGACGTTTGCACGAAGGCGTATCGGGAGCTCGATTTCCCTGTCACGATTGTGCGGTCTTCGCTCACTTACGAGACCGTCATCCCGATGGCAATTGGCAGCTGGCAGGATTTCACCATCGTGGATCGTGTCCGACGCGGTCATCCAGTCTTGGTGCATGGAGACGGCAATAGTCTTTGGACGATCACCCACTCGGAAGATTTCGCCAAGGGCTTTGTCGGGTTGATCGGCAATCAGTATGCCTTGGGGGAAGCCTTTCATATTACTTCTGACGAGTTGCTTACTCGGAATCAAATTTACGATGCCATGGGGATTGCTGCGGGTGTTGGTCCGGTTAAAAAAGTGCATGTGCCTTCAGTCTTGATCGCCAAGCTCTATCCATCGATGGAAGGCGGTTTATTTGGCGACAAAGCGGTCAGTACGATCTTCGATAATTCCAAAATCAAGCGTGTCGTCCCTGGTTATCAAGCAACGATCTCCTTCCAAGCGGGCATCCGTAGAACCATCGAATGGTTCGAGGCTGAGCCGGAACGCCAAGTCATTATCAAAAGTAATAACGAAGTGATCGACCATGTGATCGCGACCTATCAATCGGCTTTTGAATAGGGCTAAAAATGGGGTTGAGGGCTGAAACTGGGTCGAACTTATAAGATACAGATTATTTTTTGGCGAAAAAAGGGAGCAAGTGTAAGCATAGCACTTCGACAAGCTTTGCTCAGGCAATATTTAGATTAGATTCAGGCGGTCTGCTTCGTCGTCGAGTTCAAATTCTAAATATTGGGCATGGTGCTCGACCTAGGACGAACGAAGAGTCATTATAAGCATTAATGGCCAACATCTGCATCTACTGCGGCTCCAACCCGGGAGTCGATCCCGCTTTTGCTGAAGCGGCTCGCACGCTGGCTACCTATCTTGCGCAGAACGGGCATACCCTCGTCTACGGCGGTGGTGATGTCGGACTTATGGGCATCGCTGCCGATGCTGCGATATCTGCCGGGGGCGATGTGATTGGGGTCATCACTGAGCGCCTCGTCGAAATGGAGGTGGTTCACCGCGGCCTCACACATCTCCATATCGTCGACACCATGCACACGCGTAAAGCGATGATGGCGGAGCTGTCTGATTGTTTCATCGCCCTTCCTGGCGGTGTCGGCACACTCGAGGAAATTATGGAAGTCTTCGTCTGGACTCAGCTAGACATCCACCGAAAAGCCTGTGGCTTTTTAAATGTTAAAGGTTTCTACCGTGGTATCTTACAACTGCTCGAAGACATGGTTAGCTCCGGATTTCTAAAAGAGGCTCAAAAGGCTCAAATCATGTTTGGCGAGGACCCCATTGAATTGGTCCAGCGTTTACTCCAAACAGAAATACAACCGATCGATAAGCGTTTAAATCGAGCATAGGTTTCAAAGCCGGAGTGGGGTTTTTTGAAAGGGGTCGTCCATGCAAATCCACAAAGCCTTGGATTCTACTTGGTTTGATATTGGCCTCCGCAAGCGTGCTTCGGGCAAAGTGTTTTTGAGGGTCAACCAATTAGAATAACTGGATCCAAAGAACATAGGATAGCTTAATTTAAGCGTAAAGCGTGCCAGAATTAGAAGTCTGGATTCTATCTTCATGAGGAATCTGTGAAAAGAAGGGTAGAGATCCAAAGCAATCACTTAGCCAATATCTCTCCTTTCTTAATCTAAGGGACATCTTAATTTAAGGGACAGGCTAATAATAATTGACAAGAGTAGGTGGATGTTGCGAAAGTGTTGTTCAAAATGAGGATGCGACGGACAAAGGTGAGTGGATGTGGTGCGGTTTATCACTGCATGACGCGGACGGTGAACGGAGGGCTTCTCTTTGAGGATGCTGATAAGGAGATTTTGCGTCGTATGTTGCGGCAAGTCGCGGATTTCAGTGGGGTGGAGGTTTTGACCTACTGTATCCTGTCGAACCACTTTCACGTATTAGTTCGGGTGCCTGAGTTGGATGATCTCTCTAATCGAGAATTGATGCGGCGCTATCAGGTGCTCTATCCGAAGCCTACCAAGTATCAGGCCGCTTCGGCGGGGATTATGTTTAAAGAACTTGAGAGTGGAGGAGCGGATGCGGAGGAGATTCGCCGCAAGCTTTTGGTGCGGATGGGGGACGTTTCCGAGTTTATGAAAGCAGTGAAACAGCGTTTTTCTGTTTGGTATAATCGCTCGCATCAGCGTTATGGTACGCTTTGGGCGGAGCGGTTTAAGTCCGTCCTGGTCGAAGGGAAGGGGAACCCCTTGCAGACGATGGCGGCCTATATCGATTTGAATCCTGTGCGTGCGGGCCTGGTCGAAGATCCTAAGGATTACCGCTTCTGCGGCTATGCGGATGCGGTCGCGGGTGATTCAGTGGCTCGCTCTGGTCTGAATCGTATCTGGGCGGATCGTGATTCGAATCCTTTGCGCGCCCATCGTTTGCTGATTTTTGGCAAAGGCAGTTCTGGGGGGCAGAAGAATGTGATCAGCCGTGCTAAAGCCCTCAGAGTTTTGGAAAAAGAAGATGGTGTCTTGCCCTTGGCAGTCATCCTTCGGTGCCGCGTGCGTTACTTTACCGATGGTGCGATCTTCGGATCGGCGGAGTTTGTGCGCAGCTACAGCAGTGCGTGGCAACTGGAACGGAAACGGCGGTATCCTCCGAAAGTGAATATGCTCGAAGGAGCCGAATGGGGAGATCTTGCTGTGATTCAAGGACTGCGAAGGCAATTATTCGGCTAGATTCAGTGCATCCTAGACGTGCTGATTAACCGTCTATTCCTGTGAATTCCTCGGGCTTTAGAAGCCAGTCGAAAGCTTTGATCAAACTCTTTGTCGGTGGGATTTGGTGTCCTCCTTCGAATGAGAAGAGTGCGATGGTAGCGCCGCTTTTTTGGAGAAGCTCTGTATCTCTTTCTACGTATGCGTTGGCGGCACGGTCATTGTTGCCGTTGACCATCGCGACGGGGATGGCGGGGTAGCTTTCCTGAATATGACTTTCGTAGCCGAGCCAGCCTCCGTTGGAGTAGATGCCTCTCCATGGGCGCTCGATGAGGCAGCTGATGAGGTGCGCTCTGAGCGCACCACCGGAAGTACCCCCAAGGAAAACCTGCCGCGAATCGTGCGCGATGTTGCTCTCGATGATGGGCAGTAGCTCGGCGAAATCCAATCTCTGTTCGATGGATGCTTGACTGCTCTGGGTATTGCCGAATCGATCTATGGCGACGATTACCATGTTGGTCGCCTCGGCGGCATCGATGTGGCGAAGCAAGTAGCGCCGTCCATTGGGGCCTGCGCTGAGAAGTAGCATGATCGGGCGTTGGGATACCTGAAGAACTCCGGATGGCTCGTAGACGTAGAAGTCATAGATCGAGTGTTCTCCTTGAAAGTTATAATGGGTGAATTGCCCTGGCACGGAGTCGAGCTTCGCATCGAGCGCTTCACTGACTTCGAGCCATTGCACGAGCCATGCTTTGTCGATAGTTGAAAAATCGCCGAGTTGATAGTAGCTGTCTTCGCGTTCGTCGATGCGCAGGTGAACTTTGTCCTCGGCTTCATCGTAGCCGATGAGCTCGGCGTGGATCTTTTTATCATTCTCCATCACCCAGTGCCGGAGATTCGTATTCGCAGAAAGCTGCGTGAGGAATAAGAAGCTGAGAGTCAGTAAGTAGACGTGTGATCGCATAACCATAATGAGTGCTCGAAGCGGCTCCGGCGCAAGACCAGAAGAAAGTGATAAAAGATAGATTCTCAATTCCCCGAATGACCTACCTGGATTGTAGGTAGGTATGCCATCATGCCCCCTCATGTTTCAGGAGCTGCGCATTTAGGTGGTGCTTTAGCTGGCCTTATATTGTGGTTGAATTTGAAGCTAAGTTGGGTCGATCAAAAGACTGCTGCAGGTTGCTGAACGCCCGCCGGCGAGGTGAGTTGGTGCCCTTTGGAGGCGGACGAACCAAGTATCGCTAGCGATCAAAAGCAGACCCAAAAAAGCGACGATCTTCAAAAGAAAATCGCCGCTAAATGGCGGGATAGACGAGACTTGAACTCGCGGCCTCCTGCGTGACAGGCAGGCGCTCTAACCAACTGAGCTACTACCCCAAAAAGTTGGGAAAGAACGGACAGTAGAAATCGCATTGTGCATGTCAAGCGGTGTTTCTGTGAATTCGAAAATAATTCCTTACAGGCTATTTACTTTCTGAAATTACTTACGCAAAGGTTCGCTGAGCCCTGCATGGGTGCAATTATTTCAACCGGGTAGGATAGTGGTAGCGCGGCATGGCCTCATGCCGCACCTTGATAGCCCTGCGTGCGGCCTGAGGTCATACCGCGCTACCTGTTTTCAATGGATTCATGCCCTGCCCATTTAATTACAACCGCTCTAAATACGAAGTAGAATTCGTGCTTTACATTTTATGATTCAATCGTAGCCTAAGGGTATGGAAACTGAGGAAGCTCGTTGGAACTTTTTTACGAATCACGCGCATGTGCTCTTTTATTTGCAGGCGTATCCGGATCAACCGCTGCGGAAGGTGGCTTTGGGGGTCGGGATTACGGAACGGGCGGTGCAGCGCATCGTGGCCGAGCTGGAGGAGGGCGGTTATTTAAAGCGGACGAAGGTCGGGCGACAGAATCAGTATGAGATCCATGGGAATGCGCCGCTCCGTCACAGTTTGGAGGCACATCGCTCTGTTCAGGAACTTCTGGACTGGCAGAAACCTGCGGAATCGGATCCCTTTGAGGTGTATAAAGCTCTCGAAAACTGGACGGTGGGAGAGCATGGATCGGAGGTTTAAATAAAACATATCATTTTATCCTGATATGTTGATATATCGCTTGCAATTATGTTCAGGGCGGCATTAATCTGCTGTTCTTATGAGCAAAAACTTCATCTTTTCCTCCGAGTCGGTCGGCGAAGGCCATCCCGATAAAGTATCTGATTATATCTCTGATAGCGTGCTAGATGCGTGTTTGGAGCAAGATCCCAAGAGCCGTGTGGCTTGTGAGACCTTGGTTAAAAGTAACTGCGTCTTCCTGGCTGGTGAAATCACTACGAATGCGAAGCTTAATTACGAGGAGATCGTCCGTGAGGCGATCCGCGACATCGGCTATGTGAACGACGACGACATCTTCCATGCTGACAAGGTATTTATTTCCAACATCCTGACCGCGCAGTCGTCGGATATCGCACAGGGAGTCGATGCGGCCGAGGCGGATGGTAAGGACACTGCGGAGCAAGGTGCGGGTGACCAAGGCATTATGTTTGGTTATGCATGTAATCAAACGCCTGAGTTGATGCCTGCGCCGATCATGTATGCGCACCGTTTACTTCGTGAGATGGCGCACCAGCGCAAGGATGTGAAGATCCCTTGGTTACGCCCTGACGTGAAGAGCCAAGTGGCGCTTGAGTATGTGGATGGCAAACCTGTTGCGATCAAGAATGTGGTGATTTCTACGCAACACGCGGCGAATGTGAAGCACTCTGAGATTAAAGAATTTTGTATCGAGGAGGTGGTTCGTAAGGTGCTTCCTGCCGAATTGCTGAATGATCAAACTGAGTATTTGATTAACCCAACGGGTAACTTCGTGATTGGTGGGCCACAAGGTGACGCTGGTCTGACCGGACGTAAAATCATCGTCGATACCTACGGTGGTTGGGCACGTCACGGAGGCGGTGCTTTCTCCGGTAAAGATCCTTCGAAGGTTGATCGCTCGGCGGCCTACTTCACTCGTTGGGTAGCGAAAAACATCGTCGCTGCCGGCCTCGCGGAAGCCTGCGAGCTGGAAGTTGCTTATGCCATCGGCCACCCATACCCGACCAGCATCCACGTGGATACATTCGGCACGGGCATTGTTGACGATGCGCAGATCGCTGCCGCTGCTCAGAAGGTTTTCAGCTTCAAACCAGCAGACATTGTTAACCAACTCGACTTGCTTCGCCCGATCTACCGTGAGTCGACTCACTACGGTCACTTCGCGAAAGAACACCTCCCTTGGGAATCGACCGCAAAGGTCGACGAACTTAAGGCTGCTTTGTAAGGAGTCAGGCGGGATTAGGGTTAAGAATACGATTAAAATTAAGATTTAAAAATTATGAGCACAGACACACTGACTAAGACCGGCACCGATTTTAAGGTGAAGGATATTAACCTCGCGGACTTTGGCCGTAAGGAAATTGAAATCGCACAGTTCGAAATGCCTGGCCTGATGGCCACGCGTGAGAAATATGCAGCTGAGCAACCGCTCAAGGGGGTTCGTATTATGGGCTCGCTGCACATGACGATTCAGACTGCGGTCTTGATCGAGACGCTTCAGGCACTGGGTGCCGACGTGCGCTGGTGCTCCTGCAATATTTACTCCACGCAGGATCACGCAGCTGCTTATGTAGCCAAGAATCTCAACGTGCCGGTCTTCGCTTGGAAGGGCGAGACACTCGAAGAATACTGGTGGTGCACTGAGCAAGCGCTGACCTGGCCGGACGGTTCGGGCCCAGAGCTCATCGTGGACGACGGTGGCGACGCGACGCTTCTTATTCACAAGGGCTACGAGCTTGAAGACGGCAGCGACTGGGTCGACTCCGATTCCGGCAGCTTGGAAGAAGAAGTGATCAAGCGGCTGCTCAAGAAGATTCACGCAGAAAAGCCTGCTCACTGGCATAGTGTGGTCTCAGATTGGAAGGGTGTTTCGGAAGAAACCACCACAGGTGTCCACCGCCTCTATGAAATGCATAACGCGGGCAAGCTCCTCGTGCCAGCGATCAACGTGAACGACTCTGTGACTAAGTCGAAGTTCGACAATCTCTATGGTTGCCGTGAGTCATTACTCGACGGCATCAAGCGTGCGACGGACGTGATGATCGCGGGTAAAGTCGGCGTGGTCTGTGGCTACGGCGATGTGGGTAAAGGCTGTGCGGCTGCGCTCAAGGGTATGGGCGCACAAGTGGTTGTCACTGAGGTCGATCCGATCTGTGCGCTGCAAGCTGCGATGGAAGGTCACCGCGTATTGACAGTCGAAGACACTCTCGGCTGGGGCGATATTTACGTCACCACCACGGGCAATTACGGCATCATTACTGCCGACCACATGTCGAAGATGAAGGATCAGGCGATCGTCTGTAATATCGGTCACTTCGATAACGAAATCGGCATCGATGCTCTCGACGACATGCCAGGCGTGGACGTAGAGTCGATCAAGCCTGACAACGAAGGTGCCGTCGATAAATACACATTCCCTGGTGGAAATAGTATCTACTTATTGGCTAAAGGTCGCCTCGTGAATCTTGGTTGTGCCACTGGTCACCCATCCTTTGTGATGTCGAACAGCTTCACCAACCAAGCGCTCGCGCAAATCGAGCTCTGGAAGCAGGTCGAGAAATACACACCCGGTGTGTATATCTTGCCTAAGCACATCGACGAAGAAGTGGCACGCCTCCACCTCGAGAAGATCGGTTGTAAACTGACTACGCTCAGCAAGGAGCAGGCGTCTTACATCGGAGTGAAGGAGGGCGGTCCCTACAAGTCGGATCACTACCGCTACTAGAAAACTGCGGTCAACTATTTCCAAAAGCGCTCTCGTTAATTCGGGAGCGTTTTTTTGTAGTGTCTGAGCTTGCTCAGGCCAGTTTTGGAATGGGCGCAGGCTCTGATGTGGCCTGAGGTAAGCTCAGGCACTACGTTTCTGCAGTAACTCGAAAGCGGTTCCCGGGTTCGCTACATTTTTGATGGTAGCGTGATCGGCGAAGCCATTTCGACCTTTACGCCTTGAGTTAGTAGCCACTGAAAAGCGATTCCCGCGTCCGCTACAGGAATCGGATGGCTAAAGGATTGCATTGCGGTGTCATCGGCGAATGCTTTTGATCCATAAATATGGTTGATACTCCAGTCACTCCGAAGATCGAAACACGCGGCCTAGTCAAGGAATACGGTAAGCGCCGTGTTGTGAACAACGTCGATGTCCACGTCAACGCGGGCGAAATCGTGGGGCTTCTTGGCCCGAATGGTGCGGGTAAAACGACTACTTTCTACATGATCGTCGGCCTCGTGCCTGCGACGGAGGGCAGCGTCTTTCTGAATGACGACGATCTGACGGATCTACCCATGTATCGCCGCGCGCGTTGTGGCATCGGCTATTTGCCCCAAGAAGCCTCGGTCTTTCGAAAGATGACGGTCGAGCAAAACATCCGCGCGATCGCCGAGACGATGCCTTTCAATAAAGCGCAGCGCGAGGCCTGTGTGCAAAAGCACCTCGAAGAGCTCGGTCTCTCGCACCTCGCTTCGCAAAAAGCCTACACATTGAGCGGCGGTGAGCGTCGCCGTTTGGAGATATCCCGAGCGCTCGTGACGAATCCTAAGTTTCTCTTGATGGACGAACCTTTTAGCGGGGTTGACCCGATCAGCGTGAGCGAGGTGCAAAAGATCATCGTTCAACTCAAGGAGCGTGGGATCGGCGTTTTGATCACCGATCATAATGTGCGGGAGACTCTCGCGATCGTAGATCGCGCTTATCTACTCCATGAAGGTTCGATCCTCAGCGAAGGAACTAGCGAATTTTTGATCAACGATCCGAAGAGCCGAGAATTTTACCTCGGCGAGGATTTTAACATGTAAACAAGGACTTTAAGCATGGCCGCCATACAGCGTAATAACACTAAATTCGTCGAAGCCGTTTCGGTTCGCGATTTCTATGAATCTTTCAAGGAGCCCCTAGAGATGGAGCTGGTTGCGGGAGAATCGGGACTCGATAACATGATTCGCGAGCGTAGTTTAAACCGTCCTGCTCTCGCCATGGTCGGTTTTTTCAAGGCATTTGCGGCCAAGCGCATCCAGCTGCTGGGGGCGGGGGAAATGGCTTTTATTCGCGAGAAAAAACAAGCCGAACAGATCGAGATCATGACTGAGATACTCAAGCGTAAGGTGCCTTGCTTGGTCATTTCGCGCAATCTCGCTCCGACCAAGCAGCTCTGTCGGCTCGCTGATCAATACAAGACGCCGATTATCCGCTCTCCGCTGAAGTCGAAGACTTTTACAACGGAAGCCACGCTTCTACTCGAAGATAAATTTGCCCCGCGCACACATATGCACGGCACCTTGCTCGATATACAAGGTATCGGCACCTTGATCTGCGGCGAGAGCGGTGTGGGTAAAAGTGAGTGCGCGTTGGCCTTGATCGAGCGCGGCCACAGTTTAGTCGCTGATGATCTGACTTACATTAAACGAGTCAGTGAGCGCGAGCTGCTCGGCACTTCTTCTGATCTGAGCCGCGGCTACATGGAGTGCCGCGGCCTCGGCATCATTAACGTCGCTGAACTCTTCGGAGTGCGCTCCGTCCGTGTTGAGAAGCGGATCGATCTGATCATCAATTTCCGCAACTGGACGACTGGCATGCACGAAGAACGGACCGGACTGGAAGAGCAGCATATGGAGATTCTCGGTCTCAAAGTGCCTCTGATGGAAATCCCCGTCCGCCCGGGACGTGATATGGCGCGACTGACTGAAGTTGCGGCGATGGTTCAAGCACTCATGAAAATCGGTCACGATTCGGCTGCTGAGTTTAATGATCGGCTCATTGCCCACATGTCGAAGTAGGGCGATCTCACGGGTTTCTTTCATTCTTTAAAAAAAGATAGCATGCAGATTATTTATTTTTGTATTTAAGTACGACGAGTAGATGAGTCAACGAATCTTCATTCAGATTCCCGAAATAGCCCCTTTCCAGTGGTTAACGAAACTGTCACAATTATGTGACATAGCCGCTGAGAAATCTTTAATAGTCATTCGGAAATGGAGTGTGAATAACTTGTGTAGAACTTGGCCTTGCCATGCGCTTTCTGCTGCCGATTCTCTTGTCTGTTGAAAGTCTTATGGTTCAGTATTTGATCTATTATTCAACGACTTACAAATTTTTTACACCTCGTTCTTTCATTTCTACTAATTCGCAACCCATTTATTATCAAAGGCTAAAGAAATCTAGCATGTGAAATATTTGATTGCTCTTTCGATCCGCTGGCTACATTTATCAATTTTCTCTTAAGACTCCGCAGTCTCTCGTATCTATGTGACAAGCACATTGCGTAAAGCTGTGAACAATTAACTTTTCTCCTCTACTTTATATACGTCCATGTCTTCCACGCTAACCGCAGATACCCTCTGGCAAAACACCAACAAAGAACTCAAGAACCTCTTTCCCTCAGATGTTTATGAAATGTGGTTCAGTGAGCTCGTCTGTACGACCGAGTCTGATTCAAAGCTCGTTCTGAAGGCTAACAGTGAGTTCAACGCCATTTGGATCGAAAACAACTTTCTCGACATCATCACTCAGCAAGCGCGCAGTTTTGCTGGCACCGCGATCGAAGTCTCTATTGAGGTCGAACAGCCGAAGGAAGCTGAAGGTGCCGACAAGCCCTCCGCGAGTCAGGGTCTGAATGGTCGTCAAGTCCCTGATCTGCGTAACGATCGCCCGATCACCCAATCCGCGCCGACCCACCGCACGCTGATTAATCCCACCAACACCTTTGAAAACTATGTGGTCGGCTCTGGCTGCCAACTTGCCCACGCCGCATCCATCGCGGTGGCTAATGCGCCCGGTCGTGCCTACAATCCTCTTTTCGTTTTCGGCGAGACGGGTCTTGGTAAGACTCACCTGATGCATGCGGTGGCGCACCAAATGTTGGCTAACAATCCCAAAGCACGCATCGCTTACGTCTCGACCGAGAAGTTTACCAACGAATTCATCCACGCGATCCGTGAGAACAAGTTGACCAAGTTTCGCCAGTATTACCGCAACGTCGACGCATTGCTGGTCGACGATATCCACTTTCTCTCAGGAAAGGAGAGCACTCAGGAGGAGTTTTTCCACACCTTTAATGATCTCTTCGAGTCTGGCCGCCAGATCTTCCTCGCCAGCGACCGCCCCGCCAACGAGATCGAACGCCTTGAGAATCGTCTCATTTCCCGCTTCCAGTGGGGCTTAGTCACTGATATTCAAGCGCCTGATTTTGAGACACGTGTTGCCATCCTCCGTAACAAAGCTTCCGCGATGAAGATCGTGCTCGACGATGAGATCATGGAGTTTCTCGCCGAGCGTGTTTCCCGCAATGTGCGCCGGATGGAGGGAGCACTCACCCGTATCGCTGGTTATAAAAATTTAATCGACCGTAAGCTCGACCTTAACGCAGTCGAGCGCCTACTGAGTGACCTCCTGCATGAAGAGGCGGCGAGCAAAGTGACTGTCGATCAAATCCAGAAAAAGGTCACCGACTACTATAAGATTCGCTTTAGTGAACTCATCGGCCGTCGCCGCACCAGCGCCATCGTTTTCCCGCGCCAAGTGGCGATGTATATTTCCCGCACCTTGACCAGTGATCCGCTTAAATCAATCGGCGACGCCTTTGGCGGTCGCGATCACGGCACCGTGATTCACGCCTGCAAGCAGGTCGAGAACATGATGGAGCAAGATGGCAGCGTGAAACGCGGTGTCGATTATCTGATCAAGCAGCTCTCGAAAGAGCGTAGCTAAGGTAAGGAGGGAAGGGTTAATACATTGGCCTTTAGGCGGTCTGGTGTGCCATGCCGATGCAATCCGGTTGCGGATGTAATTAAATGCGCGGGGTATGGATCTATTAAGAACAGGTAGCGCGGCATGGCCTCATGCCGCAGGTAGGCGTATCAAGTTGCTGGATGAGGCCATGCCACGCGACCACTGGCTACTTCGTTGAAATAAATTGCACCCTCGCTTGCAGAGTAATCTCCAAGCGGACACGCCACGGCAAGCGTGATCAAAATCGCTTCGCGAGTCCGCAACGAAATAAGCTACTTTGGCTCGATCACTGGCGGAGTCGATACTGGCAGCATCGTCACGGGCAAAATATTTGGATCTTCTGTTAGCTCCATGGCTCGGGCACAGCGCTTTGACTCGGATTGATTGATGAAGAAATCTTGAGCGCTGACCAGACTCGCCCCTTTCTTGCGTGAGGCTTTGCGGTAGGAGCCGTTCGCTCGGAGGATACGTGCGTTGCATGTGTCTTTGAGATAGGTTTCGAGCAGTGCCCGAGCGCGCGCGTGGTGATCGGGGTCTTCGATCGGGAAGACCGCTTCGATCCGGCGATAGAAATTACGCGGCATCCAGTCGGCGCTGCCGGCGAAGATATGAGGTTGGCTGCCGCTACTGTTTTCGAAGTAGAAGATGCGGCTATGCTCGAGGTAGCGACCGAGGATGCTACGCACGCGGATGTTTTCACTGACGCTTTTTACACCAGGCACGAGGGTGCAGATGCCGCGCACGATGAGGTCGATCTTCACACCAGCTTGCGAGGCGCGGTAGAGGTTGTCGATCGTCTCTTGGTCGACTAGACTGTTGGTCTGCACGATGATACGGGCGGGCTTGCCTGCCTTGGCATTGCGCGTCTCGGCGCGGATGTGCTTTTGAATATTGCTATGCAGGGTGAAAGGGGCCACGAGCAGCTTCTTAAAGCTAGGAGTGAGCGAGAAGCCAGTCAGTGTGTTGAAGAGCCCTGCGACTTCTTCTGTGATGTCTTTTTTCGACGTGAAGAAGCTTAGGTCGGTGTAGAGGCGCGCAGTCTTCGGGTTATAGTTGCCGGTTCCTAAGTGGACATAGCGACGCAGCGCGCTTCCTTCGCGGCGGACGACCATGCAGGTCTTGCAGTGTGTCTTCAGGCCGACGAGTCCGTAAACCACATGCACGCCGACATCTTCGAGCTGACGTGCCCACTGGATGTTGTTGGCCTCGTCGAAGCGTGCCTTGATCTCGACCAGCACGGTGACCTGCTTGCCTCGGCGGGAGGCTTCCATCAGTGCTTTGATGATCGGCGAGTCGCCGGAGGTGCGGTAGAGCGTTTGCTTGATCGCAAATACCTGTGGGTCGCGTGCGGCTTGGTTGAGGAAATCGATGAAGGGCTGGAAACTCTCGTAAGGGTGATGCAGTAAGATGTCTTTGGCCGCGATTTGCTCAAAAATACGCTCGGGGTTTTCCAGCTCCTTCGGCACGTGGGGGGTATTGTGAGGGAATTTGAGATCCGGCCGTTCGATCAAATCGTAAGCGCTCATCAGGCGGAAAAAATTGAGCGGCCCGTCGATTGTGTAGACGTTTTCTGGCTGGAGTTTGATCGCTGCCAGAAATTCCTGCATGAGCTCTGGACCCGCTCCTTTCGCAATTTCAAGGCGGACGGCGTCCCCCTTGTGCATATTCATAAGCTCTTCTTCGATCTTGCGGAGCAGGTTCTCGACTTCCTCTTCGTCGATGTAGAGGTCACTGTTGCGCGTGATACGGAAGGGCACTGCTGAGGTCACTCGGTAGCCAGGGAAGAGTCGTTTGATGAAGCGCTGTACGATGTCGCTCAGAAAAATATAGACGCCCGGTTTTCCGCGTCGAGTAGCGCCGACTTTAATAATACGGGGTAATACACGAGGAATCGGAATGATTGCCATCATTCGCTCGATAATGCGCGTCTCGGGGTCGTCGATCGAGGCGAGAATATAGAGTGCTTTATTCGTCAGCTGAGGGAAGGGGTGCGCTGGATCGATCGCGAGTGGGGTGAGCACAGGGAAGATTTGCTCCTCGAAGTATTGCTCTACCCATTTCTTCTCATTGCGCGTCAGCTCGTCGTAGCCACAAAATAATATGTCGGATTTCTTTAGACTGGGCACGATCTGTTGCTCCCAGCAATCATACTGGTCGGAGACTAAGCGCTTGCAGATGCTTTGGATTCGGCGGAGCTGTTCTTTAGCACCCAGGCCGTCAGGGCCCCGCTCGCTGGCGCCAGATTTCACTTGCTGGAGCAAGCCTGCGACGCGGATTTCGAAGAACTCGTCGAGGTTAGAGCTGACGAAGGCGAGGAACTTCATTCGTTCCAGAAGAGGGTATTGATGCGATTCGGCTTGTTCTAAAACGCGCCGATTGAAAGCTAGCCAGCTGAGCTCACGGTTAAAATAAGGAAAACGGGGGGGAGTGTTGATCATCTTAGGCGTGCTCATTGTAGGTCGATTTCATCAAATTGTGTGGGATGAGCCCTTTAAGCAAGCCAGAGCCACGCTTCTGGGGCTAACATTGTCAAAATAGTGACGTTCCAGCCTAGACCCTAACTGAATTGAAGAATATGCCTCAAGAAGGTTGCATTCATCAGAAAAATCCCTGAACATGAGCATGTAACAAATCTTATACTATGAAACTATCACACATCATCACACTCCTTATCGCTGCGCTTTTCTTTACAGGTTGCGCATCCACCGAAACTGCAACGACCGAGGAAGCTGCGCCAGAAGCTGGCACAGCGACTGTTGGTAACGATGGCTCCGGTGAAAAGACTGCATTCGAAGGTTCGACTGGTTCGGGTCTCCTGATGGAGCGCTACAAGTCCGGTCGCATCGAAGGCTTCCGCGATTAATTTTTCGGTTTTCCGAATTTTCAACGCCGTTCCCGTATAGGGAGCGGCGTTTTTTGTGAAATATTGCGAAAATGTTCATTTCCAGCTTTCTCGGCACTAGTTTGAGTGCTATTTAAATTTTATGGATCAATCGCCACCTTCCTCTCGTCGCCAGTTTCTTAAACTATCGGGTCTCGCCGGTGCGGCATCGATCTTGCCAGCATGTAGCACGATACCCCCCGCAGGAGCCCAGCCGACGGGGCAGGCGAAAAACATTATTTATCTCGTCGTCGACGGGCTCTGCAATGGCACGGTCGGGCTCGCTCACCACTGGAATTTACGCCATAAGAAAATGCCGCTCAATTGGATGCAGCTTTTTGAGCGCGAGGGTTTGCATCGCGCGTATCAAGACACAGCTTCAGCCAGCTCGCCGGTGACGGACTCTGCGGCGGCGGCGAGCGCTTGGGGTTGCGGTCAGCGGGTGAACAACGGCTCGATTAACGTCGACCCCTCCGGGAAGTCACTCAAGCCGATCCTTAGCTATGCGAAGGAAGCGGGCAAGGCCACGGGTCTGGTCACAACCTGCCGAATCACCCATGCAACTCCCGCGGGGTTCTCGGTTAATGTGCCGAAGCGGGATATGGAAAATGAGATCGCGCAACAATACCTCGAGCGGGAGATTGATGTGCTGCTTGGCGGTGGCGCTCGGCACTTTTTACAAAAGCAAGAAGACGGCAGCATGATCGACTACATCCCGCGTTATGAAGCAAAAGGCTACGAAGTCGTGAAAAACGCGACTGAGCTAGCTTCCATTAGCGGTGACGGACCCTTACTCGGTCTTTTTTCGAAAAGCCACATTCCTTACGCGATCGACCGGAAGCATGACCTGGCGCACGAGGACGTGCCGGGTCTGGCCGAGATGTTTCGCGCGGCGCTAGCACGTCTGGATCAGGCTAAAGATGGCTTCGTCCTGCAAGTTGAAGGCGGCCGAGTCGATCATGCCGGACACGGAAACGATCCCGGTGGGGTCCTCCACGAGTTTCTCGAGTTTGACGACTGTATCCCCATCGCACTCGAGTACATCGATGCGCATCCCGATACCATGCTGGTCGTCACGACGGATCACGGCACGGGTGGTTGCCAACTCGATGGCGCGGGCAAAGCCTATGCCGACAGTGGCCCCGCGCTCGATCGTATTAATCAGCTAAAGTATAGCTTCGAGTGGTTGCAGCAGCGTTTTATGGCCAATAGGCAGTTTGATGCATCTTCCGTGAAGATGGCTCTGGGGATTGATACCACGGAACAGCAAGCGACCATCGTGCAGGCCGCCATTGATAAAGAATCGAAATATCTCAGTGGCGCGTTCAACCAAGCTTTCGGCAAACAGCTCAAAGAACTGACCGCAGTCGGTTGGACATCATCCAACCACACCTCGGAGTGTGTGGAGCTCTTTGCCTTCGGCCCCGGTTCTGAGTCCGTGCCTGCATTCATAGATAATTATGAGGTGTTCGGTATTTTGACTTCGGCGCTCGGGATTAAAGTATAGCACATTTAAGCAATCATTAGGTTTGTCAGAGTAGCATTTCTAATGGACTCTATCAGGCGTGTTTCGCGTCAAGTTCCTACCTGCTTGTTTAGTGGTCGCATCCCTGCTTCTTGGGTTGTAGATACTTGGCTGCGCATACATTGGCTATCGCTACTACGAGGAGGAGGCCGATTACCCCCATTTCTTGCCCCAAGCAGAGCCAAATGAACGCGGCCAGCCTGTGCCTGTGCTGAACTCTGAAAAGTCTACACTCGTCGATGTGATTTCGCAAAGCGGCGATGAGATCGTCTGGTCGAGTCGTAACCCCGCTGCGCACCGCGCTAAGCGAGTCAAAGTCGATCCCAGCCTTCTAGAGGTCAATCTCGATACACTCCAAGTCGGCGATACGCTCCGCTTCGCTCTATTTGATGGGGAGCAGGTCAGTACCAAGGTCAGTAAGACGCAACTCTGGGGGCGTGTCTCCGAGACGCTTGGCGTAACCGCTCGCATGCCGAATCATGCGGAGAGCTTTGTTACGCTATCCTCGACGGGCGATGTTTTGAGAGCATGGATACACGACGCACAGAGTGGGCGTGATTATCAGTTGCGCTACGATGTGTCGACGCAGACCCACGTGCTACTCGAAGTCGATACCGTAGGTAGCGAAGTCTATAGCTGCGGTAACGAAGACCACGATCATTTGGCCTCGCCCCTCGCCGACGAGGCCGACGAAACTGGGAGTGGCGACACGGTTGAAGTCGATCTGCTCGTTAGCAGCACGGTCGTCGATGTGATGGTTGTTTATACGGACGGTGCACTTGCGGTCGAAGGTAGCCTCGCCAATATGGAGGCCAATATTTCCGAAGCATTTCTAAAGGCCAACCTTGTGCATGCCAACAGCCTGACGGAGCTGGAGCTCAATGTCGTTCACTCACTGGAGGTCGATTACGACGAAAGCTCCAGCGCGACGAACGACCTCTACGCGATCAGCCGCTTCGACGATCAGATCGACCAAGTCCACTACCTACGCGAATATGTCTATTTCGCCGATTTTGTTAGCTTCTTTGTCGATACCAATAGCGCGGGCGGCCTCGGCTTCCGCCCCTCCACTTACGACCGCATCGACTACGGCTATAATCTGGTACGCGTCCAGCAGAGCGATACCACCAGCTATACCACCGTGCATGAACTCGGGCACAACATGGGCATCGGGCACTCGCGCGGTCAAAGGCAGCAAGCCTTCCGCTCAGGCGTCCAGCCATATGCGGCGGGTTGGCAATGGGCAGACCCCAGCAGTTCGGCCAGTGTCGGGTTTTGCTCGGTCATGACCTATGAGAATTTTAATGGCTCCGGTTCGGATGAGTATGAGCGTGTGGCGCATTTCTCAAATCCAGATGTGTCCTATAATGGTAATGCCACCGGCGATATCGACGATGGCAATGCCGCCCGTGTGCTACGGGATGGAGCTGCATTTTATGCCGCTTTTCTAGAGCCTTTAGGGTATCCCGTGCAAATCACTCTGCCTTACAGTCTAGGGTTCGAGGCGGGCGAAGATGCCAGTCTCTGGCAGCAGTTTCGCTCCGATAGTCAGGACTGGGACCTGAGCCAAAGCGGCGGCACGCCTAGTAATTCGACTGGACCATCCGGCGCTCAGGAGGGTTCACGTTATGCCTATGTCGAAGCTTCCGACCATACGCGTGATAGTGCACTGCTCACGGCTGACTTTGATTTTACCCATACAGTCGAGCCGTTCATTAGTTTCTCCTATCACATGAACGATAGCGGTAGCGGTCAGATGGGGAATCTTTACTTCGAAGTCTCCACCGATGGAGGCGTTCACTGGGATCGCCTACTGGCTCGCTCCGGAGGACAGGGCAGTCAGTGGACACTGGCCGAGGTCAACCTGAGTGCCTACACGGGGCAAATCGTGCGCATCCACTTTCGCGCAGATGTCGGTTCAGGCTATCGCAGTGATATCGCGATCGATTCGATCCTCGTCGAAGACGCTGCGGCGGGCGACCCGCCCGCGACATTTGCTTTTTGGCTGCAGGCCAATTACCCAGAGATCAGCGATACCAGCCTCGACGGTGATCCCGATAGTGATGGAGTCGGGAGTTTCCTAGAATATGCATTAGGTCGCTCGCCCAACGACTTTGAGAGTGGGGGCTTGCCTAGCGCCGAAATCAATCCGACCGCAGGAAAATTAATTTTCAGTTTTACACGTGGGCAAGAGGACGTGCGCTATATTGTTCAAAGTGTCCCCAACTTATTGAGTTGGACAGATCCGGACATCGAGTGGGACTCTGCCGCAAATCCCTCACCGATTGATCTCGTCGACGTCGGCGAGACTCAAGCAGTCGAGATCGAGATGGACGGCAGCAAGCGCTTCGTTCGGCTCAACGTCAGCGAATAAATTCTGTTAACTACGCCCCGCAAAGAGCGTCCACCCGCGCCCGCTCCGGCAGCGCACTGCGTGCGCCCGCTTTCAGGCAGGTTAACGCAGCCGTGGCAGAGGCTCGGCGTAGATTCACCTTGAGATTTATTTTTTGTGCGACTCCCAGCGCAAACGCTCCGTGGAAGGCATCGCCCGCACCGGTCGTATCGACCGCTTCGATGTCGAATGCCGGCATATGGTGTTGGCCGTCCTCATCTTGCCAATACACACCGCTTGCGCCCCAAGTCACCGCGATGAATGGCGCCGCCCCGTCGAGTGCGGCTAGTGCGGTGCGTGGATCGTCTTCGCCGCTGAATTGACGGGCAAATTTCTCTGAAGTGATCAAGTAGTCCACCTTGTTGTAGAGCATCATGGTGCCGTCATGAACCGATCCAGCATCGAGCACGCTAGGGATGCCCAGGCTACGCGCTTCGTCGATCAGCTTGGCTGAGAGCAAAGGTTGATGCCCATCCACGAGCAGCACACACGCGGGCTGTTTGCTTAATGAAATCACGTCTTCGGGAGCCAGCGCAGACGGCACACGGTAATCGATGATTGAGCGGTCGCCATCGGGCTTGATCGTGACCGCCGCGACAGGCGTAGCCGCTTCGCCGCGATGCACGCCTTGAGTCTGCACACCTGCTTCGATTAGCTCTTGCAGGTGCGCTGTTCCGAAAGCGTCGTTGCCTAAATAGCCTGCAAAGGCCGCGCGCCCCTCGAGTCGTGCGATCGCTACAGCGGCGTTTGAGGCGGGGCCTCCTCCGCAGCTATGCATAGATAGCGCTCGCACCTTCTCATCCGAAGCCGGGTGGTGAGGTGCGTTGAAATTTATATCCACGCAGGCGTAGCCGACGCAGAGCACATCGATCAGTTTGGAATCCGTCGTCATAGTGAAAGTTGAATAAAGAGTGCATAGGCATAGACCGCCAGCATACCCACAGCCACGAGTTTCGGTAGCCCACGCAAGAGCACTACGCAGAGTAAATGTACGAGTGCGACTGCAGAGATGAAGAGCAGCCCATTTTGAAAAAACTCCGGTAGCGGCATCGGTTTGAAGATCGCAAACAGCCCAATGCAGAGCGGAATACAGATGTGCCCATCGCCCACCTGCGAGCTATAGACGACGTCGCCGCGCCGCTTCCACGCATAGTAAAAGGCGCGCACTGCATTCGGCAGCACCATCAGCCAGCCTGTCAGTAGCCCGAGTTGTTTGCCGCTAAAGAATCCTTCCTCCTGTAAAAGAATCGCGCTGACGATTCCATCGACGGCCAGCAGGGTGACGAAGCTGCCTGCGAGGATGAGTAGGACATCGAGCACGATCATCGGATGCCAGCCACTGTTCTGCCTCGTGTTTTCCTTGAGCACTTCAAAGACATGGAAGCATTGCCAGAAGACGAAGAGTCCGACCAGCGCGAAGCCATCGAAGCGGTCGATTTCGCCATCCTGCCCCAGCACCCAGACGGTCAGGCTAAAGAAGATCATCGCCACGAGAGTCAGCGCCAGTGACAGCCGATTCAGTTTCGATTCACGCAGCGCCTTCTTCGCGCGCGAACTAGCATTCAGATTGAGTCCCCAGATTAGCGCAGGCAGTGCCAGCAGGAGGCAAAGGTTAGTCAAATTATTCGTCCACGAATTGATCGCCACCTCCTCGGCCGGGCCATCGCGCTTCAAGACCACCCAGACAAAGATCAAATTACCCAAGCCCGAGAAGTAGGGCATAAAGAGCGTGCCCAGCACCGTGCCTTCCACCCCGCGGTGCGACATCAGCTCCAGCCGCCAAATGATCACCATCGAGCTGAGCAAAAAGAGCGCGATCAGCACTAAAGGCGTCCATGCCCCCGCAAAGTCCGCGATCTCTGTTTGCAAATTTTCCAAGCCGCCAAGCTGAGCCGTCCATTCGCAGACCGCAAATTTTTATTCTGCGTATGACTAGGTTGGAGTCCCGCATTTATGCGGTCATTAAAGTAGTGGCGACTTCAGTCGCCATCTGGATTTCGCATTTATCCGCAGCCGCATAAATGCGGGACTCCAACACCTCACTCCGCACAGCAAGACTTCACCGTCGCCCGCCGACTTTTCCAAACCGAAAACACCAGCAGCCCGATCAGCAGCACACCGCTACCATGTTGCCAGAGGCTAGGGTGGAGCGCCTCGTGATGATGCATCGCGCCCGCTTCGGCTTCGTTCGCCAGTGCCGTATTAAACAACCAACCCGCCAGCCAAGAAATGACCAACAAACTCACCAAATAGATCACCGTCGCCCCGCGCCCGAGCATCTTCCAGACTGTCACGATCGTCGCCGTATTCGTGGCGGGCCCCGCAATTAGAAAAACCAGCGCCGCCCCCGGCGAAAGCCCCGCCGCCAGTAGTGCATAAGCCATCGGGATCGAAGCCGTCGCACAGACGTAGAGCGGCAGGCTGATCGCCGTCGCCAACAAAAAAGCCAGCGGCCCCGTGCTTAAAGAACCCGTCAACAAGTCGCTCGGCATCAAGGTCGTGACTAGCCCCGCCAGCACCAGGCCGACGATCAAAGCCGTCGCCAAGTCCGCCGGCAAAGTAACGAATCCATAACGCAAAGCCTCCAGCGGGCTACGCTTCGGTGCGGGCTTACTAGAGCAGCAAGTCTTCGACGCTACTTCTGTAGCATCGCTACAGAAGTTGTAGCGATGTCGCGCCAGCGACGTCTCCTCTTCTCTTTTCGCCACCACTTTCTCCTTACAAAACACCTCAATCAAATACCCCGTCACGATCCCGCAAACAAAAGCCACCAGCACCCGCACCGCCGTAAACACCCCACCGAGCAGGGCGTAAGTCGCCAAAATACTATCCACCCCCGTCTGCGGGGTAGAGCTAAGAAACGAAGCCGTCGCCCCCCGCGTCGCGCCACTCTTCCGCAGCGAGGCCGCCACCGGAATGACCGAACAAGAGCAAAGCGGCATCGGCACCCCCAGCACACTCGCCTTAATCACAGCCCCCAGCCCCGGCTTCCCCAGCCAGCGCTGCACGAAGTCCTTCCGGATGAGCACATGCAGCATCCCCGCCACCGCAAAGCCGAACAAAAGGTAAGGCGCCATTTCGGCGACCAGATCCCATGTGTTCTGCGCGAAGTCTGTTAGAAATTGGAGCATGGCATTAACCTCTGCTAAAATGTCGCTTGGATCAAACTCAGATTGATAAAAGGAAATGTCTGATATTTGATCCTAGCTTCCTGATCGGCAGCAGCGATCTCCGGATCGCCGCCACAGCGATAGACCTCAATTTTTCTTCAACATAATCATTTACAAAAGTTGCAGCGCATCTAGCTTGGAAGACTAACGAATTAATAATTATAAAATGAGGAACATATTATGGGCTGGGGCAGAACACTTTTACTAGGAGATTAACGAAGCAAGGCATAATCTCCGAAGACGAGCTCAGAGACATGGTCACCACGATCGACGCCGAAGACGGCCAGCTCGACGGAAGAGCCGACGGCTCCGTAATTTAGCGGGCAGTCGCGCCGTGGTGCTCTCTCAATCGTAGTGGCGACTTCAGTCGCCATCAAGGAAGCGAGGGGGCGGGGTTGAATGGCGGCGCATTTCATTGAGCGCTTGTGGTTTTTTCCCTTGCCGGTGGGCAGGTGATCCGGTCTTCAATGTTTATGAAGCTAGATTTACAAGTATCACACCTAAAGATTTCATGGCATTCTTTAGATTTATTTGATTTTATCTTTTGTTTTCAAGGCTTTGGTATCTCATTGTGTGATAGATGATTTATCTCGACCATAATGCAACAACGCCTCCTTTGCCCGAGGTAATCGATGCGATGACTCCATATATTGAGACTCATTGGGCTAATACATCGAGTGTATATCGGTTTTCATCCGCATCTAAAAATGCATTAAATGACTCACGTAGGTCGGTAGCTGATTGTCTGAATGCACCTGTTGATGGGGTGATATTCACCAGTGGTGCTACTGAGTCGATAAACTCGGCGGTTCACTCAGCTATTTTACTTAATTCAAATAGGCGCCACATTGTCACTTCAGTAGTCGAGCATTCAGCGACTCTAGGATACTGCGATTACTTAGAGCAATTTCATGGTGTGGAAGTGACTCGCCTCAATGTTGATGCTTCTGGGCAAATCTCATTAACTGAATTAGCGTCGTCGATTAGGCCAGATACTGCCTTGGTGTCCCTTATTTGGGCTAACAACGAGACTGGTGTCATATTACCTGTTAGCGAGGTATCTGAAATCTGCAGGAAATCTGGGGTGCCCCTTCATCTGGATGCTGTTCAAGCTGTCGGGCGTATTCCAGTTGATTTTATTAATACTGGTGCAGCCTTTATGTCTATAAGTGCTCATAAAGTTGGGGCAGTGAAGGGATGTGGTTGCTTATTGGTCGCAGACCCTAAGAGTTTTCAACCGTTTATACGAGGCGGTAAGCAAGAAGGCGGTAAGCGGGGAGGCACTGAGAGTATTCCCCTCATCGTTGGTTTCTCTAAGGCATTGGAACTGACTACGGGTGCTAACCTTGGAGAGTGCGAACGAGTCCTTAAACTAAGGGAGTCGCTTGAGACAGAACTGCTGAAGCAGCATCCTACACTCCAGATTAATGGCGTGGCGTCCCCCAGGCTTCCTAATACGACAAGCTTACATATTCCGGGGGTAGACAACGATGCTGCTGTGACCTACCTAGACCAAAAGGGAATTTGTGTTTCATCAGGATCGGCTTGCCTCGAAAGTGCGATAGCTCCGTCGCATGTGATATTAGCAATGTCGAATTCCCATGAAGTCGCCTCCGAAACTATTCGTATTAGTATGGGCAGAGAAACTACGGAGAGAGAAGTTGAAGTGCTGCTTCGAGAACTCAAAGGGATGATTGAAGTTATGCTCTAATCTTCGAGCGAAGCCATTAACTGTTCTGTGCCGAAGTTCAGGAGGAAGTCAGTGTAGTAGCCGCTAAAGACGTCTTTCAGATAGTCGTCGAGTCCTACATCTTCCTCACCCTTTTTCAATGCATAGCCTCTGTTCTTGCTGATGCTGTAGAGGAAAATCGTATGGAAATAGATCGAGCTAATGTACTTCTTTTCGGCTAACTCTTTTTGCTCAACTCCAATTGAACCCTGTGCGCTTTTATAATTTCTCAGTACAGCGCTATCCATGTTAATGAACACTTTCTCGAGATGATCATCCCCATCGATCTCAGGGTGCATTACATCTGAGTAATCCATCGCTATTGCGCCCTCACCGAGCTTTTCCCAGGTCACTGCATCTGGTTGATCCTCTGGTTGGTCTTTGTAAGCCAGGATATAGTCGGGTAAGCCCATTGGAGGCTCGTCATCAGGCTTATCTGAGGCGACTTCCTTCGGAGCTTTATTGGGCTCAACGATTTTTACCCAAAAACGATACTCTAGATCCTCTGGGCCACCTAGCGCTGCTTCGATTTCGACCTCATCTCCAACTTTAAGGTCGGCAGTAGCCCCTAGACCGATGCGAATAATGCCATCCTTCGGGCTAGATTTTCTGATGTCGAACAGTTGGCCTGGTTTCTCAACTTCACCTGGCTTGTCGCCGCCTTCTGATTCATTCGATTTGTGCTGTAGAATCGTGACTTTCAGCTCTCCGGGGTCATCCGAACGCTCGAAATAGCTGTCTTCGACGTCGGTTGAGAATTGAATCGTTTTGTCGTCTCTTTCGGGGATGGTGAGAAATGGCTTACCCTTACCAGTTTTCATGTTAAAAAAGGAAGGATAGCGTTGCGGGTTGAAAGGCTGTTTCTCTGGCTGGGTCTTGGGCTTTTCTGGCTTATCGCGTTTCTTCTTTTCGTTGTCTTTTTCTTCCAGTTTGAAGGTGTTATTCAACAGCTTCATTAAGTCTTTGTTAAACGGCAGATTCTTCGAAAATGCACGTAGCAGATCCTTCGCGTCTCCGCCCTCAACTGAAATGGTGTTTTTGCGCTCTTTATAGGCTTCAGCCAGTCTTCCTTTAAGTAGAACCTGGGCTAGTCGCTTGCGCAGGACAGATGTTTCATCGCCGCCTTTTAGTCGATCTCGTGACGCCATAAATAGCTCTTGTCGGAAATCTTGATCCAGCTCAGTGCAATCGACATGAATCAATAAATGATTCTTCAATAGCGGCATCTTTAATGTTCGGGTGATGAATTCCCCCGTTAAAGACCCATGCACCTGCCCATTTAAGGAAAATAAGATCACCATGTTATCATGGAAAAACTGGTCGCGGATGATCTTTTTTGTCTCCTTTACTGTCCGATTATCAACCTTTGGTTTGAACACATAGCATGTGGCCTTGAGTATGCCGATCTCATGATCCTCGTATTTATCGGCAAAGGTTTCGGCGATGTATTTACTGTCTGATTCTAGGCGGTGTTTTAAGCCATAACAGTCGATTTCTAATACCTTGTTATTCGGGTAACGATCTTTGCTATCTACTAAATATATCGGCAGCGCGGGTTGGAAGAGAAATTGATCGATCGCTCTCCGGCCTTCTTGGGGGAGCGCCCCCCGTGGGATTCTAGAATAGAAGTCGTAATCATACAGCTTGATAATTGTACCAGTCTTAAACTTGCGGTCATAGAGACCGAGATCCAATTCATCGATTGGGAAGCTCGGAATCTTTCCGTCGATCAGCATATACTCATACCAAGTGTTCTTCTTTGTCTTTCGATCCTCAGCAGACATTGGATGCTTTCGGATCAAAGTGAAACCAAACTCTCCCGTGCCGTCAAAGCGCTTTGAGGCGATAAGCTGGTATCTGTACTTTCCGCAAAAGACGATCGATCCAGTGCCTCCCATATTATACTTTCCTTGAACAAATGGGATGTCGTTCTTATTGCCTTTGAGAAGGGACAAAAAAGTTCTTTCGAAGTCATCCGGATGTTGGCCTTCACCATTGTCGTAAATCAGTAGGGAAGGATGTGCTTTGTCGCCAGAGGCGTGAATCTGTATCTCTTGAGCTTGTTCCTTTCGCGCAGGTTGAAGATACCAGTTTTTATATGTCGATGCGTAAAGTGTCTTAATCGCATCCTGCATCGTTTGCGGTGCACTTGCTGATCGTGGGTCGATCCCAGTTTCAAGGCATTTGCGCATTAATATCGCATCGATGGAGTTTGTGATTTTCTCGATTAGGGCAGCAACTGGAGATGCCTGCTGATTCTCAATGACCCCAAACATGTTTTCGCTGCCACCTAGAGGTGTCCAAGAGCAGTTCCTGCTGGATGAGACGATTTCATTTAATTTCTCTTCCGAATCTTTCAGTATCAAATCTTGAAAGAGTGTATAGCTATTTTTCGTCATATAATCAAAGTCTAGTTAGAAAAGGGTTCGAATGCTGTCGTAGAAATCGTAATGGTGGTTGTCATCGCGGATTGGAGAATCGTTTTTCGTATCAATGAAATAGGCACAGAAAAGATCTACGTAACCAGCTGATTTTGCTTTTTTTCTTAAATTTGAATAATTACTCTGACTGCAACACTCTCCGAATAAATATACTTTGCTTACGCCATAGCTTTTCAACTGTGATGGGTAATCATCATCAATATCCGCAACGATAGATTTGCAGCTAATAACTGCAGTAACCTTTTTTGCTCTGATGAATTTAAAGTCCATTACGCAATCGCTGTTGCCGCTACCATTCCATCTCTTTACATGTCCCTTCTTGTGGATAATGACGTCGCATTCAGGGGAGCAGGATTGGCCTGACGCATTCAAGATATGACCCCAACTGACTTCGCAATCCTCTTCTGATAGGCAGTTTCTCAAAAAGTAAATTAGCCTGGCGGATATCCTGAGGCCTTTGACAAAGCTCAAAATACTTCCTTCCAAGTGCCCATTCTTTTTATATTTTAGGGGCGGATGCTCACGCAGCGATTGAAGTTCTGTAGCTATTGACCATAATTCGTCAGTCGCTAAACGATATTCAAAATTCGCCCTGTTTTTTGTCTTACTTTGTGGCATCTAGACTATTCCTTGTTTTTAAGACTTCCGGTATGATTTGATCGAGAGTTACTTCATACTGCCTGGCTTTCGCTTTGAGCGATTTATGCCCCTCGGTAGTCAATACGAGCCGCGCAAGAAGCCCATTGAAGTCAAGATTCTGAACACTTCCGACAGGTAATTCAGATGTTAATATAGTCTTAGCGTTCTCTTCGGTCAGTCCTCCACGCAAAATGAATTCGTAGACGTATTCCTTAGATGGATTTGATTCTTTAACTCGCTGAACCAATGTATTGAGCGAAGACTTGCTGTCTTTTCTTCGCAGTTCTCGGATATCTCTAATATCTTTTGAATTTATGTTCCCAGAAATCAGCTCTTTAGATAATTTGATTTGATCTAAATTTTCAAGCGAGGCTAGTTGGGCACAAACGTCAACGCTGTCTAGTGTTCTTTCTGCGAAATACTTCTGAACTTGCGGGTCCAATTTTGAGTAGCTTAGGAATTGGCGGAGCATGGTGTGGGAAAGTCCTACATTTTCCGAGACTTCAGAGATATTTCCGTAATGTTCAACGCATACATCTATTGCCGCAGCAATCTCTGGTATTGATCTATTCCTTTTGTGTCTCTTTGTGTTCGAGATTAAAAGGGCGATCGAATTGTCGATTTCTTCAGACATTAAAAGCCTTGTTCTGAAAGCCATTCTTTCAAGGCCTTTTGAGCAATATCGATTGCTTCCATTTCCAGTGTGGATGATGCTCTTTCCAATGAATCGTGCAGTTCATCGCTAATAGTAATGACAATCTGCTCTTCAATGTGAGGTTTCTTCGCCTGATTGAAGATTTCTTGAGCAGTTGCTTTGGTATTTTCGTTTCCGTAGCTTACAAGGCGGCGCTTAACGTTCGAAGCTGGATTATGTTTAATGATTATATCCAGTAGTTCTTCTGCCTTAGTGAGGTTGTCCTGCGCTGCTCTGAGGGCTCGTTTCACATCCATTACTGTAACCTTTTTATCCTTTAGATACTGCTTTATCTTAGGGGATGCGCGCGCTTCTACCAAAAGGTGATCCCTTACTCGCTGCAAAGATAACCCACGGCTTTTTCATTTGACGGTGTGATTTGCGACTAGCTGGTATGCGAAGCTGATTTTATGTTGTGCCCGTTGCTTGATTCCAGCCCACGATTCTTGAGGCAAAAGTTGCGCCTTGATTGTG